>Ga0066710_100002871_pt1 | contig 14255 bp, 12 predicted proteins | sample GraSoiAngelo_159_FD_79666 | JGI IMG/M metagenome (GOLD analysis project Ga0066710, IMG submission 79666) | Grasslands soil microbial communities from the Angelo Coastal Reserve, California, USA - 14_1009_16_40cm | ecosystem: Environmental > Terrestrial > Soil > Grasslands | place: USA...
TCCCTCCCACGGCGATCGGCGACAACGACCTGTCGCACATGACCAACTGGTTCGAATGCCTGCACAGCCGGACGCAGCCGCACGCGACGGTCCACCACGGGTTCGCCCATTCCGTGGCGTGCATCATGGCCGCCCGCTCCTGCCGGGAAGGCAAGAAGCTCTACTGGGATCCAAAGACGGAGTCGATCCTCGACGAGGCCCCGGAGCCGACGAAGCCACTCTGATGAGGAAATCGATCGGCGACAACCTGGTCCCGAAGGAGTGGGGCTTCGAGAAGGGCCTCGCCCTCGTCAAGAAGGCCGGCTACGACGGCATCGAGCTGTGGCTGGGCGCCACTCCCTGGTTCCGGCTCGACACGACCGACGCCCAGGTGCGAGAGCTGCGGCGCAAGGTCGACGACGCCGGTCTCGTGGTCTCGAACGTCTCCAACTCGCTGGACTGGGATCGGCCGTTGTCTTCCCGCGACCCGCGGGTCCGCGAGCAGGCGGTGCGGCACATCACGCGCCAGATCGAGAGCGCGCAGATCCTCGGCACCGACGCGATCCTCGTCGTCGCCGGCATCGTCACCGAGGAGACGCCGTATCAGGAGGTCTACCCGCGGACGGTGGAGGGCCTGCAGAAGCTGGCCGAAACGGCCGCCCCCGCCCGGGTCAAGATCGGCTGCGAGAACTGCTGCTCCGAGCAGCGCTTCCTGATGAGCCCGCGCGAGTTCAAACTGTTCCTCGACGACGTCGGCAGCCCCTGGGTGGGACTGCACCTCGACGTCGGCAACATCCACGACACGGGGTTCCCCGAGCAGTGGATCGAGATCCACGGCCCCCGCATCACGCGCGTCCACGTGAAGGACGTGATGCGCCACCGCGGCCGCTGCGGCAACGAAAGCGTCTACACGAACCTGTTCCTGGGCGACAACAACTGGAAGGCGATCCGCGAGGCGTTCCAGAAGGTCGGCTACGACGGATGGCTGATCGCCGAGATGGAAGCGCGCTACCGCTACGCGCGCGACCAGCAGTTCTACGATACGGCGGCGGCGATGGACCGCTTCATCTCGGGCCAGCTCTAGGCGTGGGCCTGTCCCGGCGAAGTTTCCTGGGGGCCCTGGCGGCGGTTCCCTTGAGCCGCGCCTTCGGAGGCTCGACGCGGAGCGCGCCTCCCGTCGGTGCAACCTGCGTGCTCCCCGAGTCCTGCGCCGGCTTCGCGAGGGCGCTCGCGGGCCGGGAGGCACCTCACCTGGTCGTCTTCCCCGGCACGGCCGGCTGGGACGACTCGATCGCGCAGCGCGTGCGAAGCGGCCAGCTCGTGATCTTCGAATCGGCCGCCGGCTTCGCCGAAGGTGGAGCGCTTCAGGAGCAGCAGGCGGGGCTCAGGGCCTTCGGCCTCGCCATCGAACGCCCCGTGGCGCTGTGGACCGAAGGCCGGCCGTCCTACCTCGACCTCGACTGGCCCGTGCGCGCACGCGTCCGGGATTTCTCCCATGCCGTCGCCGTCCGCGGCGGCGAGACGGTGGGAGCGCTCGGAGGGCGGCCGGTGGCGGCGTTGCAACGCGCCGGCGCAGGCGCGCTGCTGTTCCTGGGCTCTCCGGTCGGTCCCGCGCTGTGGAGCGGCGACCCGCAGGCTCATGCCTGGCTGAGTTCTGTCCTTGCTGCGCACCTTCTGGGATCGACATGATCGAGGAGGCAAGGGCCCATGTGCAAGCGGGGATCGAGGCACGGGTTCGTCCAAAGGATGTCCGCGGGCCTCAGCGTGCAGACCTCCGTGATGCGCAACCCCGCGCCGTAGGCCACGGCGGCGATCGTCCGATACCGGATCGCGGTGATGCACGAGAGCAGCCGTCCCGCCTCGCTCCCCGTGAGGATGTCCGGCAGCCGCCGCGGAACCTTGGGAAACGGGACCTCGGCAACCAACTCGGGACGCTTGAGCGTGACGACGTAGAGGAACTTCAGTGAAGCCACGTACATCGGTGGGTGGCAGGTGAGGCTTGCTTGACCTCCAACAGGTGGAGCAGGAAATCCTTGATCTCCTTCTCGCCCATCTGCGCCGGCGAACGGCCATAGCGCTCGGCGAAGCGTCGGGCACAAGCCAGGTAACACCGCCGCGTATTCGGCGAGAATCCCTTGAGCTTGAGCTCCCCTTCCATCCTGTCGCGCAGCATTCCCATGACTCTTCTCCTCGTGGCCCGGCACGGAATGCGCCGGGACAGGGACGATGCCCCAGCGCGCGAGGATGTGGGAATCGCGCGGAGCCGCGCAGGAATCAGCGACAACCGTCTTCGGGCAGTGACGCTAGCTGCCGCGAACGCGGCTTAGTTCAAACCACGAGGTTTATCGGGCGCCGCGACCAACGGGAGCGGCGCGGACCCCGAGGGAACCCCGGCACGCGGGCTGCGGGGACAGCCTTCTCTTAAGAGCGGCGTGATGCAGCCCGCGTGACGGGGCGCGACGCCCGCGGGCCGTACCTGCCCCGGGGGGTCACAACCGCCCAGAGCCATCGCGGCCCGCCTCAGGCGGTCCCGCCTTTGAATGAAGCGCCGCGACGTCGCGGCAGCTTCCGTCCTGGGCCGAGCTGCGGCGACGTCACGGCATCCTTGAAGGTAATGGAGGAGTATTGGGCTGTGGGACCCGCTGGCGCTGTGCTCAGCTACTGGGCGAACCGAACAGCCCTCTAAGCTGCGCCGCCTCATCCGTCGTCAGCGTCACGTCGAGCGCGGCCAGCGCGGCGTCGATGTGCTCGGGGCGCCGGGGCCCGATGATGGCCGCGCTTATCAAGGGATGGTGGAGGACCCAGCCCAGCGCGAGCGTGCTCATCTCGACGCCTCGCGAGCGCGCTTCGTCCGCGAGGTCGGCCAGGGCGGCAAAGACCCGATCGTCGACCAGGTGCTGGTACGGCTCGGGCCGCAACGTCATCCGCGACCCGGGAGGGTACGGACTGCCTGACCGATACTTGCCGGTCAGCCAGCCTCCCGCGAGCGGGCTGAAAGCCGTGAAGCCGAGCCCCTGGTCGGCGCAGAGCGGCAAGACCTCGCGCTCGGGCGCGCGGTCCAGCAGGCTGTAGGAGTTCTGCACCCACTCGAACCGGCACCAGCCGTTCTTGTCGCTGATCCACAGGGCTCGCGCCAGCCGCCACGCCTCGATGTTGCTCGCCCCGAGATAGAGCACCTTGCCCATGCGGACGAGGTCGTCGAGGGTCCGGAGGGTCTCTTCGAGCGGAGTCTCGGGGTCGGGCTCGTGGATCAGGTACATGTCCAGCCGGTCGGTCTGCAAGCGGGTCAGGCTCGCGTCGATCTGCCGCAGGATGTGCCGGCGGGAAAGCCCGCGGTCGTTGGGACCCTCGCCGACCGGGTTGAAGACCTTGGAGCTGATGAGGATCTGGTCCCGTGCGAGCGATCCTCTTTCCTTCAGCCAGCGACCGATGAACTCCTCGCTCCGGCCGCCACCGTAGGCGTCGGCGGTATCGAAGAAGTTGATGCCCGCCTCCCGCGCCCGATCCATCAGGGCGAACGCCTCCTGCTCGCTCTCGCCCATGCCGTAGAACGCCGGCGCCGACCCGATCCCGCCGAAGTTCCCGCAGCCCAGCCCGAGGCGGGAGACCTGGAGGCCGGTCGTTCCCAGCCGCCGATACAGCATCGCCCGCCGGTATAACATGCCCGCGCCGGAAAGAGACAGGGAAGGGAGCCGATGCGGAGCTTGCTGGTGGCAGCGGCTTGCGTGGCCGTGGCGACGATCCTGGCCGGCGAGGGCACCGGGGCTGGCGTCAGCCTCGTCCTCGACAACGCTCGCGTCCGCGTGCTCAAGGCGCGCACCGGTTCGGCCGTCGCCGACCATCCCGCGGCCGTGGTGGTGGTACTGGAGGACGGCGCCACGCACAAGGCCGGCGACGCCTACTGGTCAGGGGACCCGGCGGCTCCGCGAAGCGGAAGCGATGTGGGTCCGATCATCATCGTCGAGCCCAAGGGACCGGCACCGTTTGCCGCGCCGGCGCCGGGAACGGCCGGCGGGATCACGCCCGGTCCGGGCCCGTCGACCTTCGTCGGCATGAGCTTCAAGCCCCTGTTGGACAACGAGCGGGTGAGGGTCATCCGCGGCCGGATGGAGGTGGGCGCCCGGGAAGGCTTTCACACGCACGCCTCCGACATCGTGGTGGTTCATCTCTCGGGCGGCGCCATCGAGGACACCGCGGACGGCAAGACGAGGGTGAATCACTGGAAGCGCGGCGACGTCGAGTTCGAGCCGCGAGGGTCCAGCCATTCCGCTCGCAACGTCGGGTCCGCCGTCGACGCGGTATTGGTCACGCTGAAGCCATAGAGGATGGCGGCCGAGAAGGGCGGCCTGAGACGCATCCTCGGGGTCGGCTTCGGCCTCGCGGTGATCGTCGGCAGCACCCTCGGCATCGGCATCCTCCGCACGCCGGGCCTCGTGGCTGCTCAGCTCGCCTCGCGCTCGGGCATCCTCGCGGTCTGGCTCCTCGGCGGCCTCTACACGCTGCTCGGATCGGTGTGCCTGACCGAGCTGGGCACGATGCTGCCCCGGGCGGGGGGCTACTACGTCTACGCCCGGCGTGCCTTCGGCGACACCGCCGGCTTCGCGGTCGGCTGGTCCGACTGGATCACGTATTGCGCCGTCCTCGGATACGTGACGATCGCGATGGGCGAGTTCTCGGCCGTCCTGGCGCCTTCGCTCGGGCCGGCGATCAAGCCGATCGCCGTGGCCGTGCTCGGGCTCTTCGCGCTGTTGCAGTGGGCGGGCGTGCGCATCAGCAGCCGGTTCCAGGAGGCGACGACCGCGGTCAAGTTCCTGGCGTTCCTCGCCCTGGTCGCCGCGTGCTTCGCTCATGCCGCCGCGTCTCCGTCGCCGGAGGGCGGCCCGGCCGTGCTCCGTCCGGACGGGCCGGGGTTCGTGGGCCTCGTCGTGGCGCTGCAGTCCGTCGCCATCACCTACGGCGGCTGGCAGAGCGCGCTCTACTTCACGGAAGAAGACCGCGACCCTCGCCGCAACCTGCCGCGGTCGATGATCGGCGGCGTGCTGTCGGTGCTGGTGATCTACCTGCTCGTCAACCTTGCGCTGCTGTCGGTCCTGCCCGTGGGCGCGCTCTCGCGCTCGACGCTGCCGGCGGCCGACGCGGCGAAGGCGATCTTCGGCGGCCGGGGCGGCCAGATGATCACGCTGCTGTCGCTCGTATCGCTGCCGCCCCTCGTCAACGCGATCATGATGATCGGCACGCGGATCCTGTTCGCCATGGGCCGGGACGGGCTGCTCTGGAGGGGCGCCGCCGCGGTCAACGACCGGGGCACGCCGGTCCGGGCGACGCTGGTGACGACCGCGGTGGCGGCGGTCCTCATCGGGACCGGGACGTTCCAGAAGCTCGTGGCCGTGGCGGCGTTCTTCCTGGCCGTCAACTACTGCGTCTGCTGCCTGGCCCTGATCGTCTTGCGGCGGCGCGAGCCACGGCTCGAGCGGCCATTCCGCGCCTGGGGATATCCCTGGTCGGCCGGGATCGTCCTGATCGGCGCCGCGGCCTTCCTGACCGGTGTCCTGCTGGGAGACACACGGACGGCGCTCGTCGCGATGGGTCTGCTGGCGGCAGGCCTGCTGGGGCGGCTCTGGTCGTCCCGCCGGTGATATCCTCCAGGCAACCGAGGCGAACCATGCCCGTGAGATCGCTGCTGGCCCTTCTGGCGCTGCTGGCCGCGGGGCCGGCGGACGCGGCTTCCATCTTCTCCTATGGCGGCGACCTGCTTGTCGGCTCCCCGACCGGCGCTTTCCGGGACTACGTGAGCGTGGCCGGTGGCCTCTCGGGCTTCGCGTTGTGGGCCGCACCGCGCGGCTTCCTGGGCTTCCGCGTCGATGGGAGCTCCGCCCTCTACGGCAGCGAGACCTTGCACGTTCCCGTCGCCCGGCAGCTCAGCCGCATCTCGGTCGACGTCACGACGGACAACTGGATCGCCCACGTGGCGGCGGGGCCGCAGCTCATGGTTCCCTCGGGCCGTGTGCGCCCCTACGTCAACGCCTTCGCGGGGCTGTCCTACTTCAGCACGACCTCCGAGGCGACCGCCGACTACCAGGCGGTGTTGCTGGCCGGCTCGACGAACTACGACAGCACCGCCTTCTCCTGGGGCGCGGGCGCGGGCATCCGGGTCCCGTTTGGATCACGGCGCGTCGCGCTGGACGCCGGGGCGCGCTACGTCCGCAGCGGCCGCGTGAGCTACCTGATCAAGGGCGACCTGCACGACGACGGGCACGGCGGCGTGTCCTTCACGCCACGCCGCGGTCCGGCGGACCTCGTCGAGTTCCGCCTGGGCGTCAGCATCGGGCGCTGAGCGGGACCTACAAGACCTTCAGGAAGGCGAGCAGCGCCTCTCGGTCTGCCTGGGGAAGGGCGGCGAAGCGGCCCTGGGAAGCGGCGGCCTCGCCGGCATGCAACCGGATCGCCTCCTCGATCGACGCCGCGCGGCCGTCGTGCAGGAACTTCTCCGAGAAGCGCAGCCCCATGAGCGGCTCGGTGCGGAACTCGGAGGGACTGGCCAGCCCGAGGCAGATGTCGGCCAGCGCCGGCCCCATGTCGTGGAGCAGCAGGTCGGTATAGGCTGCGACCTCGCGGTGGGCGAGGGCCTTGACGTCGCTGTCCCCGGTCTTGAGCCGCGGCACGTGGCAGGCGGCGCAGCCGATCTTCTCGAACAGCTCCGGCCCGCGCCGGGCCGCCCCCTTCAGCTTGGGTGGTGAGGGCGGGGCCTGGAACCGCACGAAGGCGTTGACGAGGGCGACGCTGTCGGCGTCCAGCTCGGGCTCCGGCAGCGGGTCAACGCCGGCCGGGATCGGCTGGCCGCCGATGGTCCCCTCGTCCGGGACCGTCGGCACCGTCACGCCGATCTCGACCGGGAAGGCGCCCTCGTTGAACTCCTTCAGCGTCGGCACGAGGGCCTTGCGCCCGAAACGGCCGAGCCGGCCGTCGAAGAAGCGGTTGGGCCGGCCCGAGATCCCGTCGTGGTTGCGGTCGTCGGGATCGGCGTAGGAAAGGATCTCGGAGTCGGGCACCGCGTCGAGCAACCCGAAGCCGAGGATGTCCGGCGACGAGCGCCGGCCCTGCGCCGTGGCCTTCGCGGGGATGGGCTCCTTGTCGATGCCGAGAGCGCTCTTCAGCGCCGGCGTGACCTCCTGCTGGTACACGAACCCTCCCAGGTCCGCCAGGGGATCGCAGAAGCCGTCGGGGAAGAGCGCGGTGGCGTGGACCTCCACCTCCTCGCCGACGCCACCCGCCACCGGGCTCTCGTGGCATTCCCCACAGGACTTGGCGTTGAACAGCGGGCCCAGTCCCGTCTCGGGCTCGAAGACGCGGTTGAAGATGACCTTGCCCCGGTCGAACTGGTCTCGCTGGGCCTTGTCGAGCCCGGCCAGCGGCTCGCCCGGCTCGGGGGGCTTCGCGCACGCCGCCCCGAGCAGGAGCGCGCCTATAGGGAGCGACGGGAGCAGCCGATTCACTGCGCGCCCTGCGGAGCCGGCCGCGGAAGGACCTCGATCGTCTTCACGACGTTCCCTCCCGGGGCCCGGACGTACTCGACGCGGACGAGGTCGCCTCTCTTGATCTGGGTCATCTCCGCGCCGGCCGCCGCCGCCTTGACCGTGGGGGCCGCCGTCCAAGAAAGCTTCACGACCCGCAGGGCGTAGCCGACGCCGGTGACGACCTCCATCGTGCGGGCCTGCGCGTCGACCGATCGCACGGTGGCGGTGAGCGTCGCCGACGCGGCCAGAGCCGCGGGCGTCGGCGCAGGCGGGGAAGGCGGAGCAACGCTGGCGGCGGCTCCGACCAGGAGCACGGCGTAGAAGAGCGTCATCCCGGCAGGCTACTGCCGGGCCGCCCGAGGCGTCAAGGTTTTCGAGTGGCGACGTCTTGGGGAAACCGGGCGAGTGAAGGAAGATGCAGGCCATGTGGCCCCAGTCCTACGACCCGCTGGGCAGCCGCGTGCTCTCGACGCTCTGCGCCGCGCTGCCGGTCCTGGTCCTGCTGGGGACGCTGGCCGTGCTGCGGCTGAGGGCCCACACGGCCGCGCTGCTGGGACTGGCCACGGCCCTCGTCGTGGCGGTCGCGGTCTTCGGCATGCCGGCGCGGATGGCGGCGGCCGCCGCGGTCTACGGCATTGCCTACGGCCTGTTTCCCATCGGCTGGATCGTCCTGAACGTCATCTTCCTCTATCAGCTCACGGAGGAGCGCGGGCTCTTCCTGGTCCTGCGCGGGAGCATCACCACGGTGACGCGGGACCGGCGCCTCCAGCTCCTGCTGGTGGCCTTCTGCTTCGGCGCGTTCTTCGAGGGCGCGTCGGGCTTCGGCACGCCGGTCGCGGTCACGGGAGCGATCCTCATCGGCCTGGGCTTCCCGCCGCTGCTCGCGTCGGGCCTGTCACTCATCGCCAACACGGCGCCGGTGGCCTTCGGCGCCCTCGGCACGCCGATCATCGCGCTGCAGAGCGTGACCCAACTGGACCTGAAACAGTTGAGCGCGATGGTGGGAAGACAGCTCCCGTTCTTCTCGCTCGTCGTGCCCTTCTGGCTCGTGTGGGCCTTCGCGGGCCTGCACGGCATGATCGAGGTGTGGCCGGCGATCCTGGTCGCGGGCGTCTCCTTCGCCGTGCCGCAGTTGCTCGTCTCGAACCTGCACGGCCCCTGGCTGGTGGACGTGGTGGCGGCGGCGGTGTCGATCGGCGCGGTGACGCTCTTCCTGCGGGTCTGGCAGCCGCGCCGTCACTGGGAGCTGGAGACCGCGCCCGCTACGGCGCGGGAGCCTCAGCCCGACGGGACGTCGTCTTCCCGGGAGGTTTGGCGGGCCTGGACGCCGTGGATCATCCTCAGCGTCCTGGTGTTCGTCTGGGGGCTGCCGCAGACGCGGGCGGCGCTCGACGCGGTCTCGATCGTGCGGGTGCCGGTCCCGGGCCTGCACAACCTCGTCGAGCGCGTGCCGCCGGTCGTGCCCGCCGCGCGACCGGAGCCCGCCCTGTTCAACCTCAATTGGCTCTCCGCGACCGGCACGGGCATCCTCGTCGCCGCCGTCGTCGCGGGCGTGGCGATGGGAGCCGGCCCGCGGGAGCTGGCCCGGACCTACGGGCGCACGCTGAAGCTCGTGCGCTTCTCGCTGCTCACGATCGCGGCCATGATGTCGGTGGGCTTCACCACCCGGTACGCGGGCCGGGAGGCGGCTCGGGGCCTGGCCTTCGCGTGGACGGGCTGGCTCTATCCCTTCTTCGGCACGCTGCTCGGCTGGCTCGGCGTGGCGCTCACCGGCTCCGACACGTCATCCAACGTGCTCTTCGGCAGCCTGCAGCGGATCACCGCGGAGCAGATCGGCCTGAGCCCGATCCTCATGGCGGCCGCCAACAGCTCGGGCGGCGTCATGGGGAAGATGGTCGACGCGCAGAGCATCGTGGTCGCCAGCACGGCCACGCGGTGGTACGGCCACGAGGGCGACATCCTGCGCTACGTCTTCGTGCACAGCATCGTCCTCGCGTGCCTGGTGGGCCTGCTGGTGCTGCTGCAGGCGTACGTGTTCCCGTTCGCGGCGATGGTGGTCCGATAGCGCCTCAGAATCCCGACAGGATGTTGAACTCGAAGTAGGGGCTCTTGCCCGGCCGGTCGAGCGGCTTCACCCAGTCGACCTGCAGCACCGCGAAGCCGAGGACGTTGATGCGGGCGGTGGCGCCGGTGCTCTTCACGAGCTGGCGCGAGCCGCCGAAGATCGACGGCTTGTTGGTCGTGTCCCACGCCACGCCGGCGTCGAAGAACGCGCCGATCTCCACCGGGATCGGGCCGTAGAGGTCCTTCCGGCCGAAGAGGCCGAGCAGCGGCGCGCGCGCCTCCAGGTTGCCGACAAGCATGCGGCTCCCGAGCAGGCGGTCGAAGACGGGGCAGCTCCCGTCGGCCTGCACGCCGCACTCCGAGGCGCTGAACGAGTTGAAGTCGTAGCCACGCACGAGGCTCGGGTAGCCGAGGTAGAGCGGGCTCAGCCGCTGGTCCTCGCCCCCCGACCCGTAGCGGCCGTAGTGCATGACGCGCGCGGCGATCGTGAGGGGCCGGACCGGCATCACGTACTGGCGGAAGTCGGCCAGGGCCCCCGTGTAGTTGATGGTCCCGAGGACGGGCGACACGTCGAGGCGGAACCGCTGGCCCATGATCGGGCTGGTCGGCCCGAAGACCGAGGTGTCGCGCACGAGGGCCGCATCGCCCTCCCACAGGTGGATCGACCCGATGCTCACCTTCTGGTCGTCGTTGAGGAGCTGCTGGCCGGTGTCGAGCGAGAAGCCGACCGTCTGCAACCGGGCGTCGAAGCTGATGTTGCGGTAGCCGGCGGCCACCTCGGCGCGCAACGACGAGTCGAAGGGATAGAAGCCCTGGGCCATGAAGCCGCGGTCCAGCTCGCGCTCGACGAGCGACTGCTCGACGTAGGCCGACTGGCCGGAGACGGTGGTGATGCCGTTGCTGAACCCGCCGGTGAGGTAGGGCGTCTGGTCGACCTGCACGCCCCAGTTGAAGCGGTGGGAGCGGTTGATGTAGGCGACCACGCCGCCGATGTCGGTGAAGCCGGAGACGTTGTCGGCCTGGAACGCGGTGGCGAGCGTGTGGTTGCCGAGCATGTCGCTGAAGAGCATCGACATGCCGCCTCCGAAGAAGGCGCCGTAGCGGTCGGCGCCGCCCGCGACGTATGGCTGGCCCACGTAGTCCAGGCCGAGCTTCGGCTTGTAGGCGGTGTGGGAGAAGGCCTGCGAGCTGGCGAGGCCGGTGACCGCGTCGGCCCGCGCGGCGACGACCGCCCCGGCGAACTTGGCCCCGGGGATGAGGCCCGCGTAGTGGACCTCCTCCTCCCGCGGCGCTTCCCAGCCGGCCAGCTTGTCGCCGCCCTCGATCGAGTAGATCTCGTAGCGGCCCTCGTCGTAGACGCTGTAGGCCAGGCGGTCGGCCTTCGCCGCCGAGGTGAGGGCGGGGCTGAGGGCCGTGATGCCGCTGACGCCGCTCAGCAGGTCGGTGAGCTGGAAGACCTTCTCCGACGAGACGTCCGCGCGGTAGACGTCGGTGATCCCGGTGCGGTCGGAGAGGAAATAGACGCTCTTGCCGTCGGGCGCCCACTGCGGGTTGATGTTCTTGCCCCGGTCGAATCCCGGTAGCGGACGGATCGCGCCGGTCGCCACGTCGATCGCGGCCAGGCGGTAGTTGCCCGGGTCCAGCCGGTCGAGCTTGGTCGAGAACCGGTCGGTGACGAAGGCGATCTCACGCCCGTCGGGCGACCAGGCCGGCTGCAGGTCGGCGAACGCGTCGTGGGTCAGGCGGCGCAGCGAGCGCGAGGCGAGGTCGTAGACGAAGAGGTCGGTGAAGCCCTCGGCGAGGGCCGAGAAGGCCACCGAGCGGCCGTCGGGCGAGAAGGTCGGCGTGTAGATCTCGCCCAGGGTCGGGAACGGGATCTCGCGGCGCTTCCCCTTGTCGGCGTCGAGGACGAGCAGCTCCGGACGGCCCTTCGCGACCGCCCCCAGGACGAACGTCTTGCCCGCGGGATCCCAGGCGCCGCTGGAGTCGATGAACTGGATGCTCTCCAGGTGCGGATCGACGACCGTGCGGGAGAGCTGGCGGGTCACGTTGCCGGTGCGGGTGTCCTCGAGGAAAAGCTCCACCGAGAACTGCTGGCGCTCGGAGAGGAACGCCAGCCGCGTGCCGTCGGGGCTCAGCACCGGGCCGACGTTGAGCCGGCCCCCCTGGTGCTTCTCGGTCGTGAGCGCCACACCGTACGCATCGGCGTCCTTCTTGCCGGTGATCACGGGGGCGCACGCCTCGCGCACGGCGGCGTGCCAGTCCTTGGTCAGCGTCTTGGAGTCGACGCGCAGCACCTGCTTGATGACCGTCTCGACATCGTTGGTGCGGGGGCCGATGGCGCGCAGCATGCGGCCGAACACCTGGTCGCCGTAGCGGCCGGCGATGTACGCCCAGAGCGCCTGCCCGTACCGGTACGGGAAGTAGCGCGCGCTCTCGAGCTGGCTCACCGTCGGCAGCCCCTTCTCCCGTCGCGCCGCGTCACGGATCCACATCGCGGTCAGGGGATCCGAAGGGCCGAGCGAGAGGTACTCCGCCATCCCCTCGATGAACCACAGCGGCATGCGCAGAGCGGAGGGGAAGTTGGTGTCGGAGAGCTTGCCCTGGCCGGTCATCGCGTACTGGAACGCGTGGACCAGCTCGTGGCCGAGCACGTGGTCGGTCTCGGCCAGCGAGCCGCCGACCGGCAGCACGATGCGCCGCTTGTAGGCCTCGGTGACGCCCCCGGTGCCTTCGCCGGGCGGCCCGCCCAGGGTGTTCGTCTGCTGGAACTGCGGATGGCTGGCGTAGAGGATGATCGGCTGGCGCTCCTTGAGCTGGTGATTGAGGATGTGGCCCAGCCGCGCGTGCCAGCGCTCGGCCATGCGCCCCACCTGCTCGGCGGCCTGACGTCCCTCCGGGTAGTAGTAGATGTCGAAGTGCGGGGTCTTCAGCACCTCGAATTTCAGGTGCTCCCACTGGACCGCGTTGCGACCGAAGTACTGGGCCCGGGCGGGGACGGCGCACAAGAGGGCGAGCGAGGCGGCGGAGACGAGGGCCAGGAACCGTGGTCTGGAGCGCATCGATTCCTCCGTTCGTGAGGGTTCCCGACCCTGCGGGCTAGCAAGGCCTGCGCCAGGAGCCGCGACGCCGTCTTCTCCCCGCCCCGACTCGATTTTCCGGTCTCGTGTCGGGCGCCGTACCTCGCGTTTGTCTCACGGCAAGGACAGACGAATGTCCACCGCGTGCTACGTGACGCGGGAACTCTCCGGTCCGCTCGGCGCAACAAGAAGGGAGGGCCCTCGTCCGCCCCGCACCGCGTACCACGACAAATCACGGGAACCCTGCCGCCGCGTGCGGGGAATGGACAGGGAAGGGGCTCGCGGCATGGAACGACAGCAGCGGAAGCCGCTCGCGGCGCTCGCGCTCATCCTCATCGTCATCTTCGGCCTGGCCGGCTGCGGCGAGAACCCCGTATCCGCCTCGGGGACCAGCTCGGGCCCGGTGATCCTCTTCTCGCCCATCGCCTCCACGTCGGTCTATCTGATGAACCTCGACGGCGAGAAGCTCCACGAGTGGCAGACCGACTATGCCCCCGGGTACTCGGTGTACCTGCTGCCGACCGGCCTCCTGCTCCGCGCCCAGTCGATCCCCGAGCGGCCCTTCTCGACGCTGCAGGGCAGCAACGGCGGCCGCGTCGAGATGCTCGACTGGGACAGCAAGGTCGTCTGGAGCTATGACTACGCGACCCTGGCCGGCCAGCAGCACCACGACGAGTTCTGGATGCCGACCAACGGCCACGTGCTCATGGTGGCGTGGGAGAGACGCACGGCGGCCGAAGCCCTCGCCGCGGGGCGGCGCGCCGACACGCTTCCGAGCGAGGGCGAGCTGTGGGTGGACAAGATCGTCGAGGCGGACCCGGTGACGGACCGGATCGTGTGGGAGTGGCGCACGTGGGACCACCTCGTTCCCCCCGGCGCCGCGCCCGCCGACAACCCCGGGCTCGTCGATCCGAACTTCGCCGCCACCCCCGGCGTCGACTGGACGCACGCCAACGCGGTCTTCTACAACGCAGCCCTCGACCAGGTCATGCTCAGCGTCCGCAACTTCAGCGAGATCTGGGTGATCGACCACAGCACCACGACGGCCCAGGCGGCCGGGCATGCCGGCGGCCGCCTGGGCCGGGGTGGGGACCTCGTGTACCGCTGGGGCAACCGGAGGGCCTACGGGATGGCGGGCGAGCAGCAGCTCTTCGGGCAGCACAACCCGACCTGGATCGCGGACGGGCTGAACGGCGCCGGCCACCTGCTGGTATTCGACAACGGCGACGTCAACACCCGGCCGTACTCGACCGTGGTGGAGCTGGAGACGCCCCTGCGTGGCGACGGGTCCTACGCCTACGACCCGGCGACGGGTTACGGCCCCTCGGCGCCGGTCTGGCAGTACATGGCCGACCCGCCCACCAGCTTCTTCGCGAACATCATCTCGGGCGCCCAGCGGCTGGCGAACGGCGACACGCTGGTCACCAACGGCGTCGCCGGGCGGTTCTTCGAGGTGACGCCCGACGGGCAGACCGTCTGGTCCTACGTCGTGACCGACACCGCCGGGGCGACCAACTACATGGTGTTCCGCGCCGTCCGCTACGAAGCGGACTATCCCGGCCTGGCCGGCCGCACCCTCGTCCCGCAGGGCCCGCTCCGGATCGCGGCGGCCGCGCAA
>Ga0066710_100002874_pt1 | contig 14253 bp, 11 predicted proteins | sample GraSoiAngelo_159_FD_79666 | JGI IMG/M metagenome (GOLD analysis project Ga0066710, IMG submission 79666) | Grasslands soil microbial communities from the Angelo Coastal Reserve, California, USA - 14_1009_16_40cm | ecosystem: Environmental > Terrestrial > Soil > Grasslands | place: USA...
GCCCATACGATAGCTTGCCATGGGCTGCGGCCCGGCTGCTTGGAATTACGCTTCCGTCAGAGCCTCAGGAGCAGTGGCTGCGCTATTACGGAAATGCACCATGGACCGTTCTCAGCTACCACGTTGCGTTCGCCCGGGCAACGAATTCCTTTCGCGATGCGGTGGTGTTTATCGGCAACAAGCCGAAGACAACTGTCCCCGGCGACGAAGATGATGAATTTTTAACGCCGCACAGTCGCTGGACTGCCGCCGAATCGGTGGGCGGTGTGGAGATATTAGCCACAGAGTTTCTGAATCTCTGGAACCATGAATGGTTGCGCAGGCCGCGTGATGGGGTGGAAGCGTTAACGATTATCTTGTGCGGCCTTTTCTCGGGGGCGGGGCTGTGTTTGATGCGGCCGTGGATAGGGTTTGGCGTCGGCATTGTGGCGGCTCTCGTTGTTTCGCTAGGCGCAATTCTGATGAGCTATTGGACGAATTTTTGGGTGCCCTGGCTGGTAATCGCAGGGGCACAGATTCCCTGCGCGATGACGTGGGCACTGGCGTCCAGCTACGCAAAACGCATCCGCGAACGCACTACAACGGACGCTTTGGCGAAGTTGTTCGAACAGCCTCCGGATGCGCCAATCGCTGTCGCCCGCCATCTCGAAGAAACACCGGATGCGCCCGACTACGACCTTTTCGAAAAGCCGTTCGGAGAAGGCGCATACGGAAAAGTTTGGCTTGCACGCAATGCGATTGGCCAATGGCAGGCGCTTAAAGTGGTTTACGAAGCTAAATTCGGCGATAATCGAGCCCCTTACGAGGCCGAGTTTGAAGGCATTAAACGCTACAAACCAATCTCAGACAAGCATCCCGGCCTGTTGCGCGTGGATTTTATCAGCCGCAAAAAACTTGAAGGTTATTATTATTACATCATGGAGCTTGGCGATAGCGCCGTCCCCGGCTGGGAACAAAAACCGGAAACTTACCGGCCATACGATTTAAGAACTCTTCGAATCGAATGCCCCAGAGGGCGATTACCGCTTCGCGAATGCGTCGCCATCGGCGCCGAATTGGCCGATGCATTGGATTTTCTCCACCGCCAGGGCCTCACGCATCGCGACATCAAACCGTCCAACATTATCTTTGTGAAGGGGCGCCCAAAGCTCGCGGATGTCGGGCTCGTTACCGAGCTTCACCTTCCCCACGAAGTCAAAACCTGGGTCGGTACTCTGGGCTACATGCCCCCAACTCCGGAGCCGCCCGGCACCGTGCACGCCGACATCTATGGCTTAGGCATGGTTCTCTACGTCAGCAGCACCGGATGCGATCCGGCCCTGTTCCCGGAGCTTTCGACGACGTTGGTAAAGCAGGAAAGCTCCCCGGAATTCATTCACCTGAACAGCATCATCCTGCGCGCCTGCCAGCCCGAGCCCAATGGCCGCTTTGCCTCCGCCGCCGAGCTGCGGGATGCCCTCATCGCGCTGCAAAGGTCCATAACAAAAACGGACTGACCATGCGCGCTGAGTGGGCGCATCGAATTTCTGGACATCAGCGACCAAGCTCGGCAATCGGATTGCTCGACAAACAGGTTGGGTAGCACAGGCGACTCGCCTGTTTCGTCCGGCCACTGGCCGGACAAAAGGAGGGAAGCTGCGGGGAAGCGCCATTTTTCGGATCAGCTCCGTGCTTTCCGTTCGGCGAGTCGCCGAACGGAACAGGCTGGTAGCCTGTGCTACCTTGCCAATCGGCCTCATGAACGCAAAGGGCTTGTCTCCACAAGGAAACAAGCCCGAGGTGTAGCTTGGCACTTTGGTAGCAGGCTTTAAGCTACGCTGAACGTATCGGATATCTGAATAATTTGCTTAAATCCGATCTTCAGGAAATCACCGTGATTTGACCTGCTACGCGTTTTCCCACACACTCGTTGTGATGGCGAATACCTTTGGCCACGTGTTTCGAATTACCACCTGGGGCGAGTCGCATGGAGGCGGTGTGGGTGTTGTGGTCGACGGTTGCCCGCCAAAACTGGAGCTCTCGGAGGCCGACATTCAGCCCGATCTCGATCGGCGTCGGCCCGGGCAGTCTAAAATCGTGACGCCCAGGCAAGAGCCCGACAAAGCCGAGATCCTTTCAGGCGTGTTCGAAGGAAAAACCTTGGGCACGCCCATCATGATGTGGGTCCGCAACGAGGATGCGCGGCCTGAAGCATACACCGAAATGGCGACAAAATTTCGTCCTTCGCATGCGGATTACACCTATTTGGCGAAATTCGGCATTCGGAATTGGCAGGGCGGCGGTCGAACCAGCGCCCGCGAAACAATTGGCCGCGTGGCTGCAGGCGCCATTGCAAAAAAGCTGTTGCGCGAGCGATATGGCGTTGAAGTGCTCGCGTACGTGAAACAAGTGCAATCGATCCAGGCCAACGTGGACCCGAACACCGTTCAGCTAAAGGATATCGAGTCGAATATCGTCCGCTGCCCGGATCAGAAAACAGCTCAGGACATGATTCACCGGATCGAAAGCATCCGAAAGGACGGCGATACGGTTGGCGGCATCGTCGAAGGGCTCGCGCGTGGCGTGCCGCCAGGGTGGGGTGAGCCTGTATTCGACCGGCTCGAGGCGGATTTAGGCAAAGCGATGCTAAGCCTGCCTGCTTCCAAAGGGTTCGATGTCGGATCGGGCTTCGATGGAATTCTCATGACGGGCCGCCAACACAACGATCCTTACCGGATGCAAAAAGGAAAGGTGCGAACCACAAGCAACCGTTCTGGCGGCATTCAGGGCGGAATTTCAAATGGCGAAACGATTTACTTTCGAGTCGCCTTCAAGCCTGTGGCCACGATCATGCACGAACAGGATACTGTGGACGTGAAGCTGAAGAACACGACGCTTAAGGGTAGAGGACGTCACGATCCTTGCGTGTTGCCGCGGGCAGTACCCATGGTCGAAGCAATGACGGCGCTGGTGCTTATCGATCACGCGCTGCGGCATAAAGCCCAGTGCGGGTGACGGACTTTGGGTAGCTCGGACGCGTGTCGCACGCGACTGGTGCGCTATTTGAAGGGAAAAGGAGCCACCACCCGGAAAGTCGTTGCCGTGAAAAGGTGATCCATGTTCCGGTTTGCTGTGTAGCAGATTCTGCTACAATACGGCCATGGCTAATATGCCGATGTCCATTCGCCTCGACGACGATCTGGTTGAATTGCTCTCAAAGGGGCCCGGCGCACGCGGCAGAAGAAACAAGCGCTTGTGCGCCTCACGCTGCGGCGGTACTTGTCTGAGGTTATTGAGCGCGAATCACTAAAATCCCCTGCCGGCTGGGTTACGAGTTTAGCGCCGTGGCCCCGGGGCGCGCTAAGCAAAGCCTACAGGAAGGCCAGCAAAGGCGATGACCGCGTGGAGGCTTCCGCTGCGGCCGCCCAGGGCAAACCATCTTGGCAGGATTGATGAAGCCATGGGAAATCTGGACTTGGAGATTTCCCGACGCCGACGAGCACCCTGCCATCATTCTCACGACTGAAGATCGCGTCAGGCTCAAGCCTCGCGTAAGCATTATCCTGTGTTCGACTCAACGCGCTCTATACGCAAGCCCGAAATCCACGAAGTAATCCTTGATGAGGGCCGATGGGTTGGATTGGCCGACCCTCTGCAAGTGCGATCTGGTTTATGGTGCGGAAAAGAAAGATCTCAAACGTCGTCGCGGCTCGGTCACGGCTGAGCGTCGCCGCGCCATCGCTGAACGAGTCATTCGTGGTCTAGGCATGGCTGGACTCTAAAGTGGCCGGCTCGCTCGACTTACGGTTTCGGAATGGCAACACCATTGGAGGCATTATCTGCGACAGCGGAGAGCGCAGGGAAATCATCCGGCGCCAACCGACGTGTGCCGCCGAAGACGAAAATGTTTCCCGCTTCATTGGCGCGCAATACCGGGCGCGTGCGCGCGTACTCATGCGTTTGCCGCGTCACGAGCTCTCCGGATGGCGAGTATACAGCGTAGCGAAATGCGTGGGAGCCGGTTTGGAACAGGAGATGAATCTGGCTTGCGCCGTCGATCTGTGTTTCAGGGTGGCTGAACGAGATAAGCTGGCCGACCGGAACAACTCGAAAGACCTGCCGTTCATTGCTGTCGGTTACCCGCAAATAAAGCGTGAGGTGCTTTTGATATTGTGCCTGCTGCAAAATGTACTTCCGAACCTCGGGCAGGCCCTCCTTTGTCGGCACGCCGAACTCCTGTTCCCAAATCTTTGTTCCGCGAACAATCTCAAAGGTTTTTCCGAGGCTGGAGAATTCCTGGTTCCATTGTTTCAGCTTCACCGTGGCGATCAATGTATAGCGACCTGGAATAAGGTCGTAGTAAGGCATGAGGTCCGCAGAGCGGGTGGCTGCGAAACTGGATTCGAGCGTAAACTCTCCCGTGGCGGTGAAATCTGAGACCTTAGGCACCACAAAGCCCTCCCGATGCTCGATCGTGAAGCTCAGCCAATCAGTTTCTTTGCCAATCTTTATCGGCTGGCCGGATCGATTCGTGAGGCGCACCCGAATGGGCAGACTCTCATCCCGCAAAAACTGTTGCTGATCGAGCAACAACTCGACCGAAACCTGGCCCTTCGCTGCAATGGCTGCGCTAAAACAAAACGCGAACAAAACTGCAAAGGATCTCATACCACCAGTGTAGACGTGGCGCCTACGCGCGCAAGCCGCAATAGCGGCGGTCGCGCCGCACTCGAAAACCCCTCACCCTTCCTGCTCGTCCAATGAGGGAAAGGACGCCCGAAGACGGGCGAAGGGGTATCGGCGTTCGACGGTTCCGTGGTTGATCTGAATCAGCGAAGTCTATTTAGCTGCTTCGCAAACCACGCGCCGTGCATGTGCCGCTCTGAACAGTTGCGATTGTCCTTTTCATCGCAGAGGCGATCGGCAGGTGCGCCCAGCGTAAGTGGCGCCTTAATTTGCCGCTCAATGATTCAGCCTCGTAACCTCCCATCCGGACCACGTTCAGATAGCGAGAATAGAAGAGATCCTGCGCTTTTGGCGTAAAGTGCTGCCGCCAATCCTCAGGGACTCCCTTCCGATAGTGCGAGCCCAAGTCCTCCTGGCCAGGAAGCCGTCCTCCGCTGTAGCGCGAAAATGAATGAAATTCCGCCAGGTTTTTTACCTGCTCCTCGGAGATATCGAGCTTCCAGAATTCGGTGAATGCGCGCCTCAGCGAATGCGCTGGACTGTTCATAAAATCTTCTAGCCTCAGAAACGGTTCGCCCGACTCAAGCCATGTCCGCTGAATGGCCGCGACCTGAGGCAGCCATATGTCCATGAGATAGAGCAGCCCCTCCTCTTGCGAGGATGCATTCAAAAACCATCGCAGCTTCTCGATTCGCCCCATCGCCGAGTGCGTGTTTTTGTAGCTAAAATATGCGGAGACCAGTGTATCCCGTAAGTCGCGGATCACGAGCAGTCTTCGATGCAACGCAGGGAATTGCAGTTTTTCGAATTCCTGTTTCGTCAAATAAGAACAGGAATAGAGCTTCCCAACTTCGGTGGGCCGTCCAAAAACGTGCTTCGCAAACGGTTCCTGGTCCACAACTGCTGCGCCAAACGCCTCCTGAAAAATTCCCCGCAACCACTGCGAGCCCGCTTTCCAATGAGTGACGTGAAAAAACGCGACGTCCGTGGGAAGTTTGATTTCTTGAGAACCCATAACAAAGTGGTCTGAAGTCAGGCTTCCACACGGGACGAATCGCCCCGCAGCATTGTCCACCACCGTTTCTTTGTTGCCGCGACAGTATTTTTTTCCAGAGCGGGGCTTCCGTTGCGTTGCGTGCTAATTCGCAGAGCATGCAATCGATCGCCAATTGCGGCGCGCAGTGTGGCTTGCGAATCCTCCGCAAAGGACAATTGCTTCCAGTATCGGAGCTTCTGCATCCAATCCCCGTGAAGCGCGCAGAACAACCTTTTGTGCTGTTCAGAAAAATCGGCCGAAGGATCGCTCGTGTGCCCCTTGCGAAACATCTTCGGCTCGATCGCGTGGAACTTTTCGAATTCATTTACCCAACCCTGTTTCGGCGCCATGGCACAGAATTCCGATAGCTTCTGGATTTGTTGCTCCGGCCGCTCGATCAGATCCTCGTACTTCAGGAGCAAAGTGTTTGGCCGCTCCTGCGGGTTCCATGCATCGAGATGACCTCCCCAGGAGCCAAATTGGGGCTCGCCTAAAATAATTTGATCGAGCGAGAACTCTTCGGCCTTAAAATCCCGCAGATAACTCTGATATGAGCGGATCACTGCAAAACCATTCCGGACCAGGTAAATTGCTTTGCCGCCATCTTCAGGCGGATCATGGGTCTTCACGAAATATATCTGCCGATCGCGAGACATCGGCCCGAAGCATTCCTGCCAGGGAGCTGGAAGCGGCGCTTTGCCAGTCGCCTCACGGACCTCCTCATTCGGACTTAGCGGATCAGCCGGCGAGTAGTACTTCGTGTAAGTTTTGCATCCGAAGACCCGATGCAACATCATCCGCAGCATCGTGTTTCCGGAGCGCGGATAGGAGGCGACCCAAACTATCATACACTGAAGTTTCTCTTTGCCTGCCAGTTTGCGGTTTGCCCCCGAAAAATGGAAGCCCGATCTGGCCGGTCGCAATTTAAATCGCGCAACTCTCTTGACAGGCTTAAAATGGCGCACAACAGAAGAGCTATGGAAGTAGGCGTCTTTACAGTTCTTCTCGGGGCAATGGATCTCCCGTTGGCGCTGGATTATCTCACCGGCCTCGGAATCCAAACGGTTGAAATCGGCGCAGGCGGCTATGCGGGGACTGCTCACTGCCCAGTCGATGTCCTGCTCGAAAGCGATAAAAAAGCTAAATCGTGGCTAAGGCAAATCACTTCGCGTGGCCTACGGGTCTCTTCGTTGTCCTGCCATGGGAACCCTCTGCATCCAAACAAAAAAATCGCGGCCGAGCATGATCTGGCATTCAAGAAAGCTGTCCGGCTCGCGGAAAAGCTCGGGATAGATGTTGTCACAACCTTCAGCGGCTGTCCGGGTGGCGCGCCAGGCGACAAACAGCCGAATTGGGTGACGTGCCCGTGGCCGCCGGATTTCCTGGAGATTCTGGAATACCAATGGACTAAGGTGGCGATTCCGTATTGGAAGAAAACGGTCGAGTTTGCGCGCCAACACGGAATCAAAAAAATCGCGCTCGAGATGCATCCGGGTTTTCTGGTGTACAATCCGGAAACGTTGCTTCGCTTGCGCGACGCTGCTGGGAGTGCTCTCGGCGCGAACTTCGATCCATCGCACTTGTTCTGGCAGGGCATCGATCCGTGCGCGGCAGTGCGCGCGCTCCAAGGCGCAATCTGGCATGTTCATGCCAAGGACGTGTCGATTCATAAGTGGAACTCACAAACCAACGGCGTTCTCGATACGAAGCATTACCGCGAGGAAAACCGCCGCTCATGGATTTTCCGCACGGTCGGATATGGCCACCCACGTCATTTCTGGTGCAACTTCGTTTCGGCTTTGCGCATGGCGGGCTACGATGGCGCACTCTCAGTCGAGCACGAGGATAGCCTGATGACTGCGCGCGAAGGACTCGAGAAAGCCGTTCGGTTCCTCCAAAGCATTGTCCTCAATGAACCCAAAGGCAAAGTGACCTGGGCATAGCCATGGAGATTTTTTTCGACACGCACGCGCATCTGGATTTTCCGGATTTTCGCGATGATCTGGCCGATGTTGTTCAACGCGCAGACGCGGCCGGCATTGAGAAGATCATCAGCATTGGCACCGACCTGGAAAGCAGCCGCTGCGCCATCGAGCTGAGCCAGCAATTTTCATCGGTCTATGCTGCCGTGGGCTGGCATCCAACTCACGTGACGGAAGCGCCGGACGATATTCGGGCGCCTTTGCGCGAGCTGGCGCATCAGCCTAAAGTCGTTGCTATCGGCGAGACCGGTTTGGATTATCACCGGCTGCCCAGCGGTGACGGCAAGCACGGTCCGGGCGACGACGAAAAGTACAAGGCCAAACAGGCTCGCATTTTCGAGCAGCAACTGGAACTCGCCGCGGAGCTTGGGCTCAATTGCATCATTCACCAGCGCGATTCACTCGATGCGACGATTCAACAAATGCAACGCTGGGTGGGTAAGGTGCGCGGCGTTTTCCATTGTTTCACAGATGATCCAATCGCGCTGAAACGAATCCTCGCGATGGACTCGCTGGTGAGTTTCACGGGCATCATTACTTTTAAAAACGCGGCCAATGTTCGCGAGACGCTCGCAGCCACACCCATGGACAAATTCATGCTCGAAACCGATTGCCCATTCCTGGCTCCCCTGCCTTATCGCGGAAAACGGTGCGAACCTGCGTATGTGGCTCACATTGCCCAAACCGCCGCAGACGTGAAAAAGTGCTCGCTGACCGAGCTGAGCACCGTTACTTGCAAGAACGCACTCCGGTTCTTCCCGAAGCTGAAATGACCAACATTGGCGTGCGGCCTTGAAGGCCCCGCGCCAAAATTGTTAAAAATCGATTGGCTGCTCCGAATATACTGTGTTGGCACTCTCGGTTGGACGCGCGGGATTAGCGTTGAAAAGCGCCGGCCCAAGCGTTCAATCGAGGGTTAGTCAAGGTAAGCGCTTTTGAGTGGCAACTTAGGGTTATGAAAGCAAGTCTTCCTCGCTCGGACCATGGGCCTGGTCATTCTTCACCGCTGTTCACCTCATCGCATTTCCAATGGTCTTGCGGGCCGATTTCTAGGAGTCGCGCTCCGATGGGCCGGGCCGGCGGGTTTGCAACACTACAGTCTTTACGGGCACGGAGGTCATTATCTGGGGCGGCGGAAGATATTATCGACCGCCTCACTGCAGCGGGGAACTGATTTGCATCACCCGAAGGGGTGAAAGCTCAGGTTTACAGACCGGTTCGATCCGATAAACTTCGCCTGCTTACGTGGGCGCGCACAACCAGATCATGGAGCGAACCCCTCAACGCGCTTCTCGGCCATATTTTCCACCTGTTTCCACAGAACATCCTCAGCGTAACTCTCATCCAACATATATGACCAGCCAGGACCAGAGTCGTTCCACTTGAGCGCGCCCCAAGCAGCAGACCGGAGAATCTCGTCTAGTGCCAGAGTCGCACTGAGCGATGTCGGCTCTGGAAATAACCGGGTACGAAACATCCCATTGGACATGCAGTAACGAAGATAGCTACTCGCGGTTTCGGCGATGCCGTCGAGCGTATAACCCAGAGTCATGGAAATTGGGACGTCATTCACAATCGCAAAGGGCATATACGGCCACTCCGCGCCATTCATCGAGCAAACAGGAAGTAACTCGGGACTGCCTAGTGCCGGCGGCCTCAAGGGCTTCATCGGAATTGGCGAGATGAAAACGAGACGACATAGATGACACACCTTCTCGTTGACCGCGTCAGTTTCCGGAAAGTCCCGTTTTGCGTTCGCCACTCGCGCCAGTGCGGCGCAGGCCGACTCTCGTCCGGCTGTTATTAGCACATTAGCGCATCGAACAGCTTCATCAGGCCGAAATTTCCATGCGCTAATTGTGGGAAACATCAGGATTGCACGCTCGATACTATTGCTGTCCGCGTAGCACGAAAGGGCAAATGTTATTGCAAGAACTTGAAGCGCTACTCGGGTTATTGTCATACGGCGCAGATAGCGAACTGTTCATTGTTAGGGTATTACGTCTCAGTAGATGCGTCAATTCACACTCGAATTGGGATTTTCGAAGCAAGAGCGGTTCAGGGGCGTTCACGGGAAAAGGCCCCGAACGCGCTTCGCCTCCTGCACGCGCTTGACACCAATGATCAGAGCGGCAAGCCGCATGGAAATTTTTTGTTTTCGATGCATAGCAAGGACTTGCGTGTATGCCATTTCCAGCGTGCGGTAAAGTTTGTCGACCACTTCAGTCTCAGTCCAAAAGAAACTCTGAAGGTCCTGCACCCACTCGAAGTAAGAAACGATGACGCCGCCGGCGTTGCAGAGAATATCGGGAATAATGAAAATCTCTGGGCGTCGGTCGAGAATCTTGTCGGCTTCCGGTGTTGTGGGGCCATTCGCTCCTTCGGCCAAAATTCGACATTGGAGTTTGCCCGCATTTTTCTCCGTAATCTGCCTTTCGAGTGCCGCCGGAACGAGGATGTCACATTTGATCGTCAGCAACTCTTCATTCGAGATCCGTTCGGATTCGGGAAAAGCTGCTACGGTCTTATTCTTGGCGACGTGCGCGTCCAGTTTCCACACGTCGAGTCCATTCTTATTGTAAATGCCGCCACTGACATCACTGACGGCGACCACCTTTATCCCCAGGCGTCCAAGCGAGAGAGCCGCGACTGAACCCACGTTGCCGTAGCCCTGAACCACGGCAGTGGCTTTCGAAGCATCGAGGCGTACCGCGTCCATCGCGCGATTGACCAGATAGGCCACCCCACGCCCGGTGGCTTCGCGACGGCCTACTGACCCGCCAATGCCGACCGGTTTGCCCGTGACGATGCTCGGCACCGTATAGCCCGCATGCACCGAATACGAGTCCATGATCCAGGCCATCACCTGCTCGTTTGTGCCCAGATCGGGTGCCATCACGTCGACCTGCGGCCCGATGAATGGAATCATCTCCTGAGTAAAGCGCCGCGTAATCCGCTCCAGTTCGTTTGTGGATAGCTTGCTTGGGTCGCATTCGACGCCGCCCTTTGCGCCGCCGTAAGGAAGTCCTGTGAGCCCGCACTTCCAACTCATCCACATCGCCAGTGCCGCTACCTCTCCGAGCTGGACGTCGGGGTGGTAACGCAACCCTCCTTTTGTAGGGCCCAGCGTGAGATGATGTTGGACGCGATAACCGGCAAAGACTCGAACCGAACCATCGTCACAATGAATCGGCAGCGCGACGGTCATAGAGCGCTTGGGGAATTTCAGCCGATCCCGATCATTCGGATCGATTTGAAGATAATCCGCCACCAGCTCAAATTGCTGGCACGCCATTTGAAAAGTCGGATGATCGTAGATTTTCACTTCGCAAATTACGCGCCGCAGCGGCGCTTCCGGTTACGATTACGCGCTGAAAGCGTTGACGGCAAGTAAAGAGGCGCCCGAAAGCGCCAGAGGACTGGCGCACTCCAAGACGCTTCGCGAAGTACTTTCGCGTGTATGGAACGTAGGGCGAGGCTGTCCTCAGCCCGCCGCGGCGTGGTGAGGACACCGCGCCCTAGCCTCTGGCAACCGCTCGAATAGCCGAAGGTCTTGGAGTGCGGCAGTCCTCTGCCGCTTTGGTTTTCGATCGCAGAGAAGATACGTCTTGAGCGAGCAGTATGTTTTTCTTAATTTCTGGAGCATGGCTGGAAGAGTATTGGCGTTGAGCGCGCTGTTATTGTCTACACCGTTGATTGGCGCCGAAAAGCTTTTCGACTTCGCCGAAAGCAAGCCGAATGAAACGCCGGCGGGTTTCCGCAGTACCTTGAGCGGCGAAGGCAAACCCGGTGACTGGAAGATCATCACAGACGAGATGCCTCAGGCGTTGCCGCCGGTGTTCGCGAAGATCGCTTCAGTCAATCGCAGGCCAGTTTTGGCACAGCTCGCGCGGGACAAAACAGACGAGCATTCACCCCTACTGATTTATGACGGAGAGGAGTTCAGGGATTTCAAAGTGAGCACTCGCTTTAAATTGGTGGATGGCGAAGTGGAGCAGATGGCTGGCATCGCGTTCCGCATTCAGGACGAAAAAAATTACTATTATGTGCGGGCCAGTGGGCTTGGAAATTCCTTTTACTTTTTCAAAATCGTAAATGGACTCCGCAGCCAGCCCATCGGTCCAAAGATAGAGATTTCGCGAGGCGTCTGGCACGAATTAGCCGTCGAGTGCAAGGGAAGCGAAATTCACGCCTCGCTCGATGGCAATGAAGTATTGCCAACGTTGGGCGATAAATCCTTTTCGTCCGGAAAGATCGGCTTTTGGACAAAATCGGACAGCGTGAGTTATTTCGCCGACATGCGCATCACTTATACACCCACGGAAAAGCTCGCTCAGGCCCTGGTGCGCGACATGATTAATAAATATCCTCGGCTAAAAGGCATCCGCGTTTTCGCGCGCGCCAATGGGGACACGCAGCCGATGGTCATTGGGAGCAACGATCCGGCTCAGTTGGGCGAGCCGGCGACGCCCGAGGTGCTGGATGTGATTTCCAATGGGCAGATTTATCACAGCAAAAAATCAGGCGAGGTAACGATAACGATGCCTTTGCGTGACAACAACGGCGACCGAATCGCGGCCGTAAAAGTGATCATGAAAGCATTTCCGGGGCAAACCGAGAAGAACGCTCTGGCGCGCGCGTTGCCGATAGTCAAACAGATGGAGGGCCGGGTGCAAAATGCGAAGGAGTTGCTCCAGTAAAAGTACCGGCTCTTTTGTTCCGAAAAGTATTTGCGCGGGCGTGCGGGAATTAATATAACCCGGTGTTCCCTTTCCACGCGGAATGCGTGCTTCTGGTGACCTGGCCGGAACACCAGTGCGTGAATTTCGCGAGATGGATGAATTGGCGTTTAATGTCATCCCGCAGTGAGCATTGCAGCGGTTTTCGGGCTTGCAAGGAGGCATTGTCTTTTCTGCGGAACGAGAGGCGCTCCGCAAGCATCCCATCATTCGCAACAATGAGAAAAAAAGTGCGTCGCCTTCGCGCGGTTTTCGTTAATTCGGGCCTGTTTTGGCCGTAATAAAAATAGGCCGGGTTTATGCTTTTAGCAGTTCAGAGACAGACAGTATGAAGAGAGCGATATTTATCGAACGGGACGCGATCCTCAACGAGGTGCGCATCGGACCGAAGCATCAAATCTCACCTCTGACCATGGAGGAATTCAAGATCATCGCCGAGGCAGAGCCAGCGCTACGCAAGCTCAAGTCGGCGGGGTTTCTATTGATAGCGACCACCAACCAGCCAGGGCTCTCGCGCGGGTATCAATCGCGGCGCGAGCTCGACCGCATGCATGATGCCTTGCGCCGGACGTTTCCGCTGGACGACATCATGGTGTGTCCACACGACGAATCGGATCATTGCCCCTGTCGCAAGCCGCGTCCGGGTCTGTTGGTGGAAGCCTCATTCAAATGGCATGTGAATCTGGACCAATCTTACGTGATCAGTGACAAATGGCAGGATTCCGAAGCCGCCCGGACTGCGGGCTGCACTTCGTTGCTGATCAAGTCTGCGTATAATGGCAACGCTCACCACGATTTTGTGCTGCCGGACCTGAACGCTATCTTGGGCAAGATTCTGAGCCTCCGGCCGGAGTTGGTTTGCGTTTAGGCAACGCCGGCGCTGGAGGAAAAGCGGCAGAGGACTGCCGCACTCCAAGACGCTTCGCGAATATCTAACGCGCACAGGATTCCAAAGGTCTCGGAGTGCGGCAGTCCTCTGCCGCTTTCATATCCCCGCTGCCCGCTTTAAACGATCAGCCACCGCGTGCCATTCGACCGAATCCGGCACAGCTTCCACCAGAATGAGTTCCGCGCCTTCTTCATCGCATCGATGGAGTTCCGCGTACAGCGCACGAGCAAATGCTTTGGCATCATGCGGAATGATCGTCACGCGAAACCGATCAGAATGGAGCGGAATTTTTGCATGTGCGATCACATGCACGCGCTCAGGCGAACTGGAAAAGCTTTCGACCTGACGATGGAGATCCTCTCGATCCTTCCAGCTTGCGACGCGCAGCTTCGCCTTTGGCGCGTAATGTTTCAGAAGCAAGCCGGGGCTTTTTAGCTGACCGGCCGCTGCCGCCTCACCCCGGCCCTCTGCCCCAAGGGGAGAGAGGGAGCCCGTCACCGCCAGCAGTGATTCGGAATGAATGATTCCGGGACGCAGAATGGCCGGTGGATCGGTGGTGAGATCAAGGACGGTGGATTCAATTCCGACCTGAGATGGCCCGCCGTCCACAATGAGCCGGACCTTCAGAGTTCTTCGAACGTGCTCGGCTGTAGTGGGCGAGAGCTGAGTCGACAGGTTTGCGCTTGGCACGGCAAGGGGAAAGCCGCAAGCACGAATAACCGCTTGCATGAAGGGATGACTTGGCCAGCGCACGCCCACCGTTTTTCCGCCCGCTGTAATGATGTCAGGAATCCTGCTGGAACGCGGAAGCACCAGGGTGAGGGGACCCGGCCAGAAGGCGGACGCGAGTTTATCGGCCAGAGGTGGCCAATGTTCGACGCATTCACGCCCCATTTCCACGCTGCCGACGTGAACAATAATCGGGTTGTTTGCGGGGCGGCC
>Ga0066710_100002875_pt1 | contig 14253 bp, 12 predicted proteins | sample GraSoiAngelo_159_FD_79666 | JGI IMG/M metagenome (GOLD analysis project Ga0066710, IMG submission 79666) | Grasslands soil microbial communities from the Angelo Coastal Reserve, California, USA - 14_1009_16_40cm | ecosystem: Environmental > Terrestrial > Soil > Grasslands | place: USA...
CCTGGACGTCGACGGCGCCGAGACCGCGATATCCGCCCCACTCCCCGTTCGCGTCGGCCAACGTCGTTAGGTCACGCTTCGACGCGTTCGATCGTCGCGCCGAGGGCGCGCAGCCGCTCGTCGATTCGCTCGTAGCCGCGGTCGATCTCGCCGACGTTGCCGATCGTCGAAACGCCCTCCGCGGCGAGTGCGGCGATCAGCATCGCCATCCCCGCGCGGATGTCCGGACTCGCCATCCGCTGGCCGTAGAGCCGCGCGGGTCCGGTGACGACGACGCGGTGCGGATCGCAGACGATGATCCGTGCACCCATCGACACGAGCTTGTCGACGAAGAACAGGCGGTTCTCGAACATCTTCTCGAAGATGAGGATCGTCCCTCTCGCCTGCGTCGCAACGGCGACGGCGATCGACGTCAGATCGGCGGGGAACGCGGGCCATGGGCCGTCCTCGATCTTCGGGATCTGGTCGCCGAGGTCGTTCTCGATCACGAGGTCCTGATTGGGCGGCACTCGGATCGAGCTGCCGTCGATCTCGAGGCGGACGCCGAGGCGTGCGAACGCGGGGATGATCGAGAGCAGGTCGTTCGGCTCGGCGTTCTCGATCGTGACGTCGCTGCCGGTGACCGCGGCGAGTCCGATGAAGCTGCCGACCTCGATGTGCTCGGGCGCGATGCGCCACTCGCCGCCGCGCAGCTTCTCGACGCCGCGGATCCGTAGGACGTTCGACTCGACGCCCTCGATCTCCGCGCCGAGCGAGACCAGGAAGCGGCACAGATCCTGTACGTGCGGCTCGCACGCGGCGTTGCCGATCACGGTTTCCCCCGGCGTCAGCGCGGCGGCCATGACGGTGTTCTCGGTTGCCATCACGCTCGCCTCGTCGAGGAAGATGTGGTTCGCCCGTAGGCCGGCTGTCCGCATCTCGTAGCGCGCGCCGATGTCGATCTGTGCACCGAGCTCGGCTAGAGCGTGGATGTGCGGATCCAGTCGCCTCCGGCCGATCACGTCGCCGCCGGGCGGCGGCACGCTCGCGCGGCCGAGACGCGCCAGCAGCGGGCCCGCGAGCAGGAACGAGGCGCGGATGCGCGTCGCGAGCTCCGTGTCCACCTCGTGCGACGAGAGTCCCTGCGGGCGGACTCGCAGCTCGTTGTCCGCGATCCACTCGACGTCGGCGCCCAGGCTCGCGACCAGCTCGATCATCGTCTCCACGTCGCGGATCCGCGGGACGTTCGACAACGTCACGTCGTCGTCTGCGAGCAGGGTCGCCGCGAGGATCGGGAGCGCGCCGTTCTTGTTGCCGGCCGCACGAATCCGACCCTGGAGCGGCGTTCCTCCCTCGATGACGAACGCCTCGGGCACGGCGGGAGCCACAGCCATGACGGGCTATCCTAGCCAGCCACATGGCGAAGACACGCGATCAGGCATGGGAAACGCTGAAGAGGTACACGAAGAGCGAGTCATTGCTGCGGCATGCGCTCGCCGTCGAGGCGTCGACGGCGTCATACGCGCCGCGGTTCGGCGAGGACGAGGAGCTCTGGCGCGTCGCGGCGCTGCTCCACGACTTCGACTACGAGATCCATCCCACGCTCGACAAGCATCCGCAGGACGGCGCGCCGATCCTGCGCGAGGAGGGATACCCCGAGGAGGTGATCGAGACCGTCCTCTCGCACGCCGAGCACCTGTCGATGCCGCGCGACACGCCTTTGAAGCGTGCGCTCTTCGCCTGCGACGAGCTGAGCGGGTTCGTCCACGCGTGCGCGCTCGTTCGACCGAACGGACTGGAGGGGCTCGAGCCGAAGTCGGTCAAGAAGAAGTTGAAGCAGCCCTCGTTCGCGGCGGGCGTGCACCGGGACGAGGTCTATCGCGGCGCCGAGGAGCTCGGAGTCGAGCTCGACCAGCACATCCGCAACGTCGTTGCGGCCCTCCAGCCGATCGCGAAGGATCTCGGCCTGCCGGGGTAACGCGGCCGTATTAAGTACGCGCGAGTTAACTCGGGTCCCGACCCCCCTGCTCACGCCGAGCGTAACCCGGTTCGGTACCCACTCGCCAGATGTCCTTCGTGCCGAAAGTGTGACTTCTAGTCCACAGCCTTCGCAAGCGCAGCGACGAGACGTTCGATGTCCCCGTCGCTCGTCCACCAGCCGCACGAGACGCGGCACCAGCCGGTGCCGGGAAGGTCGCGGATCACGACGCCCTCCTCGTACAGCCGCGCGACCGTCTCGGCGGGATCGCCGTGCGGCACGAACGAGACGAGCGCCGCGTGGCCCGGCCCGGTGACGACCTCGAAGCCGGCAGCGGCGAGCGCATCGCGGCAGCGCGACGCTGCTTCGGCGCTCCGCTCGTAGCGCCAGTCCGGTGCCGCGTCGAGCGCGGCGACGAGTCCCGCGAGTGCCGGTACTCCGACCCAGCCCGAGTCAAAGCGCGACGCATCCGGCTTCGGCTCGAACCGCCCGTCCTTTTCCATCGACGCCTGCGAGAAGTAGCTCGGCGCCGCGATACGCAGCGCATCCGGCTCACGCACGTAGAGCGCGCCGATCGGCTCCGGGCCGCACAGCCACTTCTGGCACGAGACCGTGTAGAAGTCGATCTCTCGCGCCTCGACGGGAATCGCCCCGACCGACTGGGCGCCGTCGACGAGCACGGGCAGTCCCGTCTCCGCCTTCAGCTCGTGCACCGGCAGCACATGGCCGGTCGTATATGCAACGTGCGACAACGCGAGAAGCCGCGTCCGCGGCGTCACGGCCGACAGGATCGTCTCGAGCGCCTCGCGCGACGGCCGGCCGGTCGTCGGCGCGACGACGACCCTTGCGCCGGAGACGTTCAGCGGCAACAGCAGCCCCGGATGCTCCGAGTCCGTCGTGACGACCTCGTCCTCGGGCCGGAGCCCGAAGCCTGCAAGGACGACGTTGCAGCTGTCGGTCGTCGACGCCGTCAGCGCGACGTTCTCCTCTGTCACGCCGAGCAGCGCCGCAATCCGCGACCGCACCTCGGCGCGCAGACGCAAGACCTCGTCGAAGTACGGCTTCCCGCCACGTCCGTCTTCGACATCGCGGCGCGTCCGCTCGATCATCGCCTCGCCGGTCGCGCGCATGAGCGGCCCCATCGAGCCCGCGTTCAGGTACGCGATCCGCTCGAGCACCGGGAACTGCGCACGAAGCTCTTCGAAGGTCATCCGACGCGGAGTTCTACCGGCGCGTGGTCCGAGAGGAGGCGGCCACCGACGCGCCGGCGCTCCTCGGGCCAGACGAACGGCGGCGACGCCGGGAGTCCGCGCACGAGGATCTGGTCGATCCCCGGAGCCGGATCGGAGTAGCCGCGCTCGCGCAGCACGTCGTACGTTCGGCCCTCGCCGGGCACGGCGTTCGCGTCGCCGCAGAGGATCACCGGCTCGGCGTCGGTGTCGGCGAGCTCGACCGCACGGAGGAACTGCTCGTCGGCGTGCTCCCCGGTCGCGTGGAAGTTCGCGACGCGGCCGAGTCCCTCGACGCGAACGATCTCGCAGACGCGCCGCTCGCCCTCGCCGGGCCGGTCGAGACGATGCTCGGCGCGAGCCAGCACGCGGAGGTCGGGCGCGAGCAGGATCGCGTTCGCCTGGCCCGTGAACGCCGAGCGGAGCAGTCCGTGGTGGAGCTCCGTCACGAGGCGCCCGAGCTCGGCGCTCAGGAGACGCGGCCGCGCTGCAAGCGCACCAATGGCCGTCATCCCGCTCCACCCGGCCAGCCGCTTCAGCGCCCAGGCCGGCACCTCCTGCAGGCAGACGATCCCGGGCCGGTCGGCCGTCACGAGGTGCACCATCTCCTCGAGGAACGCCCTGCGCTCGGGCGGGACGGCGTTGCCGTGGAAGACGTTCCACGTGCGGACGAGGACCGCCACGCGACGTAGCCTACGAACGTGCGCGTCGTCCTCGCCGATCCACCCGCTTTCACGCCGGCCTACGACCACGAGCTCGCGGCGGCGCTCGCGCGGGCGGGAGCCGACGTGGAGCTCGTGACGTCGCGTTTCCGCTTCGGCGAAGCGCCGGCTCCCGCGGGATACGAGCGGAGCGAGCTCTTCTACCCGATCTCCTCGCGACTCTTCGGACGGTCCCGGCTGCGGTTGCCGCTGAAGGCGGCCGAGCACGTCCCCGGCCTCGTCCGGCTCGCCCGCCGCCCCGCGGACGTCCTCCATCTCCAGTGGCTCGCCGCGCCCGAGCTCGACGCGCGCTTCCTACGCCTCGGGAAGCCGTCGGTCTTCACGGCGCACGACCTGCTGCCGCGGCGCACCGCCGCGAAGCGGGAGCTCTGGCACCGGCTGCTCGCCCGCTTCGACCGGATCGTCGTGCACAGTGAGCGCGGCCGCGAGACGCTTGCGGAGATCGTGCCGGAGGAGCGGCTGCGCGTGATCCCGCACCCGGTCTTTCCGAGTGATCCGGCACGAAGCGACGACGGGCGCACGCTGCTCTGCTTCGGCGTCATCCGCCCGTACAAGGGCCTCGGCGACGCAATCGCGGCGGCGAAGGAGGTCGACGGCGCGAGGCTCGTCGTCGCAGGCGACCCGCTCGAGCCGGTCGACCGGTATTGCGCGCTCGCCAACGGACTCGATGTCGACTGGCGTCTCGGATACCTCCCGCAGCGCGAGGTCGACCGCGCCTTCGGGGACGCGACCGTCGCGCTCTTCCCCTACCGGCCGGAGCTCGACCAGAGCGGGTCTCTCCTACGTGCGCTCGGCGCGGGCGTCCCCGCGGTCGCCTACGACGTCGGCGGCGTCGCCGAGCCGATTCGCCGCTTCGGCGCGGGCCGTGTCGTTCCACCGGGAGACGTGGAGGCCCTCGCCGCAGCGGCCCGCGAGCTCCTCGACGACCCGGATGCGCTCGAGGCCGCGCGTGCCGGCGCGCGCCGCGCCCGCGAGCAGCTCACGTGGGACGGAGCCGCCCGCGCGCACCTGGCCGTGTACCGAGAGATCGCGTGATCTTCCGCAAGCCGTACCGCGACGTGATCGAGCGGCAGCTTGCGCTCTTCGCCGACGAGCACGGCGGCCTGATCCGCGACGTCCAGGCGGCCGAGCGCGCGTACGAGCGGGCCGAGCGGGACGAGGCCGAGGAGCGGTTTGGCGACTACTCGGACCTCGTGGAGACGGCGACCGAGGTGCTCGCCGATCTCCGCGACCACTTCGCGGCGCGCCTGGACGAGGATGCCGCCGAGACCTACACCCTTGCGTTCAACCGCGCCGTCCTGAAACGCTGGCCGCCGTTCGCCCTCGAGCTGGAGAACCGGTAACCGATGTCGTACATCGAGAACTATGCACTGATCGGAGACCTACAGACCGCCGCGCTCGTTCACGACAAGGGCTCGATCGACTGGGCGTGCTTCCCCCGCTTCGACTCCGGTGCCTGTTTCGCAGCACTGCTCGGCACGCGCGAAAACGGCCGCTGGGTCGTCTCGCCGAAGGCCTGGATCGAGAAGGTCGAGCGCCGCTACCGCCACGACACGCTGATCCTCGAGTCGCTGTTCACGACCTCCGACGGCGTCGTCCGCATGATCGACTTCATGCCGCCCCGCGGCAAGGCACCGGACATCGTGCGCATCGCCGAGGGCGTGAGCGGTACGGTGGCAATGCGAAGCGAGTTGATCATGCGCTTCGACTACGGTCACATCGTCCCGTGGGTGAGGCGGATCGAAGACGGCACTCGCGTCGCTATCGCGGGCCCGGACGCGCTCTGCCTCCGCACGCCCGTCGACGTGCGCGGCGAGAACATGACGACCCTCGGCGAGTTCACGCTGCAGCCGGGCGACCGTGTTCCGTTCGTCCTCACGTGGTACCCGTCGCACGAGGACGTGCCGGACGCGGTCGACGCCGAGCAGGCGCTCCGCGACACCGAGGAGTACTGGCACAGCTGGGCTCACAAATGCGACCACGTAGGCGCCTACCACGACGAGATCCATCAGTCGCTACTCGTCCTGAAGGCACTCACCTACGCGCCGACGGGCGGGCTCGTCGCCGCACCGACGACGTCGCTGCCCGAGCGGGTCGGCGGCCCCCGCAACTGGGACTATCGCTTCTGCTGGCTGCGCGACGCGACGCTGACGCTGCTCGCGATGCTCACTGCCGGCTACAAGGACGAGGCGGACCGCTGGCGCGATTGGCTCCTCCGCGCCGTGGCCGGCGATCCGGCGGACATCCAGATCATGTACGGACTCGGCGGCGAGCGGCGGCTCGACGAGCGCGTGCTCGAGTGGCTGCCCGGCTACGAGAACTCTCAGCCAGTACGCGTCGGTAACGCGGCCTCCGAGCAACTCCAGCTCGACGTGTACGGCGAGGTAATCGACGCCCTCTACCAGACGCGCGCACACGGGGCGCCGCCCAACGACGCCATCTGGGCGCTGATGCGCAAGCTGTTCGAGTGGCTCGAGGTCGGCTGGCGACTGGAGGACGCGGGGATCTGGGAGGTACGCGGCCCGAAGCGCCACTTCACGCACTCCAAGATGATGGCGTGGGTCGCCTTCGACCGTGGTGTCCGCTGCATCGACGAGTTCGGACGCTCGGGGCCGCGTGAACGCTGGGTGGCGATACGGGACGAGATCCACGCAGGGGTGCTCGAACGAGCATGGAACGAGGAGAAGCAGGCGTTCGCGCAGTCCTACGGATCGGACGCGCTCGACGCGAGTGTCCTGCTCATGCCGCTCGTCGGCTTCCTCCCGGCCGACGATCCCCGCTTCGTCTCGACGGTCGACGCCATCCGACGCGAGCTGATGCGCGACGGACTCGTCCTGCGTTACATCCCGGAGAAGAGCGCGGACGGCCTTCCCGGCGACGAGGGCGTCTTCCTTCCCTGTTCGTTCTGGCTCGCCGACGTGCTCGCCATGCAGGGAAAGACGAGCGAGGCGAAGGAGCTCTTCGAGCGGCTGCTCGACCTGCGCAACGACGTCGGCCTCCTGTCGGAGGAATACGACACGGTTGCACGCCGCCAGCTCGGCAACTTCCCGCAGGCGTTCACGCACCTCGCGCTCGTCAACACCGCGTTCGTGCTGAGCGGTCTGCCGAGTATGCGGGAGGTTGCCGCCTGATCATTCCCGGTCGCGCGCGGCCTCGCGGGCGGTAGCGCTTTCCTCGAGGTCGTCCGCGGTCGAAGCGGCGCCGATGTCGAGGGGGCGGTCGGCGATGGCCGGAATGATGAGTCACGGCGATTCCTCTTCAGATGCGGGTGGCGCCAGGAAGCGAATCCGGCGCTTCGGGGTTCCGATGACACGGTTCGCCTCCTCGCGCGCCCGCGCCACCCCGAGCACGTCGTCTGCGATCGAGGCGACCGCATGCGCCAGCACGCCGAGGCCGAGCGAGTCGGAGGCCTCGAGCGGCCGGGCAATCTCCGACGCCCTTTCCGTCGACGCACGCGCGATCGCGGGGTCGGTTGTCCGGATCGCTGCGGCAAGGAGGGCGACGGCGGCCACCGCATCGCGCGGGAGCGCCTCGACCGAGCTGATCGCTCGTAGCGCACCGGTGACGAGCGCGCGCGTGTCGCCGACCGCGGCGTCGAGCGAGCTGACGAGATCGCCGAGCGGCTCGAGCCGCCGGACGGCGGCCCGCCGCCGCGGGGCGCGCCGGGCGACGTCGCGGGCGAGGTCGAGCGCCTCGTGGAGCCGCCGCTCGTCGATCGCGTCGACCTGGCGCAGCGCGGCCTCGGCGCGAGCCCGGTCGCGGTCGCGCAGAGCGGTGGCGACCTGTTCGAGCGTCGACGCGAGATCCGACCGCAGCCGCTGCGACTCCTTGCGGACGAGGTCGATCGGATCGATCGGAAACAGCAGCTGCGCCGTGACGATCGCGAGGCCGCCGCCGATGAGTGCGTCGATCAGCCGGTTGTACGCGAAGGCCGACCCCACACGGTGAAGCCCGACGATCAGGACGGCCGAGACCGCCGATTCGCCGATCGTCATAGGCCGCCCGTCGAGCGCGGTCCCGAGCGTGAATGCCGCGGCGACGGCGACGATGATCTGCCAGCCACCCGCACCGACGAGGGCGACGATGCTCGCGCCGATCAGGATCCCGATCCCGACCCCGATCATCATCTCGAACGCCTGCCTGCCGCGGCGGCCGCGCTCGGCGCCGAGCGAGATCACCGCGGCGATCGGCGCGAAAAACGGCTGACCGTGGCCGGGAATCCGGATCGCGAGCTCCCACGCGACGCCGCCGGCGATCGCCGCCTGCGCGATCCAGCTGATCACGGTGGCGTCGAAGCGGCGCCGCATGCGGCCGAGTGCCGAGCGGAGCTTCATGTCCATTGGAGTGTCCACGGCGCCGCGGACGTGCCGGCGTCATCGGTGGCCGAAGTGGTGCGCGCCGGGCAGCGATCCGTGCACATCCGCCCCGCCCGCGACGCGGCGGGCGAGCTCGCCGAGACTCCGCAGCTCGCGGACGACCACGTTCCGGTTCCGATCGTAGTGTTCGTACTTGCCGCGTACGTGGAGGAGCGGCTCACCGCGGACGGCGGCGCGGAAGCGGTCGTACACCGGCGGCGCGACGATCAGATTCACCTGGCCGAGCTCGTCCTCGAGCAGCATGAAGACGACGCCGTTCGCGGTCGCCGGACGCTGGCGCGCGACGACCATCCCGGCGAACGCCACCCGCGAGCCGTGTGGCTGCACCGCGAGCTCGTCGCTCGTCAGCGTCCCGGTTGGCAGGTGCGGCCGCAGCAGCTCGAGCGGATGGACGCCGACGGAGAGGCTCGTCGTCCGGTAGTCGGCGAGCATCCGCTCCCAGACCGTCGGCTCCGGCAGCTCCGGCGTCTTCGTCGTCGGATCGAGCGGCAGGGCGAGCTGGCGCTCCTCGCCGCCGGAACCGGGAACGCTCTTCGAGCGGGGCACGAGCCCGAGCTGCCAGAGGAGCTCGCGCCGTTCGAGACCGAAGCCGTCGCACGCACCGCTCTCGATCAACGTCTTCATGTCCAGCGCCGTGCGCTGGACCAGGTCGCGGATCGACGTGTAAGGGCCGTTGCGCTCTCGCTCCTCGACGATTGCCTTTGCATCTGCCTCGGCGACGCCCGAGATGAAGCTCAGACCGATCCGCACTCTCCCGTCTTCCACTAGACAACGCGCAGCGCTGTCATTCACGTCCGGCGCCAGCGTCTCGACGCCTCGCCGCTGCGCGTCGCGTACGAGCGACGCCGGCGGATAGAAGCCCATCGGCTGTGCGTTCAGCAGCGCCGCGAGGAACTCCGCCGCATGGTGATGGCGAAGCCACGCCGACTGGTACGCGAGCAGCCCGAACGCGGCCGCGTGCGACTTCGGGAAGCCGAAGCCGGAGAAGCCGACGAGCTTGTCGTAGACGAGGTTCGCGGTCTCCTCGGAGACGCCGTTCGCGAGCGCGCCCTCGACGAAGCGCCCGCGGTACGCCTCGAGTGCGGCGTGCGAGCGCTTGCGACTCATCGCGCGCCGCAGTCCCTCCGCCTCCCCGATGCTGAAGCCGGCGAGCGCCATCGCGACGTCGAGTACCTGGTCCTGGAAGACGACGACGCCGAGCGTCGAGCGCAGGCAGTCTCGCAGCAGCTCGTGATCGACCGGCGGCTCGAAGTCCGGATCCTCTCGCTTGCGCTGGCGGTGGTCGATGTACGGATGGACGGCCTTGCCCTGGATCGGCCCCGGCCGGACGAGCGCGACCTGCACGGTCAGGTCGTCGAGATTCTCGGGCCGCGTGCGCAGCAGGCTCTGCATCTGCGCGCGGCTCTCGATCTGGAAGTCGCCGATGGTGTCGGCGCGTTGGATCTCGTCGTACACCGCCGGGTCGTCGAACGGGATGCGCGAGAGGTCGATCGTCTCGCCGCTGGTGCGGGCGATCTCGTCGATGCACTCCTCGACGGCGCTGAGCATCCCGAGCCCGAGCAGGTCGATCTTCAGGAAGCCCGCGTCGGAGCATGAGTCCTTGTCCCACTGCACCATCTGCCGGCCGGCCATCGCGCACGGCTGCACGGGCACGAGCTCGACGAGCGGCCGCGACGAGATCACCATGCCGCCCGGGTGCTGCGAGATGTGGCGCGGCAGCCCGGCGATCTCGGTGCAGAGCTCGCCGAACGCGCGCCAGCGCGGCGAGAGCAGCTTGCGTTCCACGTCGGGGAGCAGCGAAAGCTCCTCGGCGATGCGCTTCGCGTTCCAGCCGTCGCTGACGCGGGCGAGGCGCTCGAGCTCGGCGAACGGGAGGCCGAGCGCCTTGCCGACGTCGCGGATCGCGCCGCGCGAGCGGTATGTGGCGAACGACGCGACGAGCGCGGCGTGTTCGCGGCCGTACTTCTCCGTCACGGCGACGATCAGCTTCTCCCGGATGTCGCGCGGGAAGTCGAGGTCGATGTCCGGCACCGTCGCGAGCTCGCGGTTGAGGAAGCGCCCGAGCGAGAGGTCATTCTTCACCGGATCGACGTGCGAGAGCCCGGTCAGGTAGCAGACGAGCGAGCCGACGGAGCTCCCCCGCCCCCGCCCCGGCGGCAGCACATGACGCATCGAACCGGGGCCGCGCACCTCGTTCGCGCACTCGCGCGCGACCTCGAGCACCTCCCAGTGGAGCAGGAAGAAGCCGGCGAGGCCGAGGTAGTCGATCAGCTGCAGCTCGTCCTCGAGCCGCTGCTGCGCTTCGCGGCGATGCCTGTTTTCGTAGCGGTCGCGGAACGCCTGCTCGCAGACGCGGCGAAGCTGGACGATCGCCGGGTCGCGGCCCTCGGAGAAGTCCGGATAGCGGTAGCCGAGCTCCTGCGTCAGGTCGAAACGGAGCCGGTCGGCAAGGTCGAGCGTCCGCGCGACCGCGTTCGCGTCGTCCGGGAAGCGCCCGGCCGCCTCGGCCGGCGGCAGCAGCACCGCCTCGTGGTTGCCGCGCCGCTCGCGCTCGCAGCCGTCGAGCGAGCTGCGGCAGCGGATCGCGACGAGCACGTCCTGCAGCGCCGCCCGGCGCGGATGGTGCGCGTGGACGTCGCCGGTCGCGACCGTCGGCACCTTCAGCGTCTCGGCGAGGTCGCGCAGGAGCATCCGCCGGCGGGCGTCGCCGCGCTCGTATGGACGCTGGAGCTCGACGTAGAACCGGTCCCGGCCGAAGACGTCCGCCAGCCGCGCCGCCGCGTTCGGATTCCGGAGCGCGAGCCCGTCGCGCGCGCAGCCGGACAAACAGACGAGTCCCTCGTTCAGCTCTTCGAGGAGCGCCTGCTCGAGCCGTGGCTCGAGTGGTGGTTGGGACTCCCGGCCCAAGGGGCGTGTGTCCCCATGGGCCGCCGTGAGCAAGCGGCAGAGGTTCGCGTATCCCTTCGGCGTCTCGACGAGCAGCGTCACGTGGGACCCGTCCGCGAGGGTCACTTCGGCGCCGGTGATCGGCCGGACGCCGAAGTGCTTCGCCGCGTGCGCGAACTCGAGCGAGCCGCAGACGCCGTCGTGGTCGGTGAGAGCGAGGGCGGTGTAGCCGAGCTCGGCAGCCTGTGCCGCGAGCTCCTCCGGATGCGACGTGCCGTCGAGGAACGAGTACGCGGAGTGTGCGTGCAGCTCGACGTAGCCGGTGGAGCTCGGGCGACACGCCGTCGGGTCCGGCCGGTCCTTCCTGCGCTTGCGATGAGGGGTGTCGGGATGAACGTGCGCGCCGAACTGCTCGCTCACGTCATGATCTCGGGATCGTGGAGGCGATCGTCAGCGGGCCCGGCGAGGGCGAGCCGCTCCGTGAGAAGGAGCGGACGATCCTGGTCAAGGCGGTGCAACCGCAGCTCGACGTACTCGAGTTCACGATCACGGACGCGGGTTACGAGGGCCCGGGGCCGCACTACCACGAGCGGCACGTCGACTCGTTCTTCGTGCTCGAGGGCGAGCTCGAGTTCCCCGCGGTGGGGGCGACCGTGGTCGCGGGCCCGGGGACGTACGTCTTCGCTCCGCCGGGCACCGTCCACGCGTTCACGAACCGGACACCCGCCCGCTTCCTGAACATCCACGCGCCCGAGACCGGCTTCGTCGAGTACATGCGCGCAGTCGATCGCGGCGACGCCGTCGACCCTGCGGACTACGACGTCCACGAGGTCGGTGACGACGAGGAGCGCGCCGACGCGATCGTCAGCCGTCCCGGTGTCGACCTGATCGAACGGCGGTACGGCACGGTCGAGATCCGTGCGGAGACGCCGCAGCTCTCGGTGATGGTGATGGACATCGTGCGCGACTGGGACGGCGTCGCGCCGCATGTCCACGACGACCACCTCGACTCGTTCTACGTCCTCGAAGGCGAGATCGACTTCCTGCTCGACGGCGAGCGGCGACACGGCGCCGCGGGCACGCTCGTCGCGTTCCCGCCCGGTGTCGAACACGGCGTCGCTCCGCCGACCGGGACGGTGCGGCTGCTCAACGTGCACGCGCCCGACGCGGGCTTCGCCGCCTCGCTCCGCCGCTGAAATCCGGGCGCGGCCGGAAGAGCACGCAGCGCTCCTCCTCCTCCACGGCTCCGCCCATCCGGTGGCGCCCGGGCAGGAACTCATCGGCTGACTCACGCTCCGCGCTGGGTGAACCAGCACTCGCACTCCTCGTCGCGGAAGACGACGGTGTTCTCGCCGCTCTCGAGCACGACCTCGAAGTAGCGGCGGCTGACCGGCTCCTCTGTCCACCAGCGGTCGAGCACGCGCCATTCCTCGCGGACGAGCTCGACGGCTTGGTGGTTCACCTGCCACGGCGACCCGTCGAAGTTGACCTCGACCCGTGCGGGCCGAGGCTCGTTCAGTCGTCCCGCGGAACGAACAGCGCGCGCGCCTCCGGGATACGCGACCACGGCGCCACCTCCACGACGGTGCAGACCGATCCGGAGCCGGTGCTGGCGCGGACCTGGCGCAGCCCCTCCCTCAAGCGGGTGCGGTCCTCGGCTCCGGCCGCGAGCAGCTCGAGCTGCTGCCCATCCGATTCCGTCAGCGCGACGAGCTCGAGCCGGAGCTCGACGATCGGCGTCGGCAGCTCGGCGAGCTTCGGCGCGAGCGCGGCGCGGATCCGCTCGCGGTCGACCGTCGGGTCGCGGAGCGTCGTCGTCCGCCGCCACGAGCCGCCGCCGACAAGGCGCGCCGAGATCGCGACCTTGCGGACGAAGCGGTCGCGCCGCTCCGGCCGTGCGAGCAGCGTGTCGAGCAGCGCGGAGAACGCGCGGCGGAGCGTCAGCTCGTTGCCGACCGCCTCGGGGAACTCGATTGCCTCGAAGAGCTCGGCGGGCGGCCGGCGCCCCCTGATCTTCGCGGCCGCCCCGCCTCTCGCCAGGCCCCAGGCGCGCCGGCCGTCCGGCCCCAAGCGTTCGGCCACGGCTGCGCCCGGGAGCCCGGCAAGCTGTCCCAGACTGCGGACGCCGAGCGCCTCGAGCTCGGCGTAGCGCTCCCGCTCGAGCGGGAGCAGCGAGAGCGGCAGCGGCGCGAGGAAGTCCTGCAGCCGGTCGCCCGAGACGACGATCACCTGGCCCGGTCGCGCAACTGTCGCAGCCGCCAGCGCAGCGAAGCGCCGCTCGGCCGCGCCGGCCTGTGGATCCCAGCCCGGGCCGACCGCAGCGAGCGCGCGCTGCAGTGCCGGCTCCAGCCCACCGTAGAGCCGTTCGACCCCGCGCGTCTCGAAGAAGACGCAGCCCGGCTCGGCCGGATCGACGGCGAAGCCCGCGTCCTCGAGGCTGCGCAAGATCTCCTCCCATGCCTGCTCGGCCGCCGCCGGGTCGCGCTCGACGAGCACGAGCCCGGGGCAGGTCGCGAGCGCTTCCCCTAGCCGCATCCCCGGCCGGACGCCGAGTGCGTCCGCAGCCGCGGTCACGGGCCCGATCAGGGGCTCCGTCCCGGCCTCCGGCGCGAGCGCCGAAGGCCGCAGCGCAAGGGACGGCGCCCGCCGCAATGCGGCGCGAAGCTCGAACCCGGGGACGGCGATGCAGGCGATCATGGGAACGTATGTTCTATACGAACACCTGTTCCCTGTCAAGCGCGCACTTGAAACGAGCGCCCGCGGCAGCGAAGTTATCCCATCTTTCCCGAAGGAGGAGTGATGGCTCTGCAGATCGGCGACACCGCCCCGGACTTCGAAGCCGAGACGACGGAAGGTCGTATCCGCTTCCACGACTGGATGGGCGACTCATGGGCGGTGCTGTTCTCGCACCCCAAGGACTTCACACCTGTCTGCACGACCGAGCTCGGCTATATGGCGAAGCTCAAGCCGGAGTTCGAACGGCGTGGTGTGAAGGTCATCGGCCTGTCTGTCGACGCCACGACCGACCACGAGAAGTGGGCGCAGGACATCGAGGAGACACAGGGAGCTCGCCCCAACTATCC
>Ga0066710_100002877_pt1 | contig 14249 bp, 17 predicted proteins | sample GraSoiAngelo_159_FD_79666 | JGI IMG/M metagenome (GOLD analysis project Ga0066710, IMG submission 79666) | Grasslands soil microbial communities from the Angelo Coastal Reserve, California, USA - 14_1009_16_40cm | ecosystem: Environmental > Terrestrial > Soil > Grasslands | place: USA...
GCTTATCGCCTCTTTCAACGTAACAGTTTTGAAACTGTCTGGAATTACAACAACACACGCACACAAAAGTGAAATCGATACAGCTATTTTTGTTGGTGAAACGGGGACTCAGTTTATGAAGGGGCGAAGAACCTGTCGCATGGACGTTAGAGGCTGGCACAATGCTTGTAAAGATCAACTGGTTCGAATGATCGCGCGAGATAAAGCGCGCGGGAGGGCTTACTAGATGAATCATCGTGAAGCTGCGTACGTATTGTTGCGCATTACTTTGGGGGTGGTGTTTTTCTTTTCCGGAGTCGGAAAATTCATGGGAGGCCTCGGAAGTTTTGTCGGCGGAATGAATCAACACTTCTCTGGAAAATTGCCAGCGGCGATGGTGATGCCGTTTGCTTACGTGTTGCCTTTCGCTGAAGTAACGCTCGGCGCGTTGATTTTGGTCGGGTTGTTTAGCCGCTTCGCGCTTTTCTTTTCGGGACTGCTGCTGGTGGGACTCACGTTCGGAACGGTCATGTTAAGTGACTTTCCCACAGTCGCTCATAACACCCAATACGCACTGGTCAACTTTGTGCTGCTTTGGCTCGTCGATTTAAATCGCTATTCGATCGATTCGCTACTGGGTCGCAAGACGCCCGCGGGGTTTGCGACTTGATGATGACTCTATTTCGGAAAGGCAGCAGTTCAAGCAATCATAAGAAGGAGAAAATCATGCGAGTTTTCAAGTTGTTTCTTGGCATATTAATCATGGCGCTTATAGCCAGCGCTGCGGGTTATAGATTTAGTCATGTGGGGCAGGCTTCATGGTTGGGAACTAACCCGACGGAATCATGGGCAAGGGAAGCGACAGCTACGACTGGTGCGAATACCAGGATCAGTAACGCCGCTGTCGCTGCCCAGAGCTACCGCCTGGATGCCTCGCAAAGCAAATTTATCGCGCATGCGCTCGCCGGTGGTTTGCTTTGGTTCAAAGGTCATGATCACTTGGTGGCGGTGCGTGATTTCACCGGTGCAGCTCAATTTAATCCCGATTCGCTGACAAATTCATCTCTAGACATCACAGCAAAAACGGCTTCAATGGAAGAGACCAGCAGTGTCTTTACTGACGCGCAAAAGAAGATCATAAACAAAGAACTGCACGATATTGTCTTACTGCCTGACCAACATCCTGACATCATTTTTAAGAGCAGCAGTGTCACAGGGAAAGCCACGAGCGCGAACCAGTACGATTTGAAGATTGCCGGCAACTTAACGCTGAATGGCGTAACGCGGCCAATTACGATTCCGACAAAGGTCACGATCACTGGCAATGACATGCGGGCACAGGGCGAATTCTCAATCGACCGCAGCGATTTCAAAGTGAAAGCAACTTCAGCTTTTCACGGTCTGGTGCGAGTGCGCGACAAGGTGAAATTCGAATTCGACATTGTGGGGCATGGACGGTAAGCTTACTTGTTCCTGAGTCGAACTCCGCATCTATGGATCCGTTAACGGCGCAGCAAGAAAAACTGCTTTCCGATCTTCAGTCTGACGCATTCAAATACTTCATTCATGAAGTCAATCCAGATAACGGTCTGGTCGTCGATTGCACCAAAGAAGCTTGGCCCTCGAGCATTGCGGCGGTGGGCATGGCTTTGTCGTCTTATCCCGTCGGAGTTGAGCGCAACCTAATCTCGCGCGATGAAGCCGTCGATCGAACTTTGCGGAAGCTGCGCTTTTTTGCAAACAGCGAACAGAGCACAAACGCAGACGCAACCGGCTACAAAGGCTTCTATTACCACTTTCTCGATATGCAAACCGGAAAGCGGGCATGGGAGTGTGAGATTTCGACAATTGATTCAACTTTTCTGATTGCCGGGATGTTGGCTGCTGCTGCCTACTTCGATCAGGATTCAGAGTCGGAGGATGAGATTCGCCGGCTGGCCGATCAGCTTTACCGCCGCGTCGATTGGCAATGGGCAACGGGCGGCGAGGCGACATTGAATCATGGCTGGCGACCCGAGACCGGATTTCTCAGATATCGCTGGGGAGGTTACGACGAGGCCTTGCTTGCTTATATTCTCGCTCTTGGCTCGCCCACTTTTTCACTGGCGGTTGAGAGTTACGAGTCATATTTTTCGACCTGTCAATGGAGGAAAATCTACGATTACGAATATCTTTTTGCCGCGCCGCTCTTCGTACATCAGTTCTCACACATCTGGATCGACCTTCGCGGGATACAAGATCAGTTTATGCGCGAACACGGTTTGGATTATTTCGAGAATAGTCGCCGGGCGACTTACGCACAGCGAGAATACGCCAAGCGAAATCCCCATGGCTTCAAAGGTTACAGCGAAGTGTGCTGGGGGTTGACCGCATGCGAAGGTCCCGGCCCGAAGGATTTGACAATTGACGGAGTCAAAAGGATTTTCTTTGATTACGTTGCGCGGGGTATTCCTGATGGGCCGGACGATGGCACGCTGGCGCCGTGGGCGGTCGTAGCCTCGCTTCCTTTTGCTCCAGAGGTTGTCCTGCCGACACTTGAGCACTTTAATCAGATTGAAGTCGGTGTGGATCATCCTTATGGGTTGGAAGCGACATTCAATCCGACGTTTCCCGATGCAAAGTGTCGCGACTGCGGCTGGCTTTCACCATGGCATTTCGGAATCAATCAAGGGCCGATTGTGCTGATGATCGAGAACCATCGCAACGACTTTCTTTGGCGCTTGATGCAGAAGTCGCCTTATGTTGTTGAAGGACTGCGCCGAGGTGGGTTCAAGGGTGGCTGGCTGTGATTGATTAAGATTCGCTTTCCTCAACTCGTAATGCTCCCAGGCGTCGCTTGGACGTCTATTGAGTTCAAGGTACCTGGAGACAATTGCCTGCCAAACTTGTCCTTCCACCGAATTCTTCCTGTTGCTTGCATTACGACAAACAGCGTGCTGATCGAGCCGATCGTAATTGCCAGACCAGTAAAACCCTTCAAGAAAAAGGCGTAAGAAAACGCAACCAGATAAATGAACTGAGCAATCGCGGCCTCACGAGCGGCGAATCTCGCTCCGACGACCAGACGCAAATACGATACGACCAGGAAGATCGATACTGCTGACGAAATAACAAATGCCAGATGAATCGAGACATGATCGACCAGATAAGCCAGCAGCAGATGGAACGCAAAGAACGCCGCCGCCAGGAAGAAGTAATTCATTGGATGAAGCTCAATGCCGCGCATCGTCGTAATGATCAGCATTAGAAAGAAAAAGAAGAATAACGACACGGGCGCAAAGAAACTGATGCGGCCGGCCAACGGCCCGGGCTGCAAGTGCTCCGGCATGGTCATCGCGATCTGATAGCCGGAAACCAAGTTCGTAAATTTCCAATCGAGGTCCCAGCCTCTTGCCGTCTCGTGCTTCTCAGTCGGCGACAGCGTATTGTCGGGAAAATCTATGTCCTTGAAGTTGGTGGTCATCTTCAAAGAAAAATCGCGAACCTGCGCGACGTCCTGAGCGCGGGACTCGTCCCCTTCACCTCGGTTGTTGCCGCCGAAGCTGTAACGCCAATCATTCAGGCCCTGCGACTTGTACTCAACTTTCAGCGTCGCGGCGGTTCCGGCCTTCATGCGAACCGTGCCGCTGGCGCTGTTCTTCGCGTTCGTCAAAGCCACCGGCAAATCATTCACCGTAAATACCAGGTCGTCGTAGATCGCCTGCGCCGTGGGAAAGTCGAGCCTGAAAGTTACGTTCTGATCTTTGTCGCTCGGGTTCTGAAACGAATAAACGCCGTCGAACCCAACCTTATAAGTGCTGTACCAAAGCAAACCTTTCTGCCGATGATCGAGACTAAGATCGACGTTTATGTGACTGCTCTCCAGCGGCAGCCAACGTGTGACTGTTTCCTGCGTAACAGTAACAATCTTTTTTCCATTTTCGGTTTTCTCTTCCTTGTTCGGCACCACCTCTTCATAAGAAGCTACCGGTGGCACTTGATTCTGAGGCGCGCCCCAGGTCGAGGCGACGCGAGTGTCGGAAGAACCGCCCGAATCGTAAGTCCTTTGAAAAATTGTGGCGCCTAGAACCATCCAGGCGAAAGCCGTGCACAAAAAAATGAATGCGATTGCAGCGATTCTCTTGATCATGGATGTGTTCCTCGGAATGGACGGAGTGCTTGATTGATAATAGTTAATTGGATTAAACATGGTCACCGATAATTTGTTGCTATTGTTGAGCCTACTTCAACTCCTCGACCATGTGGCTTCCCACACTTGAAAGGTGTGAAGACCTACGTCTTTAGCCTTCAACCCCGGCCTTTCAGGTTGCAACGGCCGGCTGTATGGCAGGATCCAGCTCCACATCCGGAAATGATCCGCGCCCAAAGAAAACCTGCCAAGCGATTGAGTTGAGCAGCGGAAGGCGAAGCAGCGCGCATCCGGCCTCAATGAATTCAGGCGAGTGAATCGAAGCAATTAGCCGCCGCATCCAAAGCCGGGCAACAAATCGAGCCCGAAACAATTCGCCTGAATAAGCAGCGAGCAGTTCGCGTTCGCCACTGTCGAGATAATTGCCGATTACCGAGGCCGCAAAGGTTGAGAGCCGCAAGCATGGATCGAGTCCACCGGCAGTCAGCGGCGACACTGCTCCCGCTGCGTCCCCGACGAGCAGTCCTTGATCGTTGGCGATCCGTTGCAAAACACCGCCCACGGGAATCCGACCGCCGCGCCGCTCCAAGAATCTTGCCGAGCGCAAATCAATGACGCTGTTCAGGCTGGATTTAAATTCATTCAAGCTTGTCAATGGATCGAATCGATCAGCATAGCCTCCAACGCCAAGGTGAACCTCTTCACCGTCATGTATCACCCATCCGAGATAGCCGGGCGCCAAACGCGGATCGAGTAAACAATAAAAGCGCGGCGGTTCCTCAAGTGGCACTCCAGCCATAACTTCTTCAACACCAACGATCCATTCACGATTTTGATCCAGGCCGAGAGCGGCGCCGACCCGAGAATTTGCGCCATCCGCTCCGACTAGATAACGGGCTCGCACCGAACGCGACGGCGACGAGCAATTCAATCGAACAATTACTTCGTGGCTGAGCCTCGAATGACTCTCGTAATGCGCTTCCGGCATCCATTCCACGCCGGTTCGAATGGCGTGGTTCAGAAATCTTGTATATAGAACTCGCATGCGCCCTACACGAAACTCATCGTGCGGGCTGGCAAGTTCCAAACGGCGGCGCCGCGGCGAGAATAACGTCACGTGTCGAACCGGCGGACCAAGACAATCTTCCGGAAGCGGAAAGTCTTCGAGCGTACGCCGCACGAAGACACCCGTGGTGTGAATTGATTCTTCGAGATTTGACTTACGATCCACGAGCAGCACACGTAAACCTCTTTCGCCTAGCAGTCGTGAAACTTGCAAACCAGCCAGACCGGCTCCCACCACGACAACATCAAATCGCTCCATATCAGAATCCTAGATTTGAAACCTGGCTTTCTTATGCAGGGGGCTGTTTTCGTGGCCGATGACAAAGTGTGTAATCCAGTCGCCTTCATTTATGAGCAGCGTTGCGCCTTTCATGTCGGGCGGAAGGTCGAACGCCACATTCGTGGTGTAGGATTCGCCAGGGCGCAAAGGAGTCGTCAGCGGCGTTCCGAATTGCGCCGACGGTCCGTAACGGTTGCCGCGGTCATCGATCAGCGTGAGCGCGCGACTGTTGGGATACAGCAAGCCGTTGCCGCGCGAGAGCGCAGTTGTCGTTTCGTCGAAACGGGTTTTGATTGTGATTACAGTGAACAGGCCGCGGGCACTTGTTGGATTGGGCGCTTCGCCAAGCATTTTTGTCTGGCGGGTGTTGATGATCGAGTAGGCGAGGTGACAATCGATCTCACAGAAGTGTTTCTCTTCGGCGCGGGCCAGCACTCTATCGTGGCTTGCGATCGAGAAGATCAATATTGCCACGAGATAAGCGGCGGCAATCAGCAGGATCGCCACCAAAACGATTTTGGCGCGAGCGCGTTTCCTGAGAATTATCGATTGAGCCAATACAACGGCTGCGAGGACGAGAATGAAAGCCGTGCCCAGCAGAGCCAGCGCTCCGATCGGCGCCGCCAAATTCACATTAGTATTCATCACAGACGTTCCTTAGCTTGACGGACTAAAGCTCTTTACCTGGCAAAGCGATGGCCGAAAAAATTTTGGCCGCTTAACTCTTTCTCATCCGCCCAATCAAAGCCTCCATATGATCGAGATATCGCTCTAAAGCCCGACGGCCGGCGCTAGTCAGCCGATATTCGGTTTTCGGAGTTCGGCCGGCAAACGACTTTGAGCAGCTGATGTAGCCGGCATCTTCCAACTTCCGCGCATGCACACTCAGGTTTCCGTCACTTGTTTTCACCGTGTGCTTCAACTCATTGAATGTGAGCGAGTCTTTCGCCGCCAGCGCGCTGATAATTCCCAGCCGCAAACGCTCATGAATCAGGCGATCGATTTCCCGAGCAGTGTGCGGAGCGCCTGGAACGCCATGTGGCCTTCCCCTTTCGATTTGTGCGCGCTTAACTTCGCGCTTGAGTGCTGCCTGTTTAGCCACCGTATTTCCTCGCAATGATGAATCCAAAAATTATATGCAAGCCGCCAAAGCCGGCAGCCATCAGCCAGTTTCCGAATGTGGTAGGAACAAACAACCCAACTGCGCCCAGCAACATAAAACAAATACCCATTACCGGCACGATGCTTACTGAGAACATTCCGCCGGTCACGACTCCCGTTCCATACAAGAGCAACCAGATCCCCGGAATGAATTGCATTAAGCCAACCCGGAACAGAGCAACGGTCAACAAAGCGCCGACGATCATTGGCGGTGAAAGACTGAACGCTACTTTTCGCCCCGGACCAGAAAATAACGGCATGCCGATCGCGCGCGCCTTTCGATCCATGAGCCAGCCAGCGATCAGCAGCGAAATAATCGCTTCGGCCACCCAAACTCCAAGCCAGGCCCTCGGTGTTGATTGACGAGTAGCCACAAAATTTGCCGCAATCGCCGTAATTCCGATTGCCACCTGGCCCCAACCAGGGACAGCCGTAAAGGCTGCTGCGCGTTCCATCGTCTCGCGGATGTAACGCAGGTTGTCCATCGCGCGATCGTGCAAAGCGGGCGGTTTTTCCGTTGAAGTCTGAGCAAGACGAACCGTCATTGGAGCCCAGTCTAGCCAATCTCGGTCTGCTATGTCAAGTACTTTGCAAGGCAAAGGCTAAGAGGGAGGAGTCAAGGTCCAACGTTGGCCTTCGTATCGCCGCGGTTTGCGCCGAAAGCTAAACCGGCGGGCTGTCGCCGGCGTCGATCGTTTCGATTAATTTCCGCCAATCAGTCCCGAGCCGGCTTTGGAGAATGCGAACGCAACGATTCCAGCGCAGGATCGCGTCGTCATTTCCGTGTGGTCTGATCGCTTCCGCCTGTGCGAAGTAATCCAGCGCTTTCTCGAATAACGGCGTGACCATGTAGGGCGAGCGCCCCACCGCGAGTTGGGCCTTCGCTTGCCGCTCATGAAGAATTCCGGCGTAGGAAGAACGCTCGTATGGGTTGACTAAACTTTGGAAAGTGCTTTATGCTTCGCTGTAACGGTCCGACGCGTTACCGGTGAATTGATCGGTGATCGAAAGCCCCAGTAGCCGAAGAGCAGTTTGGTTCTCAGCATCGCCAGCCAGAATGTCGCGGCAAATTGATTCGGCCTCGCCCGGCTCGTTTAGATAACGATAGAGCTCGGCCTTCGAGATCGCTTCGGGAATGCCATCTTTCGAGATAGGTTTTAGCTGAAGATCCATTTCAATCTCTTATTCAAATTGTCAGACTTCGACTTCAATGTCTGAGCCGACGATTCGAACGTTGTAACGCGTCACATTGCTGGCCGCCGGAGGTCCAAGCACCTGACCGGTAGTAACGTCGAACATCGCACCATGCCAGGGGCACGTAACTTCGGCTCCTTCCATCTCACCCTCCGAAAGCGGCCCACCGACATGAGTACAAGTGTTATCGATCGCGTGAAACGAACCTGCGACATTGAAGAGAGCAATCTCTTTATCGTTGACCTCGACGAGCTTTGCTTGGCCAACGGGAATCTCGTGAGTGGTTGCCACTTTTAGGAATTCCGGCATCTATTATCTCCGCACCCGCAAGTTGCGTTGAGAATCTATTTGAGCGGAATTGCAGGTAATCGCTTCAATGTTCGAGTGACGGGATCGATGGTAATGCCCACTGATTCCAGCGCCGTCACACCCAGGATCGGTTCGGCTTCATCAGGGCCAAATATGACACGCCCAGCCGTCACTTCACCCATGAAGGAAATCTGAACCAAGCCAAATGAATACTCTTCAACTTCTGCGTTGGCCAACTCGTAAGTCGTTTTCCCGGCAGGTTCTAATCCGATCTTTCTAAGCTCGGAAGCTGGCGCCAAAGAATCGGTCGCGCCCGTGTCCACCAGAAAGTCAGCTTCGTACTTTCCGTTTTGCGAACTCATGTTTTTTAAGGCTACTGTTACATGAATAAGTCCCATACGGTCGCTCCGTCTCCGAGCTTATCAGCACGTAGTTTTGCGGACAAGCATCATCGCTTCTTTCCTGACAATTTTCGCAAGAACCAACGCACCGGATCGTAGAAGTCATCGACCACGCGCTCTTTCAGCGGAATGATCGCGTTATCGGTAATGTGAATGTCTTCAGGGCAGACTTCGGTGCAGCACTTGGTTATGTTGCAGAGGCCAATTCCGAGTTCGTCCTTCAATAGTTCGGTGCGTGACAAAGCGTCGAGCGGGTGCATTTCCAGGCCCGCCACTCGCACGAAAAAGCGCGGGCCGCCGAACTGCTCTTGCTTGTTGTGATCGCGCAGCACGTGGCAGACGTTCTGGCAGAGAAAGCACTCAATGCACTTCCGAAACTCCTGCACGCGATCGACTTCGCGTTGATCCATTTTCCACTCAACGTTCTCCTTCGGCGTGAACGGCGGAATCTTTTTGTTGACACGATAGTTCCAGGAGACGTCGGTGACCAGATCCTTGAGCACCGGAAAGCTCTTCATCGGCTGCACAGTGATCGGTTGGTCAAGTGGCAAAGCGTCCAAACGAGTCTTGCAAGTCAGGCGGGGGCGGCCGTTGACTTCCGCCGAGCACGAACCGCACTTGCCGGCCTTGCAGTTCCAGCGCACCGCCAAATCGGGCGCGTCGTGCGCCTGAATGTAGTGCAGCGCATCGAGCACCACCATGCCTGGGGCGATCGGCACCTGATATTCGATCAATTCACCGCCGGTGCTATTGCCGCGAAATACTTTGAATGTTGCGTCAGACATAAGAAAGAGAATTCACCACGGAGACACGGAGAACACGGAGAAATAAAATCAATGTACAAGTCGCCTGATGCCATCTTTCAGCACGACAACATTAAAGTTAATCAAAAAGCCAACCTTGACGCCTGTTAGCTTCAGATATGTCAATAACTGCGCTTCGTGAATTAGCGCAAACGCTTCCACTGATTTAATTTCGACAATTACCAAACCTGCAACTAGCAGGTCTATGCGATAACCGCATTCCGATCTGATACCTTTGTACTCCAGCGGCAACGGTTTTTGACATTCGAATAAGATACCGCGGAGTTCTAACTCGTGACACAGACACGCTTGATACGTCGATTCAAGCAAACCCGGGCCTACTTGTTTGTGGACTTCAATCGCGGCCCCGAGGATCTGACCCGTCAATTCCTGTAGGTACAGTTGTCTTTTGGGCTGCATGTTCTTCCTCCGTGTTCTCCGTGTCTCCGTGGTGATTAATTCCGTTACGAGAGAATCTCCTCAAGATCAGCCGGCATCTGTACGATGGGCCGCTGACTCAGCCTCATGGCTTCACCATCGCGCGAGACGATGTTATTCAGCTTGCTCCACTTTTCGTCGTATTGCGGGAAATCAATTCGACTGTGCGCGCCGCGGCTCTCTTTGCGTTCCAGGGCGCTCATGGTGACTGCTTCAGAAACGGTCAGCATCGATTTTAGATCTCGCGCCAGGTGCCAGCCGGGATTGAATAACCGCGAGCCTTCAACGTGAACTCTCCTCACGCGGTCTTTCAGCTTTTCGATCTCAGATAGACCCTGCTTAAGATCATCTTCAGTGCGAAAGATGCCGACGTAGTTCTGCATCGTTTCCTGCAACTCGCGATGCACGCCATATGGACCGTCGTCGTTGCTGCGCTCAAATGGCTCAAGCATTTCCCGCGTAGCTTCATCAACTTGAGCGTCGTCAATGTTGGATGTTCCGGATTGTTTCGCGTGTGCGGCGGCAGCCAACCCCGCACGACGACCAAAGACGAGAAGATCAGAGAGAGAATTTCCGCCCAGCCGATTCGCGCCGTGCAGACCGGCAGCCGCTTCACCCGCGGCGAATAAACCCGGCACGTTCGATTGTGCGGTCTCAGCGTCCACGCGAATGCCACCCATCATGTAATGACATGTCGGGCCCACTTCCATCGGCCCTTTGGTGATGTCCACGTCCGCGAGTTCGCGAAACTGGTGATACATGCTCGGGAGTTTCTTCTTCACGTATTCAGGCGGCTTGTGCGAGATGTCGAGATAGGCGCCACCGTGTTCCGTGCCTCGTCCTTCCTTCGCTTCGGTGTAAATAGCCCGCGCCACCACGTCACGCGTCGAAAGATCCATCTTTTCCGGATCGTAACGCTGCATGAAACGCTCACCGTCTTTGTTTGTCAGGACGCCGCCTTCGCCACGCACGGCTTCGGTGACCAGAATACCCTGCACGCCCGGCGGCCAGACCATGCCCGTGGGATGAAACTGCACGAATTCCATGTCCATTAATTCAGCTCCGGCTTCGTAAGCCAGGGCCATTCCGTCGCCGGTGTATTCCCACGAATTTGAAGTGATGCGCCACGCTTTGCCGATCCCACCGGTGGCGATGACGACTGACTTCGCTTTGAAAACCACGAAACGACCGTTCTCTCGCCAGTAGCCGAACGCGCCAGCAACGCGCTCGCCATCCTTCAGCAGACGCGTGATCGCGCATTCCATGTAAACGTCTATGCCGAGGTGCACGCCACGATCCTGCAAGGTGCGAATCATCTCGAGACCCGTGCGATCGCCGACGTGACAGAGACGCTTGAAACTATGGCCGCCAAAAGCACGCTGCAAAATATTTCCGTCGGCGGTCCGATCAAAGAGCGCGCCCCATTGTTCAAGCTCGCGGACCCGTTCAGGCGCTTCCTGGGCGTGAAGCTGGGCCATGCGCCAGTTGTTCAGGAACTTGCCGCCGCGCATCGTGTCGCGAAAGTGCGTGCGCCAATCGTCCGACCGATCGACGTTGGCCATGGCGGCCGCAATGCCGCCCTCAGCCATGACGGTGTGCGCTTTGCCGAGGAGCGACTTACACACAACGCCGACGCTCGCTCCCTGCGCCAGAGCTTCAATTGCGGCGCGCAAACCCGCGCCGCCCGCGCCGATAATCAAAACGTCGTGCTCGTGAGTTTCGTATTTCTCCGTCACAGCAATCTCAAGTCGGTAATCGCGCCGGAAGCCACCAGACGCACATACAAGTCGGCCAAACCAACCGAGAACAAGCTCAGCCAGGCGAAGAGCATGTGCCGTTCGTTAAGAAACGAAACGCCGCGCCATGCGCCGTGCCGCGGTCCACCCGCGACAACGCAGGAAAAACAATCAACGTTGCCACCTACAATGTGCCGGAGCGAGTGACAGGACAACGTGTAACCGGTCAGCAGAATGATATTCACCAGCAGAACTAAAGAACCGATTCCAACTCCGAAATGTTTGCCGCTCGCCGACGAAAACCAAAATGCGGTAATCGCGTCGTACCACAGAATGCCGAGAAAAATGATGGCAACGTAAAGAAAATAACGGTGAAGGTTTTGCAGAATGAAAGGGAAGCGGGTTTCGCCACTGTAACGATGCGCGTGCGATTCGCCAACGGCGCACGCGCCCGGATCAAGAAAGAAAGCGCGATAGTAAGCTTTGCGGTAGTAGTAACAAGTGGCGCGAAAACCAAGCGGCGCCCACAGAATCAGGATCGCCGGCGACAGAGGCCACCACTTCGGTTTGATTAGAGGTGAATAGAAAGGTGACAGGTAAGGTCCAAATTCATAGTAGTTATTCTCAAATGTTCGCCAAGTCGCATAGACCGTAAACGCGCCGAGTATGACCACCACCGGAATAAGTTCAACCCACCACGCATCCCGGCGCATCGTGGCGCCAAAGCCGCTGCGTGCTAGTGTGCTTCCCGATTGAGCCATCTAACTCGGTAAAGTCTCAGCCGTTCAAGGTGCGCAGCATTCTAACATCAGTTCGGGAGTAAATCCCCAGAAGAAATTGAAGTGTGGAAATCTGATTCGTTTAGACGCCGGACTTGTCCGGCTCCATAAGAAGGCGCACAAGTGCGCCGTCTAAACAAGGAATAAGTTAAGGCACCAACACGATCTTGCCGATATTTTTTCGCTCTTCGATGTAGCGGTGCGCGTCGGCGATTTGATCGAATGGAAACGCACGATCGACGTATGGTCGAATCCAGCTTTCGGCGACGCCGCGCATGATCTCTTCAGTCCAGCCGCGAACTTTTTCGGCTTCCCTCCACATGTGGCCGAGATGCAAGCCGAACACGCCTTTATTGCTATTCATTAAACGGAGTGGATTGAATCTCGGCATCTGTGCGATTGCTTTCAAAGCTCGCAATTTTCCGGCGATGCCGGACGCTGAAGCTACCGACATTCCAAACACACCCATGCGGCCGGTTGCACGCAGCGCGCGATAAGTTTTCTTCCAGTTCTTGCCACCCAATGGGTCGATTGCCAGCTCGACGCCGCGTCCTTTCGTAAGATCCATTAACACTGGCAGCCAGTCCTGATTGCGATAATCGATCGGGTGATCGAGTCCGCGTTGTATCAAGAATTCATGCTTCGATGCGCTCGCGGTTCCAAACGTCTTTGCGCCGATGTGCCTGGCAATATCCAAAGCTGCCAGTCCAACGCCGCCGCCCGCGTTATGAATTAACACGGCCTCGTCTTTCTTCAATCCGCCTATCGCCACCAAAAGTGCCCACGCCGTCAAATAATTCACTGGAATCGCCGCGCCTTGCTCGAATGAGAGGTTTTCCGGCTTTTCAAAAACCTGCTTTGCGGGAACGGTGATGAGTTCGGCCTGGCCGCCAAAGCGCGTCATCGCGATCACGGGTTTTCCGATCCAACTTTGATCGACCCCGTTGCCAACTGATTCGATGACGCCCGAAGTTTCATAACCCATAACGCAAGGCTTTGCTGTGGTGTCAGGATAAAGGCCTTGCCGCGCGAGAATGTCAGCGAAGTTCAGGCCTGCAGCTTTAGCGCGAATCAGAACTTCACCTTGGCCAACCACCGGATCGGGGCGCTCCTCGACTTTCATGACGTTAGCATTGCCGTTGTGGGTAATGACGATTGCTCGCATATGAAAAATTTGGGCACGGCGAACCGTGCCCTCGAGGAAGATCAACTTAAACTATGCAGGTTGCTTAGGCCTGTTCCGCCGCTTTGGTCTGTGGCTTATTCGGCTGCGGCACCACCCGCAGATATGGCTTCAAAGTTTTCCAGCCGCCGGGAAACTTTTCTTTTGCCGCCTCGTCATTGAGCGACGGCACAATGATCACGTCGTCGCCGTCTTTCCAATTCACTGGAGTCGCGACACTGTACTCTGCCGTCAGCTGAATTGAGTCGATAACGCGCAGGATCTCGTCAAAGTTGCGGCCGGTGGACATCGGGTAAACGATCATCAGCTTGATCTTTTTGTCAGGTCCAATGACGAACACGTTCCGCACAGTCATGTTGTCTGCCGGTGTCCGCCCTTCGGATGTTCCCGCGGTCGTGGCGGGCAGCATGTCAAAAAGTTTCGCCACTTTCAGATCCGTATCGCCAATCACCGGATAATTTGGCGCGTGACCCGTCGCGTCTTTAATGTCGTTTGACCAGCGCGTGTGGTTTTCCACCGGGTCAACACTCAACCCAATAACTTTCACGTTACGCTTGTCGAATTCAGATTTGATGCTCGCCATGTAGCCCAGCTCGGTCGTACAGACAGGCGTGAAGTCCTTCGGATGCGAAAACAGAACGCCCCAGCTATTGCCGAGCCATTCGTGAAAATCGATCGGGCCCTCAGTAGTTTCCGCCGTAAAGTTCGGCGCTGTGTCACCCAAACGTAATGCCATGATCGAACTTCCTTTCTTTGAAACTGGTGTGAAGACATCGCTTTGCGCAATGTCGA
>Ga0066710_100002878_pt1 | contig 14248 bp, 10 predicted proteins | sample GraSoiAngelo_159_FD_79666 | JGI IMG/M metagenome (GOLD analysis project Ga0066710, IMG submission 79666) | Grasslands soil microbial communities from the Angelo Coastal Reserve, California, USA - 14_1009_16_40cm | ecosystem: Environmental > Terrestrial > Soil > Grasslands | place: USA...
AAAACGTGTTCCTGGCCTTCTCGCCCGAACGCATCGATCCGGCCAACGGCAAGTTCAGGGTCCGTGACATTCCGAAGGTGGTAGGCGGCGTGACGGCCGAGTGCACCCGGCTCGCGTCGCTGTTCTACGGCCAGATCATCGATCGGGTGCAGCCCGTCTCCAGCCCCAAAGTGGCGGAGCTGGCCAAGCTCTACGAGAACGTCTTCCGGAACATCAACATCGCGCTGGCCAACGAGTTCGCGCTGATGTGCCGGCGGCTGGACGTCAGCACCAAGGAGGTCATCGACGCCGCGGCCACCAAGCCGTTCGGCTTTATGCCGTTCTATCCCGGGCCGGGGATCGGCGGGCACTGCATTCCCCTCGATCCGTTCTACCTCTCCTGGAAGATGCGCCTGAACGGGTACGAGCCACGCTTCATCCATCTGGCCGACGAGATCAACCGCGCGATGCCGGACTACGTCGTCGAGCTGGTGGCCGAATCGCTCAACCAGCGCCGCCGCTGCCTCAACGGCGCCCAGGTGCTGGTCCTGGGCGTGGCCTACAAGCGCGAAGTCGGCGACACGCGCGAGTCGCCCGCGATGGAGATCCTGATGAAGCTGCGCGAAAAGGGCAGCGAGGTCGAGTACGTCGATCCCTACGTCCCGTCGCTGGACGTGCACGGGACGATCCTGAAGTCGGTCGATCTCACCGACGAGAAGCTGGCCGAGGCCGACTGCGTGCTGATCCTGACCGATCACTCGGCCTTCGATTACCAGCGCGTCGTCGACCACGCCACGCTCGTCGTGGATCCCCGCAACGCCACCTGGGGACTGCCGGCGCCGGACGACCGGGTGGTCAGGCTCTAGGGAACGTCCGTGACATCGTTCATCGACGTCGCGCTCGTGGTGGGAGCGCGCCCGAACTTCGTCAAGGCCGCGGCCCTGCTCGCCGAGATGCGGAATCACGCCGAGTTCCGGCCGCGCCTCATTCATACCGGCCAGCACTACGACGACCGCATGTCCGGGCAGTTCTTCACCGAGCTCGAGATTCCCGCGCCCGACGTCAACCTCGGCGTCAACGCAGGCTCGGTCGTCGCGCAGATCGCCGAGATCATGACGCGCCTGTCGTCGGTGCTCACCGACGACCGGCCCGATCTGGTGTTGGTGGTGGGCGACGTGACCTCGACGCTGGCCGCCGGTCTGGTCGCCAACAAGATGGCGCTGCCGCTGGCCCACGTCGAGGCCGGGCTCCGCAGCTTCGACCGCGCCATGCCCGAAGAGATCAACCGCATGGTGACCGACACGCTGGCCGACTATTGCTTCACCACGGAGCCGGCGGCCATCGAGAACCTGCTGCGGGAAGGAGTCTCGGGCGAGCGCATCCATCACGTCGGCAACGTGATGATCGACACGCTGTTCCGCTTCCGCGAGCGCGCCAGCGCATCGACGATCCTCGAGGAGCTGATGCTGGAGCCCCAGGGCTTCGCCGTCCTCACGCTCCATCGTCCGAGCAACGTGGACGACCCGACGACGCTGGCCCGCACGCTGGCGGCGGTGGCGACGGTGCAGCGCGACGTGCCGATCGTCTTCCCGGTCCACCCGCGGACCCGTCAGCGCCTGCAGCCGCTCGACCCCGCGATGGTCGACAAGGACGGACTGCGCCTCATCGAGCCGGTGCCGTACCTGGACTTCGTGCAGCTCATGGCCAACGCCGCCTGCGTCCTCACCGACTCGGGCGGGATCCAGGAAGAGACGACCGCGCTCGGGGTGCCGTGCCTGACGCTGCGCCCCGGCACCGAGCGTCCGGTCACGGTGACCCGCGGCACCAATCGGATCGTCGGTCTGGATCGCGCGCGCATCACCGACGCCTGGCAACAGATCCGCCGCGGCGAATGGCCGATGGGTCGCCTGCCCGAGCTGTGGGACGGCAAAGCGGCCAGCCGCATCGTCGAGGTGCTCCTGGACCATGCAGATCACTGAGCTCGGCACCGAAGCCGCGGAGTGGGACGCCTTCGTCCGCGCCTCGGGCGAAGGGTCGCCGTTCCATCTCACGGCCTGGAAGCGCGCCGTCGAGCGCACGTTCGGCATGCGCGCTCACTACCTGATGGCGCGCGAGGGCGGCCGCCTGGAAGGCGTGCTCCCTCTCTTCGAGGTGCGCGAGCTGTTCGGCCGCCGCGCTCTCATCTCGGTCCCGTACGCCGTCTATGGCGGGATCTGCGCCACGTCGGAGTCGGCGCGGGCCGCCCTGGTGGACGCGGCCAGCGCCCTCGGGCGCACGCGGGGCGCCGCGTACGTCGAGCTGCGCCAGCGTCGGGATCTCGAGCTCGGGCTAGCGGTCAAGCAGCGCTACGTCAACTTTTCGCGCTCGATCTCCAAGGACGAGGAAGAGAACGCGCTGGCCATTCCCCGCAAGCAGCGGCGGATGACCCGTCAGGGCGCCAAGAACGGGCTGCGCGTCTCGATCGACGGCGCGCATCTCGACCAGGTCTACGACATCTACGCCCACAGCGTGCACAATCTCGGGTCGCCGGTCTTCCCCCGCCGCTTGTTCCACGCGCTCGCCGACGCCTTCGAGGAGGACTGCCAGGTCCTCGCCGTCTATCACGACGAGCGCATCGTGGCCGGCGTGCTGTCGTTCTACTACGAGGACCAGGTCCTTCCGTACTACGGCGGCGCGCTCCGGGAGGCGTTCGCCTACGCCGTCAACGACTTCATGTACTGGGAGCTGATGTGCCACGCGGCCAAGGCCGGCATCCGGGTCTTCGATTTCGGCCGGAGCCGCGAGGGGACGGGCTCGTACGACTTCAAGCGCCACTGGGGATTCGAGCCGGTGCCGTTGCCGTATCAGTACGCCCTGCTGAAGGGCAACGAGATGCCCGACGTCAGCCCGTCGAATCCCAAGATGCAACTGGCCACCGACCTGTGGAAGCGACTGCCGCTCAACGTGGCGAATCGGCTCGGCCCGATGATCGCGCGCTATCTGCCCTGACATGCGCATCCTGATGCTGGCGCACCGCCTGCCGTACCCGCCCACCACGGGTGACCGCGTGCGCGCCTTTCACGTGGCTCGGGCCCTGGCCGCCGGCCATCAGCTGACGCTCGCCTGTCCACTGGAGGGACCGCGCGAGGTATCGGCCGCGCGCGAGCTGCAGGCGACCGTTTCCGATCTCGAGTGCGTCACGCTGAGCCCGCTTCAACGGCGGGTGTCGGCGCTGGCCGCTCTGGCCGGTGGGCTCCCGCTGTCGGTGCGCTATTTCGCGTCGCGCCCGCTGGCCGCCCGCATCCAGCGGCGCGTTGACGTCGAGCACTTCGATCTCACGTACGTGTCGTCGTCCTCCATGGCCCAGTACGCGCCAGCCAACGTGCCGCTGATCATGGACTTCGTCGACGTCGATTCGGAGAAGTTCGCGCGCTACAGCCTCGAAGCCGGGCTCCCCATGCGGTGGGTGTACCGGCTGGAGGCGGAACGTCTGCGGCGGTACGAGCGCGCGGTGGCCGCGCTGGCGCGGCGATCGGTGTTCGTGACGGCGGCCGAGGCCGAAATCTTCCGCGGCATCGCCCCCGACGCAGCGACGGTGGTCATCCCGAATGGCGTCGACACCGACTACTTCCGCCCGACGCGGTATCGCGAGAGCGGGGTTCCCACGATCGTGTTCACGGGAGCGCTCGACTATCTCCCGAACGTCGACGGCGTGCGCTACTTCAGCGAGGCCATCCTGCCCCTGATTCGCCGGCGGGTGCCACGGGTACGCTTCCTCGTCGTGGGCCGCCGTCCCGATCGGGCCGTGCTCGCCCTCCGGCGGCCCGGCACGATCGAAGTCGTGGCCGACGTGCCCGACGTCCGGCCGTACCTGAGCCAGGCGCACGTCGCCGTGGCGCCGCTGCGAATCGCGCGCGGCCTGCAGAACAAGATCCTCGAAGCGATGGCCGTGGGCTTGCCCGTGGTCACGCTGCCGGGGCCCGCCCAGGGCATCGACGCGCGCGCCGGCGCCGAGTGGTTCGTGGAAGACGGCCCCGAGGCGTTCGCGGCGCGCGTCGCGCGTCTGCTCGGGGATCCGGCCGAGCGAATCGGGGTCGGCCGCCAGGCGCGCCGGTTCGTCGAGGAGCAGTACGCGTGGCGTCAGATCCTGCCCCGCGTGGAGGCGCTGGTCGCGTCAGCGGCTCGCGTCGAACCCGAGCGTCGGCTCACTACATCAGAGGTACGTCATGCGTGACCTCGTCCTCGTCACCCTCTTCTTCCCCATGCTGCCGTTCGCGTTCCTGTATCCGTGGATCGGGGTCCTGGTCTGGTCCTGGATCGGCTACATGAACCCGCACCGGTTGACCTTCGGGTTCGCCTACGACATGCCGTTCGGCCTGATCGCTGCGCTGACCACGATGGCCGGCATGATCTTCTCGCGCGAGAGAAAGCGGCTGCCGCGTGGGCGCGAGGTCATCCTGGTGCTCGCCCTGTGGGCGTGGTTCACCGTCACGGCCGTCTTCGCGTTTCATCCCGAGCTCGCTTGGGACAAGTGGCAGCAGGTGTCGAAGATCCTCCTGATGACGATGGTGACGATGGTCCTGTTCAAGGATGCCCGCCGCCTCAAGTGGCTGGTCTGGACCATCGCGGCGTCGCTCGGCTTCTACGGAGTTCAGAGCGCGCTGGGCGCCATCGCGTCGGGTTTTGCCCAGGGTTATGCGTACCCGCCCGACTCGTTCATCGCCGACAACAACGACATGGCGCTGGCCCTGAACATGACCCTGCCGCTGCTCTGGTTCCTGGCCCGCGACACCAAACATCGGTGGCTGTCGATCGGATTGCGGGTCGCCTTCGTGCTCACCATGCTGGGCATCATCACCACGTACTCGCGCGGCGGATTCGTCGGACTGTGCGCCGTGGTGATCGTCATGCTGATGAAGGCCAAGCGCCGGGGCGTCGCCGCGGTGCTGGTCGCCGCGGCGGTGATCGTTGCGATCGCCGTGGTGCCCGACACCCTCAGCCAGCGCATCGGCACCATCGTCGCCTATGAAGAGGACGAGAGCGCGCAGAATCGTCTGCGCGCCTGGGCGGTCGCGATCCAGGTCGCGCTCGACTCTCCCATCGTGGGCGGCGGCTTTCGTGTGTTCGAGCCCGACGTCTGGGAGCGCTACGATCCCGACATCCCGAGGGCGTGGACGGCCCACAGCATCTACCTGCAGGTGGTCGCCGAGCACGGCTTCGTCGGACTCGGCATCTTCGTGACGCTGCTGGCGGTCGCCCTCCTCGGCGCGCGCCGCGTTCGGATCCGGGCGGCCACGCTGGGTGAGCTGCAAATCGCCGACCTGGCCGCGATGGTGCAAGCCAGCCTCGTCGGCTACATGGTGTCGGGAGCGTTCGCCAGTCGAGCCGACTTCGACCTGTTCTACCACCTCGTCGCGATCATCGTTGTGATGCAGTTCCTGGTGACCCGCGCGAGCGAGTCCGCGTCGTCCGAGAGCGCCGAGCCCGCGTCGGCGTCATCGTTCGAGCTGGCCACCCGCCAGCCGCGAGCGCTGCCGGAACGGTCGTAACGGCGTGCCGGCACCGGTGTCTGCATCGCGGCCACCCGTGTGCCGGGACGTGCGCGTGACCCACGTGGTGTACACGCTCGACGTCGGAGGCCTGGAGAACGGCCTCGTCAACATCGTGAACGACGAAGCGTCGGGGATCCGGCACGCCATCATCTGTCTGAAGAGGGTCGGCGCGCTGCGAGGTCGCCTGGGTCGGGGGGTCGAAGTCTTCGAGCTGGGCAAGCGACCGGGGCACGACGTTCGGGCATTCGTGCGGCTCGCGCGGCTGTTCCGCCAACTCCGCTCCGACATCGTGCATTCCCGGAATTGGGGCACGGTGGATGCGGTGCTGGCCGCTCGACTCGCGGGCGTTCCGGCCGTCGTTCACGGCGAGCACGGCTACGACAGCGATGATCCCGAGGGGCGCAACCGGTGGAAGCGGCGCGTCCGGCGCGCCTGCGGTGGATTGATCGACCGCTTCGTGGTCGTGTCCGACGACCTGCATCGCTGGCTGACCAGCCGCGTGGGTATTCCCGAGAGAAAGGTCGTCAAGATCGCCAATGGCGTCGACATCCAGCGGTTTGCCCCGGGTGACGGGGCGACCGTGCGACGCGAGCTGAATCTACCCACGGACGCCTTCGTGGTCGGTACGGTCGGCCGCCTGGAAGCGGTCAAGAACCAGGCGAGCTTGATTCGGGCCTTCGCGACGCTCGCGGTCACCCATCCCGAGGTGGTCCTGGTGATCGCCGGTGACGGGAGGTGCCGGTCTTCGCTGGAGGACCTCGCCCGCCAGTCGAACGTGGCGACCCGCGTTCGATTTCTCGGGGAGCGCAGCGATGTGCCGCGACTCCTCCAGGCGATGGACGTCTTCGTCCTGCCGTCGGTGGCTGAAGGCATGTCCAACACGCTGCTGGAAGCGATGGCGTCGGGACTTCCGATCGTGGCGACTCGGGTGGGTGGCAGCCCCGAGGTCGTCGCCGACGGGATCAACGGGCTTCTGGTGGAGAGTCTTCCCGAAGCGCTCGCCGCGGCCATCGAGCGGTACGTGAACGAGCCGCCGGTGAGATCCCAGCACGGCATCGCCTCACGCCGACGGGCCGCCGAGGTGTTTTCACTCGAACGGATGCGAGGCGCCTACGCGGGGCTCTACCGGCAGCTCGGGGCTGCCGCGATCGACTGAGATGGATGCGCGCCGAGCCGTGCTCCGCGTGCCGACCGCCCGCCAGTTGTACGGCGTCCGCGGGGTGAACGGCAGGGAGCAGGAGTCGCTGGAGCGACGCTTCTTCACCTCCATCCGCCTCAAGAACGGCACCTACAAGACGACGCACGGCCGACGACTCGATGATCTGAACGATCTCGTGAATCGATGCCTCCCGCGCGGCCGGCTCCTGGAGCTGATGGACGTCGCCGTCTCTTCGGGCATCACCACCATGGAGTGGATGAACAGTCTCGATCGCCTCGGCATCGAGCACCACATGACGGCCGGTGATCTCACGTTGCGCGCCTGGCTCATCTCCCTGGGACGACATCTTCACGTCCTCGTCGACCGCGACCAGCATCCGCTCCAGTACGACGTGTTCGGCCGCGCGGTGCCCAGTCCCCCCTGGGGGCGACAGCGTGCCGTCTACACGGTGCCGATCATGCTGCTCAACTTCGTGCTGGCCACCCGGTATGCCGCGCACGAACCCGGAGCGGCCGGCATCACGCGCCGGCCTCTCGCGCTGGTCAGCCCGCGGCTGAGCGAGCGCACGAACGTGGCGTTCGTCGAAGACGACATCACGAAGAGCACGGGGTGGGAACGGCGGTTCGCCGCCGTGCGGGCGGCGAACATTCTCAACCGCGGCTACTTCGACGAGCCGACGCTCGCCGGCATCGTGGGCCGGCTCCGATCTCGGCTGGCTGACGGAGGGCTGCTGATCGTGTGCCGGACCGACGAAGCCAGCGGCAACCGCGCGACGGTGTTCTCACTGGACGAGCGCCGCCGATTCCGGGTCGTCGCGCGACTCAATGACGGCGCCGAGGTCGAGCCGCTCGTCCTCTCCCTCGATGCGGAGCGTGGATAGCGGTTTATATCGAACGATATACGGCCGTAGATCTGAAGGCATATTGCCGCGCGTCGCCCCTTCCACCGATAGTGTCCAGGGCTCGAATGACCATGGAGTGCTCTTGAGTCTTCGATTCATTCCTCCGGCGTTCGCTCCTCTCTGCGGTGGCGCGCGACAGGATGTCACCATCGCTGAGCGTCGGGGATGAACGTCCGGCAGGCGACGCGCAACATCTTCTCGAACTGGATGGCCCAGGGCGTCGCCATCGGCCTCGCGTTCTTCGTGACCCCGTTCGTCGTCGGGCACCTCGGTTACACCGACTACGGCATCTGGACGCTGGTGATGTCGATCACCGGGTGCATGGGTTTCATGGACTTCGGGATCCGTACCGCCGTCATCAAGTACGTGGCCGAGTCCCGGGCTACGAACAACGCGCTGATGCTGAGCCGGGTGATGAGCGCCAGCGTCTCGTTCTTCCTGCTGATGGGCGTCGTGATCGTGACGGCGAGTGGCGTCATCGGCCTCGTGTTCCCGCGGGCGTTCGGGCTGCCGCTCGAACGCTGGACGGAGATCCAGGCGGTGGTCGTCGTGGCGGGGGCCACGCTGGCCGCCCAGATCGTGTTTGCTCCCTTCCACGGCGCATTGTGCGGAACCCACCGGTTCGATCTGTCGAGCTCGGTGAGGATCGCCGCGATGCTGCTCAACGGCGCGCTCGTGGTGGGCGTCCTCGGCCACACCCACAATCTCGTGGCCCTCGCGGCCACCGGGCTCTGCGTGTCGTTGATCGAGGGGCTGCTGATCGTCGCGACCACTCGCCTGGTGGTGAGGGGGATGCGCATCTCGTGGCGGATGGTGCAGTGGGGAGCCTTTCGCCAGCTCGCCAGCTACGGCTCGTACAACGTCGTCTTCGGGCTCGCCCTTCGCGGCCTGTCCTACGCGGACGTCCTCTTCATCGGCGCGGCGGCCGGCGCAGCCGAGGTGACCGTGTACTCCCTCACGAAGCTGCTCTGCGTCTACATCGAGGACTTTCTCGGGGGTCTCGCCGTGACGATCACTCCCGCGGCCAGTGAGCACAGCGCGCGCGAGCATCCGCTGGACGACCTGGTCATCCGGGCGACCAAGCTGACGCTGGTGCTCGCCGGCCCGGCGATCCTCTTCCTGACCGTGTTCGGGACGAGCTTCTTCGCGCTGTGGCTGGGTCCCGGCTTCGAAGGAGCGGGCAGCATCCTCACGTGCCTGGCGCTCGCGGCGTTCGCGAACGTCATGCAGTTGCCGCTGAATGCGGCGCTGCGCGGGGGAGGGGTGGAAGCGGTGCGCTTCCTGGCCTGGGCGAAAGTGGGCCAGGTCGGATTGAACGTCGCGCTGAGCTGGTGGCTGATCGGGCGCTATGGGCTGCCCGGCGTCGCGCTGGGCACGGCGATCGCGTCGGTCGTCGTGAACGTGCTCGTCATCCCCGTGCGTGGCTGCGCGCTGCTGAAGGTTTCGTTGCGCGCGCTCTCGATGGCGGCCGGCCGCATCCTGGCCATTCTCGTGCCGGCGTTCGGTGTCGCCCAGCTTCTCGTGCGACCGATGATCCACGCGTCGTGGATGGGACTCTCGATGGCGATCGCGTGCAGCGTGGGTCTCTTCCTCGTGCTGGCGGGCCTGGGCTTCGATCGGGCGGAGCGCAGCGTGTACGTGCGTGGGCTGCTGGTTCGCGGACGGCAGAGCCTGCCGGCGTCGGCATGAGTGGCCGTGGACCGAGGGTGACGATCACGATGCCGAGACGAGGGATCTGACGATGTGCGGGATCGCGGGAATCGCGTACGCCGATCGCGGCCGGCCGATCGAGGAGCCGCTCCTCCACCGGATGGCCGCGATCATCACGCATCGCGGCCCGGACGCCGGCGGGTTTCACGTGAGTCCGGGGATCGCGCTCGCCAGCCGACGCCTCCGCATCATCGATCTCGACGGTGGCACGCAGCCGGTCTACAGCGAGGACGGCACGAAAGCGGTGGTCCTCAACGGCGAGATCTACAACTTCCGTGAGCTCCGCGCGGAGCTGGAAGCTCGCGGCCATCGCTTCCGCACCCGGTCCGACACCGAAGCCATCGTGCACGCGTACGAGGAATACGGCGTCGGGTGTGTGGCCCGGTTGCGGGGCATGTTCGCGTTCGCGCTGTGGGACGAGACCGACGGCCGCCTGCTGCTCGCCCGGGATCGCGTCGGCAAGAAGCCGCTCTACTACAGCGAAGACGCCGAGCGCTTCGTGTTCGCCTCCGAGCTGAAGGCACTGCTCCAGGATCCTGGCCGCAAGCGCGCGGTCAAGCTCGAGGCGATCAACGACTACCTCTCGTTCGGCTGTGTCCAGGCGCCGCGCACGATCCTCGAGGGCGTCGCCCAGCTTCTGCCCGCCCACTACCTCGTCTGGCAGCGGGGGGCGACCCAGGTCTTCGAGTACTGGGACGTTCCGCAGGAGCCGATCACGTTCCGCTCCGAGCGTGACGCGCTGGAGGCATTCGACGAGGTCTTCACCGAGGCGGTGCGGATCCGTCTCGTGAGCGACGTGCCAGTGGGCGCCTTCCTGAGTGGCGGAGTGGATTCGAGCGCGGTCGTGACGACCATGGCCCGCCTGTCGAATCGTCCGATCCTCACCACCTCGGTGGGATTCAGCGAGCATGGCTTCAGCGAGCTCGAGTACGCCCGGGCGGTGGCGAAGAAGGTCGCCAGCGAGCGTCACGAGCTGATCGTCGAGCCGCGAGCGGTGGAGGTATTGCCCCGGCTGGTCTGGCACCTGGACGAGCCGTTCGCCGACTCGTCCGCGCTTCCCACGTACTATCTCTCGGCCGCGGCCCGCCAACGCGTGACGGTCGCCCTCTCCGGCGACGGTGGCGACGAGATCTTTGCCGGCTACCAGCGAAGGTACGGCATGAACCGACTGGAGGCGCGCTGGCGGGGCCGGCTGCCCGACTGGCTGCGAAGCAACGTGCTCGCTCCGCTCGGACAGATCTACCCGAAAGCCGACTGGCTGCCGCGGGGACTGCGCGCCCGGTATTTTCTGCAGAACGTCTCCACCACGATGGAGCGCGCCTACTTCAACGATCTCTCGTTGTTCCGGACCGACGCCAAGGCCGCGTTGCTGTCCCCCGAATTCACCGAGGCGATGCGGGGCTATGATCCCTTTCCCGCGTTCGCGCGGCACTTCGAGCGCGTCGCCGGCCAGGATCCGCTGAATCAGCTGCTCTACGTCGATCTCAAGACGTGGCTGGCCAACGACATCCTGGTCAAGGTCGACCGGATGAGCATGGCGAACTCGCTGGAAGTTCGCTCGCCGCTCCTGGACCACAAGGTGATCGAGTTCGCCGCCACGCTGGCGCCCGATCTCAAGTATCGCGGCCGCACGTCGAAATACCTCCTCAAGCGCTACGTCGAGGACACCTTGCCGAAGTCGCTGATCTATCGGCGCAAGCAGGGCTTCGACATCCCGCTGGCCCGGTGGCTGCGCCGCGACCTCGTGCCGCTGGGCGAAGAGCTGCTGTTGTCGACGCGCGCGCTGGGGCGCGGCTACGTGCGGCCGGAGAGCGTCCGGAGTCTCTGGCTGGATCATCAGCGTGGCGCCCGCGATCACTCGCCTCAGCTCTGGGCCTTGATGGTCCTGGAGCTGTGGCACCGGACGTTCGTCGATCAGGATCCCAGCCTCGGGCCACTCGTGTCGTGAAGACGACCCTCGGCTCTCTGACGGTCCTGCATGTGCTGGACCATTCGGTGCCGCTGCACAGCGGCTACAGCTACCGGAGCCGCAGCATCGTCGAGTTCCAGCGCCGGCTGGGTCTGCGACCGGTCGTGCTGACCTCGCCCAAGCACGGCAGCGACACGGACGCCGTCGAGTCGATCGAGGGGCTGACGTACCATCGAACCGCACGCGAGCCCGGCGGTGTCCCGTTCGTCACGGAGCTGCAGTTGATGGCGCGGATGGCCGCCCGCGTGGCCGCCGTCGCGCGGACCGAGCGGGCCGCCCTCATTCACGCGCATTCCCCATTGCTCAACGGCTTGCCGGCGCTGTGGGCGGGTCGCCGGCTCGGCCTTCCCGTCCTCTACGAAGCGCGGGCGTTCTGGGAGGACGCGGCCGTCGACCAGCGCAAGTTCCAGGAGGGGTCGCGCCGCTACCGGTTGATCCGCGCTCTGGAGACGATTCTGTTCAAGCGCGCGGATCGCGTCGCCGTCATCTGCGAAGGCATGCGCCAGGACGTCGTCGCGCGCGGAGTGGATCAGCGGCGCGTGACGGTGATTCCCAACGGCGTCGACACCGACGCCTTCGAGCCGGTGGCCAGGGCCCACGACCTCGCGGAGCGGTTCGCTCTCGGCGCTGGGCTCACGCTCGGCTACTTCGGGTCCTTCTACCACTACGAGGGGCTCCGCTTTCTGCTCGACGCGCTGCCGATGCTGCGAAGGCGGCTGCCCGGAGTGCGTCTGCTCCTGGCGGGAGGCGGGGAAGAGGAGATGGTCTTGCGCCAGCTCGCCGAGCCGCTGGGCGACGCCGTGATCTTCGCCGGGCGCGTCGCGCACGACCAGATCCGGCGGCTCTACTCGGTGATCGACGTCTTCGTCTGCCCTCGCCGGCGCATGCGGCTGACCGAGCTGGTCACGCCGCTCAAGCCGCTGGAGGCCATGGCGATGGGCAAACCGGTGCTGGCCAGCGACGTCGGAGGCCTGAAAGAGCTGGTGAGCCACGAAGCTACCGGGCTGCTCTTTCCCGCCGAATCCGCCGACGCCTTCGTCGAAGCCGCGGCGAGGCTCGGCAACGATCCCGGGCTGCTCGCTCGCCTCGGGCGCCGCGCTCGGGAGTCGATGGTCGCCGAGCGGACGTGGCCACAGATCGTGTCGCGGTACCTGCCGGCGTACGCGTCGGTTCTGTAGGCGATCGCGCGTGCGCGTCCTCGTCCTCAGCTCGGTCTTTCCCAATTGTCGACAGCCGAACCTCGGCGTGTTCATCCGTGAACGGATGCGACGCGTCGCCGAGCACTGCGAGGTCAGGGTCGTGGCGCCCGTCCCGTGGTTCCCGCTCGATCGTTACGTTCGCGGACGATTGTGGGGTGGGATTCCCGCGGTCGAGCAGCAGGACGGTCTCACCGTGTACCATCCGCGCTTCGTCAGCGTCCCCGGTTATCTGAAGTGGCTCGACGGTGCGCTCTATGCGAGGGCGCTCGCGCCCTTCCTTCGAAGCCTGCACCAGAGCTTCCCGTTCGACGTCATCGACGGCCACTTCGCCTATCCCGACGGACTCGCCGCCGTCCTTCTGGGCCGACGGTTCCAGCGGCCAGCGGTGGTCACGCTGCGCGGGAGCATCGTCCGGCTGGCCACGTACCGGCTGCATCGGCCTCAGATCCGGTTCACGTTGCACGCGGCGGCGCGGGTCCTGGCGGTGAGCGAGTCGTTGAAGCGAGTCGGTGTCGGCCTCGGCGTTCCGGCCAGCCATATCCGGGTGATCCCCAATGGCGTCGACACAGCGCGCTTCCGCCCGATCGATCGTGACGAGGCTCGGCGGCGGCTCGGGTTGCCGCCCGATCGAACGGTGCTGCTTTCGGTCGGAGGCCTCAACGAAGGCAAAGGCCATCATCGCGTCATCAGTACGCTGCCGCGAGTGCTCGCGCATCGGCCCGACCTGCTGTACGTGATCGTCGGTGGCGATCGGCCCTCCGACAGCTTCAGGGCGACGATCGAGGCCATGGCGCAGCGACACCGACTTCAGCGGAACGTCATGCTGGCGGGAGAACGCCGCCATGACGAGATCCCGCTCTGGCTGGCCGCCGCCGATCTGTTCTGTCTGGCCAGCCGCTCGGAGGGACGCGCCAACGTCCTTCTCGAGGCGCTGGCGTGCGGAGTGCCCGTCGTCACCACCGACGTCGGCGGCAACGGCGAGATCGTGACCGGCCCGAATCTCGGTGTCCTGGTCCCGCCGCGGGACGACGACGCGCTCGCCGGCGCCATCGTCGGCGCGCTCGGCCGGTCGTGGGATCGCGAGGCGCTCGTCGCGCATGCCCGCACCCACTCGTGGGAGACAACGGCCCGCGACGTCTTCGACGAGCTTCGCCACGTGGTGGCCGAGCGTCCGAACCGGGCTCAGCTCGCGAGATCGAACTGATGAATCCCTGGATCGTCAACCGCGCCATCTTTCCGCTGCACGAGCGACTCAAGGGCAAGCCGACACACCCCATCCTGGGCGAGCTGGAGACCAGCCAGTGGCTGGACCCAGCCGCGATCCGCGCGATCCAGTTCAGAAAGCTGCGGCGGCACCTGGATTTTGCTTATCGCGAGGTGCCGTACTACACGCGCCTGTTCGACGACCACGGGCTCCAGCCGTGGCGGATCCAGAACCTCGCTGACTTCGCCCGGATTCCGTTTCTCACGAAGGACATCGTCCGCGCGCATTTCAAAGAGCTGCAGCCCCGGACGCCATTGCGCGGGGTCCAGCGACTGAGCAGTGGAGGCTCGACCGGCGCGCCGGTGACGGTCATGGTCGATCGTCTGCGCGCGGCATTCACCGACGCCACGCGGCTTCGGGCCCATCGCTGGTTCGGCGCGGACATCGGCGTTCGCGAGGTCGTGCTCTGGGGCTCGCCCATCGAGCTGACCAGGCAGGACCGGATCCGGGCCGTTCGAGACCGGCTGATCAACTCCCGCCTGCTCTCGGCCTTCGATCTCAGCGAAGCCGCGATGAAGTCCTACGGCGAGGTCCTC
>Ga0066710_100002881_pt1 | contig 14248 bp, 14 predicted proteins | sample GraSoiAngelo_159_FD_79666 | JGI IMG/M metagenome (GOLD analysis project Ga0066710, IMG submission 79666) | Grasslands soil microbial communities from the Angelo Coastal Reserve, California, USA - 14_1009_16_40cm | ecosystem: Environmental > Terrestrial > Soil > Grasslands | place: USA...
CATCCTCAGCATGCGGTCCGCGTCTTCCGGGGGAACCGCCAGCCGGCCCAGCGCCTGCTCCGCGATGCGGGCGAAGACGGGCGCGGCCACGTCGCCCCCTTCGTTGTGCGGACCGCGCGGGCTGTCGAGCGAGACGAGGATCACCAGGACCGGGCGCGCGGCCGGCACGAAGCCCACGAAGGAGGCCACGTGATCGACCATGGAATAGCGGCCCGAGGCGTCCACCTTCTGCGCGGTGCCCGTCTTGCCGGCCACCGTGTACCCCGTGACGGCCGCCCGCCATCCGGTGCCGCGCCGGACGACGCCCTTCAGCAGGTCGGTGAGGGCGTCCACGGCGTCCGCCTCCAGCACCCGGCGCACGGCCACCGGCCGCTCCGCCTTCACCACCCGGCCCCCGGCGTCCTCCACCTGCCTCACGATCAGCGGCTTCATCAAGTACCCGCCGTTGGCCACCGCCCCCATCGCGGTCGCGAGCTGCAGGGCGGTGACGCCGACCTCCTGTCCGAACGACAGCGAGGCCAGCGACAGCGCGCTCCAGCGGGAGGGCGGCCGGAGCAGCCCGCTCGATTCGCCGGGCAGCTCGATGCCGGTCGCGGCGCCGAAGCCGAAGTCCCGGATGTGGCGGTTGAGGTTCTCGCGGCCGAGCCGCTGGGCGACGCGGATCATGCCGATGTCGCTCGAGTGGGCGATCACGTCACGGAACGGGAGCTGGTGGAAGACCGCGTGGTCGTTCACGCGCACGCCGGCGATCTCGATCGCGCCGTCGCCGCAGTCCACCGTCTCGTCGGGGTCGACCACCTTCTCCTGGAGCGCGGCGGCGGCGGTGAAGACCTTGAACACGCTGCCCGGCTCGTAGGCGTCGGCCACCGCCCGGTTCCGCCAGTGCGAGCTGGGGTAGGCGTTGAAGCGGTTCGGGTTGAATGTGGGACGAGACGCCATGGCCAGGACCTCGCCGGTGCGGGGATCCATCACGATCGCCACCCCGGAGATCGAGCCCGTCTCGACGACCGCGCGATCGAGCTCCTTCTCCGCCGCGTACTGGATCGCCTCGTCCAGCGTGAGGACCACGGAGTGCCCCTCGGTGGACGGCTTCTCGGTCGTCTCCACGGGGCGCCGCCGCGCGTCGATGCGGACGCTGACCTTGGCCGCCCGCCCGCGGATGAGGTCCTCGAAGGCGTACTCGACGCCGCTCATGCCGGTGTTGTCGAGGCCGACGTAGCCCAGCGCCTGCGCGGCCAGCTCGCGCTTCGGGTAGTAGCGGCGGGTCTCGGTCAGGAACCCGATGCCGTCGAGCTGCAGGTCGCGCACGTCCCGGGCCGCGCGGGGATCCACCTTGCGGCGGACCCACACGAAGGCCCGGCTGCGCTGGAGCCCGGCGGCCAGCTCGCGGCGGGCGGCGGCGTCGAGACCGAGGGCGCGGGCGAGCGCGGCGGCGGTGTCGTCGGGCTCGTGGACCTCCTGGGGCACGGCATAGATGCTCTCGGCGTCGACGGAGACGGCGAGCGGCCGGCCGGCCCGGTCGAGGATGGGCCCCCGCCGCGGATCGAGGTTGATCATGCGCTCGCTCTGCCGGGCGGCCTGCCGCTCGAAGGACTCCCGGCCCAGGACCTGGACCTGGACGAGCCGCACGACGACCACCAGCGCCCACAGGCACACGGAGAGGGCGACCAGCATGAGGCGCAGCCGGATCAGCCGGTCGCGCACCGTGGGGGGGGAGGCCGGCGCCAGCATCAGTTCCTCCCCGCCGGTGCGCGCTCGGAGCCGCTGGCCAGCCGCGAGCCGGCCGGGACCTCGCGCGGCCTCTCCACCACCACCAGCTTCTGGGGGGCGGGGGTGGCGAGGCCGAGGTCGCGCCGCGCGATCGTCTCCACGCGGTGGAGGTTCTCCAGCGCCGCCTTCTCGAGGCGCAGCTTGCGGTTCTCCTCCAGCAGGCGCTCGCGTTCCTTGGACATCTGCTCGCGGGCCAGGCTCGTCTGGCGGATCTCCAGGCTCGGCCAGGCGTAGAGCACGAGGCCGCCCACGAGGGCCGCGGCCAGCAGCAGCAGCAGCCAGAGGTCGCGGCTCGAGCGCGGGTCGACCTCCCGCACGACGTGCGAGTTGTCGATCGCCTTGGGGAGGAGGCCGGTCGCGTCGAGGGCGTCGTCCCTCACGCCGCCTCCCGCTCGATCGCCCGCAGCCGCGCGCTGCGCGCCCGCGGGTTGCGCCGTACCTCTTCCTCGGCGGGCCGCACCGGCTTGCCGGTGAGCAGGCGGAAGCCGGCCGCGGCCAGGGCGCGGAAGGACTGTTTGACCTCGCGGTCCTCCAGGCTGTGGAACGCGATGACCGCCATCCTCCCGCGGGGAGCCAGCCGGTGGGCGAGCGCGACGAGCGCCGCCCCGAGCCCCTCCAGCTCGCGGTTGATTTGGATGCGCAGGGCCTGGAAGGTGCGGGTCGCGGGATCGATGGCCCCCCTCCGGGGCCGCCGCGCCGCGGCGCGCACGACCGCGGCCAGCTCCAGGGTCGTGCGCAGCGGCGAGCGCCGACGCGCCTCGACGATCCGCCGCGCGATGCGCCGCGACGCGCGCTCTTCGCCGAAGCGGTAGAGGACGTCGGCCAGCTCCTTCTCGGGCATCCGGTTGACGAGGTCGGCCGCGGTCGGGCCGCCGCGGCGGTCCATGCGCATGTCGAGCGGGCCCTCCCGCATCATGCTGAAGCCGCGCTCGGGCCGGTCGAGCTGCAGCGAGCTGAGGCCGAGGTCGAGCAGGATGCCGTCGGGCGCCTCGTCGAGCAGGCCGGGCAGGTCGCGATAGTCGGCCTGGACGAGCCGGACCCGCGGTCCGAAGCGGGCGAGCGTCTCTCTCGCCGCGAGCAGCGCGTCCTCGTCGCGGTCGCTCCCGAGCAGGCGGCCGTCGGGCGAGCTGCGCTCCAGGATCGCCGCCGCGTGCCCGCCCGCGCCCAGCGTGCCGTCCACCCAGAAGCCTCCCCGCCTCACCGCGAGCAGCTCCAGGGTCTGGGCCAGCAGCGCCGGCTCGTGGAGGATGGCCACATCAAATGCCGAACTCCGAGAGGACCTTTCCGTCCTCGTCGGTGAAGGGCTCCTTCTTGAACAGCCGCTCCTGCAACCGCTTCAGGTTCCAGACCGCGAGGTGGTTCTGGAGCCCGAGCACGCTCACCTCGCCGGCCATGGCCGCGCTCTCCCGCAGCATCTGGGGAAGCACGACGCGCCCCTGCCGGTCCATGCTCACGGTCTGGCCGAAGAAGTTGACGCGGTCGAGGAAGCGGGTCTTCGAGGGATTGGTGGAGGGGACCTCGGCGAGGCGGCGCTCGATCTCGAGCCACACCGCCATCGGGTAGAGGCGAACGTACTCACCGGTCACGCTGGTGACGAACAGCTCCGCTCCATACTGCGACTCCACGAGCGAGCGGAAGCCGTTCGGGATCTTCAAGCGTCCCTTGTCGTCGACGCGCGCCGGATGGTTGCCGCGAAGCATCGCTCCCCGAGTCTGTGGCGGCCGAGCGACGGGGGGACGAGCCGCGTTCGTCCCGAGGCCGGGCCTTCCGAAGTGGGATCGCTCCCGCGCGAGGAGCTTCTACCCACTTTTTTCCACAAAATTCCACCTGGAGTCTAGAAGGGGCCTCGCGGGGTGTCAAGGGGAAAATGAACTAGCTCCTGGGTTTCCCCTGTGGACGCAGGCCTGCCGCGGGAGCCCAGTCGAGGCCGAGCCCGGCGTCGTCGAGCAGACGCTCCGAGTCGCGAAGAAACGAGGCCCAGCGCTCGGGGGCCCAGACCTCGAAGCGGTTCACGACCCCGATCACGGTCGCCTCACCGCCGAGCCCGGCGGCCGCCCGCTGCGTGGAGGGAACGAGGATCCGTCCTTGCCGGTCCAGCTCGCAGTCGACCGCGCGGCTCGCCAGCAGCCGCGCCAGGCCCTTGGTCGGCCTGCTGAACGCGGGCAGCGCGACGAGCTGCGCCGCGAGCTTCTCCCACTCCGTGGGCGGGTAGACGGCCAGGCACTCGTCGAGGACCGTCATGACGACGCCGTGCGCGCCAGCCTCCGCCAGCCGACGGCGGAACGGGGCGGGGACGGGCAGGCGTCCCTTGGCGTCGAGCCGGTAGCGATAAGTCCCTTTGAACACAGGGGTCTGCGACTATTCCACACTTTTCCCCACATTTCCACATTGAGCAAGGGGGCGCTAGCGGCGCGCCCCCTTGGACCCCGCTCGCGTCTTCCGCGGCGTCGAAGTGAATTCGCCGCCGCTCATCTGGCGGGTCCGCTTCGCGGCCCCGGGGCGAATGAATCGCGCTCAGCTCGCAGCCTGTGGCGACGGGCCCAGTGCTAGCGGCGGCCCCCCTTGGACCCCGCACGCTGCGAGTTCGCCTCCGCGCGCAGTCTTGGCTGAAGGCTGTTGCTCTCTTTAAAGAGTCGTGGGGCTAGTCGAGGTGCTGGACCTTGTCGAAGAAAAGATCGACCAGGCGGGCGTCCCACATGCCGATGCTGGCTTCGTCCCGCATGATCTGGAAGGCCTTGTCGCGAGCAAGCGCGCCGCGGTAGGAGCGGACGGAGGTGATCGCGTCGTAGACGTCGGCGATCGTCAGGCAGCGCAGCGACACCGGGACCTGGTCTCCCTGCAGCTTGTCGGGATAGCCCCGGCCGTCGAGCCGCTCGTGGTGACCCCGGATGAGGGTCAGCAGCGGGACCATGGTCCGGAGCGGCCGGCAGATCTCGAACCCGATGACGGGGTGCTTCTTCACTTCCTCGTACTCCGCGGTGGTGAGCGGCCCCGGCTTGTGCAGGTAGTCGAGGCTGGTGCCGATCTTGCCGATGTCGTGGAGCAGTCCCGCCCGGCGCAGGTTCCTCCTCTCGATGCGTCCCAGCCCCACCGCCGCCCCCAGCGCCTCCGCGTAGCGCGCCACGCGCTCGGAGTGGCCGCGCGTGTAGTTGTCCTTGGCGTCGAGGGCGTTGGCCAGGCTCACGAGGACGTTCTCGGCCTGCTCCAGCTCGTCCACGAGCGCCTTGGTCCGGAGCAGGTTGCGGGTACGGGCGATGAGCTGCTCGGAGTCGACCGGCTTGGTCAGGAAGTCGTCGCAGCCGGCGGCGATGCCGTGGATGCGGTCCTCGCGCGCCACGAGCCCCGTGACGAGGACGATCGGCACGAGGTGGGTGCGCTCGTCTTCCTTCAGCTTGCGGCAGGCCTCGAAGCCGGACAGGCGCGGCATGGAGACGTCCATGAGGATGAGGTCGGGGGGCGCGGCCAGCGCCTTCTCCACCGCCTCCTCGCCGTCCTTGGCGGTGTCGAGCACGTATCCCTCCGAGCCGAGCAGATCGACGAGGATCTCGCGGTTCTCGGGCAGGTCATCGACCACCAGGATGCGCGACGGCGTGCCGGACATAGGGCGCGCCTATTGTAATATCGCAGGCCCTTCACCGCGATGCCGACCCGGCCCGTCGCCGCCCGCTGCTCCCGCGCCAACGCCTACCTGGCCAGCCGCGTCCGTTTCGGCATCAAGTTCGGGCTGGAGACGATGCGGGCGCTCTGCGCCGAGCTGGGCCATCCCGAGCGCTCCTTTGCCACCCTCCTGGTCGCCGGCACCAACGGCAAGGGTTCGGTGGCCGCCTACGTCGACGCCGCGCTGCGCGCCTCGGGCCTCGCCGTCGGCCGGTACACGTCGCCCCATCTGGTCCGGGTGAACGAGCGGATCGCGGTCGGGGGCCGCGACGTCGGCCGCGCGGCCTTCGAGTCCGCCGTCGGCCGCGTCCGGGCCGCCGCCGCCCGCCTGGTCCGGGCGCGGACCATCCCCGCTCATCCGACCTACTTCGAAGCGCTCACCGCGGCGGCCTTCGTCCACTTCCGGCGCGCTCGGGTGGACGTGGCCGTGCTCGAGGTCGGGATGGGTGGCCGGCTCGACGCCACCAACGTCGCCGAGCCGCTCGCCTCCGCCATCGTCAGCGTCGAGAAGGACCACGAGGCGTTCCTGGGAACGACCCTCGCCGCCATCGCGCGGGAGAAGGCGGGCGTGCTGCGTCGCGGACGCGCGACCGTCGTCGGGTCGCTGGCGTCCGAGGCCCAGGCCGTCGTCGAGACGGAGGCGGCGGCGGCCGGGGCGCGGCTCGTCCAGGCCCGCGGCGGCGTGCGGGTGGTCTCCGCCGGGGAGGGGCTCACCATCGAGACGCCCGGTTTCACCCATCACGGCGTGCACCCGCTGGCCGGAGCCCATCAGCGCGAGAACGCGATCGTGGCCCTGCGGCTTCTCGAGGCGGCGCAGGCCGCCGGCCTGGCCGTCGACCTTCCGGCCGCCGCCGAGGGGCTCTCGCGCACGCGCTGGCCGGGCCGCCTGGAGCGCGTGGCCGGACGGCCGCCCCTGCTGCTCGACGGCGCCCACAACCCGTCGGCCGCCCGCGCCCTGGCCGCCCACCTCGCCGGAGAGCCGCCCTTCGTCCTCCTCTTCGGCGTGATGGCCGACAAGGACGTCGAAGCCATGGCCGCCGTCCTCTTTCCCCTGGCCCGGGAGGTGGTGCTGACGCGGGCGCCGATCGATCGCGCGGCCCGGCCGGCGGACATCGCCCGCCGGGCGGGAGAGGTGGCCTCCGGCGCGCGGCAGGAGGAAGACCCCCGCCTCGCCCTCGCGCTCGCGCGGCGGCTGGCCCCGGCGGGGGCCGAGGTCGTGGTGGCCGGCAGCCTGTACCTGGTGGGCGAGGTGAAGAAGATCCTCAGGACGAAGAAGCGCCGGGCTTGAGCAGGCCGCGGAACCAGGCGACCGCCTCCGGGGTGTCCCAGCGCGTGGGACCCACGATCTTGCGCACGATCCGGCCCGCGCCGTCGAGCACGAACGTCTCCGGATAGCCGGTGGTGCGCCAGGCGGCCGCCGGACCGCGGCCGCCGGGGTCGCGCAGGATCGGGAAGGTGAGGCCGGAACGGGCCACGAAGGCCTCCAGCGCGGCGCCGTCCTCGTCGGCGGAGACGCCGAGGACGATCAGGCCCTCCCCCCCCAGCGCGCGGTGCAGGCGCTCGAGCGAGGGCATCTCCTCGACGCAGGGCGGGCACCAGGTCGCCCAGAAGTTCACGACCACCACGCGGCCGCGATACGATTCGCGGTCCACCTGGCCCCCTTTCAGGCCGGGCAGCCGCAGCGGAGGCGCCGCGGTTCCCTCCTCCAGGCCATAGCCCTTCTTCTGCTGGAGCGACACGAAGACGAAAGACGCGGCCAGGATGACGGCCACCAGCGCGGCGAGCTTGAGGGCCTCTTTCACCGCGCCGCGGCCGGCTTCCCGCCCACCGGCGGCAACAGCCGCTCGACCGGCTCGCGCAGCTCGTCGTTGCTCCACTCAACCGGGTCGAGGTAGACGACCTCGACGCGGCCGCCGGGAGCGATCACGTAGCTCGACGGCTTGGCGTCGCGGGGCAGGCCGTAGGCCGGGCCGACCGTCTTGCCACCGGGGTCCCACAGGACGGGGAAGGTCACGGCATGGGAGCGGAGATAGCGCCGCAGCGTGGCGCGGTCCTCGTCGAGCGCCACGCCGAGGACGACCAGGCCGCGGGCGACGGCCCGGCGATGGAGCCGCTCCACGGACCAGAGATAGCGCTCGGTGATCGGCCAGCGCGTGTCGAAGAGCACCAGGACGACGGGTGAGCCGCGGTAGTCGCCGAGCCGCGCCTTTCCGTCCACGACTCCCGGCAGCTCCAGGTCGGGCGCGGCGTCGCCCGGCTTCACCAGCAGCCGGCGCGGCGAGCGGAGGTACCAGAAGCCGAGGACGACCGCGGCCGTCACCAGCCCCGCCACCACGACCGTCCCGACCGCCCGCACGGCTAGCGATTGTACGCTGCGCAACCGGTTAAACTCCTGCCGTGGCCCGGCTCTCCCCGGAGGTCTCGTCCCTGCGCGACGAGATCGTCGCCCTCCGCCGCGACCTCCACCGCCATCCCGAGCTGGCCTGGAGCGAGCGGCGCACGGCCGCCCGCATCGCGGCGTTCCTCGAGGGAAGCGGCCTGGCGCTGCGCACCGGACTCGGCGGGACCGGCCTGCTCGCCGAAGCCAGGGGAGAGGACGGCCCCACGCTGCTCCTTCGGGTCGACATGGACGCGCTGCCGATCGCGGAAGCGTCGGGCGCCTCCTACGCCTCGGCGGTCGAGGGAACGATGCACGCCTGCGGCCACGACGGCCACGTCGCGATGGGCGCCGCGGCCGCGCGGGCGCTGGCCGGGCGGCGCGGGCCGGGCACCGTGCGTCTCCTGTTCCAGCCGGCCGAAGAGGGCGAGGGAGGCGCGCAGGCCATGGTCGCGGCCGGCGTGATGGACGGCGTGTCGGCCGTCGTGGGCGTCCATCTCTGGAACGAGCTGCCGGTGGGTACCCTCGGCGTCAAGGCCGGGCCGCTCATGGCCGCGGTGGACCGACTGCGCATCGTCGTGCGCGGCCGGGGCGGCCACGGGGGGGCGCCCCATCGCTCGGCGGACCCGGTGGTGGCCGCCGCCCACGTCATCACCGCCCTCCAGGCGATCGTCTCCCGCGAGGTGCCGCCGACGCAGGCCGCCGTGGTGACGGTGGGCTCGGTCCACGGCGGCGCGGCCTTCAACGTGATCCCCGACGAGGTGACGCTCACCGGCACCGTCCGCACCTTCGACGCTTCGCTGCGGCGCTCGATGCCGGAGCGCCTGTCCCGCATGGCGACGGGCATCGCCGAGGGCCTCGGCTGCCGGGCCGAGGTGGAGGTGCGGCCCGGCAACCCTGCGGTGGTGAACGACGCCGCGGTGGCGGACCGGGCCCGCCGGGCGGCCGCACGGGTCGTGGGCGAGGACGGCCTCGTGGAGCCGGAGCCCACCATGGGCGGCGAGGACATGGCGGTCTACTTCGAGCGCGCGCCGGGGTGCTTCGTCTTCGTGGGCTCGGCCAACCCCGCGCGGGGCCTCGACCAGCCGCACCACAGCCCCCGCTTCGACTTCGACGAGGAGGCGCTGCTCGTGGGCACGCAGTTCCTGGTCGAGGTCGCGGGCGAGATGCTCGCCTAGGCCCGCCACTCCTCGCGGAAGGTCGTCGCTCTTTCCACCCGCGGCCAGAGGATCTGGTGGCCGATGCCCGGGCCTTCGGGCACCTCGATCGTCCCGTCGCGGGAGACCACGACCGGCGGATCGACGAGGTCCTCCTCGAAGTAGCGCGCGCTGGCCGAGGTGTCTCCAGGGAGCGTGAAGCCGGGGAGGGTCTGCAGGTGCACGTTGGCCAGGCGCCCGATGCCGGTCTCGAGCATCCCGCCGCACCAGACCGGCACCGAAGCGCGGCGGCACACGTCGTGGACGGCCAGGCTCTGCGAGAAGCCGCCCACCCGTCCCACCTTGATGTTGATGACGCGACAAGCGCCGAGCTGGAGCGCGCGGCGGGCGTCCTCGCCCGAGCGTATCGACTCGTCGAGGCAGACCGGCGTGCGGAGCTGGCGCTGCAGCTCCGCGTGGTCGACGAGGTCGTCCCAGGCCAGCGGCTGCTCGATCATCATCAGGCGCTGGGCGTCCATCTCGCGGAAGACCGCGGCGTCGGCGGGGGCATAGGCGCTGTTAGCGTCGACCATCAGCGGCAGCTCGGGCCACCGCGCTCGCACCGCCTGCACCAGCTCCCGGTCGTGGCCCGGCTTGATCTTGATCTTCACCCGCCGGTAACCGGAGGCCAGCTCCTCCGCCACGCGATCGACGAGGGCGGCCGGGCCGGGCTGGAGGCCGATCGAGACGCCGGCCGCCACCGTCCCTCCCCGGCCGCCCAGGACGCGGTGGAGCGGAGCGCCCTCCCGGCGCGCGTGCAGCTCCCAGGACGCCATCTCCAGGGCCGCCTTGGCCATCTCGTGCCCGCGGACCCGGGCGAAGGCCGGCCCCAGCTCTCGCGGGTGGGAGAGCTCGCGGCCGAGGACGATCGGGACCAGGAAGTCCCGCAGGACGTGGAGCACGGTCTGGTTGGTCTCGGGCAGGTAGTACGGATCGGCGTCGGCCACGCATTCGCCGTAGCCGGTCACGCCGCCTGCGGAGGCGGCCACGAGCAGGAACTCCTTGTGGATGGTCCGGCCGAAGGAGGTCTCGAAAGGCCGGCGCAGCGGCAGCCGGAGGTGCCGGACTTCGACCCGGTCGATCTTCATCTAACGGCGGGCTTCGGGGCGCGACGAACGAGCGGTGCAGGAGCGGCAGAAGCCGTAGATCTGGTGCCGGTGGCCCTCGATGGCGAAGCCGATGTCGGCCGCGATCTCGTCCTGCAGCCGCTCGATCTCGGGCGAGGTGAACTCGAAGATCGCCCCGCAGGACTTGCAGATGAAGTGGTCGTGGTGCTCGCGCTTGTAGTCGCGCTCGAAGCGGCTCTCGCCGTCCAGGGCCAGCTCCTGGGCCAGGCCGGCCGCCTGCAGCAGCTTCAGCGTGCGGTAGATGGTGGTGCGGCCGATGTCGGGCCGGCGCCTCTGCACGAGCTGGAGGAGATCGTCGACCGACAGGTGGCGGTCGGAGCGCAGGAACGTGTCCAGGATCGCCTCGCGCTGGTCGCTCCGCTTCAGGTGGTTCTTGGCGAGGTAGGCGTCGAAGACGTCCTTCTCCTCGCGCCGCACGCTGTTCTTCATGGGCAAGGCCAGACTAGCCCCCGCCCCGCGGGGCTGTCAACGCTCCGCGGCTCGCTCCGGCCCGGGCGCGGCGTCGCCCGGCGCGCGCACAAACTGGAGGGTGCGGGACAGGCATTCGCGGATCTGGAAAGGCAGGCGGGGGCGATCGTCGAAGCGGGCCCGCCGCCCCACCGTCGCCTCCACCGGGTTCGGCCAGCGCATGCGCAAGGCGCGCAGAAGCCCCCAGGGACGGCGCAGCTCGGCGGCCATCGGCGTGCGCGTCCCGTGTGGCGCGAAGTCCGCCTGCCCCCATTGCCGCAGCACCGCAGGCACGAGCCAGCCCGGCAGCACGCGTTTCTCCAGGGGCGCCGGCAGGCCGCCGACCCGGGCGCCGAGAAGCTCGTGGGCCAGCCGGAGCGCGACGACCGCGGCCTCCGTGCGCGACGCGTCGCCGGCGACGAAGTAGCCCCAATCGAACTCCAGCGGCCGGGCCTCGAGCAGCAACGCGAGGTCGCACAGCCAGACCGGCCGCCACGCCCCGTGGCGCATGAAATGCAGGGCCAGCAGGCGCAGGTGGTCCTCCGGCCCGAAGACGCGCACGGCACAGTCCCGCAGCGCCGCCACCTGCGACCGCGCGAACAGCTCCGCGGGCGGGCGGTCGTCGAGCTCCGCGAAGCCGCCGTGCAGGTCCACCGCGGCGCCGGGGGCCGGCGGTGCCTGGAGGGCGCGGCGGGCGGCGGCGGCGGCCTCGGGACCCACGTAGAGGTCGACGTCACCGTAGGGGCGCAGGCCGGGGCGCGGGTAGAGCCGGGCCACCGCCCAGCCCTTTCCCAGGACCGGCTCGATGCCCCGCTCCCGCAAGCGGGTGACGGCGGCCGGGATCTTCTGCTCGTGCAATGCCGCCTGCAGAGCGTGGAGGCGGAACGCCTGGTGGAGCGGCTCGAGGATCGAGTCGGACCCGGTGAGCCGCCGGGCGCGCCACCAGGCCAGGCCGCCGCTTCCGCCGCGCAGCAGCAGGGGCGCCGCTTCGCCGAGATCCGCGAGCTCGGCGGCGTCGGGGCTCGCGCGCCACGCGCCGCGCAGCACGCGGGCGACCTGCCGTCCTCTCGCTTCGGCGCCCCGACCCACGCCGCCTCGAGCTAGGGGGCGCAGCTGCAATTGTTCTGGTTTCCGACCTTCTTGCAGGTGGTGCCGGGAGGCGCGGGGTTGGGGCCGGTCGTGCAGCAGGGCGCCCCGGTGCAGAGGCGGTTCTGGAGGCCGCTGCACGTCGTCTGCGGGGTGCAGGTCGCGGCTTGCGCCGCGGCGGGCGCGGTGATCGACAGGACGGAGAGCGAGAAGCCGCCGAGGGCGGCCGCTCTCTTGAGCCATTCCCGCCGCGAGCCCAGGCGCGGCCCCGCGGGAAGCGCGGTCCCCGCTTCCAGCAGCCGGGCCCGCCCCAGCCGCCGGAGCGACAGCCAGACCGACTCCACCGGCACGGCCTGCCCCAGCTTCGCGGTGACGCGCGCGGCGATCTGCGCCGCGGAGCGCCGGCCGTTGCAGGCCTCCCACACCGCCGCCGCCACCGGGCCCAGGCAGTGCGCCTTGTGACGGTCGGTGTCGTAGACGAGCATCTCCTCGGGCAGCTCCTGCACGACGAGCCCCTCCTGCCTCTTCCGCGGCCGCCCCCCGTCTTGCTTCCCCTGCTTGCTCATCGCTCGCCCCTCGCTCGATCTCAGCTCGCCGCCTCGAGCAGCCGGGCGGCGGTCTCCTGCGCCTCGCCGCGGCGGCCCTTGACCGCCGGCGCGCGGGAGACGACACGCTCCAGCGTGGCCATCGCCGTGACGGGATGGCTGCGGGCGACGACGGTGTGGGCGAGCAGCTCGAGCAGCGCCCGACCCGGGGTCAACGCCGCCGGCCGCCAGCGCGAGCCCTCGTCGTAGCGCGCCAGGGCCACCAGGCCCACGGGCAGCGGCTCTCGGCCGCGTTCCGCGCCCAGCTCCTCCGGCGCGATCCGGCGACCGACCTCGTCCCCGTTGCGCAGCTGGAGGGCGCGCGGGAACGGGTGCACCCGGCCCCGCCGGTCCAGCACCGCGTACTCGTCCGAGTAGTAGCTGGCCCCCGCCCTGAGGAGCGCGGCCACCAGCGTCGACTTGCCGGCATGGCTCGTTCCCGGGACGAGGATCGCCTTGCCGTTCCAGCCCACGACGCCCGCGTGGACGAAGAGCCGCCGGGGCGCCATCTCCGCCACCGCCTGCTGGAGGTGGTTCTCGAGGACCGCGAGCGCCTCGCCCAGCTCGGTGGTCCGGACGAGCCGCTGCGCTCCGGCATAGAGAAGGTGGAGCCGGCGAAGGCGGCCCGCGCCGCCGCCGACGACGAGGGACAGCAGGTGATCGACGAGGGGGCGGGGGCGAAGCTGCGACCCCGTGGGCAGGCGCGATGCGACCTCGCCGAGAACGGAGGCGTCGCTCACGCGGACGCCGATGCGCGCGCCGTAGGCCGTGAAGCTGATGCCTCCCGCCCACCCGAGGCGGTCGATCTTCTGCAGTCAGGTCGAGGGCCGGCGCAGGCGCGGCACGGCGGCGGGGTTCATGGCGCAAAGGATCGCATGGCCTCCGCATCGACCGCAATCGGCCTGTGCGCCGACGCACAGATGGCGCGGCCCTCTTCCGGCAAATGCACCCTGGACGAGGGGCGATCTTCCCGATCTGCTCGCCGGCGCTAAAGCCAAGTCCCCTTGTTTACAGTGATTTAACCGTACCAGGGCCGAGCACGCGTCTTGCATTGAAGGGTGGCCGCGATCTTTGACACCCGGTGGCAAAGCGGCTACCGTGTCGCAGTCGGAGGATGGACATGTCGAATCGGCTGAAGGCCCTGGGCCTGGCAGCGGTCGTGGGCGTGGCGGTGATGGTCCCCCTCTACGGCGATCCGCGCGCCGGGGCGGTCGAGCACGGCGAGTGGGCCCGCATGCTCCTGCGGGCGGTCGAGATGGAACGGGCGGTGACCCCCTCTTCCTCCGACGCCCAGGTCTTCGCGACCCTGTCCTGGAAGAGCAGCCTCGCCTTCCGGGCCGACGCCTACCTCCGCGGCGACGGCGTCGACGTGGTGGGCGCGGCCGGGGCGCGGCGCGTCGTCGCCACCTCCGCCGCCGGGGAGGTCGCCTATCCCCTGGCGGTCATGACGGGCGGAGACTATCGCCTGCGCGTGCGGATGGCGGGCAACCCGGCGGCTCCCGCCTCGGCGGAGATCACGCCGCTCGGCGGACGCGGACCGGCGGCCACCTTCACGCTCGTGCCGTCCTCGCTGACCGGCTGGGTCGACGCCGGCGCCGCCCACCTGGATCCCGGGGCCTATACCGCATCCCTCCTTCTCCCCGCCGGCACGTCGCTGGAGAACCTCGAGGTGGCGCCACCCTGTACGGAGGCCATCGAGCCGCCGGGAGGCTGGCGCTCGCGGGCGGTGACGCGGGCCGAGGAGGTCGCGGTCACCGCCGTCAAGGCACTCGACAAGGAGTCGGAGCTGCCGGCCGCCGACAGCCCCATCGAGGTGCACGCCTCCTCGATGAAGGCCACCCGCGGTGCCGCGGCGAGCGTGGCCGCGCTCGGAGCCGCGCCGGCGACGGACGGCCTGTGGCTCAAGGCGGGACCCCGGGGGCTGCAGGCGATCGTCTTCGTGGACCTGCCGGCGGCCGGGCTCTACAGCCTCTCCGTGTTCGGCGACGCGGGCGCCGGCCAGAG
>Ga0066710_100002882_pt1 | contig 14246 bp, 10 predicted proteins | sample GraSoiAngelo_159_FD_79666 | JGI IMG/M metagenome (GOLD analysis project Ga0066710, IMG submission 79666) | Grasslands soil microbial communities from the Angelo Coastal Reserve, California, USA - 14_1009_16_40cm | ecosystem: Environmental > Terrestrial > Soil > Grasslands | place: USA...
GACCGAGGCGGAAGAGTTCGCCAAGATCTACAAGCTCGGCGTGACGGTGATCCCCACGAACCGCACGCTGATCCGCGTCAACAATCCGGACGTCGTGTACAAGACCGAGCGGGAGAAGTTCAACGCCGTCGTCGAGGACATCATCGAGCGCAACAAGACGGGCCAGCCAGTGCTGGTCGGCACCGTCTCGATCGAGAAGTCGGAGACGCTCTCGAGCCTGCTCAAGAAGCGCGGGATCCGCCATGAGGTCCTCAACGCGAAATACCACGAGCGCGAGGCCGAGATCGTCGCCCAGGCCGGGCGCGAGAGCGCGGTCACCATCGCCACCAACATGGCCGGGCGCGGGACCGACATCCTGCTGGGCGGCAACCCCGATTTCATGTCCAAGGAGATCCTCCGCAAGAAGGGGTTGGATCCGATCACCGCCGCCGAGGCCGACCGCGTGGCCGCGCTGGCCGACGCCCGGCGCATCACCGAGCCCGAGCACGCCCGGGTGGTCGAGCGCGGCGGCCTCCACATCGTGGGCACCGAGCGCCACGAGGCCCGACGCGTCGACAACCAGCTGCGAGGACGCTCGGGGCGCCAGGGCGATCCGGGCTCCTCGCGCTTCTATCTCTCGCTCCAGGACGACCTGCTCCGGATCTTCGGCTCGCAGCGCGTCGAGCGGATCATGGAGCGGCTCGGCATGGAGGAGGGCGAGCCGATCGAGCACAAGCTCGTGACGCGGGCGATCGCCACCGCGCAGAAGCGCGTCGAGACGCACAACTTCGAGATCCGCAAGCACCTGCTCGAGTACGACGACGTGATGAACAAGCAGCGCGAGGTGATCTACGGGATGCGCCGTCAGATCCTCGAGGGCGAGAGCCAGACCGAGACGATCGAGGAGTGGATCGGCGAGCTTGCGGAAGGCACCCTCGACGGCTACGCGTCGAAGGACACGCATCCGGAGGACTGGGACCTCGCGGGACTCACCGAAGCCCTGCATCGGCAGTTCGACGTGCGGATCTCGCCGGCGCAGTACGCGGAGGTGACCTCCCGCGACGGGCTCGACGAGCTCGTGCAGGGCGCGGTCAAGGCGCGCTTTGCCGAGCGCGAGCGCGAGCTCGGCCCCGATCTGCTGGCGGCCTTGGAGCGACACGAGATGCTGATCGTGCTCGACACACAGTGGAAGGACCACCTGCTGTCGATCGACCACCTCAAGGAAGGAATCGGGCTGCGTGGCTACGGTCAGCGCGACCCGCTCACCGAGTACAAGAAAGAGGCGTTCGATCTCTTCGAGGACATGTTCGAGCGCGTCAAGGGCGGCGTGATCGAGCGCCTGTTCAAGGTGCAGATCGTGCGCGACGCGCCGATGGAGCTGCCCGCGATCACGGCGTGGGCCGACGCGCGCGAATCGCGCGGCGAGATGACGGGCGAGCCGGCGCGCGCCGGGGCACCCGCCCCGCGTGCGCAGGCGGCGCCCCGCACGGCGACCGGCGAGAAGATCGGCCGCAACGATCCCTGCTATTGCGGGTCGGGTAAAAAATACAAGAAGTGCCACTATCTGAAGGGTTGACGAAGGCCGATATTTAGGGCTTCTGATCCTCCGCACCCCTACCGCTAGTGCTTTTTTCTTTGGCTGTTGAGGGTATGCCGTGCTAGAAAACCCCATGCGCCTCGAGTCCATCTCGCTTCACGGCTTCAAGTCGTTCGCCGAGAAAACCGCCGTCAAGGTCACCGCCGGGATCACGGCGATCGTCGGTCCCAACGGATGCGGCAAGAGCAATATCTCGGAGTCGGTCCGCTGGGCGCTCGGCGAGCAGAGCGCGAAATCGCTGCGCGGCCAGCGCATGGAGGATCTGATCTTCCACGGCTCCGCCTCCCGGAAGCCGGTGGGCTTCGCCGAAGTCGAGCTGACGTTCAGCAATGACGGCGTGCTCTCGGTGCCGTGGACCGAGGTGTCGGTGAGTCGACGTCTCTACCGGACTGGCGAGAGCGAGTACTTTCTCAACAAGACCCTGTCCCGCCTCCGTGACATCCTCGATCTCTTCGCCGGCACCGGCGCAAACCCGCGCGCGTACTCGGTGATGGATCAGGAGAAGCTCAATCACGTCCTCATCGCGAAGCCGCACGAGCGGCGTGTGTTCATCGAGGAAGCCGCGGGGATCGCGCGGTACAAGCAGCAGCGCAACGAGACGCAGGGCAAGCTCGACGCCGCCCGCCAGAACCTCGTGCGGGTGCGCGACGTGATGGACGAGGTGAAGCGTCAGCTCGGCTCGCTTGAGCGGCAGGCCCGGAAGGCACAGCAGTACAAGGCGCTCCAGACGGAGAAGCGCGACCTGGCGATGGCCGTGGTGGCGGCGGACTACGCGGGCCTCGCCGCCGAGGGCCAGCGCCTGGGTGACGAGCTCGAGCGTCTCCGCGACGGCGAGCAGTCCGTGCACGCGCGCATCGCGTCGCTGGCGGCCCGCGAGGCCCGGTCGCGCGAAGCGCTCCAGGAGAGCGAGCACCGCCTATCGGACCTGCGTCAGTCGGTCTCGAAGGTGCAGGGCGAGCTCGAGCGGCTCCTGGAGCGTCGCGAGCAGATGGGGATCCAGATCCGCGAGCTCGGTGATGAGGCCGTGCGGCTGGGCGAAGAGATCGGAGGGATTCGCGAGCGCCGATCATCCATCGTGCGCGAGCGCGAGACCGCCCGCGTCGCGCTGCGCAACGCGGAGCTGCTCGCCGCCGAGCGGCGCCAGGCCGCAGCCGAGCTCGAGTCCACCGTCGAGCGCCAGCACGCCGCGCTCGCCCTCGAGCGCGACCACGCGGAGGCGCTGCGGCTCGAGCAGACGCGGCTCGCGTCGGAGCGCGTCGACCTCATGCGGAGCGCCGGCGAGCTGCGGGAGCGCGAGGCGCAGCTGGCGCGGCGCGCGGAGCGGCTGGCCGCGGAGCTGGCGCAGGCGCGGGCGGAGGCCGGACAGCTCGTGGCCGAGCGGACCGTCTTCGCCGCGGCACGCGCCCGGGCGGCGGCGGAGTTCGACTCGCTGGAGGAGGAGCGCCAGCGGGCCTCGGCGGAGGAGGCAAGCGTGGCGCGCCGGCTGACCGAGGCCGAGGCGCAGCTGGCCGATGCGCGCGTCGAGATGGCAGCGCGGCGATCGAGCTTCGAGGCGCTCCTCGAGCTGGACCGTGTCCGCGAGGGCTACGGGGTCGGCGTCCGCGCGGTGTTCGCCGAGGGGCGGAGCGCGGGATTGCGCGGCCTCGTCGGGACGGTCGCAGACCTGCTCGAGGTCCCGCCCGGCATGGAGCGCGCCGTCGAGGCGGTGCTGGGCGAGCGGCTCCAGTGGGTCGTCGTCGAGCGGTTCGAGCACGCGCGGGCCGCCGTCACCTTCCTGCGAGAGCACGCGCTCGGGTCGGCGACGTTCCTGCCGCTCGAGCACCTGCCAGCGACGGCCGCGCCCGCGCCGGACGACAACGGCGTCCGCTGGGTGACCCGAAGCGTGACCGCTCCCGCGGCCAGCCTCGTCCATCATCTGCTAGCGCAGGTGGCCGTCGTCGACCATCTCGACGAGGCTGAAGCGCTCTGGCGCCGGAACGGCGTGGTCGCAACGTACGTCACGCCGGACGGCGAAGTCCTCGGCCCGACCGGCCGACTCCACGGCGGCGGCGACCAGGCCACGAGCGCGGCCGAGCAATCGCTGCTGGCCCGCAAACGCCAGCGGCGGGACCTCGAGGCCGAAGTCGGGCGGCTCGCGGCGGTCGTGGACGCGGGACAGACGGGTGTCGCGGCGCTGTCGGGCGCGCTGGCGAGCCTCCGCGAGCGTCTCGCCGTGCTCGGGTTGTCGGTGCAGGCGCGCCTGGCGGACCGGCTCGCCGGCGAGAAGGACCTCGAGCGGGCGGTGCAGGAGCACGACCGGGTGTCCCGCCACGTGGAGACGATCGAGCTGGAGTCGCGGCAGGTCGCGGGAGAATCCGAGGAGACCAGCGCGACGCTCGTGCGGCTCACGCAACGCCTCGCGGTTGCGCGCGACGCGGAGAGCGTGCTCGAGGCCGCCGTGGCCCGCGTGCGGGAGGCGATCGATGCCGCGCAGGTCGGTGAGACCGCGCGCGTCGCAGAGCTCACCGCGTGCCGTGTGGATCTCGCGTCGGCGTCCGAGCGTGTGGAGGCGCTCGGCCGGGAGCTCGCGCGGCTGGATGAGATCGAGCGCGATCTGGTTGCGCGCTTCGCCCAGGCCGAAGGGCGTCAGGCCCAGCTCGCGGAGCGGACGACGTGGCTCACCGATGAGCGGGGACGTACCGACGTCGGCGCGCAGGAGGTTGCGGCCGAGCGCGATCGCAGCGACGCCGAGGCGCGACGCGCGAGCGAGCACCACGATGGGCTCGCCAGCGAGCTGCGCGCCGTGGAGCACGAAGCGCGCGGCGCCGATGGCGAGCTCGCGAAGATGGTCGCAGCCGCCCACGAGATCGACATCCGTGCGACCGAGTGTCGCGTGCGGCGTGAGGAGCTCGGGCAGGAGGCGTGGCGGGTGTACGGGGTGGACACCGCGGCGCTCCTCGCCGGTCACGATCCGGCGCGCGACCTCGGCACGGTGCGGGAGCGGGTCGCAGCGATCGAGGAGCGCCTCGTCGCCATCGGTCCGGTCAACCTGGTCGCCGACGACGAGTACCGCGAGCTCGACGAGCGCCTGACGTTCCTGCGAGCCCAGCACGACGACCTCACGGCGTCGATCAAGGACCTCGACAAGGCGCTGCGCGGCATGACACGGACAGCGCAGGATCGGTTCGCGCAGGCCTTCGACGAAATCAACGGCCATTTTGGCCGGCTCTTCGAGCGCCTGTTCGAGGGCGGGCGCGCCGAGCTGAGACTGGTCGAGGCCGAGGAAGGCGGCGACCCGCTTGACACCGGCGTCGAGCTCATGGCTCAGCCGCGTGGCAAGCGGCTCCAGGCGGTGACCCTGCTCTCCGGCGGCGAGCGCGCGCTCACGGGTCTGGCGCTCCTGTTTGCGATTTTCTACTTCCGCCCGAGTCCCTTCTGCGTGCTCGACGAGGTGGATGCGCCGCTCGACGACGCGAACATCCACCGGTTCCTCCGTGTCCTGCGCGAGCTGACCGGCCAGACGCAATTCCTGGTGATCACGCACAATCGCAAGACGATGGAGGCCGCGGACGTACTCTACGGCGTCACGATGGAAGAGCCGGGCCTCTCGAAGCTCGTTTCGGTCAACCTGAACGCATAGTAAGGTGGTGAACAAGCAAGCCGAATAGGCTACGCTCGCTGTATGTCGGCGGTTGGCTCCTATCTGCGAAATCTTCGGGAGCAGCAGGGCGTGTCGCTCGAAGAGCTCGCCCGGGGAACTCGCGTGCTCTACCGGCATCTGGAGGCCCTCGAGGCGGACGACTACGCGGTGCTGCCCGCGCCCGTGTTCACGAAGGGATTCATTCGCGCCTACTGCCAGCTGCTCGGCGTCGCGCCTGACGAGGCGCTCGCGCTTTATGACCCGCGGCCGAAGGAAGAACGTCTCCCCACGCCGTCTCCGACGCCCGCTCCAGGCGTTCCCGCGGCCGCGGGGGAGCCGCGAACGCCTCGCGGCCACGGTGCCGTGCTCGTCAGCTTCGCGCTGCTCGTGGTCCTGGGCGTCGCGCTCTTCGCGTTCACCGTCACCCTCAAGTCCGGACAGGAAACGGGAGTGGGAGAGCGCCCGCCGGTCGCTTCCACGCCGCCGCCGCCCACCGAGGCCCCGTCCGAGCCGAGCCCGGCGGCTGAGCCGGCCGCTCCGGCCGCGCCCAGCCAGCCCTCGAAGCCGTCGGCGGGTGCCCAGGCGGCCGGATCGGCGCCGAGCGCCGCCACTTCTACCGTCGCGACCAGCGCCCCTACGGTGCCGCAGGCCGCCGTCAGTCCATCGTCCGTCTATCGACTCGTGGCCCGCACGAGCGAAACGACCTGGATGCGTGTGCGGACCGAAGACGGGCGGACCATCGAGGAAACGATTCCGGCCAACGAGGTTCGTGAATGGGTGTCGAACTACCCGTTTGTGCTCTCGATCGGCAATGCCGGCGGCGTAACCCTCGAGCTCAACGGCCGCCCGATCCCGCGTCTCGGCGCCAGCGGAGCCGTCATCACGCGCCTGGTCCTTCCGTCGGAACCTCAGTGAAGCTCTTTTCCGCTCTCGGCGAGCGCTTCCGCGAAGGACTCAAGCGGTCGCAGGAATACCTGGCCGGTGGTCTCGGCGCCGTACTGGAGACCGATCGCCCGATCGACGATGCGCTCCTCGAGGAGTTGGAGGAGCTGCTGATCGCCGCCGACCTCGGGGCCATGATCGCTGCCGATTTCACCAATCGAGCGCGCGAAGAGGTGATGTTCGGGACGGTGACCGGCGCCCGCCAGTTGAGGCCGCTCTTCCGCCGCTTCCTGGCCGACACGCTCGCGCCGGCCGCCCAGCCGCTGAATCTCGATCACCGCCCCGCCGTCCTCCTGCTGCTCGGTGTGAACGGCTCCGGGAAAACGACGACGGCCGGCAAGCTGGCCGCCTCGTTGAAAGGCTCGGGCAAGCGGGTGCTTCTCGCGGCGGCCGACACCTTTCGTGCCGCCGCGATCGAGCAGCTCGAGCGCTGGGGTGAGCGCATCGAGGTCGAGGTGATCCGTCAGGCCGCCGGCTCCGATCCCGGCGCCGTCGTGTTCGACGCGGTCAAGGCCGCCACGGCTCGGAGCGTGGACGCGCTCATCATCGACACCGCGGGCCGGCTGCACACGAAGTCGAACCTCATGGACGAGCTGGCGAAGGTCCGTCGCGTGATCGAGCGCCAGCTACCCGGGGCGCCCCACGACACGCTGATGGTGCTCGACGCGCCGACCGGTCAGAACGGATTCGCTCAGGCCCGCATGTTCCACGAGACGATCGGCCTCACCGGGATGTGCCTGACCAAGCTCGACGGAACTGCCAAGGGCGGGATCGTCGTGCGGATCGTTCGGGAGCTGAAGATCCCGGTCAAGCTGATCGGCCTCGGCGAGCGCGTCGAGGACCTCCAGCCGTTCGACCCTCAGGCGTTCGTGGACGCGTTGGTGGCCGAGGCGTGACCGACGAGGCGCCGGCCGAGCGCTTCATGCGCCAGGCCCTCGACCTGGCCGAGCGGGGGCGCGGTCTCACGCTGCCGAACCCGATGGTCGGCGCGGTCGTCGTCACGCCCGCGGGTGAGGTAGTCGGTGAGGGGTTCCATGCGAGGGCGGGGGGACCGCACGCAGAGGTCGAGGCCCTCCGGGCTGCGGGCGCGCGGGCGCGTGGCGCGACCCTCTACGTCACGCTCGAGCCGTGCTCGCACTACGGCCGGACGCCTCCGTGTGCCACTGCGATCGTCGAGGCGGGCGTGGCGCGCGTGGTCGCGGCGCTCGGCGACCCGAACCCTCTCGTGGCGGGACGCGGCCTCGCGATCCTTCGCGAGGCCGGTGTGGAGGTCGTCACGGGGGTGGGCGCGGCGGACGCGGAGCGCCAGAATCGTGTGTTCCTGACCGCTATGCGCGAGCGACGGCCGCACGTCACGCTGAAAGCCGCCATGACGCTCGACGGCAAGATCGCCGATCTCCACGGGGCATCGAAGTGGATCACCGGTGAGGCCGCTCGGCGGAGCGCCCATCGGCTCCGGAGCGAGTCGGACGCGATCGTCGTCGGGGTGGGAACGGTGCTGCGTGACGATCCCGAGCTCACCGTGCGCCTCGAGCGCCCGTGGCCGCGCGAGCCGCTCCGGGTGGTACTGGACACCGGCGCCCGAACGCCTCGGGAAGCGCGACTCATCCGCGCGGGGACCCCGGAGCGTGCGCTGATCGTTGTCGGCGCCAACGCTCCCGAAGAGCGCGCACGTGGGCTGGCCACCGCTGGCGCCTCGGTCGTGCGCTGTCCGACGACCGACGGCCGGGTGAGCCTGGACTCGCTCCTGGCGGAGCTCTTCACTCGGGAGATCCGGGCGGTGCTCGTCGAGGGCGGTGGCGAAGTCCACGCGTCCTTTCTCGACGCAGGCCTGGTCGACCGCGTGGCCGTGTACGTGGCGCCGCTGCTCGTGGGCGGCCGTCACGCGACGCCCGTGGTCGGCGGCGGCGGGCGCGACCTCAAGAGTGCCGTCAAGCTCGGGAGCATGACCACCACGTCTGTGGGTGACGATCTGCTCATCGAGGCGGACGTCGTCCGCGAGGGACGAGGGGCCTGATGTTCACCGGGATCGTAGAGGAGGTCGGTTCGGTCCGGACGCTCCAGCGCAACGGGCGCGTCGCAACGCTCGCGATCGGCGCCTCCGCGACGATCGAGGGAGTCGGCGTCGGCGCCAGTATCGCAGTCAACGGGGTGTGCCTGACGGTCGTCGAGCGGAAGCCGGACGGATTCGTGTTCGAGGTAGGTCCGGAAACTCTCGCTCGTACCGCGCTCTCCACCCTCGGCCCGGGCGACGCGGTGAACCTGGAGCGGCCCCTGCGCTTCGGCGGCGCCCTGGGCGGGCACCTGGTCCTGGGCCATGTCGATGGTGTGGGAACCGTGGAGGCCGTAACCCGTGTAGAATCAACCGCGCGGGTGCGGATCACACTGCCGAGCCGTGACCTCGAGCCGCTCCTGATTCCCCAGGGGTCGGTGGCAGTCGACGGCGTCAGCCTCACGGTGGCGGCGCTGGGCGATCTGAGCTTCGAGGTGATGCTGATCCCGCACACGCTGGCGGTGACGACGCTGGGGAGGCTCAGGCCGGGCCAGGCGGCGAACATCGAGGTGGACGTGATCGGCAAGTATCTGATGAGGTCGCTGGCGCTCAGGGGGACGACATGACCGGCTTTGCGACGATCGAGGAGGGCATCGAGGAGATCCGGCAGGGACGCATCCTGCTCGTCGTGGACGACGAGGACCGCGAGAACGAGGGCGATCTCGTGATGGCGGCCGATCAGGTGAGCCCGGAAGCCGTGAACTTCATGGCGAAGTACGGCCGTGGCTTGATCTGTGTCCCGCTCCTTGGCGAGCGCCTGGACGAGCTGAAGATCTCGATGATGGTCTCGGACAACACGGCCCCGATGGGCACCGCGTTCACGATCACCGTGGACGCCCGCCGGGGGGTCACGACCGGGACCTCCGCCTACGACCGCGCCGTGACGATCCGAACGCTGGTGGATCCGCTGATGCGCGCGGACGACCTGACGCGGCCCGGTCACATCTTGCCGCTCCGGGCGATGGGTGGCGGAGTGCTTCGCCGCGCTGGTCACACGGAGGCGGCCATCGATCTCGCTCGGCTGGCGGGATGCTACCCGGCCGGAGTCATCTGCGAGGTCCTTGACGAAGACGGCGGCATGGCGCGGGTCCCGCACCTGACCGAGCTCGCCCGGTCCCACGGCCTCAAGATGATCACGATCCGCGACCTCATCGAGTACCGGATTCACAAGGAAAAACTGGTGCGGCGGATCGCCACGACGAAGCTGCCGACCGATTTCGGCGAGTTCAGCGCGATCGCCTACGACACGACGGTCGACAGCCGAGTGCCGCTCGCCCTGGTGATGGGATCAGTCAACGGCGACTCGCCCGTGCTCGTCCGTGTGCATTCCGAATGCCTCACCGGTGATGTCTTCCACTCGCGCCGGTGCGACTGCGGGCTCCAGCTCGAAAAGGCGCTGGGGATCATCCAGTCCGAGGGGCGCGGCGTGTTCGTCTACATGCGGCAGGAAGGTCGAGGCATCGGGCTCCTCAACAAGATGCGCGCCTACGAGCTGCAGGACGAAGGGAAGGACACGGTCGAGGCCAACGCCGCGCTCGGTTTCCACGCAGACCTCCGCGACTACGGAATCGGCGCCCAGATCCTGGTCGACCTCGGGGTCAAGAACCTCCGGCTGCTGACCAACAATCCTAAGAAGATCGTCGGCCTCGAGGGTTATGGTCTCCACATCGCCGAGCGCGTGCCGATCGAGATCCCGGCGACGGAGACCAACCGGAAGTACCTCAGCACCAAGCGCGACAAGCTCGGGCACCTGTTGTCGTCACTCCCAGACTGAGATGGCCGGTCGCGCTCCCAAGCTCCGCCGGGCAGCGGTGCGTCCCGCATCGCTCAGGTTCGCGATCGTCGCGGCGCGATTCAACGAGCGCATCACCCAGCGCCTGGTCAGCGGGGCTCGGGAGGCGTTCCAGTCGGCGGGCGTGGGTGCCGACGCGGTCGAGGTGCACTGGGTGCCGGGCTCCTTCGAGCTCCCACAGGCGGCAAGTCATCTGGCCGAGACGGGCCGCTTCGCCGGGATCGTCTGCGTCGGCGTCGTGATCCGCGGCCAGACCCCGCACTTCGAACACGTCGCGCGCGAGGCGGCGTCGGGCATCCGGCAGGTCGCGCTCGCCACGGGCATCCCCACCACCTTCGGGCTCATCACCGCCCTCACCGAGGAGCAGGCCTGGGCTCGGGCGGGCGGGGACGTCGGCAACCGAGGTGAGGAGGCCGCCGAGGCCGCGCTGCACATGGCCGACTGGGTCCGATCGATCCGAAACGACGGCAAGGGAGCTGAACGGGCAGGTCGGCGCCACGCGCGTCTTTCTCAGGCCACCCGCGGTCTGAGCCGGTCTTCTGGCACTCGGTAAGATGGGCAAGCGCAGGAAGGCGCGCGAAGTCGCGCTCCAGTTCCTGTACCAGCTCGATCTCCACGGCGAGGACGATCCCTCGCCGCACGGCGCCGAGTTCTGGGCGCGACACCCCGTGGACGCCGACACCCGAGCGTTCGCCGACGCCCTTGTGCGCGGGACCAAGACCAACCAGGCGAAGATCGACCAGGTGCTCTCGCAGTTCGCGGAGCACTGGGATCTGGAGCGGATGGCCGTCGTCGACCGCAACATCCTCCGTCTCGCCGCCTACGAGCTCCTGTGGACCGGAGAGGTGCCGCCAAAGGTTGCCATCAACGAGGCCATCGAGATCGCCAAGAAGTTCGGCACGAAGGAGTCGAGCCGCTTCATCAACGGCGTCCTCGACCGGGTGCACAAAGAGCTTCGCCCCACGATCTGAGCCAGGCGTGCGGTACGCGGTGCTCTCCGACATCCACGGCAACCTGGAAGCGCTCCAGGCCGTCCTCGCCGACGCGGCGCCGCGCACCGACGCGGTGCTCTCGCTCGGCGACCTCGTCGGCTACGGCGCCGACCCGCTCGCGTGCGTCGAGATCGTCGCGGAGCGGGCGCAGAAGATCACGTGCGGCAATCACGACCACGCCGTCGCCGGACTTCTCGATCTCGACTGGTTCAACCCGCACGCGCGGGCGGCCGCCGAATGGACGCGGGAGCGTCTCGACGACGACCACCGGGCGTACCTCGGCGGGCTTCCACTCGTCGTCGAGGTCGGCGACGCGACGCTCGTGCACGCGTCGCCGGACCGCCCCGACGAGTGGGAATATCTCGTGACTGCCCAGGACGGGTTCGACGCGTTCCCTGCGTTCGCCACCCGGCTCTGCTTCATCGGCCACTCCCACCTCCCGGGCGCCTGGTCGCTTGGCTCCACGGGGCGCGAGCACCTGTCGGGCCTGGTCGATCTCGAGTTCGCGCGCGGGCGCCGCTACATCGTCAACGTGGGCAGCGTAGGCCAGCCGCGCGATCGTGACCCGCGCGCGGCGTACGCGATCTGGGACGTCGAGGAGGGAACGGTCGCGATCCGTCGCGTCGTCTACGACCTCGAGGCGGCGCGCCAGAAGATCCTCGGCCGAGGATTGCCGAGGTTCCTCGCCGATCGGCTTGTGAGGGGCTCCTGATCCGGCGACCATCGTCGTTCCTCGCGGCGGTGCTCTTCGTGGCCGCTCTCGGCCTGGCGCTGGCGTTTCCACGCACCGACTGGGAGGGCACGGTCTGGATCGCCCTGACGCCGCTGCTGGTGACCGCGGTGCGCCGCCCGGTCAGAGCCGGGTTCGCGTGGGGCTGGTTCTTCGGCACCGTATTCTTCCTGGTGCTGCTCCGCTGGCTGGACTTTACCTTCAGGACCTACAGCGCGATCCCGTGGCCGCTGACGTGGCTCCCGACGATCGCGCTCGCGGCGTACTGTGGGCTCTACGTGGCCGCGTTCAGCGCCAGCGTGTCGTGGCTGGCGGAGCGCTCGGTCATCGGAGCTCTCGGCGCCTCGCCATTCCTCTGGGTGGGCGGGGAGTGGATCCGCGGCCACCTGCTCGGTGGATTTCCATGGGGCCTGCTCGGCTATTCGCAGTATCTGCACCTCAACGTTATCCAGATCGCGGAGCTCGGGGGAGTCTATGCCGTCTCCCTCGTGATTGTCGCGGTGAACGCCGCGCTCGCCGGGTTTCTCGTCCTTTCCTGGCGCGGAGCGATCGGCGCGATCGCGATCGCGGCGGTGATCGTCGGGGGTACGCTGGGGTTCGGCGCCTGGCGCCTGGCCGCGCCGGCGCCTCCCGGCGAGGCCACGGTGGCGGTCATGCAGCCGTCGATTGAACAGCCGCTGAAGTTCGAGCCCGGCCACGCGGCGACTACTGTCGCGATCTACATCTCTCTCACACAGCGAGCCGGCGCCCAGCACCCGGATCTGATCGTGTGGCCGGAGACGGCCCTCCCCTCCGTGCTCCGCCGCGACATCGAGCTGCTCCGAGCCCTGGGGAGCCTGTCGAGCTCGCTTCGCGTTCCCCTGCTCATCGGGTCGATCGATGCTGATGGAGCGCCTGCGCCGAGGCTGCGTAACAGCGCATTTCTTGTGACCGAACATGGGATCGTGGGCAGGTATGATAAGATCCACCTCGTTCCATTCGGAGAATTCGTGCCGCTGTCGGGATTGATCGGATTCGTCAGGGGCTGGGCCGAGTTCATCGCCGATCTCGAGCCGGGCTCCAGCGCCAGCATCTTCCCGGGCCCGCCAGCCCCGTTCGGCGTCGTGATCTGTTACGAGGGGATCTTCCCCGAGCTTGTCCGTGACTTCGTGAGAGGTGGCGCGCGTCTGATCGTGAACATGACCAACGACGCCTGGTTTGGCCGCACGAGCGGGCCGTGGCAGCATCTGGGCATGTATCCGTTCCGCGCCGTCGAGCATCGCGTCTCCGTGGTCCGCGCCGCGAACACCGGGGTGTCGGCGTTCATCGCGCCCACCGGCCAGATTGTCCGGCGCATCTCCCTCTTCGAGCGCAGCACGATCACCGAGCGCGTGTCCCTGCGCTCCGGCGAGACCGTCTACACCCGCTTCGGCGACTGGCTCGCCTATCTAGCCCTGTGCGTGACCGCCGCCTCGCTGGCCGTGCGGGCGCGGAGGCGTGCCGCCTGATGCCGGGCGACTTCAAGCGCGAGGTAACCGATCTCACGGGTCGCGTGACCGAGCTCAGGGGGCATCTTTGACGTCCCGGCGAAGGAGCAGCGGATCGCCGCGCTCGACACCGAGACCGCCAAGCCGTCGTTCTGGGAGGACAACCGCCGCGCTCAAGAAGTCATCCGCGAGCGGACGGAGCTCGCCCGGCTCGTCACGCGGGTCACGGAGCTCTCCACGCAGGCCGAAGACCTCGAGGTGGCGCTCGAGCTAGCCGACGAGGCGGCCGACGGCAGCCTCGACGCCGAGATCGTCGACGGGATCGCGAGCCTCCGGAAGGACCTCGAGGAATTCGAGCTCAAGATCATGCTCTCGGGTCCCCACGACACGAAGGCCGCGATCGTGTCCATTCACCCGGGCGCCGGGGGCACCGAGTCGCAGGATTGGGCGCAGATGCTTCTGCGGATGTACCTCCGCTGGTGCGAGCGCGCGGGCCTCAAGGCCGAGGTCGTCGACCTGCTTCCGGGCGACGAGGCCGGCGTAAAATCGGCGACGGTCGAGGTATCCGGCGAGTACGCGTTCGGCTACCTCCGGGGCGAGACAGGCGTCCATCGGCTCGTGCGGATTTCCCCGTTCGACGCCTCGCGACGTCGGCAGACGAGCTTCGCCTCGGTGGCAGTCGTCCCCGAGGTCGATGACGTCGAGGTCAACCTTCGAGAAGACGAGCTCCGGGTCGACGTGTTCCGCGCCTCGGGTCCGGGCGGGCAGGGTGTCAACACCGCGGATTCGGCCGTGCGCATCACGCACCTGCCGACCGGGATCGTCGTCCAGTGCCAGAACGAGCGCTCGCAGCTCCGGAACCGCGACACCGCGCTGCGCATCCTCAAGGCGCGGCTCTACGAGATCGCGGAGAAGAAGCAGCGGGAGGCGCTGGCCGAGCTGACCGGGCAGAAGAAGGAGATCGCGTTCGGCAGCCAGATCCGCTCGTACACGTTTCATCCTTATCAGCTGATCAAGGACCACCGAACCGGGCTCGAGGTCGGGAACGTCGACGCCGTGATGGATGGCGACCTCGA
>Ga0066710_100002883_pt1 | contig 14239 bp, 13 predicted proteins | sample GraSoiAngelo_159_FD_79666 | JGI IMG/M metagenome (GOLD analysis project Ga0066710, IMG submission 79666) | Grasslands soil microbial communities from the Angelo Coastal Reserve, California, USA - 14_1009_16_40cm | ecosystem: Environmental > Terrestrial > Soil > Grasslands | place: USA...
GAGGCGCGCGCCAACGCAGCCCGCGCGCTGGGTATCCTGCGCGGTAAAACGGCTGTTCCCGATCTGGTGGCGGCACTGCGCTCGAAAGACAAAGACACCGACGTGATTTTTGAATCGCTGATCGCGCTGCAGAAAATTCGCGACGAATCCGCGGCGCCGGGCGTCGCGTTCCTGCTGCGCGACCTCGACCAGAAAGTGCAGCTCGCCGCCATCGAAACCGTGGGCCTGCTGCAGAATCAGTCCTCGGTGCCGCAGCTTCTCGACGTCCTCGAACATTCGCGCAACAACAAAGTGAAGCGGGCCGCGTTGACCGCTCTGGCGATGCTGCCCGACGAACAGAGCCGCGCGGTGTATAGCAAATACCTGCACGATAAGGATGACGGGCTGCGGGCCGCCGCGGCCGAAGGTTTTGGGCGGCTGAAGAACCCGGCGGACCTGCCCATGCTCGAAGGGGCGTTCAAAGATGAGAACAAGATATCTCCGCGCCTCTCCCTGGCATTCGCGCAGGTGATGCTGGGCAAAACGCAGATCGCGGAATTCAGCCCGTTTCAGTTACTCATCAACACGCTAAACTCCGTCAGCTACCGCGGCGTGGCGCAAGCGTTGCTGGTTGAGCTGGCGCGCAATCCGGCGCTGCGTCCGCCGCTATATCATGCGGTCGAGGTCGGGACCAAGGATGAAAAAGTTTACCTGGCCAGAATTCTGGCGGTCAGCGGTAGCCAGGACAGCGTAGCGTGTCTGGAAAAGCTGAGCCACGATGGCGATGACGATGTCGCGCAGGAGGGACTGCGGGCCTTGCGCACTCTGAAGGCCCGCCTCTAAAAACGAAACTACTTGGCCTTCTTCTGCTTCTGCTGGCCGACGCGGATCTTGAAGTGGGCCTGTTTCCCTTCCTGAAACGCCTTGTGGTCGTGCCGCGCCACGGCGTCAATAAGGTATTGGTCCACATTGGCCTCTCGCGGCAAAACGGCCATGATGGTGAAACTTTCGTTGCAGGTCGGGCAGAAGGGCCGGAACCGCTTTACATTCGGAATCGACATAACCCACCTATGTTAGCAAAATTGGCATGGCCGTTAAGAACAACTCCCGCTGCGGTGATCCACTCCCCGGTTCGGGTGATCCACTGTTGCGACCGGTCCCCGAATCGCGGCGCCTGATTCGACAGTCGTGAAGAATCGTACAACCGCATCGAAAACTCTCTTGCAGGCTGACGGCAAAGCGGCTAAAAAAGACATGTTGGGGGTAAATCCAGTGGATCCGTCGACAACTCTTCCGTTCCTGGTGACGCTAGGTTCCACACTGCTGCTGGTCTTCCTCTGGAGGCGGCTTACTGGAGCCTAGGCGAAGGACCGTGGTATCGGCAGCGTACTTCTTTTCTAACCTGACTAGCTTCGGAATGAACCGGTGGCGACGCCGTCACGAAACCTGCGGCAGCAAAATGATCAGCTCGAGTTGCGGCTGGGGGAAGTCTCCGGGGACGTAGGCCGCCAGGTTGCGCGCGCGCGTGATTGCCTCCCAGGCCAGGCCCGTCTGCGTCATGCTGAAATACTGAAAGTTCAGCTTCATGGGAATCGAGCTCGGAGGCGTGGCGATGTGCGTGAGCGGCACGCCGGGCAGGGCTTGCCGTACCAGATGTTCAATATGATTCGCCGAGCAGACCTTGAGCAGGTGCGGAGTCTTGTTGATGAGGTCCGCCTGATTCATTCCGGCGTTTACCGCCAGGTATAGCTTGGTGTTGACCAGATACTTGTCCTGATCGATAGACGTCGCGTAGATGGAAGGCTGCACCAGCTTCAGCGGAAGCGAAACGAAGTTACTCGGCACCACCGTCTCGAGCAGCAATCGCAGCTTTTCATCCAGGTCCGTAAAACAGGCGCCGAGATCCTCGTGATCATAGAGCGGCAAATCGCGAGGATGGATCTTGAGCGAAAAGGTGGTGAGCGCGCCCGCCAGCGACAACATGGCCGAATACAGCTCTTCGGGATGACCGGCTCGCGTTTCGAACAGGTGCCGCAGGAACGGAAAGTAATTGTTGATGGTGTAGAGTAACCAGAAATTCGCGATATCGGCGGTTGTGAAATCCGCCAGCGTCTGGTTCTTCTGGCGGCGCGTGCCGGAAAGCAGGCTGCTGCGCGCGGATAGAATCTCGACCAGGCGCCGCGCGATCGAAACCAGATAATCGTTGGCGGTGAAATCGAGCAGCGGCGGAACGAATCTGGGATTCAACTGGAACATACCCGACGGCGTGCGACGGACGCTGGCCACGCGGAGCGCCGAGGCGCCTTCGCGGCTTTCTCCTTCCACCAGCAGGCGGAAATTCTTCCGCGCCACCTGCACGGGCCTCTCCGAGGCGCCGGTATTTTCGTCCTTGAACGTTTCGACCTCGGCGCGGAAGCGTGTGTCAGCCTGGCGCAAAGGCGCCGAGACATTGAGCCCGCGCTCGCGATATTGCGGAATTGCCAGATAGACGGCGATTTCGGCGTCGTCGGGACTAAACAGCTCCGCCAGCGGCTTGGGTGCTGGCGCCGGATCGGAATTCGGAATATCGAAAAGCAGGCCGTCGGGAAAAATGCCCGACGCGCCCGAGAGCGCTAGAGTCCCCGTCGCCAGCAGTTCCTGGTTGACCTGAAGCTGGCGAAAGCCCCACGGGCGGAACGCCAGCGCATCCAGCTGGAACTGCAGCATGTTTTCCAGGAACCGGTCCTGGAGCTGGAGATGCTGCGGCGTCAGAAAGGTGCCCTTGGCCCAGATGACGGGCTCCAGTCGTTTCATGCACTCCAAGTTAACAGGATAGGCGTGGAAAACAAAGCGCCGCCGCGCGACTTATGGCGTGTTGGGGTCCACGCAGATCAAGGCACCGTCGAACGACGTCCGGCCGATGAGTGTAACGGTCAGGTTGGAGAGCACGCTCGCATACGGATTGGCACCGAAATCAAGGTTGGTGACGCAGGGAAGTACTCCAGCCGGTGGCGACTGAACCACGAAGTTGAGCTGGTACAATCCCACAAAATTTGGCGTCAGACCCAGAAAAACAGGGCCCGGCGGGGCCACGAGCCACTTATTGATGAGCATCATACCCGGCGTAGGTGGAGCATTGGGCTGGAAATCGAAGTTGAGCATGAAACCGCCCGTGGCTGCCGCTGGGGGCATAGGGCTCGGCGCGCCGGTGGCCACTGGTGGAGTCGTGGCGCCAACACCGACCGCGTACATGACCAGCTGTTCTCCCACTTTTGCCGGATGCAGCGCATCAACCGGAGTCCCATCCGCATGATTGACGACCGCACCACTCGAACCGGGCTTCAGCGCCATGTCCTGGGCGACCACAGTGTCTAAGGAATGGAGAACGTGGATCGCATCAAGCTGTGGGTCCAAGGAAATGGAAGCCGAGTGGCCGGCATCGTCGGACACCTGAAGGTATGTGAGAAAAACCGGACGCAAAGAGCCGGGTATGTTCGGACTGAGTTCGAAGGGAATCTGCAGCGTGATGGCGGTAACCGACCCGCACTGCAGCTGCGGGATACCGTCTGGACAGGCCTTCAGCGGAAACACCGCCAATATTGGCGCGGGAATGGCGATGTCGCCTTGTATAAGAGCTGCCGAGATACCCGCAAGTTTTTTCGGCAGAGGCAGACTGCTGGCCTTTACTTTCTGGGTAATGTTTCCCACCCCCGTCACCTGGATCGTAATCACCTGGCCCGGCGCCACCGATACCGGCGAGAATGCGTTGTACCCGCTGCCCACCACGACCGCACTGCTCTGGGCAAAGACCAATCCCGCGCATGCAACGAACACTGCCGGCAGTTTCATGAATGGTTCCTCTAATGTATGACGCGGAGAAAGAAGCGGACTCGGGTCAATGTTAGGTCGATTTTGGGTATGTGTCAACGAATTGGGGCGAATTGGGGCGGGGTGCGCGGGATGGTGTTCCGGAGGGGTAAGGAATCCAAAGTAGCCGGCCTACCCTGCGGGCGTACAATGAATTCACTAGAGGAGGCTCACCATGACGAACTCGCGACGCGATTTTTTCCGCCTGGCGGCCGTGCCGATAGCCTGGCAGGCGTTTCGGTCGAAGCTCGAGGCCGCGGCGGCGTCGCGCCTGCCGGATGCGGGCAACGAAAGCTACTGGCAGATGGTGAAGCGCCAGTATCCGCTCGCAGAAAATCTCATCTATCTCAACGCGGCCAATGTGTGCCCGGCTTCGCGGCTGGTGCTCGACCGGCATCTCGAGTACCTGCGCGATTTTCATGCGAATCCTTCGTTCCAGAATCGCGATAAGTACGAAGGCATGCGCGAGTCGCTCCGCGGGAAAGTCGCGCGCATGCTGCGCGTCTCCCTTGATGAGATCGCCATCACGCGCAACACCAGCGAAGGCAGCAACATCATCGTCAAAGGCGTGGACCTCAAGCCCGGCGATGAAGTCTTGATCACCGATCATAACCATCCTTCAAACAACGATTCGTGGCGCGTGCGTGCGCAGCGTGACGGCTTCATCGTGCGGTCGCTGCCTGTGCCGATTCCGGCGCCCAGCGCGGAAAAACTGCTGTCCGATTTCGAACGCGCCATCACACCGCATACCCGGGTCATCGCCATCACGCACGTCACCAGCACCACGGGCATTCAGTACCCGGCGCGAGAAATCGCCGCCCTGGCCCGCAAGCGCGGAATCTACATGCATCTGGATGGCGCCCAGACCTTCGGCGGGCTCGACGTGAATCTCAGCGAAATCGGCTGCGATTCTTATTCAGCCAGCGCTCACAAATGGCTGATGGGGCCGCTCGAGGCAGGCATTCTCTGGGTGCGGGCGGAACGCATTCCTCAAATCTGGCCGTCCATTGTCACCGCCGGCTGGACCGATCACCTGAAAGGCGCGCGTAAGTTCGAAGTCTTCGGACAGCGCGACGATCCGCGCGTGGTGGCGCTCGAAGCGGCGGTCGATTTCATCAATCTGGTCGGCATGCCGGCCGTGGAGGCGCGGATGCAAGCGCTGGCCACGCGCGCGAAAAGTCAATTGAAAGAGATGGCAGCGGTCGAACTGAAAACCAATCTCGAGCCGGAACTTTCAGGCGGTGTGGTCAAGTTTCGGGTCAAGAGTGTGCCCACCAAGCGCGCGTACGACCTGCTTTGGGAGAGGCACCGCTTGGCGATTGCCATGACGCCTTCCGGCGATGCCGAAGGTCTGCGTTTTTCGCCGCAGATCTACAACTCGATGGAAGAAGTGGATCGCGCCGTCGCGGCCGTAAAGGAAATCGCGGGCTAATCACGTTGTGCCCGCATAGATCCAATTCTGTAGGGAATCCTCGCCCGTCTAGAGAGTCAATTCCGTAAAACCAGAAGGACTAGTTCGCCGACGATTCCTCCTCAAGCAAGCGTGCCAGCGCCTCGGTGAGCATGCGCGGTGTGAATGGCTTTTCCAGCATGGCGATGCGCGCTCCCGGTGGCCCTTCAAAATTGTGGAGCCATCCGGGGTAGCCGCTGGTTGCCAGAACCGCGATGGCTGGGTTCCGGTCGAGCACCTTGCGAATGAATTCTTCGCCGTGCATTCCCTCCAGCGTCATATCCACGATGACCACCGAAAACGCTAGTAGATTAGCGGTAAAACGCTGCCACGCGGATTCTGCATTTTGAAATGCGGTGACGGAATGACCCAGCCGGGTCAAGTAAGTCCGCATGCTTTCCAGCAATGCGGGCTCGTCGTCAACGACCAGGATATTCGCCATGGCCGAAGGCGTAAACGCGCACCAGTCTACCAGAGTGTCAGTGGATTACCCCGCGCCGTGCGTGATTTTAATGTTGATTCGATCATCGATTGTTAAGGAGAGCAGAAATCCACGCGCCCGAGAGCAGCAACATAGCACCGCAAGGTGACGCAATTAAGGCTGGCGTATCATCGCAGCTATGAAGTTCCATACAGAGCACATGACCTTTCATACCAAACAGCACCGCGAATACATCAACATCACGCCACAGGTGGAAAGCGCCCTCACGAAGAGCGGCGTCCGCGAGGGCATGATTCTTGTATCTGCCATGCACATCACCGCAGGGGTTTGGGTAAACGATGCTGAGGACGGTTTGATCGCTGACATTGATGAATGGCTCGAGAAGCTCGCCCCTTTCCGGCAGGATTACCGGCACCACCGCACGGGCGAGAGCAACGGCGATTCGCATCTGAAAAGTCTGCTTGTCCACCACCAGGTGATCGTCCCGGTGACCGCGGGAAAGCTGGATTTTGGGCCCTGGCAGCAGATTTATTACGCGGAATTTGACGGACAGCGCCCCAAACGCGTCATTATCAAAGTGATGGGTGAGTGAGAAACTTCGCTCTCGTGAGCGCCGTCCAAGGAGGCATGATGCGCCGAATCGTTGCTGTCTTGATATTCGTGGTGGGAGCCGCGGCCGCGGATCTTCCGGTCCGCGACGTTGTGCTTTTCAAGCACGGTGTCGGCTATTTCGCACGATCCGGCCGTCTGGGCGCGGGCGAATCGGCGCGGCTCGATTTCAAAGCCGGCGAGATGAATGACGTCTTGAAGTCGCTGACCATCGAGCAGAAGGGAGCCGGGAAGATTTCCGGCCTTCGCTACGATTCGAGCGAGCCATTGTCGAAAAAACTCGAGGAATTTCCATTCTCGATTGGCAGCCAGCAGCCGCTGAGCGCCGTGCTCGATCAACTGAAGGGCGCGCGCATCGAGCTGAAATTCGGAGCCGAGACGGTGGCGGGAGGGATTGTGGGCGCGCGGCGCCAGGCGGGCGGCGCGAACCAACCCGAGCACGAGCAGGCGACACTGTTGCTAGATTCCGGCGAGATCCGCAACGTTGATTTGGGTGCTGTCAGTTCGCTTCGCTTCAGCGATCCGAAGCTGCAACTGCAGTTCAAAGATTACCTCGCCGCGTTGTCACAGTCCCGCTCCAAAGAGAAGCGCAGCGTCTACATCGACTCGACCGATTCGGGCGCGCGCGACATCGTGGCCAGCTACATGATTCCCTCACCGGTCTGGAAATCCAGCTACCGGCTGATCTTCGGTGAAACCGGCCAGCCGACACTCGAGGGGTGGGCGATTGTCGATAACATCACAGGTGACGACTGGACCAACGTGCGGCTCGCGCTGGTGTCGGGCCGGCCAATTTCTTTCGTGAGCCGGTTATATGAGCCGCGGTATGTGGGCCGTCCCACGGCTGAGATGCCTGAGGAAGAGGCGTTCGCACCGGTAGTGGATACAGGAGCGCTGGATGAGTTGAAGGCTGAGCCATCGGCAGGCTTGGGGGGCACGGTGGGCGGGGCGGTGTCTGGCTTTCGAAAGGACGCGAGGATGGAGCGGACAAATCGGCCTCAGGCGGCACCGGCTGCGCCCAATCCCTTCTTCGCGGCGAACGCCGGCCTGGCTCCCGAGACTGGCTCCCCCAGCTCGATCGCCCAAACCGCTGCCGCCCGCGAGCTCGGCGAACTCTTCGAGTACCGCATCTCGGCTCCCGTCACTATTCGCAAAAGCGAATCCGCCATGCTGCCGTTCCTGCAAGACAAAATCACAGCGCGCAAGCTACTGATCTATTTCGATCAAAACTCGGCGCATCCGCTCAACGCCGCTGAGATCAGCAACTCCACCGGCAAGACCCTCGATGGCGGCCCGATCACTGTTTTCGACGCCGGCACCTACGGCGGCGAAGCGCTTATGGAAACCGTCAAGACCGGCGACAAGCGGCTGCTCAGCTATGCCGTCGATCTCGGCACGCGCATCACTACGCAGTTCGATTCCAAAGGGGACATCGTGCGCGAGATTCACATGAAGCGCGGCGTGATGACGACGCGCATGGCTGCGGTCGAGACCCGGACCTACACCATCCGCAACGTGGACCAGAAACCGAAGACCCTGATCATCGAGCATCCCGCGCGCCCCGACTACACGCTGCTGGATCGCAAGCCCACGGAAAAAACCGCGAGCGCATACCGGTTTGAAGTGAAGCTTGCCGCCGGCGCGGCCGAAAAGTTTCCGGTGGTGGAAGAACGCGTCTACGATAACTCATTCGCCGTCACCAATCTGACACCCGACGTACTTTTCACCTACGTCCAGAATAAGAACCTGAGCGATACCACGCGTAAACAGTTGGGCGAGATCGTGAATCGCAAGCAGCAGATTGCCGCCACCGACGCCGAGGTTCACCGGGTGGAAGCGCAGGTTGCCACCATTGTGCGCGACCAGGAGCGCATCCGCCAGAACATCAACAGCCTGAACCATGTGAGCGGCCAGCAGGAACAGGTACAGAAATATGCGCGCCAGTTGGCCGACCAGGAGGCGCAGCTAGCCACGCTGCGCGATCGCCAATCGGAGCTTGAGCGCAAGCGAGCCGCGTTACAATCGGAGCTGAATTCACTGATCGAGAAAATGGACTTTTGAAGCTCGCCCTCATCGGATACGGCAACGTCGGCCAGTCGTTAGCCGCACTGATTCGCCGCAAGCAGACGGAATTTCCATTCCAGATCACCGGCATCCACACCGCGCACCACGGCACGGCGGTTGATCCGGGCGATCTGGCAGCCGGACCGCGTTTCGGTCCCGCGGCGGCATCGATCGAAGCATTTCTCGACCTGGCGGACGCCGATGTGGCCGTCGAACTCACCACGCTCAATCCTGTCACGGGCCAACCGGCCATCGATCACATTCGCGCGGCTTTTGCGCGCGGCATGCATGTGGTCACCGCCAACAAGGGCCCCATCGCACACGCTTACGCAGACTTGCGCGAGGAAGCCGAACGGCGCAAGTTAATCTTCCGCTTCGAGGCCACGGTGATGGATGGCGCGCCAGTTTTCAACCAGGTCCGCAACAATCTGCCGGGGGTCACCGTGCTGGGATTCACGGGCGTTCTGAATTCGACATCGAAGATCGTGGTCGAGACCATGGAGCAAGGCGGCACCTTCGAGGAAGGGATCGATGCCGCGTGCCGCATGGGCATTGCCGAGGCCGACGCGAGCTACGACGTGGAAGGCTGGGACTCCGCCGCCAAGACCGCCGCTCTCGCCAATGTCCTGATGGACGCGCGCACCAACCCGCAGTTCATTAACACGCGCGGCATCACCCGCCTGACACCGGAACGCATCCGCACGCTGAAGCAGGAAGGCAAGACCGTGCGGCTGGTGAGCCGCGCCAAACGCGCAAACGACGGCCTCTCGCTTCGTGTGCGAGCCGAGGTCCTGGATCAGACGGACATTCTGGCGTGCGTCCACGGGACGTCGAATGTGCTCCTGCTCCACACCGACCTGATGGGCACCATCGGCACGGTCTCGATTTCGCCAGCCGCAGAGCAGACCGCCTACGGCGTCTTCATCGATCTAGTGGACGTGTGGCGCGCCATACGTTCATGAGTATGTAGAATAGCCATTCCACCGTGAAACTTCTCACCTTCGTCTATCAGGGCCAGACCCATGCAGGCGTGCTGACGCGAGGGGGCGTTGCGCCCGTACCGGAAATCAACGCGAAACACGGGACGCGCGTGCCCAACGATCTGCTCGATATCATCCGCACGGGTACGGGTCAAATCGAAACCGCCGGTGTTCACACGCTGCCGCTCAGCGAGCTCACGCCCCGGCTTCCCTACCCCGTGCCACCAAAGATCTGGTGCATCGGCCTCAACTATCGCTCGCATGCCGAAGACATTCAAGCCGTCCAGCCTGAAGAACCGGGCAGTTTCATGAAGCCCGCGTCCTGTATGTTCCAGCCGGGCGAGGAGATTGAGCTCCCGCCACCCGGCCTTTCGAACGACGTGGACGCGGAGGGAGAGCTGGGCGTCATCATCGGCAAGACCTGCCGCTTCGTACCGCCAGACCAGGTGCGCGATGTGGTTTTCGGCTACACCACCACACTCGATCTCACCGCGCTCGACGTGCTGCGCAAGAATCCGCGCTACCTCACGCGCGCCAAGAGCTTCGATACGTTCTTCAGCTTCGGTCCTGTAGTCGTTACAACCGATGAAATCACCGACGTGGACGCGCTCGAAGTTATCACCGAGCACAACGGCGCGATTTGCTCGCGCGACTTCGTGCGGAACATGCGCACGCGCCCTTTCGAGCTGGTGCGCTTTCATAGCGATTACATGACGCTCCACCCCGGTGATCTGATTTCCACCGGTTGCCCCAAAGGCGCCCGCATCCAGGCCGGCGATCGCGTCCGCGCGCGCATCGAAGGCGTCGGAACGCTTGAAGCCCGCGTCGCGGCGAGCCGCCGGAGATGTTAGACTGAGCGTTTGACTGGCGAGCTGAAGCGCTTTATTCTTTGGGATTATCCACGGGCGTCGTGGCAGTACGACGTGATCGTCGGGGTGATCCTGGCGTTCATATTCCTGACGCCGCGCAGCTGGTTTCGCGACCAGCCGCGCACGCCGCAGGTCAGCCTGGTGGCGCTGCTCGGCGCGGGGCACGGGAATAACGTGTTCTGGATTGAGCCCGAACTGCTGGCCGGGGTGCCGGAAGATCAGCGCTTGGCGAAACTATCCGGCATTCTCCAGAGCCGCACCGGAAAGACGCATGCCATCAGCCGGTTGGAGCCAGTCCTCGATTCCGAGGGCGAGGTTAAAGGCTATATGGCGTTCGCCAAGCCTTAGCAGCTCTCCTGTACCCGATTGGAAATCGGTTAACGTCTGTATAGAGGAATTTCATGCGCTTGCGAGCGGCCATTGTGCTGGCATTCACAACCGCGAGGCTCAGCCTCCCGGCCGCTACAGAATCTCTCGAAAATGTTCTGGAGCGCATGGATCGCGCGGCGGCTTCGTTCAGGGCCCTTTCGACTGATGTGAAGTCGGTGCAGCATACCGCGGTCATTGATGATGACGACGTCGAGATCGGCAGGATGCTGCTGAAGCGTTCGAAACATGACATGCGCATGTTGGTGGAGCTGACACAGCCTGCTCCCAAGTCCATCGCGGTCCAGGGGCACAAAGTCGAAATCTACTATCCCAAACGGAACGTGGTTGAGGAATACGACATTGGTCAGCGACGCGAGCTGCTCGATCAGTTTCTGCTGATCGGATTTGGCACGTCCGGCAAGGAACTCAGTGCCGCCTATAATATAAGGGTACTGGGCGCCGATACCATCGCCGGGCAGGCGACGACGCACTTAGAGTTGGTGCCGAAATCCCCCGAGGTTTTGAAAAATCTGAAGAAGCTCGAGCTGTGGATTCACGCGTCCGAGGGGTATCCGATCCAACAAAAATTCTACCTGGCGGCCGGAGACTACAAGCAGGTTACATACACTAACATAAAGGTGAATCCCCCGCTCACGGATGGGGATCTAAAACTTAAGGTTCCGAAAGACGCCAAGAGAGTGTTCCCCCAAAAGTAGGCCCGCTTCGCGACGCATGCCTAAGTCGAAGACTACGTCCCGTTTACAATTTCTGGATTGGCTGCGCGGTTTCGGCGCGCTGATCATGCTGCAAGGGCATACGTACCACTCCTTGCTGCGCGACGACCTGCGAAAGTCCAGCACTTTCATCTTGTCCGACTTTCTCGGCGGATTGCCATCGGCGGTGTTTCTGTTTCTCAGCGGCGTGACCCTGGCTTTCCTCATGGACAGCCACGAGCGGCGAAACGCACCTCCCGGGGCGAGAGTGTTAGCGTCGCTGCGGCGCGCGGGCTACATTCTGGCGCTGGCATTTCTTGTGCGGCTTCAACTCTGGTTGTTTGGTTGGCCCGGTACGGCACGGACCGATCTGTTCCGCGTGGACGTGCTGAATTGCATGGGTCTGGCGTTGGCGGTAATGTCCGTAATGGCGTTGTTCCGAACGGCCGATCGCGTGCGCTTCTGCGCCATCCTCGGCGTAGCCATCGCGGCGGCGTCACCGCTGGTATCCCAGATCGATTGGTCGCGCGTGCCACCGCTCGTGTCGAGCTACATCGCTCCGGATTACCTGTCGTTCGGATTTTTCCCGTGGGCGGCATTCGTCGCGTTCGGATTGAGCCTGGGAAGTCTGATTCGCGTGGTCACGCACGAAGAGCTGGAGCGAGCCATGCAATGGGCGGCGCTTGCCGGATGCGCGCTGGTCGTGGGATCACAGCAACTGGCGAATCTGCCTTCGCCGTATGCAAAGTCGGAATTCTGGCTCAACAGCCCGCTCATGATTTTGATCAAGATGGGCGTTATCCTGCTGCTCCTGGCTTTTGCATTCCTTTGGACCAAGCACACGGCGGACAGGTGGAGCTGGGTGCGCCAGTTGGGCACAACTTCGCTGCTGGTTTACTGGGTGCATATCGAGCTGCTCTACGGCCGCTGGCTGGGCCCCTGGCATTCCGGCCTGAGTATCGCGGAGTGCACAATAGCGGCCGTTGTCATGATTCTTTCGATGGTGCTGCTCTCAGCCATACGGACGCATTACAAGCGGTGGCGGGATTTCCTGAGTTCTCTACGGCCGCAGCCGGTGCCGGAACGGGTTTCAGGAGATTGATCGAGCGCCCTACTTCTTCTGCGAAGAACGCACGATAATGTGAAGCGCGCGGTCGCCCTCGTCCTCGCGTGTATACCGCACAGTAACCCGGACCTTTACCCGCAGCCTGCCTTCCACCCGCGTTTCTGGCGTGATGTGGAAAGTGCGCGTCTCGGAGCTCTTACCCAGCACGGTTTTGAACACTGTAATCTTGTCTTCGGCCAGCGTGGTCACAACACCTGAAAAAAATTCGCTGTGGGACTGCTCGGAGGGGGAGGCGCCTTGTGCCCGCACTGGAACAAAAGCGACCGGAGAGAGCAGCAGGAGGAGCATTCCGGTCAGGACACGATGCACCTTAACAGCTTATGCCAACAAGATGAACCGGCGCTAAAGCAACAATTAAGTTTCTTTCATCCCCGACGCGACAGCGACATCGGCACTCTCGGCGGACTGGCCGGGCGGCGGTGCCACGGGCAGCGACACGATGAAGCGGCTTCCCTTTCCGGGCGTGCTTTCAACGCGCACCGTACCCTGGTGGGCTTTGGCAATCCACGCGACGAAGCTGAGACCCAAGCCCAAACCCCGCTCCGGGCCCGAGGAATCGCGCCCCGGCACGCGATAGAACCGGTCGAAAATGTGTGGCAGGTGATCCGGCGCGATGCCGCGGCCGGTGTCTTCGACCACCAGTTCCAAGGCTTCCTGCTCACTTCGCAGGCTCACCCGCACGTCGCCACCGGCCGGCGTGAACTTCATGGCGTTCGAAAGCAGGTTGGAAATCATGCGCTCGATCTGGATGCGATCGACTTCGGCCCAGCATTCCCGGGGCAAATCGGCGGTCAACCGCAACCGTGCTTCTTCATAGGGGATCTGAAACTGATCGACGACATCCGCCACCAGCTCGCAAAGGTTGAGATGCGTTTTCTGTAGCGCCAGCTGCCCGGATTCGGCCTGCGAGAGCAGCAGCAGCGCCCGCACAATCTGAGAAAGCCGTTCGACGTCCTGCAACGAGTTAAGCATCGCCTCGCGATATTGTTCGGTCGTGGAGGCAGTGAACAGGGCCACCTCGAGCTGGCCGCGGATGGCGGTGATGGGCGTGCGCAGCTCGTGCGACACGTCGGTCGAGAACTGGCGCATCTGGTTGAACGAACTTTCCAGCCGCGCAATCATGCGGTTAAAGGTGACGATCAAATAGTCCAGCTCATCACCGGCACCTCGCGAGGGGATGCGCAGGCTGAGATTCGAGCCGGAGATCCGGTTCGCGGCCTGCGCCACTTCAAGCACCGGCGTCAGCGCGCGCGCCGCCAGGAACCAGCCGAGCAGGCACCCGCTAAGAATGACCAGAGGGATCACGCCGACATAAGTCCAGGTGAACTGCTCCAGAATTAGATGATTGTCCGCCAGACTCCGGCCGATCGCAAGAAAGTACTGTTTATTGTGGTCCTCGTCATAAATGGCGCCCGAATGAATCAGAAACGGAACGCCTTTGTCGTTTTTGCGTACTTTCCAACCAGGCTGCGGTGACCGCATTACGGCCGCAATATCCGCAGGAGAATCGGGACCGATGGACTTGTAGGTTTCGGAAACCTCCAGTATGCTGCCTTGCGCGTCGGCCAGCATGTAAACGCGCCGGATGCGTTCCACGATGAAACTCTCGTCCGGATCGAAGTGATCGAAATACCAATGTTTTGCGCCTTTTTCGATGCGCAGATACCCTTTGGCGGCAGCCCATTCCTGCTCGAGGCCGTCGCGGGTCTGGGCGTCCAGGCTAGTCGCCAGCTTCTGCCGGAAGATCGCGCCCACGGCAATCAGCATCAGACAGAAGAACAGCGTGTAGCCC
>Ga0066710_100002884_pt1 | contig 14238 bp, 13 predicted proteins | sample GraSoiAngelo_159_FD_79666 | JGI IMG/M metagenome (GOLD analysis project Ga0066710, IMG submission 79666) | Grasslands soil microbial communities from the Angelo Coastal Reserve, California, USA - 14_1009_16_40cm | ecosystem: Environmental > Terrestrial > Soil > Grasslands | place: USA...
CCACCATGATCTATGTGACGCATGATCAGGTCGAAGCCATGACCATGGCCGACCGGATCGTCGTGCTCAACAAGGGCAATGTCGAGCAGGTCGGCTCGCCGCTCGAACTCTACAACAATCCGGATTCGCTGTTCGTGGCAGGCTTCATCGGCTCACCCAAGATGAACTTTATTACGGGCGACGTCGCCGCGAAATACAAGGCGCCGACGATCGGCGTCAGGCCCGAACATATCGCCCTTTCAGACAAATCGGGTGAATGGGAAGGCACCATTGCATTGGCTGAGCACCTTGGTGCTGACACGTTCCTCCATATTGACGCCGGCAAGCTTGGCCGGCTCACGGTGCGCGCCGCCGGCGAATATCCGCAAGGCCCGGGCTCCAAGATATGGCTCACGCCGGAAAAAGGCCGCATCCATCGTTTCGATGAAACCGGAAAGTCGATCAGGTAAATGCGACTCGAACACAAAACAGCGGTTGTCACGGGCGGCGCCCGCGGTATCGGGCGTGCCATAGCGGAGGGCTATGCGCGTGAGGGCGCCCGGGTCTGCATCGCCGATATCGACGATGATGCGGCACGCGAAGCCGCCCGTGACACCGGTGGCGGCGCGTTTGCCGCGCATCTCGACGTCACCCGCATGGATTCGATCAACCGGTTGGTAGAAGAAGTCGAGACGAAAGCCGGCGGCATCGACATTTTGGTCAATACCGCCGCAATCTTCGGCCTCGCCCCGATCGAGGAGATCAGCGAGAAGAGCTACGACCGGATCTTCGCCGTCAATGTGAAGGGCCTCCTATTCACCCTGCAGGCTGTGGCGAAGAGCATGATAAAGCGCGGCAAGGGCGGCAAGATCATCAATATGGCATCGCAAGCTGGCAGGCGCGGCGAAGCTTTGGTCGCCGTCTATTGCGCCTCCAAGGCCGCCGTCATCAGCCTTACCCAGTCGGCGGGCCTCGGCCTCATCAAGCACCGGATCAATGTCAACGGCATCGCGCCGGGCGTCGTCGATACGCCGATGTGGGATGAAGTCGATGCACTGTTCGCCAAATACGAGGGGCTTCCGCCCGGCGAGAAGAAGCGTCGGGTCGGCGAAGGCGTACCCTATGGGCGCATGGGCAAACCGGAAGATCATGTCGGCTGCGCGGTGTTTCTCGCCTCACCGGAGAGCGACTATGTCGTGGCGCAGACCTTCAATGTGGATGGCGGACAGTGGATGAGTTGAGTTGAGAGGATCAGGACAGTGTATCTGGAAAAATTGAAGCTTGATGGCAAGGTTGCGGTGGTGACGGGAGCGGGCCAGGGAATTGGCGCCGCCTGCGCCAGAGCGCTTGGCGAGGCGGGAGCGGCGGTGATCGTCGCCGATATGATGGCCGAGCGGGTCGAGGCCAGCGTCGGTGAACTGAAGAAGCTCGGCCTCAAGGCGCACGGCGTGAAGCTGGACGTCACGAAATCGAAGGAAGTCGACAGTGTCGCCGCCCAGATCATCAAGCAGCACGGCCGCGTCGACATCCTGGTCAACAATGCCGGCGTTGCCAAAAGCGACGTCAAGGCCGAAGATACGAGCGATGAGCACTGGCGCCATCATATGGACGTCAATGTCGATGGCCTGTTCTGGTGCTGTCGCGCCTTCGGGCGCGAGATGCTGAAGCAAAAATCCGGCTCGATCGTCAATATCGGCTCGATGTCCGGCTTCATCGTCAACAAGCCTCAGCCGCAATCCTTCTACAATGCGTCGAAGGCGGCCGTTCATCATCTGACACGCTCGCTCGCCGCCGAATGGGCGAAGAGCGGGGTCAGGGTCAATGCCGTGGCGCCCACCTATATCGAGACACCGCTCACCTCATTCGGCATCCGGGAAAACAAGGCGATGTATGAAACATGGCTGGAAATGACGCCCATGGGCCGGGTCGGTCAGCCCGATGAGATCGCTTCGGTCGTGCATTTCCTGGCATCGGATGCGGCAAGCCTGATGACGGGATCGATCGTTCTCGCCGATGGCGGCTATTGCTGCTGGTGAAAAGGGCGCGGCGCCTTACTTCTGCGGGTAGCGCAAAAGATATGTATCCATGATCCAGCCCTTTTCCTTGCGCGCCTTGGCGCGCGTGGCTTCGATCACGTCAGCGACATCCCTGAGCTTGCCGGAAATCAGAATCTCGCTCTCAGTGCCGATATAGGCGCCCCAATAGATTTCGACCTCGGGATCGACGCCTCGATAGGCATTCTGACTGTCGAGCATGACTACCGCATTGCTGATATCCGGCGGCAGCCCCTCGGCAAGCTTGCGTCCGGTGGTGATATGAATGGCTTCGCCGATGCGGTTGATGGGCAGCTTGTGTTTGGCGACAAGAGCCTGGACACTGCTGATCCCCGGGATGACTTCATAGTCGAAATCAATTCGCTTTGCGGCCCTGATCAGTTCGACGATGCGGATCGTGCTGTCATAGAGTGTCGGATCGCCCCAGACCAGGAAGCCACCGCAGCCATTCTCGGCCAGTTCATCCACGATCATCTGCTCGAAGATGGCAGCGCGCTTCTCGTACCAGTCCTCGACCGCTGTTGCATAGGCTGGGGCCTTGCGGTCACGCTCAGGATCGCGCGCCTCGATGATGCGAAAGGACTGGTCGCGGATATATTTCCGGCACAGTTCCTTGCGCAGGCGCACCAGATCATCCTTCTCCTCGCCTTTGTCGATGACGAAGAATACATCGACCTGGTTCAGGGCGTTGATGGCTTGAATGGTGATGTAGTCGGGATCACCGGCGCCGATGCCGATGATGAGGAGTTTGCGCATGAAGAGCGGCCTTCCAAGAGTTAAGCCGCCCTGTTTGCCGGGAAGCGGGGCCTTTCGTCAATCTTATCGGAATTATACTCCAACCTTGGCCGCCGCCTGTGCAAGTCCCGGATCATTGGCTGGCGCCGTCTCGCGAAAATAGGCTGAATAGCGCGGATCACCATAATCGGTGCTGTCGGTGCTGTAGAATTTCATCTTCTCCATATCCGCCTTGTTCAGCATGATGCCGAGGCATTTCTTGCCGACAGCGGGATCGGCACCGAGCTTCGACTGCACCGTGGCGCGCGGCGTCTTTCCCCATTCGACCACACAGGCAAAACCGTCGATATAAGGGGTCACTGCCCGCACATCGACCACTGGCGCCAATGGCGGCAGATCGAGAACAATATAGTCGAATGACGCCCTGGCCTCCTCCAGGAGACCCGCCATTTCGCGCGATGCCAGCAATTCCGAGGTCAACGGTACGTCGCGCCGCAAAACCGACGGCAGCATGGCCAGATGGGTGCGCTCCTCGAACAGCAGCAGATCCTTGAGCTCGACCTTGTCGATGACGAATTCGGCAAGACCCACTTTCGCGTTCGGTGCGACCGAGCGCGTCAGCGACGGGTTGCGCAGATCGGCATCGATCAGCAAGGTGCGCGCTTTCTGGCTAGCGAGCAGCCGCGCAAAGTTGATCGCGACCGTCGATTTTCCTTCGCCCGGCAAAACCGACGTGATGCCGATGATCTTCGGCTTTTCGCGACCGAGCGACAGATCGGCCGCGATCTTGGCGCTGCGCAAGGTTTCGGCAAATTGGGACAGAGGATTGCTGACGGCATAGTTGCTGATCGGCCTTATTACGCCATCGCCGCGCCGCGATGCCTTGCCGCCCGGTAAAAGCGGAACCAGCCCCAGAAACGGCAGGCCGGTTTCCTCAGCGACCTGTTCGCCGGTACGGAAGAAGCGGTCGCGATATTCCTGCAGGGCGCCAAGGCCCGAGCCGAGAGCAAGGCCCAAGAAGCTGCACAGAGCGAGCACCAGCCACTTCTTCGGGCCACTGGGCTCCTGCGGAACCGCTGCCTCGGTGATGATGCGCGCTTCGGTAACGGGGAAGGATTCCTGCTGCACCGAATCCTGATAGCGCTGCAGGAATTTCTCATAGAGCGCCTTGTAGTTGTCAGCCTCGCGCTCGAGCTCGCGCAATTGCACCTGCGTTTCATTCGCATCCGCACTGACGCCGGTCGCGTCATTGACGATGCTGCGCAGCGAATCCTCGCGAGTCTTGGCGGCTTGATATTCGCTGGAATAGGCCTTGGCGATGCGGCCGAGCTCGTCGAAAATCAGCTTGCGGTACTCCTCCATCGAGTTGTGCAGGCGCTTCACCTGGATATGTTCGGGTCCCGCCTTTTCGGCGATCTCGGCTGCCATCCGCGAGGTCTCGAGATATTTCGCGCGCAAGTCATTGACGATGGCGCTGTCGAGCGTGCCGGCGACGATGGCGTCGGGCTGGCCACCGTCGATAATCGACTGCAGGCGATCATATTTCACCTTGGCGGCAGCCGTCTCGGTGCGGGCCAGGATGAGCTGGCTGTTGAGCTCCGACAGCTGCTGTTCACTGAGCAGCTTGCCGCTGGCGGCGATGAGACTGTGATCGGCGCGGAACTTCTGCGCTGCCAGGTCGGACCTCAGTGCCTCCTGCTGAAGCTGCTTCATGCGCTGTTGGGCCCAGTCGCCGGAGAGCCGCGTCGCCTCGAATTTCGCATCGAGCTGATCGGCGAGATAGGCTTCCGCCAGACCCTTGGTGACTTTGGCGGCCAGAACCGGGTCGGACCAGCTGAAGCGAACACTGAGCACATAGCTGCGATTGACGCGTTCGACGATGAGATTGCGCTGAATGTTCTGCAGCGCGTCGCGGCGTTCCGTCTCCTGCGTTGAAACGTCGCCTGAGGGCACAAACAGGTGCAACACGAACCGAGCGGCGGATCTTGCCATTTGTATTGGATCGGCGGGAGCGTTCACATAGGCCGGATCCTTGGTGAGATTGAGCTTGTCGATGACGGAGAGCCCGATCTTGTCAGAAACCAAGACTTCGACCTGGCTCAGGATCCAGGCTTCGTCCTCGACGGTGCGTTCAAGCGCCGAACCTTGATACAGGATACGGCTATTGTCCTGGTCGATCAGGATGCTGGTGGAAGCTTGGTATTTCGGCGGCGCGATGATCAGAAACAACACGCCCAGGAGGACGCATACGAGCAAGCTCAGCGCCGCGATCCGCCATTGCCGGCGCGCAATGGCCAACAGCTTGAAGAGATCGATCGGCGGCTCCGACGACGAATGCTGCTGGGGGCCATTGGGGAAGGTTTCGCGCATCATGTCAGACTCCTATCCTCGCGAGGGGGCGTATTTGAACCCGTTGGAAAGTGCGAACCAGAAGGGTTTCCTCTCGAAATTCTCGTCATAAGGCAGGCACCTGTTCATCGTCCCGTCGGTGCGAGTCGGGTTCGTGCTCGAATTCAGCCAGGAATAGCGGTCGGACAAACCCCAGGTGAGGAGACCTTCGACGGAGAGCTCGGCCAGGGCCACATTTATGAAGCTCGCCGCTCTATCGCCGACCAACCGGTCGCGCTCGCTGACCGTTTGCGAAAGGTAGCGATCATCGACATCGAGCTCGGTGATCAGGATCTTCAATCCGAGATTGGCGACCTGCCGCAGGAAGGTGGCGAAGACCGACGGGTCGAAAGGTCTGTCGAGCCTCAAATGGCCCTGGATGCCGAGGCCATAGATCGGCGCGCCCTGGGTCTTGAGTTTTTCCAGGAGATTGAGCACCGCCGTGCGGCGCTGCGCGTCGGTGTCATCATTATGATAGAGGCCATATTCATTGTAGAAGGGCTGGATATCGGGATCGGCCTCGATGGCGATCGAAAAGGCGCGGGCGATATAATCAGGACCAAGCCAACGTAGGAAGGCAGAATTGCGCAAGCCATCCTGCAGCCCGTCCTTCGGCTCTATGGCCTCGTTGACGATGTCCCAGCTGCGGATCTTTCCTTTGTAATGCGCCAACAGATCGTTGATATGGGCCACGATTACGGCTTCGCCTTCCGTCTTCAAGGCAGGCTCCACCCATTTCGGCAGGTTGCGGTACCACAAAGCGGCGTGGCCCCTGACCTTGAGGCCATGAGAATCCGCAAAAGCAACAATCCGGTCGGGAGCGCTGTAATCGCGGGTGCCGCGGATGGGCTCGATCGCCCCCCATTTCATCTCCCATTCGGGAACGACGAAACCACATTGGCGCGAAAACGTCCGGCGCAAGATAGAGTCGCGGTCGAGCTGCCAGTTCGCGGCCGCGGCGCCATAGATGAGTCCCTTGCTTACCGCCAAAGCGGTCAAGGTCTTATCCGTAGTCTGAGAAGATGCCTCCAGCGTCCCGCTCAGAAGAGCGCCCGGGACCGCAGCAAGCAGATGGCGACGAGTAATTGTCGTCATAGAATAGCGTCTCCTTCTTCTGAAGCGCCCAGCGGCGCGTTCAATAAGATTCCAGCAGGGAACAGACCAAATCGCGGTCGCGATCCCAATCGAATTTCCGCGCAAAGCACTGGCCGGAGGCCGTGATGCGCGGCAAGTCCAGCCGCGACAATGTCTTGGGATGGCTGCCGCCCTTTTCCCAGTCGACATAGGTCAGCGAGCCTTTCACCCCTTCGGCGAAGGGCGACAATGAAACGAGAGTCTGGAAATATGATTCATCCGGCGTTTCTGTGTTGCGGAAGCGCCGGTCATAGGCCGGGTGATCCAGGCGGAAGCGTATCGCCCATTCCATGAACGGCCGCGACAGGCACCACCACATCGATCCGAAGCGCGGCTCGCCGAATTCGGCCGCAAAGTCAGGGCGCGTCCAGGCAAGACGCGACAGCCGGTTGACGGCGCCGAGGCAGGGCCGCGGCATGGTCTTGCTGTAAAAGCGGTAGTGCCTCAGCCGCCCGGCGCGGTCATGCTGCTTGGCCTGCGCATAAGGCATTATGTCGATGTATTCGCCGCCGTCGCGGGCCAGTCTGTCCGCTAGGCTTGCCGAGTTGCTGACCGGAAGGCAGGCCCCGCTCATCAGGATGAAATAGTCGGCCTTGCCTTTCGCGAGCGCCGTCTCGATCAGTTCGAGCGTCGCCTCGACCACACTGAAACCGCCCCAGCTCACCGAATGGCGCCGCTCAACGAGGACGGCCTGCTGGGCAAGCGCCTCCCAATGGTTTCCGAAGCCGCGGCTGTCGCGATCGACATGGAGATAGGTTTCACCATGGCGCCGGAGCGCTGGAAGCATGGCCAGGAGATCGCATGGCGCGCGGTGAGCAAGGATGAGATAAGCGATGCGCATCCTCACGGCTCCTCGCTGACAACGACGGCGCGCCGGTTCAGCAGGCCGGAAACGGCCTGCCGGAGGAGCGCGGGTTTCAGTGGATCAATGAAAACATGCGCCATGACGACGTAGAAGATCAGCCCGCCCGATGTGAGCGCCCCACCGAGAAGCAGCCAATCCAGCAATGGCGGCGCCGGGAAGATGAGACTCGCCGCCAAGGCGACGGCAATGGCTGCCATCGGTCCGAGAAGCGCCAGCCACACCTGGCCGCGCGAATAGCCGAGCGTGTTTATGGCGATCATGCCGATGCGCAAGACGGCGATGATTTCCGCAGCGGTCAGCGCCAGAACGAAAACATCGATCGAGGGAACGACCAAAGTCGCGGCCGCGCCAATGCCCAAAGCGATGATGGAGAAGACGGTGCAGGTCAGCATCAGCTTGCTGCGTCCCTGCGCCAAGGCGACCGGCGATGGCAGTTGATAGAGGAATTTCACGAAAAGATTGAGCCCGATCAGAGACATCAGATAGGGTGTCGCGGCATAGGTCTTGCCAAACAGCAGCGGCAATAAGGGTGTGCCGGCAAAAATGAAGCCCATGGCATAGAGAAAGGCGGTGAGCGACAGGACCAATGTCCAACGCGCGCAGTTCTTCTTGACTGACGGATGGTCGGGAGGGCGATCGACGAAGACTGGTACGAACAGACTGGTCAGAAAGCGCAAGATGGCGCCCCGCGGCAAGGTCGCGGTTCCGAAGATCACGCTGTAAAAGGCGAGCGCGTGAACACCCAGCGCCCAGCCGATGAAGGCCCGGTCGCCGAGCGTCAGGCCGGCACTGACCCATCCGTTGGGCACCAGCGGCTTGCCGAAGGACGTTGCCTCGTTGGCCACCGCCTTATGCCAGCCGAGACGCCAGGAGAAGCGCGACAACATATGCGATGTGATGACGGAGGCTACGACGCTGGCCAAAAGCCCCCAGGCCATTACCCAATAGTCCGGCGAGATCCACGCCGCCACGACCACGGTCACCGTCCAGGCAAGCTGAGTGAGAATGATGGTGAGTGAATTGGGCCAATAGATAAAGTCGCGCATCGCCTGCTTGACGCCAAGATTGCCGAAGCCGCGCAAGATCGAGCAAGCGCCGATGGCGACATAGGCCCAGGTCGCGTGTGGCGATTTGAAGATGATTGCGAGCACCGGCGCCATAGCCATGATGAGTGCACCGGCGAGCACGGCGCGCGAGAGCTGCAGCGTCTGCAGGGTAGGAAGCACCTTCTTCGGATCATCGCTCGCGGTGTAACGCACCGCCGATACCGGAATGCCGAAATCGAAGCCGATCTCGATCATGGCTGAAATCATGGCGAGCGAGACCGCCACACCAAAATTCTCCTGCGACAGCAGGCGCGACAGCAAAACGTTACGGATGAAGGGAAAAGCCATTTCCGCAAGATTGGCGGTGAGCAGTACGGAGCCCGATTTCAGCGAGTGTTTCTTCATAAGGAGGCCTCCACCGGAGGGCGCACCGCGAAGACGCGTCGATAGGGTGCCACACCCACCTGCGCAGCCACCGTCGCCAGCGCCAATAGCGCAATCATATTGTCGGCATATTGGAAGAAGCCGCCGGGTTCGGTCATGGTGAATGACAAGTAGCATGCGAGCAGAGCCGCGATGCGTGGATCGCGCGCCTTGATGGCGCTGGCGATGATCGATGCGATCGGGAGAACGAAAAGTGCCAGGGCGATGATGCCGCCATAGAGCCAGAGCTGCAGCACCAGATTATGGGAATGCGGGAAGATATAGAGGCCTACATCGCCGGCCAGCAGATAGGCTTCATCCATGAACATCGTAAAGGTCGAATTGAAGCCATAACCGAGAAGTGGAGCCTTCTTGATAAGGCCCCAGGACAATTCCCAAATGAAGCTGCGACCGGTGCCGGTCAGCAATTCATCCGCATCGCCGGATCGGGCGAAGATGGCGAGGATCTGACTGTCGAGATTGATCACCAGCACGGCCGCAACGACCACACAGAGAAGTACGGGGATCAGGGCTGCATGCCAACGGTTCCTCAACAGAAAGAACGCCATACAGCCGATCCCAGCCGCGATCAGCGATGTCCGACTCTGGGTCAGGACCAGAGTGATCAACGCGATCGCTACCGCCACGATCTTGAACAGCTTCGACAAATTTCCACTATCGCAGCGGGCGTAGATCGCCACGATGATGAAGCTCGCCAGCACGCCTGTCTGGTTCGGATGGCCGCCGAGGCCGGTCATGCGGCCGCCGATCGATCCGTCCCATAGCAGCATGTGCGAGACGGAGGGGACGGCGAAATATAGGACAATCGACAAACCGAGGAAGACCGTCTGAATCTGGATCAGCCGGTCGAACAGCACCGGCAGGCCGCGCTCTTCCGCGAAAGCGAGGAAAACCAAGAAAACCGACAATAAGGTGCTCACCATGAAGATCGCCTTGAACGGCTCCGGCGAATAAAGCGTGGTGACGAGCAGCCAACCGAAGAAAACGAGCATGTAACGCATCGGTGGGCGCAGGAGGTAGGCACTGTGCCGGCGCAGGAGCCATGCCGCGACGAGCAGGCCGAAGCTCCACAAAGCGGCCTTGCCGATATTCGAGATGTCAAGCTTGGCGGGGTCGGTCGCGAGTTTTTCATTCCCGGTCAGACGGCGCAGGGCCAACTCCGTGACGAAGACATAGACGATCAGCATCACATCGAGCACGCCGATGCCGATCCGCGCCGGCGCAAAGCGGCGAAGGCCCGGAGGCATTGCCTGATGCACGACAGTGGTCATAGGCGGGCTCCGTGGGCGGTCATCAGGCCCATCAGGTGAGCGGCGCGGCGCAGCACTTCGCTTGAAGGCGAGCGTGACAGGGCGGACCAGATGAATCTAAGGGCCTTCACTGCCTCACCGGTGACACGGATGTGAAGTTCGGCCCGCTTGAGATCATGCAGTGCCGATAACCGTCCATGCCCGTCGCTCCCGCTTTCCGCCGAGATGCGGGCGAAGACCAGCTCATGGCCAAGCATCAACTTCGTAACGTCGCGCGACAGCTTGTTGGTCGCCTCATACGTATATTCGACAAGCGGCGCCTGCACGACCGGCAAGGGTCCGAGCTTGGCAAGCTTGAGCCACAGGTCCCAGTCCTCGCATGTGGGCAGGCCGACATCAAAGCCGCGCACAGCATCAAACCGGTCCTTCCGGACAAGGGCGGTCGATGTCGTAGCCAACACATTGGAGACTGCCAGATCGCCAGGCCTGACGATCGCTGGCGGGAGTCCGATACGGGGCTTGCGCTCCGCATAGGCATAGCGGATGCCGCAGAAGACCGCCGGCGAATCGGGATGCTGTGCGGCCAAATGCAGCTGCTGTGCGATCTTTTCCTCAGGCCAGCGGTCATCCGAGTCCGGGTAAACAAGCCAGATGGCCGAAGCCAGGGCAGCGCCATCATTGCGAGCCAAGCCAGCGCCGCCGCTCGCGCCGCGGCGAATGAGTCTGATGCGGCTCTCCATCCGCGCCATTTCCATCACCGTGTCTGGCGTCGCATCGTCCGATCCGTCATCGACGACAATGATCTCATCGGGCACTACCGTCTGGCCGAGACAACTCCCGATCGCCGCGGCGATCAGGGCTGGTCTGTTCTTCACAGGTATCACGGCAGATACGCTCAAATTTGTTACTCCCTCTTCGCAGTGAGACAACCAGAAGCCGCAAGGGCGCGCACCAGACCAGGCACGATCACCCGGCTCGTTGTGGCGGGATCCGGATGCGCGCCATCCGCGATCGCCTTGGCCATTTCCTCATCCGATAGTCGGGCCCAGGCCGGCCGGTGATCGATGAAGCCGGCGCCGAGCTTCCTGGCGATCGCCGCATGCGCCTCCTCATATTGCCCGAGGAACGGCCTGATCATCCCACGCAGGCCGGAAACCGGATTCATCGCCATTACATAGACCGTCGGCCGTGTCTTGCTGTCCCGCAGACGGGAGACGATCTCGGTCATGTTGGCGCTGCTACGGCTGAGCGACATGAACTCCGTCACATCGGCGTCATTCGCGGCGAATTCGATCAAGACAATATCCGGGCGTTCGGCGACAACCTTGTCGATTTGGGTCAGGCCCCATTCAGATGTCATGCCACTCTTCGCCAGATTGACGATGGTGACATCACTATCGAGGCAGGCACTGAGCGAACGACGCAGAGGCTCCTGCCAGCCGCCGCGGGCTGACAGGCTGGTCCCTAGTGTGACGACCTTCACCGTTTCGCCCGGCTGCGCTACGGCCGGCACGGCCGCTGCCAAGTGCAGGGTGAGAGCAGCGACCATCAGAAGCGAAGGCGAAAGAAAGGTCATGGCAGACCTCCTTCCTCGCGCGCCACGAGCAGAAGCTGCCGCCATAGCAACTGATTGAGGCTGCGCATCTAGGCAACCCTCCCTCGTGACCGGCGCCGCTCCGGTGCCAACGCTCGTCCGGTCCCGGCCGAGAAGGCTGCGCGGAGGGCGGCGCGAAACTCCTGGGACGACAGGTGACGGGTCGCCACCAGGAAACTGCCGACCATGAGCTTGCGCAGCAACAGCGCCACGCTCGCCGGCCGCATGGCCGTATGGCGGGCGATCGCGATCATGCTGCCACGGAAATAACGCGATCTGAGCTGCGGGTTGTGATCGCGATGACCGATCAGCGCCTGATCGACAAAGCGGCATTTGCGCAATTGCCGAAAGGCGCGCAAGGCATAATCTGTATCCTCGCCGCCATTGTTTGCGGTTCCGATGCCCAACTCCTCATCAAAGCCGCCAATCCTTTCGACGATGCGGCTGCGCAGGAATATGGTGTTGGAAGCCGCCTGCGCCGCAACCTGGAAAACCGAAGGCGACCTCATGTCCATGGACAGAGCGCGCGTCGGCGATTGCGGCGCCGATGCGTAGCGGCAGAACCAAAAATCCAGCGCCTGATCGATCCGGAACAGGTTGAGTACACGCTCGAGCAAACCCTCAGGATACCAGCAATCATCATCGGGAAAGGCGACGAGTGGCACCTGGGCAAGGAGCCCTTGCTCGCGCGCCTCATGGAGTAGGAGATTGCGGGCGCGCGAAGCCGATACTCTGTTGGGAATGGTCGCGACCTCGACATTTGCCGGAATGGCGGCAGCGATGTTCGCGCGCGAAGAAGCGCGCTGCACCAGCAGAAGCATCCGCCAGTCTCTGCCTGCGAGCGCTCCTTCGATTGACGACAAAAGGCGTTCAAGATCGCCGCCGCGCCCGCCAGCGGCATCCGTCGTGGTGATGAACAGGATTTCAGACGTCATTTTCGTTCCTCCCCTGGCTGACGACGGCGCTGACGCCGGCGTTTTTGCGACGGCGACACACGTTCAGTTTCCGCCCTTTGGGCTTCTCGAACTAGCGCAGGCCACATCGAGTGTGAAAAATACGGGATTGAACTCATGGCAATCCTCCCGCCTCCCGCGCCGCCAGTTCGAGTTCGGGCAAAACCGTCTCCTCGTTGCCCCGGTCCCGGCCGGCGCTGCGCAAGCGCCCGAGACGGCTTGTTTCGATGTTGCGACGGATGACACGCGCCGGATTGCCGGCGGCGATCGAAGCCGGCGGAATGTCCCTGGTGACGACGCTGCCCGAACCGATGATCGATCCATCGCCAATGCTCACACCCGGCAGAATGATGCAGCGCGCGCCGATGAAGCAGCGTGCGCCGATATGGGTGTCGCAATAAAGGCCGCGCGGCATGTCATGCGCCAGTACCGCCACGTCGAAAGCGAGATAGCTGTCGGGCCCTATATGCACGCCCTTCGGATAGGTCTTGTCGAGCCTGACACTCAAGGACATGACTGCGCTCGGATGGATATCCATGCCCCAGAATTTAACGAAATAGAACCAGCGCAATTTCACCAGCAGGCGCTGCAGCCAGAGCAGTTGGTTGAGGCTGCGCATCTAGGCGGCTCCTCCGTTTGACCGGCGCTGCGCGGATGCAAAGGCCCATCCCGTCTTTGCCGAGAAGGCCACGCGCAAAGCGGCGCGGAAATCGTGTGACGACATGCGCCGTGTCGCGACCAGGGTGCTGCCGACCATGAGCTTGCGCAGCAGGAGTGCCAGACTGGCCGGCCGCGTGGCCGTGTGGCGGGCAATGGCAATCAGACTGCCGCGGAAATAATGCGATCGCAGCCGCGGATCGTGATCGCGATGTCCGATGAGCGCCTGATCGACGAAGCGGCATTTGCGCGACTGCGCAAAGGCCCTGAGCGCGTAGTCGGTGTCCTCGCCGCCATTATTCTCGGTGCCGACACCCAGCTCCTCGTCAAATCCGCCGATGTTTTCGACGATGCGGCTGCGCAGGAATATGGTATTGGAGGACGCCTTCGCTGCGACCTGGAAGCCCGAAGGCGGCTTCATGTCCACGGACAGAGCCCGCGCCGGTGACTGCGGCTTGGACTGATAGCCGCAGAACCAGAAATCCAGCGCCTGATCGATCCGGAAGAGATTGAGTATCCGCTCCAGCAAGCCGTCGGGATACCAGCAATCATCGTCGGGAAAGGCGACCAGCGGGGCCTGAGCGAAGAGGCCCTGCTCGCGCGCTTTCTGGAGGAGAAGATTTCGCGCATGCGAGAGTGATATCCGATGAGGAATGGTCTCGACCTCCACATTGTCCGGAACGCTGGCCGCCAGATCGATTCCCGGATCGGCACGCTGCGCCAGCAGGAGCATCCGCCAACTTCTGCCCGGCAAAGCGCTCTCGATGGACGACAGAAGACGTTCGAGATCGCTACTGCGGCCGCCAGCCGCATCAGTTGTGGTAATGAACAAGATTTCAGATGCCATATTCCCTCAAAGCTCCCATGGCTGACGCCGGCGTCTGCGGCGCCGGTTCCGCTGTCGGCACTTTCCTGCGAACGCGACACACAATGCGATCCGATGCAGAGAACCAATCGCGGTAATAGCGGCTGATCTTGCCGTAGCTGTTGTCCTGGCAGATGATGGGCATGTCGAGCAGCGCGCCCAGGATCACCCCGTGCAGCCGGTCGGTGTCCACTCGTCCATAGCCGGCGACAAGCTTGATCGACCGGCGTAACAGATAGTCGCGGTACCAGCCCCAGACCACATGGTTCGGCAC
>Ga0066710_100002887_pt1 | contig 14235 bp, 25 predicted proteins | sample GraSoiAngelo_159_FD_79666 | JGI IMG/M metagenome (GOLD analysis project Ga0066710, IMG submission 79666) | Grasslands soil microbial communities from the Angelo Coastal Reserve, California, USA - 14_1009_16_40cm | ecosystem: Environmental > Terrestrial > Soil > Grasslands | place: USA...
CCCGTAGTGGATTTTCGAATCGGGGAAGAGCAAAGCGATCCCAAGTGCCTTGGACCGATTCCAGGTGAAGATGCAGCTGATCCAGACTTCATCGGGCCACGCTGTCTGACCGTGAAAGTCCACCCGGTCTCCCTGTGCCTTTGCCCAGGCGGAGATCTTCATCAGCGCGAGATTCGGGATTTTGGAATCCACGTCGATCAGGAGATGCGTCTTCATCGTCTCTCCAGCACCCAGTAGCCCTCGCCCTGGACCTCGCGGATCCGGTATCGCTCCCCGACCGCCGTGAACTGCTGGATCCACCGGCTCGCCGTCACGGACGACGGGCGACGCTTGAGAAGTCCGAGATGCCACACGTAGTTCGCGGCCCTCACGTACATCTCCTGGAGGCTCTCCCACGACGTGTCCACGTTGTCCTCGAGGAACCGTCCGATGCCGTCCTGGATCCGGAACGACCGCCGGATCGTGAACTCCGGTCCCGGCACGTCCGGGTGCTCGAGGACGACCTTCGGCCTTCGGTGGCGTGCCGCTCCGGCATGGAGTTGTTCTTCGGTCATGGGCGGCCACCGCCCGATCCGGACACGTTTGCCCGTGGCAACGCCTGACGAATCCGGAGGGTCCACTGTCGCTCCGCCGTGGGCGCGTCCCGGTACGGGTATTCGCCGAGGACGGAAATCGCCCGGACGCCGTGGACGCGCGTGAAGACGGACCCTCGGCCCTTCCGATGTTGGAGACTCCGGTGTTCGAAGTGCGCGGTCATCCCGACGTAGAAGTGGTCCGCGTCTTCGCATTCGATGAGGTACACGATCACGAGCTCGGCGGGGCCCTGACCCGCCTCGCTTCCGCCCGCTTCCCCATTCGTGACATCTTTATTCACATACACACTGCCATTCACACGGTCAGGCATCATTGTCGGACAACCCTACTCGCATCGTCCGCAATCGTCGGACGCACGTATCGCCCGCATGTCGGACAGTTCGCCTGGCCCGGCGCGAACCACCGCTCCCGGCAACGGGTCTTGCCGCCCCGCTTGTTGTGGATGAACTTCACGAGGACAGAACCGCCCCCTTCGAATGATAGTGGTTGCAGATGCAGTGGGCACACCGGTCCCAGAACCGCACGAATTGCGTCCGGCGCAGTTCATGGCAATCACGCGTATGTCCACAGCAGCAGAGCGGCCATATCGGATGTACGTGGGGCAGACCTATCGCTCCTTGAAGGGCTGCCGCAGGCGTCCGGTCTCGAAGGCGGACGCGAGGATCATGGCCGGGACGAAGACGCCGAGGATCACGAGGATCTCCAGGACCTCCAGAAGGCGACGCCAAAAAGGTATGCGGGCGGGTCGTGTTCCCATCGAGGTAGGGGGGAGAAGTCCGCCCGCGGTCATCGTCATTCCGGATCGCCTTCTGGAATGAAGAGATCCCGAAGCCCGCATCGGATGCAGGCCCGGCCAGGGATCCTGTGGTCCGTCTTGTCGATCCATATCCAGATGACGTTCTGGACATCATGGTCCCCACCCATCGGACAACCGGGGATCTGATCCGGAAAGGCCGGTCCAAGATCAACCGTCATCGCATCATCCTTCCAAGGACAAATCCGGCAAGGAATCCGGACCAAGCAAGGAGAATCGGCCATTGTCTCGAGAGCCACGTGCCGGTCATCGCACCACGTCCTTCATCGCCGGACTCGAGGCGTCCGGGAAGGCATGGCATTCCGCTTCGCCGTCCACGGTCGGATGGAAGGCCCAGGGCATCTTGCATTGCGGGCAATCTGGACCGGCGTCCAGATCGGGATGCGCGGCGGCGGGATTAGGCGCGCCCGATGCGACGCCCACCGGATTGCCAGGTTGTGAGACACTGAGCTTCGCCGGACCGTCGCTCTCGCGCCCATTCGGTTTCGCGGCAGGAACGGCTACTCTGCCCTCTCCTGAAGGGGAACTCATGGTACGACGTGACTCGTCAGCCCGCCCACTTCGTCCTTCGCCGTCTCCGCTCTCGCGCCCGAACGCCCGCAATGCCTCCTTCACGCCTTTGAAGAAGTCTCGAGTGACCTTGTCCATGGATCATCCCTACCCATGCATCAGAGCAACGAGCAAGAGAAGAGAGATCGTAATCACGATGAGCCAAAGCATTCTCAAAGTGGTCTTGTCCGTGATCATTCCTCCCGTTCGCGGGCCGCTTTGACAATGTCTTGCGCTTTCAGATGGACGAGAGCGCCGTAGTCCGCTTCCAGTTCCGCGACGCGGGCCTCGGCCTTCTCGGCGCGGGCCTTCTGTTCCGTGTAGAGCGCCTCGATGGCACGGCGTCCTTCGTTCTCGTGTCGGTAGTCCGCTTCGAGTTCGCGGACCTTCGTTCGCAGCTCGTCGCACTCGTCGCAATCCTCGAGGTCGGTATGAGTCACAGTCGCGCCCCCTGGCTCCAGCTCAGTTCAATCATCGTCGCCTTCTCCGCCGGGATCAGCGTGAACATCCGGTTGTGCTTCAGGCACATCGCATGCTCCCGGTTCGGGAAGATCAGGAGATCGGGGCAGTCACAACATCGGCGGTTCGGCGTTCCCAACAACACGTCCAAAAGTCCAGGCATCTTCAATCCCTACGACGGGATTCATGCCACGATACTTAATGCCTCTGCCTTCGTTTCCGCTGGAGATTCCCAGAAGCGATTCTATGGGGCCTGAGCCGCGATCGTCAGGATGTACATGCCGTCCGCGAACTGGGACGTGAGGTTGAACGTGAGGGTGATGTCGGCCCGGAAGACCTGTTCGCCCGCGTCGTTCACGAGGGCCTGGGCGAAGAACGTCGGCGACAGGCCGACGGCGTGATTGTCTGGGATGAGGGTCCACGCGATCGGATAGCTCGCCCCGTCCGCAAGGTTCCCCGTCTGCGGGTTCACGTTGTACTGGACGAGGACGCCGGAGATCGCCACGATGGCGACATAGCTCACGCGGAGGTCGAAGGAGAGATTGTAGGCGATCGTCCCGCGCCATCGATTGAGGACACTGAGATTGAAGCCCGAGGACGTTCCGTTGAGAAAGTTGACTTGGGATGGCCCGCCGTCGTTGATGACATGGTCGAACGGCTGGACGATGAGATGCTGGACCTCCGTGAAGCCGCGGAAGACGACTTGGCGCGACAGGAGGACCATGGCTCCGGCCGTGGAGCTGATCATGATGAGGGCGACGGCGAGGGCGATGGCGGACCGGGGGAGACGCATCCGGGTGGTTGCGACGAAGGAGTGGGTCTTCCCGGATGCGTTGAGCAGCATGGCCTCGAATCGATCGATCTCGCGGTCGGTGCGGAGGTCCTTCATCGACATGCGTGCAGCGCCTCGTGCTCCGGGGAGTAGATCGTCATCGCGCATTCGCCGCACGGATGCGGATAGAGCGAGAGGCCGCGGGAGGTCGCGATGTACGCCTTCGCGGGACCGGTCCCCCGCGCGCCGACGACGACGCGGCTCCCTGCGGAGCGCATCCATCCGAGCTTGACGAAGGCCCGCACGATGCGGTACGTGCTCGCGATGGGCATGTTGAGCTTGACGTGCATCTCGTTGACGGTCCGCGGTTCCTTGGCGAAATCGAGGATCAGGACGGCACGCGCGACGCGGTGTTCGGCCCGCGTGATACGACCGATGAGGGGCGGCGGGCCCATGAAGACCGTCTGCGTTGTCTCGGATACGGCCACCCCCACGCATACGGGGGGGACTATTTGAGTGCATCCGTGGATGCGGGCCCACGAGTCTCTTCGAGATCCTGGGACCGATGGTCATCCAGACGGCCCCAATGGCCACCGTGATCGGGTGGATGCTCTTCGGGATGTTCGCGGAGTTCCAAGACGACAAGAGCCGCCAGGATTGGCTATGGAGCGGACTATTGGTAGGGGTCTTGTATGCCGTCGCGTACCTTTTCTACAACGCGGGATGAGAGGAGCTTGTGTGCGAGGACCCCAATCGCGATACCGATCATGAGTATGACGAGCGTCCAGAGCATCATCCCGCTGTCGTCGAGAAGCCACATTCCTTGACCGTGTACGATCATTTGACCCACCTTTGAGGAGACGTTATCCGGGTGGCGTATAGAGGTTCCGGTCCGATTCCTATCGATGATTCCTTAGGCGAATCGCCGACGCAGGGAGACAGCACCGAGGACCGCGAGTGTCAGGAGGCCAATGAATGTGAAGATGATCAATGGGTCGACGACTCCGTTGAAGGTAAGGCCAGGCGCATGGATCGTTATCGTGATCGTCAGGATGTTAATCGTGTCCGCCGCGTTCCCAGTGAGGTTCACCTGGACCTTCCAGTGACCGGTACTTGCGACACCGGGGGAGATCGTGTAGGCCTTCGACGTTCCCGAGCTGATTTGGGTGCCATCCGCGAAGAGGTACCCGCCTCCGGAATTGAGGATGGCCGCGCCCGAGAGTTTCCGATTCGAACTCGCCGCCGGGGTCCACGTGACATTGATGCCGGTGATCGTCCAGGACGTACTCAGACCGGCTTGGAGCACGGACTTCCAGGTCCCGGATGCGGCGTACTGGGAGAGGCCGTTCGTGGATAGACTCGTGATCTGTGTGCCCGTGAGGGCGGTGTTCCAGATCAGGGCCTCATCGAGGACCCCGCTGTACTTGAGCCCGCCGCCCGCCTTGAAGTCGCCCCAGATGAGGGAATCCCACGTCGTGATCCCCGGAGAATTGGCCTTCGACTTCCAGACGCCATCGACGTAGATGTTCAGCGTCGAGTTGGCGGTGTTCTTCACGCAATCGACGTAGTGGAAGTTGTTGATCGATGCGACCCCGGAGGTCGTCTGCCCTCCGTCCGCGCAGGTAAAGCTTCCGGCGAGGATGAAGCCGTAATCCAAGAATAGGTTGCCGATGCTGTCCATGCTGACGATGATCCCTCCGTTCGCGGTGGGCTTCGTGAGGACATGGATCGTCCAATGATCCGGAGTCGGCTGTGTCTCCGCGGTGCAGTCGAAGCGTTGCGTCGACGCGGCCACGAGCGTGTATCCATTCCCGTAGATCGCGGCGACGGACGTGGGTGCATTGACCAGGGTGCAATCGTCCGTGCCCTTGAAGTCCTTCAGCTTGCTCGAGCGAAGGGTCTGGAAGTCATACGAGGAGAGCAGATTCGTCGTCGCGATGTCCTTGGTCCCCGCGATGCAGCCGGAATTGATGCCGACGTAGTCGCCTGCGCCCGCGAGGGAGAGTCGGTTCGCGGAGGTCTGAAGATGGCAGACATCGGAGATCGTCTCGGTGTCCGTCTTGGTGCCGTTGTCGAAATCCGCCGTGAGGCTGAACATCGGATTGTCCCCCCGGACGATCGGCATGATGAGCATCAGGAGGAGCAACGTGAGGATGCATTCGACCGCGAGGATCTGCCAGAGACGAAGCGGAGATACATCGAGGTGGATCCGTTTCCGTGACTCTCCTGGGAGCGGGTCACGCCTGACGGAATCCCCTGGAATACCGAAAGTGAGTCGATTCTCCGGGATGGATTTCATCCGACGTTCGCCGTCCCTCGGATCTTCCCCATGAGGACGATCGTGACGAAGAAGATGCAGCCGATGATGAGGATCCCGACGAATCCGGAAACGATCGGCGGGGCTCCGGGGAGCGTCAGGACGGACAAGAGCGCAGAGAAGAAGATCCCGATCATCCCGAAGAACCAGGCGACGACCTGGAATGCGAAGATGATCCCGTTGCCGATGAACTGGAAGAACTTCACGATCGGATCAACGAGTCTCGAGAGCTGGCATCCGATATCCCAAGTAGATCCGCAGGATATCCCCCCACCGAGGTCCACCTGGGTCGCCAGTTCGATGTAGTTGACCTCGATCTTCTGCGAGGCGGTACCGAGTTTCAGGGTGACGCCCGCTCCCACGTCAAAGGTGAGATTGTTCCAAGTGCTGATCGCGACGGGGAATCCGCCGGTCGCCAGGATGACGGGGATGATGATCGGACGGAAATCGTTGCCTGGGTTGCAGGTCGGACTCACGGCATTGTTGCGGACCACCGTCGGGCCGGGGCGGGCATTGTCGAGACCGGGCGCGAGATTGGCATCCGTCACGTTGACGGATCGGCACCAAACTGTGAGGACGGATCCCATGACCGCATTCCCGGAGACGTTCGTCATGGCGACGTTGAAGTAGCCTCCGAGCTGAGTCCCCAGTCCGTTGTCGGATGCGTTCAGCGTGATCCATTTCGTCTGATCATTCGCGCCGATGCACTGGAAGTAGAGGAGCAGGGTGCAGCCTGTCGTGGATTCGATCGCGTTTGGACTCTCGGCTGCGGTCGGCGTCTGGGCGATCGTAGAGATCGTGTTTCCGGGATTGTTGAACACGGGGAAGTTCTGGACGCCGCTCGAGAACTGTCCCCACGGGGAGTTCGGCGGGAGCGGCTGTCCGACGTAAACCCAGGGCGTCGCGAGGACGGACGACATCAGCATGACGAAGCCGAGGAATATGGCGATGCGAAAGAGGCTGTGGGATTCGCCCATCGTCAGCCTGCCGCGTGGTCACCCAGGGGGTTGAGGAGCATGAAGGCCAGGATGATCACGATGAAGAGGATCGTCCAGATCGGGAACCACCCGACGACGGCCACGAACACGATGCCCATTGAGAGCGGCATCATCGCGTTGATGCCTCCGTGGTGCTCGCGGAAGAGGATGAGGAACACGAGATAGACGACGACGATCACGGCGAAGCCACAGAGCATCCCGCCCGCGACGGCATCGCCGCCGAACATGACGTTGCCTACGGCCTGGGCGAGATCGGAGAAACCGGCGACCATCTTCGCACCTTCAGATGCGAAGGTGAGGGCGCCACCTGCGCTTACGCTTTCGCATCTTCCGTTTCTTGGTTGCCATGGATACTCCTGACGTTCACGAGGAAAGGTAAGGGCGCGGGGGTCCTCGGAGGAGATGGGTCATTGAGGACCCCCGCGATTCGATCAGTAGCTCTTCTTCGGCAGGAAGTTCCTGACGAACAGGAGCAGGATCCCGACCGCCAGCAAGACTGGGAGCAGGAGGACCACCACGGCGCCGATCGCGCCCGTCTTGTTGCCGAACTGCGACGCCTTGTCGTACAAGGTGTTGTACAGTGCGACGATCACGACAAACAGCACGACGAACCCGATGATGATGTAGATCCAATGCGAGACGGCCATCCCCGGATCCCGGAAGCGGAACTTGTCCCCCGGCTTCGCGTGGAAGTCGTCATAATGGATTTCCTTCAGAAGCATTCACCCCCCGCACCGACGGTGCGGTACGGACCCGGAAGCACTCGGGGGTTAATGTCCTCTTTTGCGCAACTCCTTCTTCCGCTCGTCCTCGATGAGCTGGTGGACCTGGGCCCGGAGGACACTGATGGGCATGTCGGCGGGGGCCGGCAGCTTGAGGGTTTGCGCAATGACCCGGAGCCAGGCACTCAGAGAGAGCCTGTGGTAGGCTGCTTCTTCGCGCAGGAGCGCCTTCGACTCGGCATCCAAGGCAATGTTGACCCGTATCAAAGCCAAACGAGGAGCCACCTCCCTAAATACGGGACGCTACTCTCCGTAGGAGAGTAGGGGCACGGGTTTTGGTCCATCTTCAAGCCTTCAGGAACGCACGGATCGCCCGCGCGTAGTCGCCTTCCGTCGGGCATTTGGTGAGGGCCTGATAAAGCTTCTCGAAGTCGATCATCTCCGTCGTCGGGAAGAAGGCAAAGGCCTTCGAGTCGAACTCGATGGACGGCAGGGGGAAGTTCTCGATCTTCGCCTGGAAGTACCGATAGGGTCCACGGAGATCGATGGTCAGGACTCCGGGCCGGTAGCAGAAGTATCGCGAACTCGCGAGCTCCTGGATCGTCGTCGGCACCTTCTTGTCGATCTGGTCGATCACAAGGAGATTCCCGCCGAGCTTCCGGATGCAGCGGACGAAGCCGTCCAGTTGCTTGTCCTTCGACGTGGAGGCCTGGGCCGTGGACCAACCGGATCCATAGAGCTCGTCGAAGACCATCAGCCAGTATTCCGGGATCGGGTCATCGAGGATGGCGGCGATCCGGAGAAGCATCTCCCGGACATCCTGGACGTAATCGTAGGACTCCTTCTCCGTCGTCTTGATGTTGGAGATGCCTCGATTCCCCATGTCGATCCATTGCTCGAGGACGGAGACTCCTGTGGCCGTCTTGCCGGTGCCGAGGTTCCCGGAGATCCATCCCATCTGGCCCTCTCGGAAGTTCGATGCGAGGATGTGTGGACCGTCCTGGAGGACCTGCCATTGCATCCCGCCGTTGTGACGATCAAAGACCATCGATGCGGCGCCGGTGAGCCCACCGGTCCGGTCGGCCATGTGGAAGGAATCCGGGATGCCGGCCTGGAGTCGCGTCAGGAGCCCGGTGATCTGCCAGGGTGCCTTGACGCCGAGGCGCTTCGCTTCGTTGATCGCCCGGAGGAGGATGGACTTCTCCCGCTGGTCCCAGACGCCCGACATGATGATGGAGACGACATCCTGGAAGGAGAGCTGCTGGAACCGCTCGAGCAGGTCCTGCGCCTGGATCATTCGCTCCGTTCCGAGGAACGCTTCGGTTCCTCCGTTGTCCTCGGGCATGGCCTCACTTCTTGCCGAGGATCACGTCCATCCAGCTCTTCCGGACCTGCGGCTTCGGCGTGCCGGTGTGGGCTTCCACGATCTTGTCGGCCCGCCATCCGTTGTGGCTCTGCTGGAGGTCCACGAGCTTCATGACGACATCGTGGGCGTCCTCCCGCAGCGGGCGCTTCTCCGCTCGAGCGAGGAGACGTTCGAAATGGTATTCGGCACGCACGATGAGCTGAGCGGGCGTGAGCGGACCACGGACCTTACTGATGAACGGCCTACGGAGCTCGGCCTGTTCCTTCGACTCCGGCATGAGGACGCGGATGGCGTGTTCGCGGTCCTCCTTCTGCGCGATCCATTTGTCCAGGTCGAACGTCTGCGGTTCGTCCTGGGGCTCCGATTCGTCTTCCATCTGAATCACTTGAGATGCCCGACGACGACTCCGATCAATGCCCCACCGCCGAGACCCGCGAATGCGGCCATGATGATCATCCCCCAAGGAACGGTCGGATTCAGGATCTCCCGGCCGAGTTGGCTCTTGGCGTCGAGGGCGATGGCATCCGAGGTGAAGCCGATCGCTTCGTCGATCTGGTCCCGATCGATCCACTTTCGAATGGAAGGAATCTGCATCGGCGTGCCCTCGGAGAACAGCGCGTAGATGTGCAGCGACTTGGAATAACTCAGGAACCCGGCGACGATGGCAACGAGTCCGAACAGTCCGAACGTCAGCGACCCGAGAAGGAACTCGGTCGTCTCTGCCGCGCCGATGATCCCCATGAATCCGATTGCAATCAGGCCAAGAGCCCAACCGGGACGGGGTGAGACCGTTGTATGGTCAAAGCTCGAGTTGACCGTGTACTGGTTGCCGTGGAGGGTGATCTGACTGTTCCGTCCGGGTCGCGGTCCCTTTCCCGGCATCAGGCCGCCGAGCTGGACATGCGTCCATCGCCAGCCGCCGGACTTCAGTTCCTCGATATAGTGCTTGACGGCCTTCATTTGCCCTCCCTCGCCGGGATGCCCTCGAGCATCGCGAAGATGCCGATGACCACCACGAGACCGGCGGGAACGAATCCGCCCATGCAGACCGAGTAGAAGGAGATGAAGAGGATCGCGATGCCGCTGAGGATCCAGAGGGCGCGGAAGTGAAGGGCCGAGGCCATCCCCGCGAGGACGACGGCGACCGCCGCGAGGATGCCGACGCTCCAGAGATTCGCCGGGGCATAGGGATCGGTGCCGCAGATCGTGGGGCAGGCCGGAGTCGTGAAGTTAAGGATCGAACCATGGCCGTATCCATCCGTGCCGTTCGCCCAGGCATCGAAATAGTATTTCGTGCCTTCAATCAGACCGGAGACGGATAGGAAGAATGCTCCGGTTGCGTTCTTCGTACCGGCAGTCAGATTTGATGCGCCCGTAAGGGTCGCACTTGTACCGAAATGGAAACCGACCGTCACGGTCGGCGAGGTGAACGATGTCACATTACCGTTTAGAACCACGGATGTGCATAGCACTTCCGTTGCGGCCTGGGTCGTGACGGACGGAATGGCCTTTGGGTGCGTGGTGATCGTCACGTCCAGAACGCTCGGAGTACCGGAGCCATCAGAGGTGAGATTGACCCGGACCTTCCAGGTGTGCGTGTTGAGGACATTCGGAATCGCGTAGGAATGCGAGGATCCGGAGGTGAGATGCAGATTGCTGATAAAGAAATAGAATGACGTGGAGTCGAAGAGACTGATGGCAGAGATGTAGTTGCTGGACGACGCGCCTGAGTAGGAAATCGTGATGCCATCGAAATACTCTGCCGTCGCGGACTGGGAGGCGGACGCCCAATTGCCGGAGGTCCTGAATCCCCCGGACGCGACCGTACCGCTCTGGAGCCAAATGCTATCGACCGTCCATTCTTCTGCGAGGAGACTTAGGCGCTCGGCCGACAGATCGATGTAGACCGACGCGGGTACGTTGGAGAGTGTGGTCGCGGTCGTGATCGTCGTCCAAGAGGATCCATCCGCCGAATAGTAGAACGTGAAGTCATTCGTCGAGCGGGTCATACGGAGATAGCACGTCGCTCCGCAATCCGCATGGGTATTGAGGACCGTCAACGATCCACTCACGATCTTCGCGGACCGGAAGCGTGCATTCGTACCGTGGTCCCATCGGATCCCGACGCCGTCCTGGCTGCCTCCGCTGAACGCCCCCTGGTTGCGGAGGAGATACCACTGGAAGCCGTCGAAGTTGTTGTTGCTCGAGACGGACGTGACGAGCGTCCGGATATCGAAGTCACCCGTGATCTTGGCGGTCGAGAACTCATCGGTCTGCTCTGCATTCAGAGCGGAGGTCCACTTGAGATCCAGTGATCCGGATGTGATCGAGTAGGAGTCCGATCCCGAACCCTCCGTCTGGATCTTGGTCCATTTGAAGGTGTTCCCATCGGCATCCGAATGCGAGAAGGAATCTCCGGCGATGTTGCCTGACTGGAACTGGTCGGCGGGGATCGCAGGGTTGTCCGTCACGGTTTCGGCGCCATAATTCCCGTCTCCGGGGTCGCTTTTCGTCCCCGCGTCGAAGTCGGCGGTCGATGTAAACACGATGGATGTCGCTGAGGCATGGTTACTGGACAGAACCAATATCGCGATCAGGATCGCAACCCAACAATAGAAGAGGCGTCTCACGCGCCTCGCCATCTCCATCCCGCTATAAGGAGGCATCCCTCAGCGGATGGCCTCGTGGAAGAGGACCGCGCCGGTGATCGCCAGGATCAGGACCCCGGCGGCCTGGAGACTCGGCACGTAGAGCTCGCGATGGTTCAGGAACGCAGCGTAGAGGAACACGATTCCGGCGCAGCCGAAGAGGGCCCGAACAATGATCGCGGACACCTTCGGGGTCCTGAGGCCGCGAAGTATCCATTCAAGGTTGTTCAGATTACCTTCCATGTTCCCACCACCACAGGAACGTCCACGCGATCAGCGCGATCCCCCAGTACGAGGCGCGGACGACCTGGTCCAGGTGCCCGTTCATCCTTCGCCTCCGTTGTCCGGAAGGTTCTGTGCGCAGAGGCCGCAGACGCCATCAATCCGGGACTGGTTCGAGTGGATGGGCCGCCCGCACTTCTTGCAGCGGGGCGGGGGGTCTTCCCCGAGGCGGTACTTGCGCTTCGCGTGGCTCATGAGTCGTCCCGTCCAGGTTCGAACTCGCGATGGCAGGAGTAGCATATCCATTGCCGCGTCGAGCCACGCCAGTACAGGGTCTTTCGTCCGCATTCCGGGCACCGAAGGATGGGTCTCTCCTTCGCGAGCGTCAACCGGAAAGAGGGGTCTTTCGGCCTCGGGGGTCCGATTCTGGACGGGGCGTCCAGTTCATCCTTCTCTGAATCAGTGGTCACGGGGGGGACCGTCCAATTCTGGTCTTGAGATTCGTCTGTCCCTTCTTCCGGCCACCGAGCTTCACGCCAAGGGCCCTACGACGCGCCAGCGCGGCCCTGGTGGCGTTTCCGATGCGGAGGCGGTAATCCTCATCGATGGCGGCAAAGACGGCCAGGATGATGTCCCTGACGAGCTTTGGGGTGCCTGCGTCCCAGTCGAGGACCGGTTGATCAATGAAGTGCCATCCGGCCCCTCGGCGCTCGATCTGCCGGAGGATATCCAGGGCGGCTCCGATTCCGCCTCGGGTCATCCTCGAGAGAGACTGGAAGATTACGATATCGCCGCGCCGGAGCTCATTCAGAAGTTTCCCGAGTCCCGGGCGGTCCTCGTCGCCCCCGGATGCCGTCTCATCATAGACCTTGATTTCTGCAGGACCTAACCCGAGGGCGACTACATGATTGGCCGCAGCTGCGCGTTGGTTCAGGAGAATCTTCGCCTCGTCCGGACGGGAGATGCGGAGGTAGATGCGGGCGGTCATATGCCACTCCGGAGGTAGCGGCAGAAAAGCAGCCCCGGATTCACGCCTGGCTGCCAAGCGACCCGGACTTCATCGAGGATGCAGCTCGAGCTGCCATATGTCCAAGGGCTCAGCGTATAGACGATCCGCGATACTCGCAGCAGCTCTTTCATTGAGGACGCTACTTTGGACTTGAATGCAGCCGTCCAGGGCAAATCCGCGAAAGATGCAGCGAAGGCATCATCCCGGAAGGGGAGCTGCTGTACGTCCCCTTTCACATCCGCCCTGCGAAAGGCATCCAATCGGACATCTCCGAGGAACCAATCGTCTCCTGAGCAAGCATGGAGTAGAGGACGTTCGAAGGGATAATCCTCGATCCGGATTTGCGGCTTTGCCACGAGGAACTTCATGCTTGTTACCTCTTGACCATCCCTGCCATTGCGCGGATCGTCTTTCGGAGCATCCGGCGAACCTGATAGGCAGATAGGTATTCGGGAAAGTCACAGGCGCACCGACGACACTTCCCGCATCGATAGAAGCCGCAGGTTGCACAATAGATGGCCTTCGTGAATCGGGAATCGCAGAACCAACATTCGGCCCGCTTTCCGAGCTCGATCTCTCGCGGGAGGATGTCAGGCTTCTGCATCGCAGTCCTTCCCCCATTTGTGGGCCGTGTGGGATCCCCACGACTTCTGTTTCTGCCCCCGATCTTGGCCCGCTTGGACGTTTTCTTGGCTTGGGGTTGCAGATCCAGCGAAGAGTGTCGGATGCCGGAAACCCTGCTCATTCCGGACAAGGGAGATAGCGGATCGGATCGCATTGAGGGCCTTCGAATACCGACGGAGGGCCCTCGGCTTCACATCGCCGCATCCGGTCTTTCGGACATGGGTATTCGTCGAATCAAGAAGGTATTCAGCCTCCATCAACCGCCGCTCGAGGCGTGTGAGACGGTTCATGGTGGCATCTTCCTGGCGATGTAATCCTCCCAGGGAACCGACTTGAAGAGGGCCGGACGATTGATCCATCGGGAGAAGTGATTGAGTCTCGGAAGATCCCGGCGGTTGTTGTACCGCATGACGAACGGATAGACCCCGTATTCTTTCCAGAGAACATGGAAGCGATGGAGATCCTCGGCCTCCGTCGTGTTGAAGCCGCAGATGATATAGCACATGATCTCCCGTCCTTTGAACCCGGCCTCGAGGAGCATCGGAATGCCGCGTCGGATCCAGCCTTCAATCCCGATGTAGTCCCATGCGATGTAGAGCCGTCTCTCGCGGAATTTGAGATCCCACGGCTTGCGGTCCGCCAGGATTCCCGCCCTCCGTTGGTCGAGGCATCGAATGTCGTAGCCCTGCGTGATGGAGAGGTTCCGTCCTGAGTCCCGGCAGTCCTGGAGTATCTGGTCATGCTTCCAGTCCTCGTAGAGCGCCATGTCATTGTCGAGCAGGAGGACATCGCGCCGCCCATCGGGCACCCAATCGAGAATCCGCTTGTAATCGTTGTCTGGGATACGTCCTTCCTTCCGCCAGACATCACAGAATTGGCACTTCCGATTGCATCCACGCTGACAGAAACCGATCGCTCGCGGATCTCCATAGGGCTCGTAGTCGGGCGGCATCGCCTCAATCTCTGGCGGGAGCTCGATGCGGTGATCGCGCGGCTCTCCCCAGTCGAAGCCAGTCCCCCCGTAGTGGATTTTCGAATCGGGGAAGAGCAAAGCGATCCCAAGTGCCTTGGACCGATTCCAGGTGAAGATGCAGCTGATCCAGACTTCATCGGGCCACGCTGTCTGACCGTGAAAGTCCAC
>Ga0066710_100002889_pt1 | contig 14234 bp, 10 predicted proteins | sample GraSoiAngelo_159_FD_79666 | JGI IMG/M metagenome (GOLD analysis project Ga0066710, IMG submission 79666) | Grasslands soil microbial communities from the Angelo Coastal Reserve, California, USA - 14_1009_16_40cm | ecosystem: Environmental > Terrestrial > Soil > Grasslands | place: USA...
CTGGGGCGACGGCGAGCAGACGCGATCCTTCTGCTACATCGACGACTGCGTGACGGGCCTCTTCAGGCTGATGCGGTCCGATTACCGTGAGCCGCTGAACCTCGGCCAGGACCGCTTGATCACGATCAATCAACTCGCCCGATTGATTGCCGATTGCGCGGCGACCGAGATCAGGCTCTGCCACGTGGACGGACCGATGGGGGTTCGCGGCCGCAACTCCGACAACACACGCCTGCGGCATGTGCTCGGTTGGGAGCCGGAGATCCCGCTCGAAGAGGGACTCGCGCGGACCTACACATGGATCGAGTCTCAGGTGAGGCGATCGGCCGTCGCGGCCGACCGGCAGGAGGTGTATGCCGAAGCCATCTGAACGGAACGTGGCGCAGGGCTTCAGCCCTGCGATCGCGGACCGCTTCGACGTGCTCGGCGTTCCTGTCAGTGCCATCGATATGTCGCAGGCCGTCGGCGCGATTGCCGGCTGGGTGCGGACGCGGACGCCGCATTACGTCTGCGTGACGGGAGTACACGGAATCATGGAGAGCCAGCGCGACGAGACGCTCCGGCTGATTCATGAGCGCGCTGGTCTGGTGACACCGGACGGCATGCCGCTCGTGTGGCTGGCTCACCTCGAGGGACGTTCGCACGTCGAGCGCGTCTACGGTCCCGATCTCATGCTGGCCTGCTGCGCAGCGCCGGATCTCCGGGGCAGCCGCCACTTCTTCTATGGCGGCGGCCCTGGCGTCGCCGACCGGCTCGTTGATTGCCTTCGCGCCGCTTTTCCCGATCTCGCCGTCGCTGGCACCTTTACACCGCCCTTCAGCCCGATTGACGCGGTCGAGGACGCCGGCATCGTACGGCGCATCAACTCCTCGTCTCCTGGCATCGTGTGGGTCGGCCTCAGCACGCCGAAGCAGGAGCGATGGATGGCGGCGCATGTCGGCCGTGTGGAAGCGCCTGTCCTCATCGGGGTCGGCGCGGCGTTCGATTTTCACGCGGGCCTGAAGCCACAGGCGCCGCGGTGGATGCAACGCAGCGGTCTCGAATGGTCGTTCCGGCTCGCGACCGAGCCGCGGCGTCTGTGGCGGCGATATCTCGTCAACAACGCGTCGTTCGTCTGGCACCTCGCAAGAGCGCGGCTGGAGCGCTTTTCCGAATCGGGCGAGGTCACACGGGAGCGTGTATGAACATTCTGGTTCTCGGTGCCGGCGGGTTCATCGGTTCTCACATGATCGAGCACTTGATCCGCCGCCGCGAGCACGATGCCGTCGGCCTGGATGTGACCGACGAAAAGCTCCGCGGCATCAGCGGGCGGCGGTTCCGGTTCGTGCGCGGCGACGTCCGCCGCGACAGAGCCACCGTCGACCGGCTGATTCAGAAGGCGGATCTCGTCGTCGATCTCATTGCGTACGCGAACCCGAGCATGTACGTGAGCTCGCCGCTCGACGTGTTCGAGCTCAATTTCATGCAGAACCTCGAGATCGCCAGGCTGTGCATGAAACACGAAAAGCGGCTGATTCAGTATTCGTCGGCGGAAGTGTACGGCAAGGCCGGCAACGAAGACCTCTGCAGCGAGGACACGACCAATTCGACATTTGGTCCGGTTACGAAGCCGCGCTGGATTTACGCGACGGCCAAGCTGCTGCTGGAGCGCGTCCTGCACGCCCACGGTCTTGCCGGCGACGTCGAGTACACCATCGTGCGTCCCTTCAACTTCCTCGGACGTCGTATCGATTATCTCGTCCCGGCGTGGGCCGTCGCCGGTCCGCGTGTTTTCCCCCACTTCATGTCGGCGCTCCTCACCGGCGGACCACTGCGGCTCGTGGACGGCGGCCGCGTCCACCGCGCGTTCCTGCACATCGAGGACGCGAACGCGGCGTTTCAGACGATCCTCGACAACCTCGACGCGACACGTAATGAGATTTTCAACGTCGGCAATCCGGCCAACAACGTCACGATTCGCGAATTCGCGCGGCTGATGCTCGATACGTTCGAGGATCTCAGCGGTCACCCGTCAGCGTCGCCGGTCGTCGAAATCAGCGGCGAGGATTTTTACGGGCGCGGCTATGAGGACGGCGATCGCCGTCCGCCGGACATTGGGAAGATGCACGCGCTCGGATGGTCGCCGCGCTACGACCTGCGTACAACGCTGCGCGAGACGATGGCGTGGTACCTCGAGGTCTACGCGAAGCCCGCACACCTGGACGAAGCCGCTGGCGTGAGCGGCCAGGCCGCAATCGCATAGCCCGTGCCGCCCACCGTTTTACGCGCGTCGGCACGGTCATCGGTCGACCACGTCGCAGCGGCGCGTGCGACGCGGGTCGTGACCGCGGCGCTCATCGGAGCGGCAGCCGGCTGGATCCTGACGGCGCTCGGTGTCGAATTCGTTGCGCTCATCGGCGGCGTGCTGTTTCTCGGTGTCGTTGTCGCCGCGGGCCGCCGTCTCCGCGCACCGTACCTGGCCGCACTCGCGGCGGTATTGTGCGGGTACGCGTTCTTCACCCGCACGTTCGCTTACGTCGGGTATCCCCCGTTTTTCATCGGCGAGGCGATGCTGGGCGCGGGGCTTCTCGTCGTCGTGCGTTGCGGCCGCTGGCGCCAGATCGTCGGCTCGCCGACCGTTTGGATAATTGCGCTCCTCGGCGTATGGGGGCTGGCGCGAACGATTCCGTTCCTGGAGACCGACGGTCTCGATGCGGCGAGAGACGCCGCCGTCTACTATTACGGCGCCTTTGCGGTGATCGTCGCCGGCTGCATTCGAGACGAGGACGTCGGCCGCGCGGTGCGACTCTGCGGCTACTGGCTGCTCGTCTTCCCGCTGGCGGTTCCGGTGCTGTACGCAGTCGGTCGGGTCGCGGCCGATGCGGGCGTGACGTTGCCGGTGAGCGGCGTCCCCATGGTCATTTTCAAGCCGGGCGATGCGGGTGTGCACCTCGCAGGCGCCGCAACGCTGTTGCTGACAGGTGCGTACCCGCGGCGACTTCCGTCTGCGCTTCGCATCGTCTGGTGGCTCGCGTGGGGCGGCGCGATTCTGGTCGTCGGGTCGCAAAACCGCGGTGGTCTCGTCGCCGTCGCGGGCGCGCTCGCATGTGTCGCGGTATTCGGTTCCGTCGCCGCCCGGCAGCAGATTCTGCGCATCGCCGGCGTCAGCGTTGTGATCGTGCTTGCGGCGGTCATCTGGGCTTCTGCGAGTTGGGACTCGGCCGGTAGCGAGCGCCTCGTCTCATTTCAACAGGTTGGCGCAAACATCCTGAGCCTCTCGGGAGACTCCGGCTACGGAAATCTCGAGGAGACGAAGGACTGGCGCGCGGACTGGTGGCACGACATCGCGCAGTACACGATCAATGGCCCGTACTTCTGGACCGGAAAGGGATTCGGCGTCAACCTCGCAACCGAAGATGGCTATCAGGTCGAGGAGGAGGACGCCCTGAGAAGCCCCCACAGCGCGCATTTCACGATTCTCGCGCGGATGGGAGTACCTGGCCTGCTGCTGTGGGCCGCGCTCCTCGTCACCTTTGCGGGCAGCATGGTTGCCGGGTTGCGTCGGACGCGAGGGGCGGGACAGGGCTGGCGGCATGACGTGACACTGTGGGCGCTGAGCTACTGGGTGGCGATGCTCGTCAACGGTTCCTTTGACGTCTATCTCGAGGGTCCGGCTGGCGGCATCTGGTTTTATACGGAGATCGGATTTGGCATCGCGGTGTTGGCGGCGGCCAGGGGCGAACGGATCGAGCGTCAATACACGTCGCGGTGCGGTGTCGCGGCCGGAGCCCGCGGATGAAGATCCTCGTCTGCCACAACTTTTATCAGCAGCGGGGTGGCGAAGACCGCGTCTACGAAGCCGAAACACGGCTGCTCGAGGCGCACGGCCACGACGTTGTGCGCTATGAAGCGCGCAATGACGTGATTGGGCCCTCGGCCGGCCTGGCGGTGGCCGCGTCGACTATCTGGAATCCATTCAGCTATCGAGCGATCCGACGCGTGATCCGTGCCGAGCGACCTTCGTTGATGCACGTGCACAACACGCTGCCGCTGCTGTCGCCCTCGGTGTACTACGCCGCACATGCCGAGGGCGTGCCGGTCGTACAGACACTTCATAACTACCGGCTGACGTGCGCGAACGCACAGCTGTTCCGAAACGACCACGTTTGCGAGGAGTGCGTTGGCCTGACCGCGCCGTGGCCAGCGGTCGCGCACGCGTGTTACCGCGGCAGCCGCGGCGCAAGCGCCACCGTCGCGGCGATGCTCATGGCTCACCGTGCGATCGGGACGTGGACGCGCGTGGTCGATGCGTACGTCGCGGTGAGCGAGTTCGAACGGCGCAAGCTCATAGAGGGAGGGCTGCCAAGCGGTCGCCTTTACGTTAAAGGCAATTTCGTGAGCCCGGATCCAGGAGTCGGTGATGGAAGCAGGCGCGGCGTCGTATTCGTCGGCCGTCTTTCTCCGGAAAAAGGGGTGAGGACGATGCTCGACGCGTGGAAGCAGGTTGGAAACATCCCGCTCACCATCGTGGGTGACGGACCGCTGGCGCCGGCTGTCCGCGGCGCGTCGCGCGCGAACGCCAATATCACGTGGGTCGGTTATCGACCGGCGGCCGAGGTGTCGGACATCATCGCCCGCGCCGCCTGCCTGATCTGCACGTCGGAGTGGCACGAGCCGTTTGGACTCGTGATCGCCGAAGCCTTTGCGCGCGGTACACCGGTCATCGCAACGCGTGTGGGCGCTCTTCCGGAAATGGTCGAACACAACCAGACCGGACTGCTCTTCGAGCCCGGAGACGCGCGCGCGCTGGCTGAGTCCGTCCGCGCGTTGTTCGCAGATCGGCTGCGGCTCGAGTCCATGCGCGCGGCAGCGCGCCGGGCATTTGAGAGACGGCTGACCGCAGACGCGAACTACCAATCGCTGATGCGCATCTACGCCGCTGCATTCGCGCGGGCGAACCGCTCGGCGTCAGTCGGCGGCGCGCTTGCCGTCAAGCCCGATCCGGGCGTTACGCGCGAGAGCATAGGGATGCCGGTGTGAGAAAGCTCCGCAAAGCGCTCGTGTTTGCCTACGCGTGCGATCCGGTGCATGGCTCGGAGCCGGCGGCCGGGTGGGGCATCGTTCGAGCGCTCTCGGCGATCGTCAACTGCGTCGTGCTCGTCGGGCCTGAGCACGAACCGGCGCTGAACCGCTGGCGCAGCGAGCATCCGGAAGACGACACCACCTTTGTCGTGGTGCAGGAGCCGGGATGGGCACGATGGGTGCCGCGAACCCGTGTCGGCCGGTTCTTGATCTACCTTGGATGGCTTCCGCGCGCGGCCGCCATCGCGCGGAGCCTTGACTTGGCGCAGTTCGATCTGGCGTGGCACGCGACGTACTCGGCGTATTGGCTACCCACGCCTGCCACCGCGCTTGGGATTCCGTGCGTGTGGGGTCCGGTCGGCGGCGGAGTGATGGCGCCGCGTTCTTTGTGGCCACTGTTAGGCCTGAACGGCGCGCTCTGCGAGTTGACCGACTGGATCGCCGTGCTCTTGATGGCGCGGCTGCGATCGACGCGCCGGACGTGGCGCCGGGTGGCTGTTGCACTCGTGCAGAACGAAGCGACGCTCGCGCGTCTGCCGGCCGGGTTGAGGGAGCGATCGGTCGTCCTGAACCACGCCTCGCTCGTCGAAGCCGCGGCATCGGCGGAAAGAACGGCTGCCGGCCCAATCGTCTTCGGCGGTCGCCTCGAATCGCGCAAGGCGCCGTCGCTTGTGATCCGTGCGCTCGCGCGTACGCCGCGGCAGGTGCGGCTGATGATTCTGGGCGACGGCCCGCAGCGCCGGCGGCTCGAGAATCTCGCAGTCCGTCTCGGTGTCGATGACCGCGTCGTCTTCGCCGGCAACGTGCCGCGCGACGTGATGATGAACGCATGGAGGACGGCCGCGGCGGCGGTATTTGCGGGTGTGCGCGAGGAAGGCGGCGTCGCGCTCGCGGAGGCGATGCTGCTGGGGACGCCGGCGATCGTCCTCGCTCATGGTGGCGCGCGAACCGTCGCGGCGCTCGCGAGCGATCGGTCACGCGTCGCCCTGATAGAGCCGACTGACGCCTCGACCGTGATCGAGGAATTCGCTGGAGCGATGACACGGTTCGTCGCGATGTCATCGACGTCAGCCACACCACTCTTCGAGCGGCAGCGCGCGACGGCGCGACTCGAAGGCATCGTTGCGCGCGCCGTACGGGAACAGCCGGCGTCCGGCGCCGACCCATGCGGCCACCCCGCAGAGGTGTTGCCCGTTGGCCGGTGAACGCACCACTATGCCGCCGCGTACCTCGCGCATCCGCGCGGGCATCCGCCGCGAGGTGGCGTGGGTGCGGGAGCGTACGTCGACCGGCATCTGGGCAATCGTCGATCAGGGGCTGTTTTCGGGGTCGAACTTCATCGTGTGGGTGCTGCTCGCACGGTGGATGTCGCCATCGGAATATGGCGCATTGGTCACCAGTTATGCGGTCTTTCTCGGGTTGGCGGTCATCCACACGGGTATGTTGGCCGAGCCGATGGTCGTGTTCGGATCGGGCCGGCACGCCGCGGGCTTCGGGACGTACATCCGCGTCTTGCTACGCGAGCACTTGCGATTGACTGCCGCCGCCGCGGCGATTCTCGTGGCCGCCGGCGGCGGCATCGTCGCATTGCATGGCGAGCGGCTCGGGTTGGCGGTTGCCGGCATCGGGCTCGCGTCGCCGTGCATTCTGCTCGTATGGCTCGCTCGACGCGCGTGTTACGTGCACGCGAATCCCCGCCGCGCGGCGGTGACGAGCGGCGCCTATCTCGCAGCGGTCGCGGCGTCGCTCGCGCTGCTCAACCGCATGTCGGCGCTGTCGATTTCGGCGGTGCAGCTGTCGCTGGCCGGGGCGGCGATTGTCGCCGCGGCGCCGGTGCTGTGGCGGATGTGGACCGACAGCGAGACGTTCGTTCCGCGGAGCGCGGCCGCGCAGATCCGCGCCGACCATTGGAGATATGGGCGCTGGAGCACGTCGACGGGACTTTTGCAGTGGATCGAGCTTCAGGTCTGGTACCTGGTGCTTTCGGGAACGCAGGGGCTTGCAGCCAGCGCGGAACTGCGCGCGATCATGAACCTGATTCTGCCCATTCTGCAGGTTGATGTCGCGCTGATGGGCGTGCTGGTCCCGGCGCTCGTACGAGCGCGACCGGATCCGTCCCGTTTCCGCCACATCATCATGGTGGCTCTCGCGGTGTTCGTGACGGAGGCGGCCGTTTACAGCGGGGCGATCGCGATCTTCGGACCGACCGTGCTGAAGATTGCGATCGCCGGCCGGTACACGATCGACGCGCGCGTGGTCCGGCTGCTCGCGGTGATTCCGGTGTGGAACAGCCTGTCGAATGTCCTCGGCTCGTCGGCCATCGCGCTCGAGCAGCCGCGGCGCGTATTCAGGGCGACGGCGGCCGGCGCCGCCGTCGCGGCGCTGGTCGGGACGTGGGCGACGGCGAACTGGGGCGTGGCCGGCGCCGTCATCGGCATGCTCGGCGCCTTTGTCATACAGGCACTTGTGCTTTCCGTCTCGTTCACGAAGTTCCGCAACGCGGCGGCTCCGTTTCAGACGCTCGATCGCGCAGCGATCGGCGTCATCGATTGAAGATGCCGTTCACGTCCTCGCCGTACTGACGCCACCGCGTTTCGCCGATCTGGCTGTCCATCCATTCGAACGGATAAGTACTTGTTCCCAGATAGTACGTGTTCCCCACGAAGTGATTGTTGCGGCTCGTAAAGTACGTTCGATCGTCCACGTCTTCCGCGAGTCCGGTGCGGCCGGACGTCATCGTCACCGTGTTGTCGTGAACCCATAGGTTACTGATCTCATGGGGACCGTAGGCACCTGAACCACGATTCTGCTGGACCGCTCCGATGCCGTTGGCATTGTCGCTGACCATGTTGCCGGAGATCTCCACGTTGACCGAGGCGGCAACCAGAATGCCTGCGCCCCAGAGCCACGTGTCGGACGACCAGCCGTTCTGCCGCGCGGTGTTGTGGCGGATGACCGCGTCATAGCTGATCTCGTGGAATATTCCCATCTGCGCGTTGTATTCGACGGTGTTGTCCTCGATCGTCGTGTAGATGTTGTCGATGTCGGTCCACAACCCGGGTCCCGCATTGTGGTGCGCGTAGTTCCCGCGGACGATCAAGTACTGCGTCTTGACGAACTTCGTCCCGCCGGCTTCCCATCCCGGATCGAAGTGACAGGTGTTGTTGTAGGCGATCTCGTTGGCTTCAACCACGACGTTGTCGCCGAGTCCGCCCATGCCTTCCTGTCCGTTATGGTGCACGTTGTTTCGGAGCAGCTGCATGCCCGGCCCGGACCGTACGCCGACCGCGTGGTTCCAGCGAATCTCGTTGTCCTGAACGATCCACGAGGTCGTCGCGTCACCGTGAATTGCGCCGACCTGGGCGGGCGTCGCGAACTTTTCGATGGTCATGCTGCCGATCGTGACGTTCCGCGCGCCGCCGGAAAACGCGCTGCGGACGACGCTCGTCTCGACGCGGCGGCCGATCGGATCGTCGGCGAAGTAAATGCGATCCGCCGCGTAATCGAAGTACCACTTGCCCGGTGCGACGTCCGCGAAGGTGCCGACCGCTTGCAGCAACTTGTCGTCGATGAACAGATCTTCCGGATACGAGCAACGCGGGTATCCGGCCTCGCATTGACCGGCGACCTGTCCCTGCTGTGTTTGACCGTCGGCGTACCAGAGCGCGCCCGAGCGGCCGAGTGTCGTCAGCACGCGCGCTCCCGACACGACCGTCCCCAGCTCGCCGACGAACGTGTCGTCGTCTCGTGGTGTAAGCGGCGCGCTCAGACGATGGAGTCCCGCCTTCAGGAGGAACACGGTGCCGGCCGGGAGCGAATTGATGCTGGCTTGGATGTCCTGCCCGGGCACCAGCTCGACCACCGCTTGCTGCGTCCCGACCGACACCTGCGCAAAGTATGCGATGGCGCCGAGCGCGAGCACCGCGAGCTTCAGGATTTCCACTGCTTTACAGGATCGCCTTCAGTAGCAACGCGGAAGAGAGATCTGGCTGGTGTACGGCGACACAGCCACGCAGTTCTTCGGCGCCGGCGGAATGAGCGGCGGTGGATTCGTGGCCGACATGGGATTCAGCAGCAAATTTGCCGCTCTATCAAACGTATTGGAGGTGAGCGTGACGGGATCACACCCGCCGCCGTTCCAGTATCCCGAGTGCGTCGTCATGTCGGTCTTCAGCTCGTCGGCCACGTTATTGGAGACAGTAACCGGCCCACAGGTCGGAGTGTATTGCTTCCACACGTAAATCGCAGTGTTACCTCCTCCACTGACCGGCGTTAAGTTCAAAACTTTGTTGCCGTCTACCGTTTGAGTAGCGCCATCCGCGATGCCAATCCCGCATTGGCCGGTGTTGGAAACAATGTTCGTCAGAAACTGTCCGTTATTGGCGCTTTCATCAGCAATCAAGCCACAGCCGGAGCCGCTGTGCCCGCCCACTACGTAATTGCCTTTCACCACAAAGCCGTTCGTGTGGCCAAAGTTAATCGAATCTTCCTGGTTCTCCGGATAAAGGTATGTTGCGCCGCCTGCCGGACAAGAGACCCCTGCGCCCGCTAGCGTGCAGCTGTAGGTGTAGTTGTTTTGAACCGTGATATTGGAGTGGAATCCGCTGGAGCTTCCTCCCCATACCTGCACGTTCTGTCCTCGCGGGAACGGACCTCGCGGGTTGAGAAGGTAATTCCCGATGATGGAGACTCCATTGACGTTGGTGCCTTGGATTTCGACGTTCGATTCGCCATACGCGACCACATTTCCTTGGATCACATCGCTGGTGCTGCCGTTGTCGATCAATATGCCGTCGTGGGAATCGCAGCAGCCAGACGCGAGCGTTTCCACGTGAATGTAGTTGTCATACACGTTGATACCGCTGCCGCCGCTGATGTGAATACCTCGCGAAGCCACGGTTGAATTGTTCGTTCCGCAGGGCCCGATATCGGAGTTCTGGATTGTGATGTTCGTCGAATTGATGATCTGTACGCAATCGCCGGTCGTAGAGGTAATTCGCAGATTGCTGTAGACCTTTCCGCTTTGGCCAGAAATGAGGAGCGGAACTGAATTGGTAAGTCCCCCAAGAATCGAGACCGGCGCGGTTCCTGCGATGCTGCCGCCGACCAGGGTCGCTGTCACTGAATAGCCGCCTGTCTGCGGCCCGGCAGTGTACGTCCCACTCGAGGTGATGGTGCCGCCGGTCGCGCTCCACGCGACGGTCGTGTTGCTCGTCCCCGAGACCGTCGCCGTGAACTGCACCGTCGCGCCGGTCGCCACCGACGCACTCGCTGGAGAAATCGACACGGTCGCGGCGGGGGCCGTCGCGGTCCCCGCATAGATGCTGACCGTCCGCGGCGGCGACAGCGTCTGGGCACGCAGCAGCGCGAACGCTGATGCGCCGACGATGAGCGCTGCGGCGGCAGCGGCTCTCGGCGTTCGGCGAGCCGCACGCTCTAGAGCGCCGGGTTCAGTCCAACGTTTCGGTACCATGCTGCTCGATCTCCGGAGTATTCGATGGAATCAGCCACTCGCGCAGTCGTGGCAGCCTGATCACCGGACCGTCGTGCTGACGGCCGCCGTCGTCGTCGACGCGTTGGTATTGTCGTACGCGGTGGCCGTGAGCGTGTAGGCGCCGGAGCCCGGCTTCCACTTGTACGAGTAAGGCGCGGCGGTGAACACCTTGACCAGTTGACCGTTCGCCCGGAACTCGACTTTGCTGATCGTGCCGTCGGCATCGGATGCCGTCGCGCTCATCGAGATGAATTTTGAGGTTGTCGAGCCCGTGGCCGGACTCGTGATCTGCACCGTTGGCGGCTGATTGACCACAACGCCCGCCTCGTTCACGATGTGGTTCAGGCCCGCAAGAGCCAGGGCGCCGCTGCGCGCCGTCGTGGCTGTATTCGCCGCGACGGTGTAGCCGACGGTTCCGCTGCCGACGCCACTCGCGCCGGCGGTAATGCCGACCCACGCCGTCCCGCTCGACGCCGTCCAACCGCAATGGCCGCCCGTCGTCACCTGCACCGAGCCCGGACCACCCGCCGCCGAAAACGATGCCGCTGTCGCCGAGAGCGTCGGATTGCAGGTGTAGACGAACGCGTTCGACGGGTCGCTGATCGCAGATCCTCCCGCGGTCACCGCCGACACGCGCCCTTCCGATTGGGTGTTCGGCAGCGGCCATGCCCCAAACATCTGGTTGTAATCGACGCGGATCATCCCGTCGACCTGCGGCGCCGGCTTACCCAGATTGAGCGACAGCACGGCGTCGGTGCCACCGGACTGGTAGAACGACAGCAGGTAGTGATCGACCGTCGTCCAGTGTTCGGCGGGCGGCACGAACTCGACGACGTTGGGGTCTATGGTCTGGGCGCGCAGCGCGCTGGCCGACAGCGAGAACAGCGCCACCAGGACCAACCGCCGCGCCAACTTGCCTCTCCGAGAACACCTCGCCGAGTCGGATCTCATTCCGTCCTCCGGATGTCGCGAGCGCGCAGAAACACGACGACCCGACCGAGAAGCTCGGTTGAGCCGACAGTGTCAGGAATGCGAACGTCGTTTATTGCGGGCAGCCGCTGTCACGGTGCCCTGTCGAACCGAGTGGTGCGGCCGAGCTACTGCGAAATCCCTGCCGCGACGATTTTGCCGCCCCGCTCAGGAAAACTGTCGAGCCTAAATCGAACGGTATATACATGAGGTTACACAATTGCACTCGATATTACAAGTATGTAAATCGCCGTAGTCCTGCCCTCAGTTTGTTGCGAGCTTGACGGAGGTCATCAGGAGGGACGGAGGTCGGGAGGGACGGAGGTCCCATGATCGGTTTTGGGGGCGCTGCCATACTCGACACAGGCGAAAGGTGGTTCGCGACGCATCCCTCGCCGTCGTCATCGTATGCTTCAACACGCGCGAGCATCTTGCCGCCTGCCTTGCGACAGTTCTCCCTGAATCGCCGCGGCGGGTCGTCGTGGCCGACAACGGCTCCGCCGATGGCAGCATCGCCATGGTTCGGCAGCAGTTTCCGTCCGTGGTCGTCGACGTGGACGGCTCCAATCCGGGATATGGCGCGGCGGCAAACCGGGGAATCCGGCGGTGTGGGACGGCTGACGTCCTGCTGCTCAACAGCGATACGAGACTGAGATCGGGCGCGCTGGCGCGGCTCCGCGCGTATCTCGACGCGCATCCGCGCGCCGGTATCGTCGGACCGCGGTTGTTGAACGCCGACGGCACGCTCCAGCCGTCGTGCTTGCCGTTTCCCTCCGCGCTGCGGCCGCCGTGCGAACGCAATCTGCTGGAGCCACTCGTCCGGCGAATTCCCAAGCTGCGCGAGCGCTGCCTGTCGACGTGGTCGCATGCCCAGGCACGCGTCGTGCCGGCTGTGATGGGCGCGGCGCTGGCGATCCGCCGCGCCGCCTTCGACGCCGTTGGCGGCTTCGACGAACGGTTCTTCATGTACGCGGAAGAAACCGATCTGTGTTTCAGAATGTCGAGCGCGGCATGGGAAACGCATTTCGCGCCGGTCACGGATATCGTCCACATCGGGCGCGCCAGCACGCGGCAACGGCGGGTCGCGATGCTGGAACAGTCGGCGCTCAGCTCGATCCAATTCGTCGATCGGCATTACAGCGGCCGCCAGCACGGCGGCGCGCTCTTCGCCATTCGCTGCGGAATGGCGGTCCGGATGCTTCGCGATCAGGCGCGTTATTTCTGGGCGACCGACGGCGATCGACGGCGCGAGCTGGCTGAAAACATCGGCGTCTGGCGGCGGGTGCTGCTTGCCCTCCGCGGCACTCCCGCCACATGACGACAGCGCTTCTGGCGAAGCCGCGCGCAGGCACCCAATTGGATGGTCCGGCCGTGTCGCTGCCGGATCGATCGTTCATCGATCTGCTCCACCCCGACGGCTTTGCGCGGAGGGTTGCCATCTTCGGCAGCGCGTGCCCCCCTGCTGTGGCCCAGGCCGATCGCGTTCTGGACGGTTCTCCTCGCGACTGCGCGTTAGAGGTATGTGATGCGATCGCGATCGCGCCAGACGCCACCGAATGCCTCGCGAGCGGGTGGATCGAGTGTTGCGCGGCACGTGCGGCATCTCTTCTCGCGGCCGATGGCGTCGTATACGTTATCGCGCCGCGACGCTGGCGGCCAACGCTCGTGCGCCGGCTTCGTGGATACGGCCTGATCGCCGACGAGTCGCATTTGTACGTGCAATACGGCGCGACGACGGCATACTTCATTCCGTGCCGGCCGCGGCTCATCGACCATCTCCTCGCCACTCTGCCGATTGGAACACGCGCGCAACGAACGGCGGCGCGTCTTGTCGTGTCGCGGCCCACGACGGCGAGATGGCTGCACTTCGCCGCGCCCCACGCGGCGATCGCGCTCCGACGACCTGGAGCCCGGCCCCTGCTCCAGTGGGTGAGCCGGACGTACCGCGATCGAGCGGACGGCGGCATCGTGACACGCGTCAAACGGCGCGGTCTGAACGCGCGCGCGGTGCTGTCGCTGTTTCCATTGGACGCGCAGTCGCCGGCGTTGACCCTCAAAGCGCCGCTGTCAGTTGAAGCGGCGGCACGGATGCGCGCCGAGTTCGATGCGCTCGAGCTGCTTGGTGAGAATGCCCGCCGATCAGGCGCACGCGTCGCGCGCGGGAACGTGGCGACCGGCGCCAGCGGTAAGTGGGCGGAATACACGTGCGTTTCTGGCATACCCGCCGACTCCTATCTCGTGAACCATCCCGAATCTCTCCACAGGATCATGGAGCGCGTCGCATCGTGGCTCGAGACGTGGAGCGTTTCGACCAAACGAACGACCGTCGTGGATTCGCGCTGGATCGAATCGGAAGTCATGGGACCGGCTCGCGCCGTGGCGCAAGCGATCGAGTTGCGCGGCGCGTACCATCAATGGCTCGCACGCGGGTGCGACGCCGTGGCCGGGCGGCGAATTCCCGTCGTCGCGGCGCACAACGATCTGGCGATGTCGAACGTTCTCATCGAGGATGGCGAGCCGCTCGGCATCGTCGACTGGGAATCCGCGCGGGACGAGGGGCTGCCGACCGCCGACCTCTATTACGCCGCCGGCCATGCGCGCGCGGCGGTGCGCGGATACCGCAACCGATCCGACGCGTTCATCGAATCGACCGACGCTGGAACTGAGTACGGCAGGGTCGTCGCGCCTAGCGCCCCGCGCCCCGGCGACC
>Ga0066710_100002890_pt1 | contig 14232 bp, 10 predicted proteins | sample GraSoiAngelo_159_FD_79666 | JGI IMG/M metagenome (GOLD analysis project Ga0066710, IMG submission 79666) | Grasslands soil microbial communities from the Angelo Coastal Reserve, California, USA - 14_1009_16_40cm | ecosystem: Environmental > Terrestrial > Soil > Grasslands | place: USA...
ATGAAGTTGATCGAGCCGAGCAGCGACGACGTGATCAGGAAGATCATGCCGATCAGCCACATGGTCTGACCGAGCTGGCCGGGCTGCGCGACGACCGAAAGAGGCGCATAGGACGTCCAGCCGGACATCGCGGCGCCGCCTGTCGGGAAGAAGCTCGCCAGCATGACGACACCGCCCACGAAGTACGACCAGTAGCTCACCATGTTGAGCTTCGGAAACGCCATGTCTGGCGCACCGATCTGGAGCGGCAGCACGAAGTTGCCGAAGCCGCCTACGGCAAGCGGCACGACACCCATGAAGACCATGATGGTGCCGTGCATGGCGCCGAGCTGGTTGTAGAACTCGGGCAACATGATGCCGCCAGGCGCGTTGGCCTGGCCGAGCAGCCTCCCGATGAGGGGAATCGGTGACCCCGGGTAGGCGAGCTGCCACCTCAGGATCATCATCAACGTGAACCCGAAGAGGAGAAACAGCAGGCCCGTAATCGCGTACTGGATCCCGATTACCTTGTGGTCGACCGAGAAGATGTACTTGCGCCAGAACCCGAGCTCCTCGTGGCCATGCTCGTGTGCCTGATCGTGCGCGGGAATGCCGACGGTGACCGCCTTGTCCAACACCAACTCCTTCTCAAGTTCCGAGAGCCGCCAGAGTCGGTTGAGATTGTACGCAGAAGGGGACAGGCGGTGCAAGCCTGCGAAGGGCGGAAAGCCCAGACGGCTGATCGTGCGCCGAACCATCTGTGTTTCCTTTGGCATGCGGCTTGAACCTTTGGGCGACGACACGCTTGCTTGGAGGAAGACATGTGCGCAGGTCATCGATATCTGTCCGCCGTGATCGCGACGTTGCTGTTGATAGTGGCTCCCGCATGTGCAGCCCGCGTCTCCTATCAGTCGCAGTACCCAGCGCCGCAATATCCGGTGCCGCCAGAAGCCATTGGCGCTCGCGCGTACCAGCGCGGCTACGTTGAAGGGCGCACGCACGGTGAACGCGATCGGCTGAATGGACGCAAGTTCGACTACGCCAGGCACAACGACTATCGCGACGCCGACGACGGGTACCAATTCGGCGATCGCCGGGAGTATCGCGGCGAGTTCCGTCGAGGCTTCGTGGACGGCTACGGCATCGGCTACCGAAGCTACGCCTCGGCCGCCACCGCTCCAGCCTCTGGCCCCGCCTACGCCCGGGGGGGCTACACCAACACCGCCGCCTGGCAGAACGGCTACCGCGATGGATACGACCAGGGCAGGAAAGACGCCCGCGACGGCGACCGCTTCGATCCGATTCGGTCGTCACGGTATCGCTCGGGCGACCATGACTACGATCGACAGTACGGGTCCCGGGATGAGTACAAACGACAGTATCGAGAAGCGTTCAACCAGGGGTACGACCGGGGCTACCGTGAACGACGCTAGGCATCTGTGAGAACATGAGCGACCGTGCGCCCCTTCAGCATCCAGGTCCCCGACGCAGTACTCTCCGACCTGCGGCTACGACTGGAGGGTACCCGCTGGCCGGACGAGGCTCCGGGAAGTGCCTGGGAGCACGGCAGTGACCTGTCTTACATACGAGCGCTGGCGGCCTACTGGCGCGAAACCTACGACTGGCGCGCCCACGAGGCAGGGCTCAATCGTCTCAAGCAATTCGTGGTACCGCTCGACGGAATCGACCTGCACTTCATCCACGAGCCGGGCGTTGGACCGAACCCCCTGCCGCTCCTGCTCTCGCACGGGTGGCCGGGGTCGATCGTTGAATTCGAGCGGATCATTCCCCTGCTGACCGATCCCGGCCGGTTCGGAGCAGACCCCGCCGACGCCTTCACCGTGGTCGCGCCGTCGTTACCCGGCTACACCCTTTCGTTCCGGCCGAACCAGCCGCGTCTCAACATCAGCGGCATCGCGGACATGTTCACGCGACTGATGGTCGAGGTCCTGGGCTATCCACGGTTCGGCGCGCAGGGAGGCGACTGGGGGGCCTATATCAGCGGCCGGCTCGGCGCGGCCCATGCCGACCGGGTGCTCGGGGTGCACGTGACGCTTCTATCGGGACCTCGCGAATCGACCCCGGTCCCGCGGACCGATGAGGAACGCGCATACGTCCTCGAGCTGCAGCACTGGATGCGTGAAGAGCAGGGCTACGGCTTGATTCAGGGGACGAAGCCGCAGACGCTGTCCTACGGCCTGGCCGACTCGCCGGTTGGGCTGGCCGCCTGGATTGTGGAAAAGTTCCGGACCTGGAGCGACTGCGGCGGCGACGTCGAGCGGCGCTTCTCGAAGGACGTGCTGCTGACCAACGTGATGCTGTACTGGGTCACCGGCGCCATCAACTCCTCATTCTGGCCGTACTGGGCCCGGCGGCACGAGCCGTGGCCCCTCAATGAGGAGACGCCTGTTCGCGCACCAACCGCGTACGCCTCGTTCCCGAAGGAGATCCTGCATCCGCCGCGCAGCTGGGTCGAGGCCGTCTATCCGAACATCCGGCGATGGACCATGATGCCGCAGGGTGGACATTTTGCGGCCCTCGAGGAGCCTGACGCTCTCGCGTCCGATATCCGCGTGTTCTTCCGGGATCTCCGCTGACCGAGCACGGAGCACGTTCCAGGTGTTTTCTCCGATCAGAACCGAGCGCGAACCCCAAAGATGATGGGCAGGGCCCACCTCGAGCTCTTGTCGTTGATCGTCTCGAGACCGGTGCCGCCCAACTGGTCCACAGGGGACATTCCGGTGACGAATCGCACGCCAAGCTGTGTGAAGGCGTCGAACCGATCCGAGAGCTGCCACAACAGTCCGGCATTGAGGGCCAGCGTAAAGGCAGCCGTCTTGTCGTAGAAGTCGGTTGTGCTGAAGATGACGTTGGACTGTGGCGCGGCAAGGGTGATGTCCGTTTTGTCTACGAAGGCGATGCCGAGCAGGCCTTCGGCATACGGACGATAACTCCGCCCCGTGTTGGCATAGCGCCGGAGCCCGATCTCCATTCCCAGGCTTTGATAGTCGCCGTACTGAGCGTACAGCCTGCTCGACCCGATGTCCCCCATCGTGGTGAGGTCGGCACTGACCGACTGGAACGTGAAGGTCACACGGACTTCGCTCAGGTTATCGAGCATGTACCCGCCACCGAAGCGCAGGTTCAGCCCCGTCCCGTAAACGTCACTGTAGGAGTTCTTGAGAATGACCACTGTTTGCCCGTTGAGGGTTCCGATTGCGCCCGAATTGATGTTGCCGCTGATGCTGGGGTCCCACCCGATGCCGATTTCGGCACTCCACCGCTGTGCCGGGGGCGTTTGTGCCCCGGCGGTGGACGCCGCTGACAGGACCGCGGCCGCCACGAGTACGCAAAGACTCCCCATTCTGATCATTCGCGATCTCCTTTTGTTCTGAAACCCGCTGTCGAGATTGGTGCCGAACTGTGAACTACTTTACAACCCTCGAGCGTGAGACTGTCCAAGCGAGCCGGCATCGGCCTTCAGGGCGACTTCTGCCAGCGGCCGACCGACGCCGGTTTCCCGTCGTCACCGTTTGTCGTGAGCGTGAGCACCTTGCCGGCGACTTCCCAGTGACGGGGCCGGTTGGGAGCGAGCGGCCCCGAGGGCGCACCGAGCGGGGGCTGGCCTTCGAGGATGTAGGTGAGCGTCCGCGCCTGCATGTCGACCGCCGTCCGACCTTTCGTGGAAATTACGCCCTGGTCGCTCTGGATTCCGGCGCCATCCAGGACCTTGGCCGTCGCAGGGTCCACGCGAATTTCCATGTCGAGGTTGCCGTACGCGTCATACGAGAGCGTCCCTTTCCCCTTCAGCTGAATCGGTGCCCGGCCCGGCGGAAACACCTCGTAGGAGATGAGACTCCATCGTCCCTCGAGGTACTGTCGAGCCGCAGCCAGACTCCCTGCTCCGGTGTTGACATCCCCCCCTCGACGGGTCGCTGGCGCGGTGCCGCCGCGCATCCGGCCGTCACCAGGATGACCGACAGCAGACCGACACGGACGGTCGCCTGAATGCTCATGGCTCGATGTCCTCTCTCACACGCTTCGTGTCTCGCTGACCCGTGATGGGTCGACCGCGTCACCCGCTCGGTCTACCTTATCAGAGCGAAACAGGACTGGCGGGCAGCACGTCGCCAGCCTCCAGGAAGCGATCATGTCGGTAATGGGTGTCGGTGTATAGCGTTAAGCTTGAGGGGATGCCTCATCGTAACCCGTCCGATCAGGAACTGAGAGACCTGCTGACCAAGACTTGCTTTCACTCTCAGACTTTGGCGAACCGATTGATGTCGTGGAAGTCTTCAGACGCCCTGAAGATACGCCGGCCATCGCCGACGAAGCAGTGAAAGTCGGCGCGAAAGCGATGCCTGCATCGCGGCCACCCACTCGCTGCTGCGTGTGCCACCTAAAGTGCGCGGGTAGGTGGGGCATGTTCAGATTTGCCGTAGCTGTTTCGCTCGTTGCGTGCACGGGTGCGTCCGCCGATGCGCAGCCGTGCATCGCAGACCATCCAGCCCTGCAGATCCTCGGCTCCGGCGGCCCCGCGATCAACGCGTCGCGCGGCTCAGCCAGCTATCTGCTGTGGGTGGGCGGCAAGGCTCGGATGCTCGTCGACGCCGGCGGAGGTGCATTTCTCCGGTTCGGCCAGGCCCAGGCCAAGCTCGACGATCTGCTGTTGCTGGCCGTCTCGCACCTCCACCCGGATCACACATCGGACCTGGCGGCGCTGCTCTGGCGGAGCCAAACGCTCCGGACACGGCCGCTGCGGGTGGTTGGACCGTCGGGGTCCGAATCGGCGCCCGACGTCAGAACGTTCCTCGACCGCCTCTTCGATGAGCGGAGCGGCGCCTTTCAGGTCATGGGGCCGGCCGTCGGAGGGAAACAGGGCGCCGCGGGCGGGAGCGTGCGGCTCGAGCCCACCATCGTCGATGTGACTCGCCCGCAGCCCGTACCTGTGTTCGAAAGCGACGGCTTGCGCGTGACCGCGATAGGAATCCCACATTTCCTGCCGACGCTGGCCTACCGGGTGCAGGTCGGCGGCCGGTCGGTGGTGTTCAGCTCGGATCAGAACGGGACCAATCCAGCGTTCACCGACTTCGCCAGGGATGCAGACCTTCTGCTGATGCATCTGCAGTTGGGCGTGGGCGGCGCGAGTCCCGGGCACGCCACGCCGACCGTCGTCGGGCAGATCGCGAGCGCTGCCAAGGCCAGGCGGCTCGTGCTCGGACACCTCGGGCAGTTCGACCTGGATGCGGCCGTTGCCGAAGTGAGGAAGGAGTACGCCGGTCCAATCACGGTCGGCGCCGACTTGCAGTGTACGCCGGCGAACTGAGGCTCGACCGCCCGAGCCACACGGGCTCACGGCACCGGGCTTGGCAGTCGCGAGGGTGATCGGTTTGAGCGGCACATGAACAGACGGGCATTCTTGAATGCGGTCGGGTCTGCGGCGCTCCTGCGGATGCTGCCGCAGGGATCCGCACGCACGACGTTCCGCCGGCGTCGGCCCTCCGATGCCTCGTGGCCATCGCCATCGGCGTGGAAACAACTCAACGACGCGGTGGACGGGAACCTGAGTCCGGTGAGCTCTCCGCTGTCCGTGCTCAAAGCGGATCCGGCGGGTGCCGCAAAGCGCGTGTGGCAGAACCTGAAGAATCCTTATTACATCGGCGACGAGCCCGGCCTGACGCAAACACTCGGATTGGTTGACGCGTGGACGACGGCGCCGAGCGTGTACGCGGTCGCGGCAAGAAACGCCCACGACATCGCCGCGGCCGTGAACTTTGCGCGGGACAACGACCTCCGCCTGGTGGTGAAGGGCGGTGGTCACAGTTATCAAGGCACCTCGAACGCGCCTGATTCGCTGCTCGTCTGGACACGGCATATGCGTGAGGCGGCCATGCATGCCGCCTTCGTTCCGCAGGGCTGCGAGGGCACGGTGCCCGCTCAGCCGGCGGTGACCTTCGGCGCGGGCACGATGTGGGGACACGCATACGACGCGGTGACGACCAAAGGCGGGAAATACGTCCAGGGCGGCGGATGCTTGACAGTCGGCGTGCCCGGCCTGATTCAAAGCGGCGGGTTCGGAAGCTTCTCAAAGCACTATGGGCTGGCTGCGAGCAGCTTGCTCGAGGCGGAAGTCGTCACCGCCGACGGCAGAATTCGCATCGCGAATGCGCGCACGGAACCCGATCTCTTCTGGGCCCTGAAGGGCGGCGGCGGCGGCAGTTACGGCGTGGTCAGCAAGGTGACGCTGCGGCTTCACGATCTTCCCGAGTTCTTCGGCGCAGCTACATTTACAGTCAAGGCGGACTCCGATGAGGCGTATCGGCGCCTGATCCGCGAGTTCGTGGGCTTCTACCACGAGCATCTCTTCGACGATCACTGGGGAGAGACGGTGCACGTGAAGCCCGACAACTCGCTCGTCGTCGGTATGAGCTCGCTCGGATTGGACACAGGTCAAGCGAGAAGGATATGGCAGCCGTTTCTCGATTGGGTCGCGAACTCGGGTCGCGCGTGTTCGGTCGAGGGCCGAGCGGTCATTGCCAGCCTTCCGGCCCGGCGCTTCTGGGACCTGCAGTGGTGGCGGGAGCATTGGCCCGAGCTCGGGTTCCCTCCGAACGGCCGTCGCGTCATTGCGTGGTTCGATGCCGTGTTGGCTTACGTGCTTCGGCAGCCCCTTTTCGAGATCGATCCACGGCCGGGTGCGGCCCCCAACAATGCTGGTGGACGGCCAACGCCGGCGAGGTGGCCGCATTTCTCTGGGCATACGAGTCGCTTTGGCTGCCCGCGTCGCTGCTCGAGAAGGACGCCCAGCAACCTCTCGCTGATGCCTTGTTCGCCGCTTCGCGGTACTCGGCTATCGAATTGCACTTCAACAAGGGACTGGCCGGAGCGCCGTCGGCCGCGCTGTCCGGAGCTGCAGACACAGCCACGAATCCGGCCGTGTTGAGCGCATTCGCGCTGGCGATTGCAGCCCGCGGCCAAGGACCCGCGTATCCGGGGATCGCTGGCCACGAACCGTCGGTCGCAGAAGCCCGGAAGGCCGCGGAGCGCATTGGTCGCTGCATGAGTCAGCTACGTGCCCTCGTGCCGACCCCGGCGGCGTATGTGAGCGAGAGCAATTACTTCGAGCAGGGCTGGCAGCGTTCGTACTGGGGCAGCAACCACCCCCGCCTCGCTGCAATCAAGAGGCGGTACGATCCGGACGGGCTGTTCTTCGTCCACAACGGCGTTGGCTCGGAGCAGTGGAGCGCGGACGGCTTCACGAAGTTGTGACGCGCTGATCCGGTCGTGTATCTGGTAGCGGTACGGGGTTCTGGGCGGTTTTTTCTCGCGGCCCTTGTGGCGGTCGCTCAAGAAGACGACCTGAACTTTCGTGCTCTGGCCAAACGGGTGCAACTGACGCGTGGAACCAGTATAAGCCCCAGGATGCGGACGAAATCATCGCGGTGGGGCTTGCCAAACGCGGCAGCTCAACCGAGCCGCTCCAGTGAGGCCGCACTCATATTGGCGTTGGCGTTCTGTGCACGTTACCGAGTTCGACAGTTTCGTCTCGCTCGACGGCGTGGACTGGACTGACCGAGAGGGTATAGCGGCCGCTGCCAGTCGGCGCCGCAATAACGACCTACATCGCGTTACAGGACCGAGACGGCATCGAACCTGTGAGACGAGAGCCGGTGGAGCGCGTCCGCGCGTCGATGGCGCTTCGTATGGCAGATGGGAACTACATCGCGTTGCCATACGCGTTGGCGTCAAACGGATCGCCCATTGTTATAAACAATGCGTGCGGCTCGTGGCACAGGTTGGCGGAAACGTTCATGGGGAGCAATGCACGTTGCTACCTCGGGACACTGTTCAGCGTCCTTGATCCCGAGGCGGAAGAAGTCGTCGTCCGCCTCTTCGGGCCGTACCTCGGGATGGAATTGGCAACGGCGTTGGCGCGCGCCTAGAGCAGCGCCGCGCGGCTACCAAACCGTCCCACTCTCTGTCACTTCTCAACGGCCGCAGCGACGAAGTCCTGAAGACAAGTTCGCCGAGGCCTTGATCGTTGGATAGGTGCCTTCGATTGCGCACGGTATGATTCACTCGGCGGCCGGCATGGATACGAAGCGCTGGATGTGCATGCCGGCAACGCTTCCACCGCCGCACGTCTAATCCGGAGTCCGCCTCAGGAGGTCGTCCGCAACCACCTCAGGGGCTGTCACGGAGACCCCCTTTTTTCCGCATTGCACCGGACGTCGGTACTCGGCGTCAGCGCATCGAGAGGCCTTTCATCAGACGTTCGATCTCGCAGGGATTGCTCGCGTGAGTGGCGGGCAACGCCGTTCACGACTTGCGCCACTCCTGGGCGTGCTGCGGCTCACGCTGTGGTGTGAGCAGGACGTCGATCTGGGAGCCAAGCTCCTGCTCCTCGCGACCTATCTCGGCCATGTCGGACTGGCCAGCTCGCAACGTTACCTTCAGCTCACGCAGGATCTCGTCGCCGAGGTCACACGTCGACACCAGGCGCGTTTCGGCCAAGCGAGGCAGGAGGACGGCGAAGTGCTGGCGGTTCGCTCCCTTCGTGCAACTTCCTCAGCAAGTGCATGATGCCGGTAAATCTCAGTCGCCGCCCTATAACACCTTCTCCTGAAGGCTCGGAAACAACTCGGATGGGAAGAACAACGTTCTGAGGCGGCGGCGAGACCCGAGCAACGAACTGGCCGATAGATCGATGGAAGGTCCGTGATGCGTCGATTAGCACTGATGTGCATTGTCGTCGCATTCACTTTGGTCGTTCCTGGAGCTGGCGCCTTCACAGAAACTCACTCCAAGGCACTGGTCTCAGCGCAAGGTGACCAACCGAAAGGCGCTACAGCAGGAGAAACTTCTCATGTCATCCAATTCTGCCCACTCATCACGCTTCGCCAACGTGCTGGGAGTCTCCTTGATTATCCTGGTCGTCTTTTGGGTGGTGGCCCTAGCGTTCGCTTCGACCAGAAACAATGAATACGACTGGTTCAGGAAGACATATGGCCCTTCGAAGCACTCTCAGTATGCCGAGGAATGGCTGGTACGCGACTTCTTCAAGGACCAGCGAAGGGGATTTTTCGTCGACGTCGGCGCAAACGCACATGAGCGCGAAAGCAATACGTACTATCTGGAGCACGAGCTCGGATGGTCAGGCGTAGCGGTCGATGCACAGGCGGAGTTCGCAACGGGCTACGGGAAGTATCGGCCGCATACGAAATTCTTCGTCTTCTTCGTGACCGACCACTCCGAAGGGGTCGAATCGTTCTTCGTTCCTGACGGCATCCCCCTCGTCGCTTCGTCCAACAAAGCCTTTACAGATCGGTACGACACCTCCGGCAAGGAACGGAAGGTTGCGACGATTACTCTGAACGATCTCCTCGAACGAAACGGAGTCGGCCGCATCGATTTCCTGACCATGGACATCGAGTTGGCCGAGCCGAAAGCACTGGCTGGATTCGACATCGGGAAGTATCAGCCGCGGCTCGTGTGCGTCGAGGCGCACCCTGAAGTGCGGCAGGAGATCGTGGATTACTTTGGAGACCGGCAGTATCGTATAGTCGGTCGGTATCTGCGCGCCGATCCCGAGAATCTCTGGTTTGCCCCGCGCGAGTCGACGATCCCGGGGGGCGTGCCGATTTCAGGCGCGCATTAGACGTGTGGCAAAAGCCTGCTTTAACCCTCATCCTCCTCCCGTCGAACTCTCAGGGTGGAGGGACCGGAACCGGTCAGGTTCCGGACGCGCGAGAATTTCGATGCCAAAGCCAGATGTTGTCTCGGGGCTGCGACCAAGAACGCGAACGCGGCGATACCGCGAGCGGATCCAGTTGACGATCTTCTCCCCATAACGTGGGTCGGTGCCAAACAGCGGGTAACCATACTCGCTTGTGTCCTTGTGCACGAGGACGACAAAGGCCGGGGGAGCGGCGTCGAGCGAGTGGAGGACGTCCAGTTCTCCAAACGTCAGCAGTTCTGGGGGCATCAGGTTCACGACGCGAAGCGGCGAATCGCGGCGGGCTAGATAATTCAGCATCACGCCTTCCGGCAGTACAGCCACGGTGTCACCTTCTACCGCGTCGCGTTCCAATTCCTGGAGCGCCTGTTGGACCGCTGCTCCCTGCCAGAGTTTAGGCGATGAGGATGCATAGAAACGATCGGCACCCGAGGCGATCGAGATGGTCTTCGTGAAGTACGATTGATACGACCACGCCAGATGCGGCAGGGTCGACCACATCAATACTACCGACGCGTACCGCCTGAAAGCACGACCACTCATCTTAGGAGCCCACTCCTCAAGACAATTCGGGACTATCCGACAGAGCACGATTGGTACGACCGTGACCGCGGGAAAGGCAAGGTAGAAGCCGTACTGGGCGATGCCTGCGTTCAGGAGAATTTTCGCGAGCATGATGAGCGCGAAGCTACACCACATCATCAGGGCGAGCCACCGCACGGCGCGATCGCGATTGCGCCGGTGCCTGCAAAACAAGACGCTGACAGCGACGACAGCTGCCAGGGTCACGAGGGGCAACGCTCGCGAGAGCCGCAGCAGCTGCGCCAACGGCGCCGCTATGAGGAGCGCTAAACGACCGTAATGTTTTAGTTCGGCCTGTTGAGGGCTCTCTCCGGGGTCCGCTTGCGAGGCCTTCACCCCCAGACAAACGAAGCCGAGGAAAGCGCTGAACATCAGCATCATCCACAATGTGTTGATGGCAGGGTGGTCCAGGCCCATGCCTTTCTTGTAGAACAGACTGTCTAGAACCGCTGCGTTGGAAGCAGCAATCCAGCCGGCCGCCACGGCGCGAACTGCCGATGTTCCGATCATGTGGCTTCGAAAGTACGCGAAGAACCCGAGGGGAGCCACAGCCGCCCCAGCTACAAACAAGGCCACAGCAGCGAAGAGGGACAGCCGGTCTCGTCTGCTCAGGAATGCCGAGCCCAGCCATCCGGCTAGTACCGCGCTCGCAGCAGCAACAGCTGGTTCGGGTTTTGTCAGGAGGAGAAGACCAAAAAGCACCCCTGCGACTCCGCTTAATACCGGTCGTCGTCTCGCAATGGCCTGCTGGACGATCAGGAGCACGACGACGCTCAAGGCCAATCCGTGAGTCGCCTCGTGCGAATACGGTGTCACGAAGTTGTAATTCCCCACGCCCACGTATTGGGAAAACCCACACAGCGCGAGTGCAAAAAGAGTTGCAGTGGTCGCCGTGAAGCGGTCCGTCGACAAGCGAATGAAACGGTAAATACCTGCGACGACCGCAGCGAGAATTGCGAGATTGCACATGGCGATTGTCATCAAGGAGACGCCGAACACGCGCATCCAGAGCGCATTTACATACGGGGAAAGCGGTCCGAACAGCGATGCGATGTCGCGGTAGAGGACCTTGCCGCGCGTAATCTGCCACGGGATGTATAGCTCGCGACCAAAGTCAACGAGTGGATCGGGCCACTTGCGCCACGTCAGCCAGGTGAGGCCACCGAATACGAGGACGTGGGCGGCGAGGATGGAAGCCGGGGACGAGAACCACTCACGATCGGTATCGCCGCCCGACTGCATAGTGCACCTTTCGCCCTCGGGCCACTAGAACTTCAGCACGCTCAACACGTTGGAGAAGTCGTCCGTCCACAGCGCCATCGGCGCGATGACCGCTGGGGTCTGCCAGCGCTCGTCCTCCATCAACGGTTCGAGCGAGCGGCGATCGGGTGCAAGCAGCATCCATTCGGAGCTAGTGGCACCGTCGGCCAGAGTCTTTCTGCTGCCGGCGTGCAACTGGTCGATCGCCGTCAGGCTGAGGCTTTGGGCCAGCCGCGCAAGGACGGGACCGAGCGCGAGGTGATTGTTCGAGATGTGAAATGCAAGGATCCCGCGCGGGGCGAGGCGCGACAGGTACAACATCAACGCCTCGCGCGTCAACAAGTGGACAGGGATTGCGTCGGAACTGAATGCATCGACAAGGATCAAGCCGTACCTGCCTCGCTCGGCCCGGCCGATCGCCAGCCGCGCGTCTCCGATCACAACGCGACACTGCTCCCCACAGCGTCTTAAATAGGTGAAATGGGCCGTATTCCTGGCGATCCGCTCCACGGCAGGGTCGATCTCATAGAACGTCCAACGCTGATGCGGACGGGCGTAGCTGGCCAGCGTACCCACACCCAGGCCGACGATGGCCACGTCACCTGTGGCTTGAAGCGTCGGCAGCTCCTCGAATGCCTGGCCGATTGGACCGCCTTTGGAGTAGTACGAGAGCGGCTCGCTCTGGCGGCGCTTTTCAATGGCTTGCGTGCCATGAAGTGTCGTTCCATGGAACAGCACGTGAAAATGTGCATCTTGAGAAACCCGATAGACGCCAAAGAACGTCCGTTGGGCATACAGAACGTCGCCATAAGGGCGACCGGCAAGCCATCCGGCCGCCAACATCGAGCCCACGGCCAAAGCAAATCTTACCGGACGCGAGGATTGGCCGAAGCAGATGAGATTGGGCAGCACGAACGCGAGCACCGCGAGGGGGCCTGAAATATTCCACCGCTGAACCCCCAGAATGGCGGTTGCCGTCAGGATCCCAACACCCGCGGAGACCATCACGTCTGCCAGTCGGTCGCGGCGCTCCCACCGGCAAGACTGCACCAGAGCACGCATGGCACAGGCAGCTACGAGCATCAGCGGGTACTCAGAGACAGCGTTGAACAGCAGCGGTGCCACAAGGGTGCTGAACATTCCTCCGACCAGGCCGCCACACGCCACCCAGAAATAGAACTCGGTCAGTCTCGACGCCGGCGGCCGTTCCGCCGCCAGCTCGCCGTGGCACATCATCGCCGTCAACGTGAATACCGCGAGATGCAACGGAACCATCAACACGATCGAGGCTCCGATCTTCGGCATCATGAACAGCGCGAGCGACGCGATGAAGATCGGGAGCCTCTGGGCGGACGTCCGGCCAACCGAGCGCGAGCGACTCGCGAACGCGACGATGAAGGTCAGGAGGTAGAGGCAGAGCGGGGCCACCCAAAGCAGGGGGACGGCAGCGATATCGGTCGACACGTAGGTCGTGACGGCCAGCAGGAGTGCGGAGGGTACGGCGGAAAGCAGGAGCCACTTGAGACGCGGCGTCCACCCCGCGTGGCGGCTTCCGCTTCCCCTCACTTCCGCCTGAGGAGCGTTGCGGACAGAGGAAAAATGTTTCCATGCCACCACCGCGCACGCGACTGTCAGAGCCGTGAAGGTCATGTAGCCGAAACCCCAGAGGTGGTTTTGGGTCAGAATGGTCAGACGCGGCTCGATAAGCGTTGGGTAAAGAATCAACGCCGACAGGCTGCCCACATTGCTGGCCGCGTATAACCAATACGGATCCTTCCCAGTGCGCTCATGGGCAGCGGCAAACCACATTTGAAGTCCAGACGTTCCGCCCGCCAGAGCCAGAAAGGGCAGGCCAATTGAACGGCCGAGCACCAGCAACAGCCACGTCAGTGGGTTGTCGGAAGACTCCGGCTGCGCTCGCCCCTCAATCAGGAAGGGCAGCGAGAAGCACGCGACCAGGACTAAGGCGCAATAAACAAGCAGGTGACCGCGCGGACCCGCCAGGCGGTTCGCGCCGTGCGCGAACGCGTACCCGGCCAGCAAGGTCGCTTGGAAGAAGACGAGGCATGTATTCCAGACCATGGGTGCGCCGCCTAGGCGTGGCAGGACAACCTTCCCAATCAGTGGTTCCAGCCAGAACATCAGGAACGCGCTGAGGAACAGTGTGGAGCTGAAAAGCCAGGTCGAATATCCGCCGGGATTCCGGACCTGCGTTCGGTCCAAAGCCATAAAAATGGTTCAGTGATCCTCCTTTCGAGTTCTCGGCTGCGAAAGCTCAGAAGCTTATATCAGAAGCTTATAGAGGATGGTTCCGGGAGGCGGTGCCTGTCGGGGTCCACATGTCGCCCTGGCTGCAGAAACGTGCCACGGCTCAGCCTGCGCACCGGCCACGCGGCCGTCCACCGCTCACGGACGAGCATGTGGCCACAGTGGCTCGATCTACGCCGACGCCGTGAATGCGACACCCCCTCGCTCGCCAGTGGAAGTGCTGGCGGGCCACTTCAAGGCCCCGCTCGGGCGCGTACGGCAATGGGTCCATGCGCGCGGATCAAGGACTTCTTGTCGCGGGGCAAGGCAGCCGTCCCGCAAGGCTCTGACTACCTGGATGATAAAGAGCGGACGCTCGCCTCACCTATCGAGAGGGCGATGATGGCACTGGAGACGTTCGGCGCCGA
>Ga0066710_100002891_pt1 | contig 14232 bp, 13 predicted proteins | sample GraSoiAngelo_159_FD_79666 | JGI IMG/M metagenome (GOLD analysis project Ga0066710, IMG submission 79666) | Grasslands soil microbial communities from the Angelo Coastal Reserve, California, USA - 14_1009_16_40cm | ecosystem: Environmental > Terrestrial > Soil > Grasslands | place: USA...
TCGCGCCTCGCTCGGCGGGAATCACGTCGAAAATCATGCCGAGCAATTGCCACTGCAAAGATTCCACGTCGCGGATCGAACCGATCGCAGTGCTGATTTTCAGAAGCGTACTGAGGGCGCGGGCCAGGCGCGCCGGCTGCGGCAAGGCCGCCAGCGACTCCGGATGTAAGTAGAGGAGCTCGTCGGGGCGAAGCTGTTGCATCTGCCCGCCCGCGAGAGGGCTTTCATCCAGCTCGACGGGGCTGCTCGCTGAAGCAGGAGAGTCTTCCAATTGGAAAAGGAACAAAGAGTTTCCCACCGCGATCTGATCGCCGCTTGCCAGCACGCGCTCCTTTACAGGGATGCCATTGACGAAAGTGCCGAAACCGCTGTCCAGGTCGGTTATGAAGAAGCGCTCATTGTTGTAGTCGATGCGGCAGTGGCTCGGCGAGACGGATGCATCTTCGATGCAGATCGAATTGGAAGAGCTCCGGCCGATCGACAGAATTCCGCCGACCTGGAACTCCGACTTCCTCAGCGGTCCGCTCAATGCTGCAAGTTTGGGCTGCACGGCTCGACTTCTTGCTACAAGTCTTCTCCGTCGACATACCGGCCTGATGGGAAGGCAGTATTCTAGCGCCAACGCCGGATGCTTGCCATCGCAAGGACTTTATCCGACGAGAACTCTATCCGAAAGGATAGTGCGACTATCCAATTGGTTCGTATCAGGTTCACCTGTTCCTCTGGACTCCCAACATATTCGGGGATCGGCCATTTCCGCTTTCTTTTCAAGCACTTACCGGATTTCGTGGCGAAAATGCAGGCGGGTCGCGCAGAAGCCCAGCAGCAAACTAGTTTGCAGCACAGACCGTCCAACCACCCAGTCAGATAGCTACTCATTCCTTTGCCCAGAGTCTACCGCTGCGGTTTTCCGCACGAAACTGACCCCATCTCTTTTCAAACCAACAAGTTCGCCGCTAGTCGGATAAATCAACCCAGCAGGCACGCATCTGGCACGGGAGTTGCACTCTTCTCAAACATCGCGGCAACTTGTGAAACCAAAATGGAGGTGGTCCATGAAATTCCAGAAAATGATCCGGGCGCAGATGATGCTGGTGAGTTTGGGAGCCGGACTGCTGTTGGCAAGTCCCGTTCGCGCGCAGCAGGAAGTGGACCCTACCTTCTTCGAAGGCGCGTCTGACGCTCCTCGACTAGATCAGGCGGTGGTGAAGGCAGCGCCGAGTCTGAAAGCGGCGAATGCCGCTAAAGCGGATTCACCCACTCCCTTGGCGGCACAGGAAGTGGACGCCGCGCAACTGACATCGTTGGATGCGAAGACGATCGTGGTTTTGATGCTCGGCATTGGCTCGATCGTGCTGCTCGGAATGACGGACGCAGTCCGCGGAAACAGGCGGACGTGGAGAGAAAGCACGCCGAGCGCTTTCCCCACGGGCGCGATGGCGAATTGAAGAGTTTCAGAACGACGTGACACGCAGCTCCGGGAATCGCGGCCCAGCCGGATTCCCGGGGCTTTTGCTTTTCAGCGCCGTCGCCAGCGAAGGCATGAGCAGATAGCTTAATTCTTTTCTTTACATGAACAGTGTCGAGGACAAGCGGCTCCCACCCCTAAAGCGTCGAGAAATGAAGAAGAGCTAAAAGCCGGGAGCGCCGGAGGCGGCGGGGCGCATTTCAGGGGCGTTGACGCCGAAGCGCAGATGCGCAAAGTAGGTTTGCCCCAGGGACATCGAACCGGTGTAAAGGTAGCCCCAGACGAAGAGGAGCAGGAACGGGACGGTAGCGTAATTCTCGTTGATGATGGCGTAGACGACCGTCAGTGAGAAATAAAGGCCCAACAGCACTTCCGCGTAAGGCATCCAGCCAGCTTTGTTCTTGTACGATTTCTTGACGAAAGTATCTTTCTTGCCTTCGATGCGGAATTTCGGCGTGCGAGCGAACTCGCTTTTCTTCCCGAGAAGGGCTTCAATCACGGCTTGGGCGTTGCGCACGGAAATGCCGATGCCCGTGGCCATGACAAACGGCAAATATAGGAAAGTGCGCCACCAGGTTTTGGGCCGAAGCTCTTTTTGCGCGACGAGATAGAAGCTCGAAATCGAGCACGTGGAAGCGAGAAAAAGCGGCAAGTCGATGAGCAGCATCTGGAACCAGCCCTGTTGGAACCGCACGATCATGACCGGCAGAAGCATCGTGGAAAGCAGGACCATGAGCGGGTAGCTGATATTCGCGGTGAGATGGAAAAAGGCTTCGGCTTTGACGTGCCACGGAACGTCGGACCTGAAAATCTTGGGAAGGATTTTTTTTGCCGTCTGCATGAGCCCCTTGGCCCAGCGCGCTTGCTGCGCTTTGAAGCCGTTCATGTCTACGGGAAGCTCGGAGGCGCATTCGACTTGCGGGAGATACAGGAATTTCCAGCCTTTGAGCTGCGAGCGATAGGAAAGATCCGTGTCCTCAGTAAGCGTGTCGTGTTCCCAGCCTCCGGCATCCTCAATGGCTTGGCGGCGCCACACGCCGGCAGTGCCGTTGAAGTTGAAGAAAGTGCCGCGGCGGGAGCGCGCGCCGTGCTCCACGACGAAGTGGCCATCAAGCAATATGGTTTCGACGTTGGTGAGCAGCGAGTAGTCGCTGTTGAGATAGGTCCAGCGCGCCTGCACCATGCCGATTTTTTCGCCGCCGTCGGGGTTCATGAAATAGGGAATGGTGCGGCGGAGAAAATCGGGCTCTGGCAGAAAGTCGGCATCGAAAATGGCCACGAACTCGCCCTTGGCGGTCTTCAGGCCGTTTTCCAGGGCGCCGGCTTTGAAGCCCTCGCGATTGGTGCGATGGATGTAAACGATGGGCATGCCCTGCGCGGCGTGGCGCTCGACGCAATCGCGCGCCACCTGCTGTGTTTCATCTGTGGAGTCGTCGAGAACCTGCACGTCGAGGAGTTCGGGTGGGTAGTCGAAACGTGAAACAGCTTCGACGAGCCGCTCGATCACGTAACGCTCATTGAAAATGGGCAACTGGATGGTGACGCGGGGCCAATTGGCGACCGGAGGTGGAGTCGGCGGAATGTTTTTCGAATAGATAAAATAGTCGTACACCAGCCAGTAGCGATGCAGGCCATAAACCGCGAGAACGAGCAGGACGATGAAATAGGGAATCATCATCGCGAGGTCGAAGGCGTTGGCGTGATAAATGCCGGCGAAAGTCTGATCGCGGAGCCTGTGCAAGTAATGACTCAGCGGGTTTTGCACCGCGAGACAAACCGAAAGTAGAAGCGTGGTGTGCACAGTGATGATTTGGTCCAAATGCTTGCGCGCGATGTTTCGCGCTGGGATTTGTGAAAGATTCATTATAAGACGAGAACCCGCGCAGTCAAAGAGCGCACCTGGCCGCCGAAAGCTCACGAGGCTTGCGGCTGGCTAGGGAATAAGGACGATTTTTCCGGCGGCGCCGGGCTCCAGAATCTCTTTGTGCGCGCGCGCGGCCTCGGCAAGCGGCATCTCGTTCCTGACCACCGGTCGCAGCGTGCCGTTTTCAAGTCCGGCAATCAGGCCGGAGTGGATTTCCGTTTCTTCAGCTGGCGTGATGCCCCAAAGCGTAAAGGCCCGAATGGAAGCTCGGCGGCCCATGAGTTCGCGCGGGTTGATGGTGACCTCGCCGCGGTTGCCGATGACGATGACGCGGCCACGAATGGCGAGAAGTTTCAGGTCGTGGGCAAGGTTCACGTTCGCGAGCATTTCCAAAATAATGTCCACGCCGCTGCCACCCGCCGCTTTCATGATTTCTTCCTGATAACCCGCTTTGCGGTGATCGAAAACATGATGCGCGCCTTCGCGCGTGACCAGGTCGAGGCCCTTCTGCGTTCCCGCAGTGCCGAAAACAGTGAGCCCCATGGCACGCGCCATTTGCACGGCGGCGCTACCCACGCCGCCGCTGGCGCCATGCACGAGGACGGTCTCCGAAGCGTGCGCTTGCGCCGAGTGATACAGCGCGTGATACGCAGTCCCGTAAGGAACCCATACGCCCGCGCCCTGGCCGAAGCTGATCTTGTCCGGAAGCGCGTGCACCTGCTCTTCGAGCGCGAGGGCATATTGAGCATAAGCGCCGGTCACAGTCTTCGCGGTGTAAACGCGGTCCCCCGGCTTTACTTTCTTGACGCCGTCACCGACGGCTTCGACGACTCCGGCGCCATCCGAGCCCGGCGTGTAGGGAAGCTGAGGTTTGACAGCGTAGCTGCCTGCGCGCATGTAGGTGTCATAAGGATTCACGCCTGCGGCGTGGATACGGACAAGAACTTGTCCGGCGCCCGGTTTCGGGGTGGGCACCTCTTCGAGTTTGAGTACCTCAGGACCCCCGAATTCACGAACGAGAATCGCTTTCATTTCCGGACCTCCAACGTTTCCATTGCTCCAGTTTCTTTGCGTCTAGGAGACATCCCTCGGCCCCGGGCCAGCCAAAGCCGCTGGCTCTTCCTTCTTGATGGCAGAAAAAAACATCTGCAAATCAAAAGTGTTCTTCAGAGGCGATCGCCGCCGCTTCCTTTTCGATGAGCCCGGCGGAGCGGCCCCAGGCGGTCGTTTGCCAATTGTCTTTCCCTTTTTTCGCGGGAATCCACGGCGGCAGCGACTGATTGAGATAATCGGCAAGGGCGTAGAGATACGGCTCATACATGTTGCGCAACTCGGTGATTTTGCGATCGGCTTCGGGGCCGTCCTGGAGCTTCGTGCCGTGCTGGGCCAGCGTATCGCGAATGCGGCGCAAGTCTTCCGCGGGGAGACGATTGTGGGGAAGCGCACGCGGGGGCGTCTTGAAAACTTGTGACAAGTCAACGGCTGCATGGCGCGCGATGGCGAACGTAAGGTCGGCCTGGCGCTGGCAGGCGTCTTCAATGCCGACCTTGACCAGCGCGCAGGTGTCCAGAATCGCAGTCAGGGCAGCGATCCAGGACTGGTTGTCGTGCTGTGAGCGGAAAAATGCCAGCACCGGGTAGGAAAGATGGCTCTCCATCAGTTCGGCTGCCCAAAACTCCCAGTCTTTCAGAAGTTCGCGGAGCGCTTCGTTGCCGTGCGGGTAGGCGTGACGGCGGAGAAGCTCCCCGGCCGTGGGAGGAGTGCCGGCACGCGAATCAAGCAGGGAAATGTTCACTTCCCGTTTCGAAAACGAACCATAGATAAACGGCAGGTAACCAATGATGGCGGCGAGAAACCCAAATCCAAAACCAGCTTCCGTGACGACAAGCGCGCGTGCGATCGCTGAGTGCGGGACCACATCGCCGAGACCCAGGGTGAAAAAAGTCGTGCCACTGAGATAAAGGTCCGTAAGAAAGCTGGGCTGCGCCCCGGTCATGACCACGGCTGAGCCCGCGCCGTACTGCATCAGCCCAAAACTGAACACTAATCCCACGGCCCATACCCCGACCAGGATGAGCAGCGAGATCGGGCCATAGAAACCAAGAAGCGCCTCGCGGGTTTTGCGAGAAGGGACAAGCCGGGTGACGAATTTCCAAGATCTCCAGCTTGTTTTGTAAAACAGCCGCGCAAGCCGGAACCGGCGCGTGACGCGGCGCGGCAGGATGACGGCCTCGAACGCATCCCAAACCACGATCAGGAAAATCGCGACACCTAGAGCGAAAGCGCCGGGAGCTGGAATCATGTGCGGCATTGTACCTGTTTGGCTCAGCGAATGAGAACGCCCGGTTCTTACGGCTCGAGCCGCGCGCTGACGCTGATTTCGGCCTTGAAGAGCTTCGAAACGGGGCAGCCGGTTTCGGCCGCCTTCACCGCGGCGTCGAATTTCGCTTTGTCGGCGCCGGGAACACGCGCGACCAGATCGAGATGACTTTTCGTGATGGCGAAACCGTCCGGGAGTTTGTCGAGCGAAATGGTGGCGGTGGTTTCGAGCTTGGTTGCCGTCATGCCGGCGTTGCCGAGTTGCGCGGAAAGCGCCATCGTGAAGCAGCCGGCGTGCGCCGCAGCGAGCAGCTCTTCAGGGTTGGTGCCGACTCCATTTTCAAACCGCGTGCTGAAGGAATATTGCGTCTGCTTGAGCACACCGCTATCCGTCGAAATGGTGCCCTTGCCGTCTTTCAAGCCACCTTGCCACACTGCCGATGCTTTGCGCTGCATAACTTCGCTCCTTTTGCGCTTTTCGCAGTATTCATCTCAAGAGAATTCGATTCCCGGGCTCGTGGGAAGGGTATATTCAGAAAATGCCGTTGTCGAGACTCGTTTGCGTGCGCTCATGACCGGTGTTCTGGAGCAAACCGCGCACCGCCCCTGGCCGCTGCCCGTGGGCCCGTGGGTCATGGCCCAGCGCTGGCACGATCTGCTCTTCGCGCATTGGCCCGTCCCTGCCGCAGAACTGCAGCACCTCATTCCTACTCCACTGACGATAGATACGTTTAACGGTCAAGCATGGCTGGCGGTTGTCCCCTTTCGCATGTCACGTGTCCGGTTACGTGGGACGCCGGCCGTACCGTGGCTGTCGGCTTTTCCTGAACTAAATGTTCGCACCTATGTGAAGTGTGAGGGCAGACCCGGCGTGTGGTTCTTCAGCCTGGACGCAGGTAACCCGCTTGCCGTCGCCATCGCGCGAGCGTGGTTTCACCTGCCATACTTTCGCGCGCGGATGCGCTGTTCGAATCGAGATGGCTGGATCGAGTACGCCAGTCAGCGCGCCCACAACGGCGCAGTTGCTGCGGCCCTGAAGGGGCGTTACCGTCCTGTTGGCCCGGTGATTTTTCCTGTACCAGACACCCTCGAATATTTCCTGACGGAACGCTACTGCCTCTATACGCTCGACGGCAAGCGCCGGCTCATTCGCGGTGAGATTCATCATCTGCCCTGGCCCTTGCAGACGGCCGAAGCCCAGTTTGATCAAAATACAATGGCGGAAGCCGCTGGGGTTCTGCTCCCGGCGGGCAAGCCGCTGCTGCATTTCGCGAAAAGGCAAGACGTCATCGTGTGGCGGCCCCAGCGCCTGCCTTGATTCCCAGCAGTGCATTGTCACCGTTTATGAAAAATGAAGGAGGCGGCGACGACTATGAACACGAAACCGACACCGTAATTCCACCTGAATTTGTTTCCGGGGTACAGCACGGTGACAATGCTTAAATCGGAAAAGGAACCGTAAGTCCGTCTTCCCGGAGGGCAAGGATATAGCCTTCGATGGCCTCGCGAATATTGTGGATCGCGTCTTCTTTGGTTTTTCCCTGGCTGATGCTTCCCGGCAGACTCGGACATTCTGCGACCCAATAACCACTCTTGCCGGGGTGGAGCATCACCTGCCGCATTGAGTCACCTCTGAAGAAATTCTAGCACGTGCCTCACACGTTGAGGGTGAGTGAGACCAGGTCGGTGCGCGCGGGCGGAGCAAGCGGCGGCAGCTTCGAGCGGTCCACCGGGTGATAGAGCGTGTCGCGCTCGACAGGGACGCGGCCGGCGGCGCGGATGAGGCGTTCTAGTTCGCTGCGCGGCGTGAACTCCGCGGTTTTTGCGCCTGCGTCGTGATAAATCTTTTCTTCGACTACCGTGCCGTCGAGATCGTTGGCTCCAAAACGCTGCGCAATCTGCGCGATGCTTGGCGAGAGCATGATCCAGTACGCTTTGATGTGCTCGAAATTGTCGAGCAGCAATCGCGAGGCGGCGATGTTGCGCAGGTCGGCGTACCCGGTCGGCTTCGGGATGTGCGACAGCGCGGTGTTGTCCGGGTGAAACGCCAGCGGGATGAACGCCACGAAGCCGTGCGTCTCATCCTGCAGCTCGCGCAGCTTGACGAGGTGGTCGACGCGCTCTTCTTCCGTTTCCACGTGGCCATAAAGCATCGTGGCGTTCGAACGCAGACCGATTTCATGCGCCTGCCGCGCGATGCTGAGCCACATCTGCCCGCTGACTTTGTGGTCGCAAATGATTTTGCGCACCCGCGGATGAAAAATTTCCGCGCCGCCCCCCGGCAGCGAATCCACCCCGGCTTCCTTCAATTTCAGCAGCGTCTCCTTGATGGTGAGCTTGGCAATGCGCGCGAAGTAGCCCACCTCCACCATGGTAAAAGCCTTCAAATGCACGCCGGGACAGCGCTGCTTGAGCCCGCGCATCATCTCCAGAAAATAGTCGAACGGCAAATCCGGATGCAGCCCGCCGACAATGTGAAATTCCAGCGCGCCTTCGCGCGCGCCCTGTTCCGCGCGGGCGTAAATCTCTTCCAGCGCGAAGTTGTACGCGCCCGGCGCGTCGGGGTCGCGGCCAAAAGCGCAGAGCTTGCAGTGCGCCACGCAAATGTTGGTCGGATTGATGTGCCGGTTGACGTTGTAATACGTGACGTTGCCGTGCTTTCTTTCGCGCACGTAATTCGCCAGCCAGCCCACGGCTAGCAGATCGGGCGAGCGATAGAGTGTGATGCCGTCTTCAAAAGAAAGCCGCTCGCCCGCAAGAACCTTGTCGGCAATCGGCTTCAACCGTTGGTCGGTGATCGTGAGTTCGCCCATTTCGAATCCGCCGTAGAATTCAAACGCGCCAAACCGCCGCTGCAGCGCCCCAGAACAGCAGGAACAACATACTAATATAGCCGTTCACGGTGAAAAACGCAGCGTCCAGCTTGCTCAAATCGTCCGCTTTGACGAGAGAATGCTCGTAGGCGAGCAGGGAAGCGACCACGGCGATGCCTGCCCACGCCGGCCAGGGCAATCCTAGACTGAACGCCAGCCACGCGAGAAGCGCAATCACGCCGATGTGCATCCCTCGCGCAATCACGAGCGCATTGGCGATCCCGAATTTTTTGGGCACGGAAAAAAGCCCCGCGTGCTGATCGTAATCAACGTCCTGACACGCGTAGAGCACGTCAAATCCACCAACCCACAGCGTAACTGCGGCGCAAAGGATCAGCATGCGCCAATCGAGACCGCCGGTGATGGCGATCCATGCGGCAGCCGGCGAGATGCCCAGGGCAAATCCGAGAAAGAGATGCGACCAGTTGGTGAACCGCTTGGTGAAGGAATAGAAAAAAAGAATCGCGATGGCCAGCGGCGCAAGCTTCAGCGCAAGAGAATTGAGCTGCCACGCGGCGAGAAGAAACGCGGTGACTGCGGCGAGCGTGAAAAACCACGCAAATTGCAGCGTGAGAGCACCTGTCGCGAGCGCGCGCTGTTTTGTACGCGGATTCTCACGGTCGTAGCGCAAATCGGCGATGCGGTTCATGGTCATGGCCGCGGAGCGCGCCGCGACCATAGCCACAATAATCCAGAAAATTTGGCGGACTGAGGGCCAGCCCCTTGGAGGTTGATGCGTCGCGCGCGCAGCCAGCAGCGCGCCGGTCAGCGCGAACGGCAGCGCAAAAACGGAGTGCTCGAACTTGATCATTTCGAGCACCGTGCGTATGCGGGTCGTTTTCATCAGCAGAAACAAGAATCGAACGCAGAGTGCGCGGTGAACTCCGGCCGAAGCGGAAAAGATGCCGGCGCTCCTCTGTGAACTCTGTGATCTCTGTGTTGAATTCTTTTCATGCTTTTGCTTCCTTCGAAGCAGAATGCCCGGTCCAGCGGTACATTTTTTCTTGAGGGAGATTGATTTCTGCCAGCACGCGGCAGACATATTGCGTGACGAGGTCGTCGATCGTTTTCGGATGGTCGTAAAACGCCGGAACCGCGGGCATGATGACCGCACCCGCCTGCTGGGCACGGATCATATTCTCCAGATGAATGCGATTGAACGGCGTGTCTCGCACGCAGAGAACGAGCTTGCGATTCTCTTTGAGCATCACGTCGGCGGCGCGCGCAACCAGGTCGTCGCTGATCCCATTGGCGATTGCGCCGAGCGTACCCATCGAGCAGGGGATCACCAGCATCGCATCCACGCTGTAACTCCCGGACGCGATGGAAGCGCCCACATCTTTGTTGGGCAGAATTTCGATTTTTGCCGCCGCGCGGTCCAGAATGCGTGCCGGGAGTTGTCTTAAATCACCGGCCGAAATGCCCAGCTCCTCGGCGAAAAGGCGTTGCCCGGTTTCAGTGACCACCAGGTGAATGCGCGCCACGCGCGGGTCTTCCTCCAGCAGTGCGAGAGCTTTTTGCGCGAGAATGGCCCCGCTGGCGCCGGTCACACCCACGGTGACAACCTGTTTTTGCGTGTCTGGCATATTTTCCGCGCGGATAAGTTCAGTCTCGCAGCGGCATGGAGGCAAGTCAAGCGAAGGTGATCGTCCCATGCGATGATAGAATTCGCGGCGGCCGGAGAATATGAATCAGAGTGATTTATTGAAAATTCTGGAATCGGTGAAGGCGGGCGAACTCGCGCCGGCAAAGGCCATCGAGCGGCTCAAACATTTGCCGTTCGAGGATATTGGCTTTGCGAAAGTGGACCATCACCGCGCGTTGCGGCAGGGTTTTGCCGAAGTGATCCTCGGAAAGGGCAAAACGCCGCAGCAGGTCGCGGAGATTGTAAGGGCGATGCTGCGCAAGAAAGACTCACGGCACAACATTCTCGTGACGCGCGTGGACGCGAAAATTTATTCGGTTGTGAAAAAGACCAATGGAAAAACCGCGCGCGCGGCAAAATTTCATCCCGTTTCCGGAGTGATTACAATTGAGCGAACCCGGGAGATTACCGGCAAGGGAACAATTCTCGTGGTTTCCGCGGGCACCAGCGACATCCCCGTGGCGGAAGAGGCGCTGCTAACGGCGCGCATGATGGGGAACCGCGCGGAACCTTTGTATGACGTCGGCGTTGCCGGCATCCACCGGCTGCTCGAGCACCGCGAGAGCAAACTAGCGCAGGCGCGTGTCATTATTTGTGTGGCGGGCATGGAAGGCGCGCTGCCGAGCGTTGTCGGCGGCCTTGTCGCCGTGCCGGTGATCGCCGTTCCCACGAGCGTCGGCTACGGCGCCAGCTTCGGCGGCATCGCCGCGCTGCTCGGTATGCTAAACAGTTGCGCGTCAAATGTGACGGTCGTGAACATCGACAACGGCTTCGGCGCCGCCTGCTTCGCCTCCTGCATCAACCGCTTGTGAACACTTCGCGAAAAGTCTCTGCGAATTTCTACATTCCTTGCGTCTCGCCGTTGTCTTTTTCATTAGCCCAGGGCATGTTTCCGCCGGCGTCAGGATTTCAACAGGACTTTCATCACGCCTGATTGTTGAGCAAAGCGAATCGCCGTTGGTGCTTCCGCGAGGGGAAACCTGCGCGTGATGAGCGGGTGCGGATCGACTTTGCGGGAACGAAGCAAGGCGATCGCTCTCGCGAACGGGCCGCAGCGGGACCCGATGATGTTGATTTCTTTGACGACGATGGGCCAGGTTTCCACGGGAGCGGCCCCATGAAACGTGGATTTAAGGACTACCATTCCGCGCGGCTCGGTCATCTGCTGCGCCAGTGCGAGCCCGGTGGGCGAGCCGGTAGCCTCAACGACGAGCGGGAAATCTTCTTTGATGCGCTTCAGGTCACTCGCATCGCCGCGGACTTTTCTTGTTTGAATGCCCGCACGGTGCGCGACAGCTAATTTTTTCTCGTGCTTGCCGTACATGACGACACGCGGTATCGCTGTGTGCAGCACGCGCGCGATGAGTTGCGCGAGTTTGCCATCGCCGAGGACGGCGGCGAAACGGAATTTCTTCACGTCAACCTGCTCCAGGATCTCGCACGCGGCGGCGAGCGGCTCCACAAAAACCGCCTGCTCATCTGTGATGTTATCTGGAACGAGATGCAGGTTTTCCAGCGGCAAAGCGAGATATTCGGCGAAGGCGCCGTCGTGCGCGACGATACCGAGAACGGTGCGCCGCGCACAGTGTGTTTTCAAGCTGCGGCGGCAAAAATCGCACACCGGCTTGAAGCCACGCGCAGAACAAGAAACGTTAATTTCTCCGCAAACGCGCTGCCCCATCCATCTTTTCTTTGTTGCGTTCGAAACGCCGCGCACATCCGCGACTTCGCCGAGGAACTCATGCCCAGGCGTCCCGCGAAAATTGTGATACCCGCGAAGAATTTCAACGTCGGTGTTGCAGATCCCGGCGAGCCGCACGCGAATGAGCGCCCAGCCCTTTCGCAATTTCGGTAGCGGCTTTTTCCTGGCTACAAGTCTGCGGCCTTGAACGATGAAGGCGAGCATTCAGCCCTTCAATCATCAGTGCAGCACAGCAGCTAGGGTCTTAATCAACAGCGGTTCCTGTTCAGGGAAGACGGTGCGGAGGTCCAGGATAAGGCGCTCATCTTCGACTCGGGCGATGACCGCGATTCCGGCGGGCGCGCGCCGGAGGCGCTGTTCGAGCTTCGTCGCGGAATACCGCGCGCTGGCGATGCGAATCACTTTGGACGGCAGGGATTGCGATGGCGTGGATCCGCCGCCGGCCAGGGAAGCGCCGTCGGCGATTTCGATTTCCACTTCGTCGAGCGGGAGTTCCGGTCGCAGCTCGCGGATGAAATTTTCGGCGCGGCGCTTCAATTCGTAAGGAGTCATTCGAATCATCCGCATGGCGGGGACTTCGTTCCAGGCGGAGCGCAGATAAGCCCCAAGTGTCGCTTCGAGCGCCGCGATGGTGAGTTTGTCCACACGCAGCGCGCGAAACAGTGGATGCCGCCGCACGCGCGCGATGAGATCTTTTTTCCCCGCGAGGATGCCCGCTTGCGGGCCGCCGAGGAGTTTATCGCTGCTAAAGGTCACCAGGCCGACTCCGGCTTCGACGCTTTGTCGGACCGTGGGTTCGCTGACGCCGTGCTCGGAAAGATCAATGAGGCAGCCCGAACCGAGGTCCTCGACGAGAGGCAGACCGGAGCGCTGACTTAGGGTGACGAGCTCATCGAGCGAAGGCTTGTCGGTGAAACCAGTGACTTTGAAATTGGACGGATGCACGCGAAGCAAGAGACGCGACTTTTCGTTGATCGCGTTTTCATAGTCGGCGAGACGCGTGCGATTGGTGGTGCCGACCTCGCGGAGGATTGCGCCGCTCTGTTCCATGATCTCGGGGATTCGAAAACCGTCGCCGATTTCGATGAGTTCGCCGCGCGAGACGATGACTTCGCCGCCGCGAGCAAGAGCCGCGAGGGTGACCAGGACGGCGGCGGCGCAATTGTTGACGACGATCGCGGCTTCCGCGCCCGTGAGGCGTGTCAGCAACTCGGCAGTGTGAACGTCGCGCTTGCCGCGCGCGCCGTCTTCGAGATCGTATTCCAGATTGCTGTACTGCGTGGCCGTGCGGCGAAATTCCTCGACGACCGATTCGGGAAGCGGCGCGCGCCCCAGATTCGTGTGCAGAATCACCCCGGTCGCATTGATGACCGGCTGCAGCGAATGCGCGAGGATCCGCTCCACCCACTCGGCGATCGTTCCTTCGATATCTCCCACGGAGAGGGCCGCGACGACGCTCGCTGCGAGTTCACCGGCGATGCGCCCGCGCAAGTCGGCGAGCACCGCGCGCGCGACTTCCACCATCACGCTGTGCTCCACCCGTTTCGAAAGCGCCGCCAGGCGCGGCTGGAGGAGCAATTCATCGACCGAAGGAATCTGGCGCAGGAGTTCGGCTTGCTCTGCGGAAATAGCTCGCTTGGCGCGCGCGTCCATGGCCACATTTCAGCATAGAGCGGACGGGCGAGCAATGCCCGGAGTCTGTCCCTGAGAGCAGGAAGGGGAGAACGGCCCTGAAGGATGCCGAATGCGCATCGGAGAAAACGTCAAAGGGTTGACGCCCTAGCTGTGTACTTCTAGCATTGGAGTTCGGATTAGGATTGCGGTTCGGGGGGCTCCTCCACACATGGCGACCATCGACGAAGATCTGGCTACGGTTGAAAAAGATATCCGGCAGCTCAAGGTGGAATACGACCAGTATTTCGGCGGCGGCCGCAAGCGCCCGCCTTCGGAAATCGAATGGCGCATCGACCTGCTCCTCAAGCGTTACGCGGAGCGCGGCGGCGAGCTGAAGTCCGCGCAGCGCTTCCGCTTCAATAACCTCACGCAAACCTACGCAAAATACAAGGATATCTTCCGCAAAAAGCTGAAGCAGAAGGAAGAGGGCAGTATCCAGCGGCACTTCGGCGCGGCGGCGAGAGAGATTGAAGCTTCCCGCGCGCAAAAACAATCCGGAGAGCAGGCATCCGGGGCGGCGCCGGAAGAGTCCAAAGCATTCCGCATGACCTGTTCCGAACCAGAGCGCGAAAAGGAGAAGGTTGAGCAGCTTTATCAGGCGCTCCTGCAGGCCAAGCAGCAGGCCGGGGAAGAGACGGGAAAGCTGTCGCGCTCCAGTTTCAACGAATTTGTTCTGAAAAAAACCAA
>Ga0066710_100002892_pt1 | contig 14232 bp, 16 predicted proteins | sample GraSoiAngelo_159_FD_79666 | JGI IMG/M metagenome (GOLD analysis project Ga0066710, IMG submission 79666) | Grasslands soil microbial communities from the Angelo Coastal Reserve, California, USA - 14_1009_16_40cm | ecosystem: Environmental > Terrestrial > Soil > Grasslands | place: USA...
GCCGTGTCGCGGTTACGGGCGCGGGCGACGTAGGCGTACGTTGCGAGCTTGATGCCGCGGCGAAGATCGAAGGTCGCGCACCCCTCGGCGTGATAGACCGACATGCGATTAACTTCGCCGTCGGCGAAGGTCGCGACGAAAGTGGGGCTGTGTTTGCTCATGTGTGTCTCCGAAATGAAAGGCGCCGCCCTCGCGAGCGGCGCCGTGACGGTTCACTCCGCGGCCACCAGTGGCAGCTTCGGCTGTGTGATCTTGTCGACCGCGCGCCAGATCCTGTCGACGCCGACCTCGGCGACGAGCACGGCGAGATCAGCATCTGTAAGCGTGTCGGCGCGGCGATAAAGCAGCCGCTGCCGTTTCGGCTGCGGTGCCTTGCGTGGCGTAGCCGCAAGGTCGTTGATCGCGGTGCCGGTGAAGGCGACCAAATCGCGGAGCAGCTTGCGGAGCGCCCGCCTTTGCTTGACCGATTCGGCCTGGCCGGTAACGGTCTTGGCGGTGTTGCCAGCGGGCGCTTGCCCGTTGGTGTAGACACCAGCCGTAGGGGCTGGTATTTCCTGCTTGCACAACATCGTGGTTTCCCTTCCTGGGCGCGCTAACGCCCGTGAGGCCAAGACAGAGACCCCCGCGGCGGCCTCGACTCCGCGGGGGTTTTCGTTTTTCAGGCGGCGGGGATTGTTGTCTCGCCCCTGAGCAGGCGATCGAGCGCAAGGCGCGGGATCAGCCAGCGACGGCCAACCCGAAAGACGCCAGAGATCTGGCCGGACGCGACCACCTCGTAGGCTTGGTTACGGCCGATGCCGAGCTTGAGAGCGAGGTCTTCCACGGTGACGACGTCGTCGGTGGTTCGCCCAGCTCGCCGGACGCGCCGCCGTGGACGGGCAGGCTGCTTCATGATCGCTCTCCCTTAATTCTCTGTGATTCCCTAGAATTACCCTACGTCCGTTTGTGGTCCTTGACAATACTCTGGGATCCACTAGAAAGGACTAGGAGGGAGAGCGAGGGACAATGGACGAGAAAATTAAGCGCCGAGGCCCCGGACAGCCGGTCAAGAAGGTGCCGCGCGGCACGAAACGCGTTCAGGTCTCGATGATTTTGAGCGCCGAACTCAAGACTCGCATCGATGCTGTGGCAAAGCGCGACGGGCGCACGTTCAGCCAGACCGGCGAGATGCTGGTTGAGCATGCACTCGCCGTTGATGGCGTGCTTCGGCAGATGAACCAAACGCTGGAAGACCTGGAAGACATTGTCCGCGAGAAATTCGAGGCCGTGATGATACAGCGCGGCTACACGAAACTGCGCGTGCGCGACGATCCCCGATTCCCTCAAGGTTTTGTGTGGGTTTCGCCAGAGGCCCGCGACCAGCGCTCCGGGTTCACGTCATGGGACGAAGGCGAGCAGCCGGGAGGCGAAGTCGCCAGTCAGATCGAGGAGGAGCCTAAATGAAGGGCAACCTCACCCGCCGCGGCGAGCGGTCTTGGCGGCTAAAATTCGACGCCGGTCGCAATCCGCTCACTGGCAAGCGCGAGATCAAATACGTCACGCTCAATGGCAATAAGGCGCAGGCACAAGCCGAGGCGACCAAGATTCTCACAGGCGCTCTCACGGGCGCATTTGTCGATCCAAGCCGGGAGACGGTCGCGACCTTCGCTGAGCGCTGGCTGCGTGACTGGGGGACACAGAACCTCGGCGGCAAGGCGTATGAGCGCTACGGCGAACTATTGCGCAAGCACGTCATCCCGCGTGTCGGCGGTCTGCCGATCCAAAAATTGCGCGCCGCCGACTTGCAGGCGATCTACGCGGCGATGGGCGACGTTTCCGATGCCACCCGACTATACGTGCACCGAGTCACCTCTCGCATGCTGCGTCACGCAGCACAGTGGGGGGTCGTTCACCAGAACGTGGCGACCCTGGTCGATGCGCCGAAGGCACGCACGAGTGAGGTAGAAGTCCTGACGCAGGAACAGGCCAACGCCGTGCTCGAAGCCCTGCAAGGGCACTGGCTGCATCCGATCGTCGCCCTAGCGATCGGTTCCGGCGCCCGGCGCGGTGAATTGTGTGGGCTGCGCTGGCGCGACCTCGACCTCGACTCGGGTACCATGAAGATTGAACGCGCGGTCGAGCAGACCAAGCAGAGCATCGCGGTCAAGCTGCCCAAGACCAAGCACAGCCGCCGCACTATCACCCTGGCGCCGGTCACGGTCGACGTGCTGCGCGCCCATCGGCGGGCGCAGCAGGAACAATGGCTAGCTCTCGGCAGAGGCAAGCTGGCGCCGGAGACGCCGGTGTTCGCCGCGGTCGAGGACGGGGGAATCATGTCGCCGCGTTCGATCAGCAAGGCATGGGAACGTGTGACCAAGCGGCTCGGTATCGGCGTCGGTTTTCACGCGACGCGCCACTACCATGCCTCGACCCTGATCGCTGCCGGTGCGTATGTGGTGACGGTCTCCCGCCGTCTGGGACACGGCAGCGCCGCCATCACGCTCACCGTCTACGCTCACCTGATGAAGCCGGACGACCATGCCGCTGCGATCATGCAGAAGGTGCTCGGACCGAAAGCGTGAACAAAAGCCGGAATGTTGGGTGCCAATTGGGTGCCAATTTTCGGTTTTGTTCTTTTCGGGTCTTTGCTAAGTGATTGAGATTGCTATCTGGAGAGGTGGCTGAGTGGTTGAAAGCACCGCACTCGAAATGCGGCATACGGGTAACTGTATCGGGGGTTCGAATCCCTCCCTCTCCGCCAACGCGCCGCTTCAGCTCACGCCCGCTTGCGTCGCGGAGGCCCCGTTGCGGGGCCCAGTCCTTTTTGGCCCCGAAGCGGACGTCATTGTCCGCTAGAACGCACCGACGCTCAACCGCTGATCACCCCGCAAGCGAGGCGCCGCCAGATGGTCCATAGACCTGCAATGATCAAGGATCAGGACAGGGTCGAGATCCGGCTGACGAGGGAGGCCGAATACCGGCTTCCGTTCACCTTCATCGAGGCGCTGAACGAGGGAACACTTTTCGATCGTCCGGCGCATGTTTTCCGCGATGCGGCCCGGCAGCACCGGTTGTTTCACGTCGTGAACCGGACCACCGAAAACATTCTCGGCACCGGAGTCGTTCAACTGGCATCGGGCGGACACAAATCGCCCACGCAGGCCGAGGTCGGTGGCCTGATGGTTCACCCGGCCGCACGCGGCTTCGGCATCGCTTCTCTTCTCGTGAAGGTCATGATGGTCTACGCCGTCAAGGAAAGCGGGCGCGATGCGCCGGATGAGCAGTATCTCGCCCACGTCGTCGATGGTAATGGCGGCCCCCTCCACGCGCTGCTCGAGGCCGGCTTCAGGCCCGCTGGACATGTCGATATCCACCGCGGCGACATCGACGCGGTGATCGACCACATGCTCAAGGACGGGGAGTCCGAAGTTCGTCTGCAGGCGTTCGTCTTCGACCGTCAAGCGGTGGGAAAGCTGGTCTTGTCGCTTTGGACGTTCGTCCGCGAGCACCGCGGCCTGATCACTCGATCAGACGCAGCAGGCGATACTCGGGTGACGGTCGATTTCTCGCACGTGATCCCACCCGCCCACCTGGACGCGCAGGTCGAGCTGCTCAAGCTCAACAGTAATTTCTAGAGGGTGATGACTTTAGATGGAGTCGCTCGCTCCACCCCCAGTCATGCCCCGCGAAAGCGGGGCATCCAGTAATCAGGGAGAGTCCTGTGGTTACTGGATCGCCCGCTTTCGCGGGCGATGACGACGGAAAGGCGAACGATCCAACCAAAAATCATCGCGCTCTAAGTGTCCGAATGTGGCCGGCGCATTTTCAGAGAAAGAGGTCGCGCCTGCTCCTGACAGCGGGTATCACGGCAATCGGCGCAAGATCGCACAAACCGGAGCAATACGGGCGAGCGCCGATGCCCGGCGTCGGCTAAAATGGAAAACGCCCAATCCAGGCAGAGTCTAGCCGGAGGTATGGACGTGCAAGGAGCGCTCTCCCCTCGATCCCTCGCATCCCGCCGACGCTTTCTCGGCACGGCCGGCGCCATGCTATCATTCCGTCATTTCACGGCAGGAGGGCGCGATGCATATCCGGCTCAGGGCTATTCTGATTTGCGCGCTGGTGACGCTGCCACTAGCGGCGCAAGCGCAAACGTTCCCAGGCGCCGACTGGCAGCGCAAGACCCCGGCGGAGGCAGGCATCAACCCGCAATTGCTGAAAGATGCGATCGACTTTGCCATCGCGAGTGAGATCAAGAACCCGCGCGACCTGAAGCTTAACCACTACCGAACTTTCGGCCGCGAACCGTTCGGAGACGCCATCGGTCCGATCAAGGACCGCGGTGATCTGACCGGCGTCATCATCCACAAGGGCGTTTTGGTCGCCGAATGGGGCGAGCCGCAGCGCGTGGATATGACGCACAGCGTCACCAAAAGCTTCCTGTCGAGCGCGGTTGGCCTCGCGTACGACGGCGGCATGATCCGCAGCGTCGATGATATCGCTCGCGACTACATGGCGCCGATCCAGCTTTACAACCCCTTGCCGATGAGCAACCGCGCCGACCGCTTGGGCGCGCCCGACCTGATTGACCTGTTCGGCACGCCCCACAACCGCACCATCACCTGGAATCATCTGCTTCGGCAGACCAGCGACTGGGAGGGAGCGCTTTGGGGCAAGCCCGACTGGGCGGACCGGCCGACTAACAAACCGGACGAATGGCTCACACGACCGCGCGATAAGGCCGGCACTGTTTACAAATACAACGATACGCGCGTGAACGTGCTTGCGCTCGCTGCGCTGAACGTCTGGCGGCGGCCGCTGCCGCAGGTGCTCAAAGAGAAGATCATGGAGCCGATCGGCGCCTCTAACACTTGGCGCTGGTTCGGCTACGACAACGCCTGGGTTGTGATCGACGGCCAGCCGGTGCAGTCGGTGACCGGCGGGGGCCATTGGGGGGGCGGCATGTTCATCAACGCCTATGACATGGCGCGCTTTGGTTATCTCACGCTGCGCCGGGGCAAGTGGGGGGACCGGCAAGTGCTGTCGGAGAAGTGGGTGAACATGGCCCTCACGCCGACGGGGCTGCAATCGCCCTACGGCTTCATCAACTATTTCCTTAACACTGACCGCAAACAGTGGCCAAGTGCGCCGAGCACCGCTTTCATGCACAACGGCAACGGCCTCAATATGGTCTACGTCGATCCCGAGAACGACCTTGTCGCAGTCGTACGCTGGATCGACAACAATGCCGTGGACGGGTTTCTCAAGCGGCTGATCGCGGCGGTGGCGGAGAAGAGCTAGGGCACTTGGGTTTAATCGCTAAACAAACCAGGAAAAGCCATGTCCGACGAAGAACTGAAATCTGAACTCGAGCGCCTCCGCAACGAAAACGCAGCCCTAAAAAAGGGGGCGTCTTCCGGTATCCGCATGAAGGTAAGCGAAAAGGGAGCACTCTCGATCTACGGGATGGGTCGCTTTCCCGTGACCTTGTATAAAGAACAGTGGCTGAAGCTGCTGGACATGGCGGCCGACATTCGCGCGTTCATTGCTACGAACGAAGCGCAATTGAAGGCGAAGGATTAAACGTATCGCGTTGACTGATGAAAATCAGTGCCTCACCCGAACGCGGCCGGCGCATTTTCAGAGAAAGAGATCGCGTCTGGCCTTGGCAGCGCGCCATCACGGCCACTGGCGCAATCGCACAAATCAGAACAATACGGGCGAGCGCCGCTGCCCAGGGCCGGATAGAATGAGGAGGGCGAATCCAGGCGGAGTCTAGCCGGAGACATGGACGTGCAAAGAGCGCTCTCTCTTCAATCCCTTGCATCCCGCCGACGCTTTCTCGGCACGGCCGGCGCGGCCGGCGCGGCGAGCCTGACGCTTTCGCCGCTCACCACGCTTGCCGACGCGTAACCGTGTCGGGGGTTCGAATCCCTCCCTCTCCGCGCCTTAGCTGTCCGCCCACGTCTGCCCCGCATCCGATTTTTTCGCGACTCGCTGTCGAGGTCGCACGAACTAACCGTGGCCGAAAGCCCTACTCCTGCCCAAACGGCCAAAGTCGTGGTCACGAGGTTGTCATTGCCTGGGTTCGCCCGCTGTGATGGCCGTCACAGAATGGTCGATTGCATTCGCGTAGCGTCGTCAGGAGCTGCACCAACGCGTCGCGTTTTAACGATGCCCGATCGCTCGAAGGAGTCTGTGAGCGAGCACTATCGCCGCCTGGCGCAAGAGTGCTTGGAGATGGTGCCCACAATTGAGGATGAAGATAGCCGAGCATCTCTGATAGAGATGGCACGAGTCTGGATACGCTTGGCCAAAAGCTACGAAGACGACACGTCAATGCCGCCAGCTGCAACAAAGGAAACTCGGCCAGCCCTACAACAACAAGAGCAGGCACAGCCCAAGAACGATGATGACAAAGTCTAGTGCGGCGTAACTTAAAATCAAGAATTGATCCGCACATTGCTAACGACCCAGCCCGTGCCTACGAGAACGATCCCCTGGCGGCCGATTACCGGAGTTCATCGCTCGACAAGTTTTCCGCCCAACAGGGGCGTCCCGCTAAAAGTGGGTTCCGCGCGCATGACTTCCATGCACTAGGAACGGGCCTCTCGGAAGAGTGGTTGGTCCGCATGGAAACGTCAGCTCAATACCTAAAATTTGCTGAGGCATGTGACCGTATGGTTAAGCTGGCCAAGACGGAGCGACACCGTATGACCTTGAAAGAAATGGCTGAGATTTGGAGGAAGCTAGCCCAAGAGGCCGATACAAAGGACTACTCTAAAGTGCCACTCTAATGCTCTGGGTTTTTCCTCGGCGTCGCCTGTCTGGTGCGAGAGGTCGCTGCGCTGCGGGATTTCGATGTGGCCTGCGTCCGGTTCCGGTCATCCGCGACCGAGGCGGTCGGAGCCACACCACGGTGCATGTCCGCTTCGCCCCGAAAGCGGACAATCCCCGAAAGCGGACAATCACAGACCAACTCGGCAGGTCCGCTTTGTGCCCATTAGCCGACATCGCCTCCCGGTCAGCGGGTCGCGGGTCTCGACAAACTGTGGCGCGAGGGCCAGGTAGCTTCCGTCCGATACAGCCTCATAAGCCTCGCGCTTTTCACGCACGACCTCGTCGGTCATCCAGCATAAATACGACAGAGTTCGCGCTCATCGTCCAGCGCCAGCCAGCGGCGCAGTCGCCGGGCGATGATCAGAGCTGCTTTCGACATTGAAGCAATCTCGTCACGCGGACGCTGGTCGAATGGCTAATTTAAGTTGAGCTTGCCATTCGACCTATATGGTCCTGGACCATGCGCAGGTGGATCCGGAGCCGATGCAGGTCGACCTCGAACGGCTGAGCAACCTTCAACGTGCGCACGACGGATTCGATCTCGGAGAGCCGGGCCTGATGCTGGGCCAGCTGAGCTTTGTCCTCGCTCTGCGCGAGCTCGCGCTCGAGCCCGCCCAGCGCCCTGTGCAATCGGACGATACGACGCACGGCCAGCCAGCGGTAAAGGCGCGACGTAAAGCCGATGACGGGGATGAGCGCCGCGACGACGGGGACGACGAAGAACAGGATGCGGTCAAGCAGCGAGGTCAGCCAGAACGACGTGTACCGTTGCCAGAACGTCGGGCCTGAGCGATAGAAGCTTTGCGCGGTCAGAGAGAGCGGCAGATCGTTGGGTTGCTCGGCGGGAAACTCACCGAGCCGATTGAACGGCCCCCGCGCCAAGTGAACTTCGCGGATAGCTTCCAGTAGCAGATATTGCAAAGCCGGGTGCAGGTCCTTTCGCACCAGCAGGCTATTGCCGGAGGCCAGCAGGTTGACGTCCGCATCCGGAATGTCGTGAGTGAGATCGATGAGACCTTGCCACAACACCACGTGCTTGATCCCTGGGACCGTCTTGGCGATGGCCTCGGCCTGCGCGACGTTCATCAACCGCACGTCGGGCGCGGTGAGCGCGCGTCGCAATAGCCCGGTGTCGAGCTGGCTCGGAAAGATCGCCACATCGATTTCGCCCGCGATCAATGCGTCGATGGCCCTGTCATAATCCATATCGACGAAGCGGGTGGGCGCTTCGGCAGCACCACCGGCCTTGAGAACCTGCAGGATCAGCGGGCGGATGCTGGTTCCGGCCGTGCCGATGGCAAGACGCTTGCCGCGGAGCTGAGCGAATTGTGTGACCCGCTCCGCGCTCTTGTAGAAAACGAATATCGGCGCATCGAACACTCCGCCCAGCGAAGCGAGATGGTTCGAATCGTCAGGCTGAGCGAAGCCGACCGTGGTGAGCGCCGCCTGCACCTTTGAGGCAGGGTCGCGCAGCAGATCCAAATTTTCCACCGCGCCGGCGGTGTTGCGGATCTCCAAATCAATGCCGTCGCGAGCCAGTACCCGGGCATAGCGTCGGGCGAAGTTGTCGTACCCGGACCCGGCGATGCCGGCGCCGATGACCAGGCGGCGCGGCGGTAGCGGATCGACCAGGCTATAGACGACATAGAAGATTGCGAGAACGGCGGCCGCGGGAAGCGCAACGAGCAAAAGCCTTTGCAACATAGGCTACGTCCCTCTGTCGCTTACAAAGCGCATCAATGGCCAGATTCATGATCACGCCGCCGCCGCGCTGCCAAGCAGCGTGATGAACTCGCGCCGCCTCATGTCGGGCTTCCCCTCCGAGTCGGTCTACCGCGCGCTCAACCTGTCGTAGAAAGCTGGGCAAAGTCCTTGAAGCAGAGTTGAATTGTTCTGAATCTCGGTGGATTGCCACTCAACTCGTGATATTGCCGCCAAACTTGGCCACGCTATAAGAGAACATATTATCGTTATTGGGAAATTGAAAATTCGTCCCGGTGAATGGCGCCGGCGCAACGGCGATATATTGCGTCATCGGTCCAGCGTCCATGTAATACTGACAGCCACGACTGAAAATGTTTTTTGTTCCTTGCCCCGGTGTACCGGCAATCTGAATATAGCCTTGACACGGCGATCCACCGTGTATCCGGAAATTGACGCAAGATCGCACAAACCGGAGCAATACGGGCGAGCGCCGATGCCCAGGGCCGGATAAGATGAAGAGCCCGAATCCAGGCGGAGTTCAGCCGGAGGTATGGACGTGCAAAGAGCGCTCTCTGTTCAATCCCTCGCATCCCGCCGACGCTTTCTCGGCACGGCCGGCGCGGCCGGCGCGGCGAGCCTGACGCTTTCGCCGCTCAGCGCGCTTGCCGACGCAATGATCAAGCTTCCCTTGCCCGGAGGGCCGGACGAGCGGTCGATCACCACAGCCTTTCCGCAGAAAGGAGCGCTGATCCTGCAGCGAACCCGGCCGCCGCTGCTGGAAACGCCGCTCGAAGTGTTCGACCAATCCGTATTCACCCCGAACGACAAGTTTTACGTGCGTTGGCACTGGTCGCTTATTCCAAGCACAGTCGACGTGAGCAGCTTTCGATTGGCGGTGCACGGCCACGTGAACCAAAACCTGTCGCTGTCGCTCGATGAGCTCATGGCGCTCCCGCGGGTGGAGCTTGTCGCCATCAATCAGTGCTCGGGCAATTCGCGCGGTTATTTCCAGCCCCGCGTGTCCGGCGCGCAGTGGTCGCACGGCGCCATGGGAAACGCGCGCTGGACCGGGGTCAGGCTGAAGGACGTGCTCGATCGCGCCGGTGTCAAACCCGGCGCCGTCCAGGTTCGCTTTAACGGCATGGACGAGCCCATCGTGCCGGACGCGCCCGACTTCATGAAGTCGCTCGCCATCGATCATGCCCGCGACGGCGAGGTCATGCTCGCCTATGCCATGAATGGGGAGCAGCTCCCGTTGCTCAACGGTTTTCCGCTCCGGCTCATCGTGCCCGGATGGTTTTCCACCTACTGGGTCAAGATGCTCAACGACATCGAGGTGCTCGACCAACCCGACACAAATTTCTGGACGAAGACGGCCTACACGATTCCCGATACGCCGCACGCCAACGTGCAGCCCGGACAAACCGGCTTCAAATCCGTCCCCATCAGCCGGATGGTTCCGCGCTCCTTCATTACCAACATCAAGCCGGGCGACGCGCTGCAGGCAGGCGCGCCGACGCTCGCACGCGGCATCGCCTTCGGCGGCGATACGGGCGTGGCGCGCGTCGATTTCTCCAGCGACGGCGGCAACACCTGGCAGCAGGCCCAACTCGGCAAGGATGAAGGCAAGTACAGCTTCCGCCAATGGCAGTTCCGCTTCACCGCACCGGGCAGGGGATCGCAGGTGCTGATGGTCCGATGCACCAGCAGCAGCGGCGAGACGCAGCCCAACACGCCCTACTGGAATCCAAGCGGGTTCATGCGCAACGTCATCGAGCAGACGCCGGTCGTCGTATCCTGAGGAGGAGAAGATGTTGCGCCAGGTGCTGCTGACCGCCCTCATCGCTGCGGCTGCGCTTATGCCGCGCGGCGCGCATGCCGAGGAAAAATTGGTGCTGAAGTCGGTGACCGCCGATCTGCCGTTCGGCGACCGCATGTTCCCGGACGGCCCCGGTTCGGAGGCGGTCAACAACAATTGCCTGGCCTGTCATTCCGCCGGCATGGTGCTCACGCAGCCGGCGCTATCGAAGGAGCAATGGCACGCCGAGGTCGAAAAGATGCGCACGGCTTACAAGGCGCCGATCGATCCAAAAGACGTCAACGCAATCGTCGACTATCTCGTCGGACTCGGCAAACCGCGCCAATAAATTGATAGCGGTCGGTCATCTCCATCTGCTATCCATTGGTCGATGGTATGCCCGGACACATACATGATAAGGCCAGTGATTCCATCGGCTGGCACCGGATATTGGCCCGCGTCACCGGGGTATTTGTAAGCGGCGAGCAACGGTTCTGGGTTAGCGCTCATGACGACCCTTGAAGACATCGAAAAAGCAGTGGCGGAATTGCCGGCCGATCAACTTGCGCGATTCCGCGCCTGGTTCGAAGAATTCGAGGCCGCCCGTTTCGACGAAAGGATCGAGCGCGACGCCAAAGCGGGCAGGCTCGACCAACTCGCTGACCAGGCGATTGCAGACTTCCGCAACGGTCGCGCGCGCGAGCTGTGAGGCACTTCGCTAGTCCGTCCTTTTGGGAGGCCTATGCTAAGCTTCCAGAGAACATCCGAGCGCTGGCCAATAAGAACTACGCGCGGCTGAAGGCGGCGTAGATTTCCGCGTCCACCCGCACGCCGCCGTCACCGACTCCAAATCAGCCGACGACCAGCGCCGCGTGCTGGCTCTCGCCTTCGCTCATGCCGCGCGCCTTCATCCACTCGTAGGCACGGTTGAACAGCGTCGCGTCATAATAGTCGACGTGCTTGTAGCGCACGAACGCCCGCAGCAGTTCCGTCGGTTGCAAGGCGCCCTTGGCGTGGGCGGTGACGTGGTGGGCGTATTTGTAAAAGTCGGCGTTGATCAGGTCGACCGCCTCGTTCTCGGCATCGTAATAGGCCTTGCGCTGCGCCGGGGTGAGATCGGGCGAAATGACCTCGCCGCCGCGATAGAACGAGGCGGCGATGATATGGGCGCCCTCCTTGAGACCGAGGCTGATGAACGGTTCCATCACTGCAATCGCCCGCGCGCAACCGGCCTTGAGCGCCGCATAGCGCATCTGCGGCAGCCCGCCGTTCTGGATCTTGACGTGCTCCGGCCCGACGGCGCTTTCGAGCATCTGGATCGTCGTGTAGTGCGAGCCGGTAAGCTCCTGCGCCATGACCGGCACGTCCGACAGGTCGCGCGGGACCTGCAGCTTGTCGTCGAAGCTGAGGATCGCCTGCGCGGCGAGGGCCGCGCGCAGCGCCGCGATGTTGCCGCCGCGCTTGCCGCGCTCCAGCCGATCGATGCTCGCCCATTCGCAGACGTTGTAGCTGTCGGCGGAGCCGCGATCGAAAAGATTCTCCTTGAGGCGCGACATCAATGGCGTCTGCACGCTGTCCCTTTCCCGGTCCGCATAGGTGGCGGAAAAGCTGACATCAAGACCTGCCTTGGCGAACAGCCCTTCCTCGATGCCGACGATCACCGGCAGGTCGAAGACCGGGTTGTTGGGCGCAATGCTGACGGTCGGGCGATCCTGTTCGGGCTGCATGGTTTCCTCTCCGCTTGGAGCGTCCCGAGCGGCGGATCCCGGGATCCGCCTCCGCTGAATTTAACACCCCGGCGGTGACGGTTGCCAGGAGGCTTCCTTAGCATGTGGACCTGGCGGCAAGTCCGGCCGTCCGCTTTCCAATATGGCTTTCCTGATGCGGTTGCGACGAAATGGGACGCAATGACGTGACGGCACACGGCTTCCGCGCGACGTTCAAGACGTGGGCGAGCGAGCGCACGGCGCTCCAAAATGAGATTGTTGAAGCGGCCTTGGTCGTCGGCAGCAAGGTGGAGCGAGCTTACAGGCGCGGCGACATGTTCGAGAAACGTCGGCGCCTGATGCAGCAATGGGCAATATTCTGCACCCCGGCGCCCGGTGCCGAGCAACCTCGCGCCGATGCGGCGGATGGGCTAACATCCAACCGCTCTTTCACTGAGGGAAGCAACATGAGCGACGAAACAAAACTCGACCCCCTGTGGGAACGGACTAAAGCTTGGGCCGACAAGAACCGCACAATTTCTGGTGCGCTCGTTGGCGGCGCGGCCGGGACGATCGTGCCAGGGCTCGGGACCGTGATCGGCGCGATCGTGGGCGCGGGGATTGGATTTGCCTCATCGAAGGAAAAGAAAGATGACCGTCCCAGTTAGCGGCGGCTAGGCTGATCCCCGAAAACGCAGGTCGAAAGGCCACGCCGGCGGCGGCTCCTTCCCCCCTACTCCGCCGCCGCATGCGCGTGGCGCTGCACGTCCATGTTGACGAGATCGAGCGGTGAGGCTGTCTGCTCGAGCATGCCCCAGCTCTTGAGCCAGTCGTAGGTGCGCTGCATCTCGTCGAGCGGGATCGGCGCGGGATCGCAGACCACGAGCCGGCTCTCGCGCAGGTCGTCCACCTTCAGCGCGGCAATCTCCGGATCGCTCTTGGCGTAGTAGTCGATGAAATAATGCAGATAGGCGCGCTTGTCGGCGTTGATGCGGCGCACCGCTTCGCGCACCGCACGGTTGAAGGCGGCATAGGTTTCCGCGTCCACCCGCTCGGACGCCACTTCAGTGCCGTGAAAGAACGCCGAGCAGATGATCCGGCAGCCCTTCTTCTCCGCCAGCGTGATGTGCGGCTCGGTCAAGGTGGTGGCGTCGAGTTCGCCCTGCATCAGCGCCGCGAGGCGGTAGCGTGAGCCGTTCGGCGCGCGGCAGAGCTTGATCTCCTCGCGCCGCAAGAAACCTTCCAGCATGTGCAGCGCGATGTAGTGGGTACCGAAATAGAACGGCACGCCGATGGTGCGGTTGGCGAGCTGTTGCGGGGTGTAGACCGGCGAATCGGGCGCCACCACCAGGGCCGAGTAGGTGACGATGGCGCGGCGGCCGACTTGGCGGCTGCCCGCGCCCGTCGCCTGCACCCGGCAGTAGTTGCCCCACTCGCACGCATTATACATGTCGGCCTTGCCCTGCTCGAACAGCTTGCCGTGGCTGGCAAACGGGTCGACCTCTTTCGGGCTGGTCACATGCGTCTCAACCTTTTTCTCGACCCCCTGCTCGCGGTCGGCCCACTCGATCAGTAGACCCTCCTTCTCGAACAGTCCCTCGTCATCGGCGACGAGCTCGGGCAGTCCCTGGAACGGCGCCGTGGTCTCCAGGACCAGCTTCTTCATGGGTTTGCTCCGGCGTGATGCATCTGGCGCCGCTCGGGCGGCGCAAATCGCCGCTAGTTGAGTACGGCGGCGCGTCGGCGTCAACGACCTGAGCGCGCGATCACGCCTATCGGCAGCCGTTGTTCTCGGCCCGTCATGCGCGGGCAGAAGCGCGTCGAAGACGCGCGTGAACGCGCTTATCACCCGCGCATCCATCTTCTTCGCAAAAAGCTTCTTACGAAGAATGATGGATTGCCGGGTCAAGCCCGGCAATGACGCGGGTGGCTGCGTAGGGTGGGCAAAGGCGCGACACCAGTGCACGACTCGCACCGCTTAAATGGACGAGCGCCTTTGCCCACCCTACCGCCCCTCGCAACAGCTGCGCTACGGGCGCGGGCGCTGGCGCGCAATCTGCAATTGCGCCAGGAACGGAACCAGCGGATGCGCGCCCATCTTCACCATCGCCGGAAGGTCGAGCTTGATCAGCGCTTCGCGCTGCTCGGGCGGCAGCTGGAATTTGTCGGCGAAACCGCGCGCATCGGAGAGGTATTGCGCGCGCA
>Ga0066710_100002893_pt1 | contig 14231 bp, 11 predicted proteins | sample GraSoiAngelo_159_FD_79666 | JGI IMG/M metagenome (GOLD analysis project Ga0066710, IMG submission 79666) | Grasslands soil microbial communities from the Angelo Coastal Reserve, California, USA - 14_1009_16_40cm | ecosystem: Environmental > Terrestrial > Soil > Grasslands | place: USA...
CGAACTCGCGCGCGAACCGATCGGGCAGGTGCTGGACGCGCGACGCGTTCGCCGCCCGATCGCGCAGCAGCGACGCGGACGGCCGCCGCCGCGCCGCGAACAACGCCTTGCGCCACAGGTTCGCGCGCGGGTTGCGCGACACGGCGATGCAATCCACGTCCGACGCGGCCGCGCCCGCCATCGCGAGGCACGCGCGGATCGCCTCGGTCGGAAAGCCGGCCCAGTGCTTGACGCGGCGGAACCGCTCCTCCTCGATCGCGGCGACGAGCTGCCCGTCGACGAGCAGCGCCGCCGACACGTCGCCGTGATAGGCGTTGATGCCGAGGACGATCATGATCGCGACACGAGCCGCTGCTCGGCGATGAGCACGTCGACGAGCAGGCGGTACCAGAACGCCTGGAAGCAGTGAAAGAGAAACCCTTCCTCACCGTCGAGGAAACCGCGCTGCCAGACGTAGCGGTAGGAGAAGTACAAGCCGGGACGGACGAACAGCGGCAGCCGATGCCAGATCTGTTTCCGCCACAGCACCCGCTGGTCGGCGGTCCCGAACGGCGATGGCGCGATCGCATACCCGAATCCGTCGCGGCGCCGCGCGATCTCCTCGTCCGCCTGCAGCCGCGCGAAGCGGACGTGCTTCGCGAACCAGAATGCGAGCGACGCTTCGTTGCGGTTGTCTTCGACAATGTCGTGACGGAGCGTGGCGGTCGCGCCCTTGACGTACAGCCTGAAATCCAGTCGTTCGCGCTCGTCCGACCAGGCCCGGCCTCGGCGCACGAGCTTCAGCAGGTGCTTCGGGTAATAGCCGCCGTGACGGATCCAGTGTCCGCGAAAGATCTGCCGGCGGTTGATGTACCACCCGTCGACGCCGGACAGCACGGGACCATCGGGCCCGCCGTCGAATAGTCGCGTCAGCTCGTCCGCGAGCTCCGGAGTGACGCGGTGATCGGCGTCCAGACACAACACCCAATCCGTCACGATCGGCAGCGTCTCGAGCGCCCAGTTCCATTGCCGCGCGTGCCCCTCGAACGGATGCGAGACGACGACGGCCCCGGCTGCACGCGCGATCGCGACGGTGTCGTCCGCGCTTCCCGAGTCGACGACGAAGACGGCCTGGGGCAGGCCGGCGAGCGACGCGAGGCACGCGCCGATGTTTCTGGCTTCGTTGTGCGTGAGCACGATTGCGGTGAAAGGGGACGCCATCAGCGGTTCGCGTGGAAGCGGGCCGCGCGCGGTTCAAGGGGGACCGCCGGCGCTTCGCGAATTTTTTCGTAGAGATGCACCAGGTCGTCGGCCACGCGGCGCCAGGTGAACTTCGACACGCCGAGCGCGGCGGCGGCCGCCGCGGCGCGGCTGCGGCCCCGCTGATCCTGCATCACGCGCGCGAGCGTCCGTCCCAGGGCGTCAGACGCGCGTTCGACGACCCATCCCGCGCCTCCCTTCTGGATTTCCGACGCGAGCCCGACGTCGGCCGACAGGAGCACGGGAACGCCGCACGCGAGCGCCTCGACCGCCGAGAAGCTGAAGCTTTCCTGCCGCGACGGCACCGCGACCAGCGCGGCGCTTCGAATCGCGGCCGTCTTCGCGGTGCCCGAGAGCCAGCCGGTGAAGATGATGCCGCTGGTGTCGGCGGCGGCGCGCTGCTTCAGCTTCTCGCGATATGCCGCGTCGCCGTCGCCGGCGATCACCAGCCGCCAATCGTCGAACGGCATCCGCGCGCGGACGCGCGCGAACGCGTCGATCAGGTCCTCGAGGCCCTTGATCGGGTGCAGCCGCCCGATGGCGAGCACGAAGGGCCGGTGCGCCAGCTGGAACTGCGATCGGAAATTCATCAGGTCGCGGCCGGCCGCCGCCGGCATCTCCGGCGCGCCGAGCGGAACGACGACGTCGTTCGTCATGGGGATCTCGGTGGTGGCGAGGCGTCGCTCGAGATCGGTCGTGAAATGGACGGCGGCGGCGCGGCGAACGGCGTTGCGCGCGGCGACGGCCCACAGCAGCCGTTTGGCGGCCGTGCGGCGGCTCTCGATCGCCAGCGGGTTGAGCGTCCCGAGCGGCCGAATCACGTACGGAACGCGCCCTCGCACGCACGCGCGCGCCGCGGCGAGCGGCGCATGCGAGAACACCGCGTGCGCGTGCACGACGTCGTAGTCGCCGACGTGCTCGCCGAGCCATCGCGCCAGCGGCCGCGAGTATTTGAAGGCGTCGCTCCACTGCCGCGGAAAGAACATCGTCCGCACGTCCTTGTATGTCGTCCAGCCGCCGCACACGACCGGAAGCCGGCCGGAGCCGTCCGCGTCGGTCGCGGCGATCGCGGTCTCGACGCCGGCGGCCGTCAGGGACCGGCACATTTCAATCGCCGCGACGCTCGGGCCGCCGTCGCGCGGCGCGAGCGACGGGATCACGTGCAGCACGCGCGGCAGGCTCAGGGACGGCACGTGTCGATCGCGTTCCGCTCGAGCCACTCCTCGAGCGCGACGAGGACCCACAGCCGCGACCACGAGACGTGCGGCCGCCCTTCGAGAAAGGCGCGCCAGTATCGTCCGAGCGCCTCCGCGCGGAACACGCCGCGCCCGCCGAGGCGCCGCGCGCCCAGCCGCACGCCGCAATACTCGCGCAGTTCTCCGCGCATCCATGGGTCGAACGGCAGCGTGAATCCCTGCTTGCGCCGCCCGATCGTCGACGCGGGCAGCGGCTGTTCGAGCACGCCGGCGAGCAGAGGCTTGGGCGTGGGCGTCGGCCTCTTGATGTCGTCGGGTACGGCGATGACGTATTCGATGAGGCGGTGGTCGAGCAGCGGCACGCGCACCTCGAGCCCCCGCGACATGCTCATCTGGTCGGCGTCGCGCAGCAGCACGTCGTGCATGTAGGTGCGGATCTCCGCGTAGGACACGCGCGCCATCAACTCCCGCTCCGGCGACGATGCGAAGGCGTCGCGCAGCAGCGGTTCGTACGGATCGTGCCTCGTGGGCGCGACGCGCCAGTCGGGCGCGATCAGATCGTCGCGCTGACGCTGCGACAACACCTGGCGGTTCACCGGAAGCACCGACGCGAGCTCGCCGTCTGATTCGAGCACGCTCGCGATCTTTTCGCTCCCGACCGTGGTGGTCGCGACGGCGCGGTAGGCGCGCGCCGCGGCGTTGCGGACCGGCCGCGGCGCCTTCGCCCACAGACGCAGCGATGAGGCGACGAAGAGCACGCGTGAAAAGATCGCGTAGCCGCCGAACACCTCGTCGCCCCCCAGACCTGACAGCGCGACTTTGATCCCCGCGTCGCGCACGGCACGCGAGATGATGTACGTGTTGACCGCGTCCCCCGATGCGTGATCGAGCGCCGCCATCGCGTCGGGCAGGCGGTCGAGCAGGTCGCGATCGGTCAGCAGGATCTCGGTGTGTTCGGCGCCGCATGCCGTCGCAACCTCGCGCGCGTGCGCCGCTTCGTTGTAGGCGCGCTCCGCGAAGGCCACCGTGAACGTGCGCGGCACGCGTCCTGCCTCGCGCATCAGGGCGACGATGGCGCTCGAATCGATCCCGCCCGACAGAAACGCGCCGACCGGCACGTCGCTGACCATGTGAAGCGCGATCGACTCGCGCAGCAGCTCGCGCACGCGCGCGTGGACGTCCGACGGGTGTCCGTCCGCCGCCGCGGGATCCGCGTTCTCCAGCGCGTCCCAGTAACGCTCGATCCGCGGCGCGCCATCCGTGTCGAGCGTCAGCGTGTGGCCGGGCGGGAGAAACCGGACGTCGGTGACGAGCGTGCGCGGCGCCGGCACCGCCTGGTACGCGAGATACTGATCGAGCGCCAGGGCATCCAGCCGCCGCGGCACGAGCCCGCTCGCCAGGACCGCGCGTATCTCGGACGCGAACACGAGGCGCGTCCCATCCCACCAGTAGTAGAGAGGCTTGATGCCCACGCGATCGCGCGCCACGAACAGCCGCCGATCGCGCGCATCCCAGATCGCGAAGGCGAACATGCCGCGGAAGCGATCGACGCATCGCGGGCCCCACGCGGCGTACGCGTGAAGGATCACTTCGGTGTCGGTGCCCGTGCGGGCGTCGAAGCCGTTTTCACGCGCGAGCGTGGCGGCCACGTCGCGGAAGTTGTAGACCTCGCCGTTGTGCACGATCGTCAGCCGCGCGTCCGGCGTCTGCATCGGCTGACGCCCCGCATCCGACAAATCGAGAATCGCGAGCCGGCGGTGGCCGAACGCGAGCGTGCGATCGAACGACGTGCCGTCGCCGTCGGGACCGCGATGAGCGATCGCCGCCGACATGCGGGCGATCGCCGCCGACGCTTCCCCGGGCTCGAGTCCGACGATGCCGGCAATTCCACACATAGATCAGTCTGATCTAAAGGTTCTACGGTTCTAAGGTTCTAAGGTTCTAAGGTTCTAAGGTTCGAACCCTAGAACCCTAGAACTCTCGAACCCTCTGAGACGGCCATCGTTTTCGCCAGCACGTGGATGACGTGCATCGGCTCGATCGCGCGCACGCACGCCATCTGCCGCTCGACGCACACCTGCAGCATGCAGCCGGCACAGGGCGGGGTCGTGCGCAGCACCACGTGGCCGCGTCCGTACGGTTCCCACCGGCCGGGGTTGTCGCGCGCCGAGAAAATCGCGACGCAGGGCACGCGCGCCGCGGCGGCCGCGTGCATCACGCCGGAATCGTTCCCGACGTACGCGTCGCATCGGCCGAGCGCGTGCGCGGTGGCGAGGACCGACAGCCGTCCGGCCGCGTTGATCGTCCGCGCCCCCGCCGCCTCGCGCAGCCGCTCGCCGTGCGCGACGTCGTCGGCGCCGCCGAGGACGAGGACGTGCGCGCGCGGATCCGACGCGAGCACCCACCGCGCGACGGCGACGTAGTTGTCGATTGGCCATTCCTTCGCCGGCATCTTCGAGCCCGGCGCGAACGCAATCAGCGGCGCCGCCGCGTCGAGACCTGACTCGCGCCAGAGCCGATCGACGTCGTGACGGTCCGCCTCCGGCACCGGAAGGTCGAACCTGGCCGTGCCGGGGTCCGGCACCGGAATGCCGGCGAGCGACACGATCTCGAGCAGGCGATCGACTTCGGACGGCAGCCGCACGCGCGCGTCCTGCCGTTCGCGGCCGTGCCATTCGACGGTGCCGTGGAAGTGCGGAATCCCGCAGATCGTCTGAAAGAACCAGCGGTCGCGGCGCAGATGCGGCCAGCGCTCGTCGCGAAAATAGAACATCGCCTGCGGGCGGCGACGCCGGATCTCGCGCGCGACGTCGAACAGGGCGCTCCATCCGAGCAGGCGCCCCTTCGCCGGCTGATAGAAGAGGACGTCGTCGAAGAGACCGGTGGCGCCGAGAATGTCCCACGACGAGACGAGCGAGACCTCGGGATGACGATCGGTCAGGAGGATCAGCGGCCGATCCGGCGCGGCGGCTTTGATCGCGCGGATCGCCGGTACGGCGACGAGGGTGTCGCCGAGCTGGCCGGTGCGGTAGATGAGCGTCGGTCCCACGGTCCGTTATCGAGGCAGTTGCGGCGCCGCGGCGGCAACGCCCGGCGCCGGGACGACCCGCGGCCGCTTGACGGCCGGCCGCTTGAGAACGCCGGTCAGGGATCCCAGAACGAGGAGCCCGATGCCGACGAGAATCGAGCCCCAGATCGAGCCGACGAAGAACAGGAAATTCTGCGGCTGGTGAAAGGCGACGGCAAACAGCCCGGTATAGATGACGCCGGTCCCGATCGTGTAGCCGCCGAAGTACTCCTCGCACATGCGGCTCGTCGTCTGCATCAGAAGGCCGAGCAGCAGCGCCGCGAGCAGGACGATCGGCAGCCCGCCCGACAGATATGCGTCCTGCCAGAAGTTCGCCTTCGCCGAGACCGTCCCGCCCCGGAGGACGACGCCGGCTTCGTACACGCGCTCCATCGACAGTCGCTCGAGATCCGGCTTTTCCTGCCAGAGGAGGCGCGGGACGAGCCCGATCATCGCTTCGTCGGCGATCTCGAATCCGTAGTACGGATGGGCCGACGGCACGAACGCGATGTATTTCTCGAACTGACCGGTGTCGGACAACCGTTTCACGGCCATGATCCAGAGTTCTTCGAGGCGCCGATCGAGGGGCATGTGCAGCGCTTCGTCCATCGACAGGTTCACCGCTTCCGAACGCTCGACGCCCTGGTACCACAGGAGCGGACGCAGCGCCGCGCCGAACGGATAGACGTACAGGCCCCACACGAGAGACACGAGAACACCGCCGATCAGGACGCGCGCGCGCATCGCGGGATAGAGCAGCGCTCCCAGAGGGATCACGGTGAACAGGACCTGCCCCTTCCATCCGCTGACGAGCTGCTGCGCGATGTTGGCGGCGAGCAGCAGAAAGGCGACGTTGAGGTTCGCGTAACGCTTGTGCCAGACGGTGACCGCGACCTCGACGATGACCGCGGTGATCGCGAGGTCGCCGAACTTGTTCCCGAGGTTGACGCCGCCGGGGATCAACATGAGTACGCTCGAGAGTCCGAGCGCCGTCAGCGAAATGATGGCCAGCGCGTAGCGCGGGAGGCCGGTCAGCACGAACTTCGAGGCGCCGTACCGGAATCCGACGAGCTTCATTCCCGCCATCGTCGCGGCGTGGCCGGCCAGCATCATCACTTGCGCGGTCGCCATGGCCGGAATCGAACCGCCGTAACGAGGTCCTTCCCAGCCTCGAAACGAGTACCCGACCGCATCGAGCGCATGGCACGCGCCGCCGACGACCTGGAGGAGGACCATGAAGAGGTTGAACATGAACGAGGGTCGCAGCGCGCGGTGCGAGATCGGCGCTTCGCCCGGCGCCTCGAGGAACCAGGCGGTCTGCGACACGACGGCGATGAAGAGCGAGCCGCACAACGACCAGCCGATCGAGACCGCCGGATCGTCCCAGAACAATCCGATGAGCGACGGCACGAACAACAACGCGAGGCGGAAGATCATCAGGGTGTGGATCTGCGCTCGTCGAGGGTTCTGTCGAGCGCGTGCAGCAACGCGTCGGCGACGCGGTCCGGGGACCAGGCGACGGCGCGGCGCTGCGCCTCCATTCCCATCGCCGCGAGTCGGGACGGATCGGCCGCCAGCCGGATCATCGCGTCCGCCAGCGCAGCGGGATCGCGTGGAGGAACGACGACGCCCGTCCGGCCGGGCTCGATCAAGTCGGGCGCGCAGCCGACGGCGTCGGACACGATCGCGGCGCGGCCGCACACGTGCGCCTCGTTGACGACCAACCCCCACGTCTCGGAATCGGACGGCAGCACCAGCGCGTCGGCGGTCACGTACGCGCGGGCGATCTCGCTCTGATTGACGAACCCGAGGAACTTGACGGGCGCCTGCCGGTCCCGCGCGCGGCGTTCGCACGCCTGCCGCAGCGGTCCGTCGCCGGCGATCAGGCCGGCGACGCGCGCGGTGCGAGCGGCGCGCGCGACGGCCTCGACGAAATCGAGCGGCCGCTTGACGTCGACGAGCTTCGCCGCGAGCAGAAACACGGTCGTCGAGTCGTCGAAGCCCGCCTCGGCGCGCCAGCGTTTCCGGCAGGGTTCGCCGCGGACGGCTTCGGCCGCAAGACGCGCGGCGTCGATGGTGTGTGGCACGACGAACACGCGGTCGGGTCTCGCGCCGTAATGCTCGAAATACTCGCGCGATCGCCCGCCGACGGCGAGGCATGCGTCGAACCGCGGGACGAACGCCCGCCGCGCGGCGCCTGTCATGAAGCTGCGGGGCGTCAGCACGCCGCGCGGCAAGATGGAATCACCGCGCATGAGGACCGGGATCCCTTGCCGCCATGCGGCGACGATCGCCTGCCACGCCGCGCGATAGAACCAACCCTGGACGATCAGCGCGTCCGGACGATCGCGACGAAGCAGGTCGCCCATCGCCGGTGTGCTGAGGCCTCCGAAGCGGTGCAGACCGGGCCGGCGCGCCGCGTTGTCGAGCAAGCGAGACTCGTAGCCGTCGAGAAGCGGCACGTCCCACTCGAACGGCACGCCAAAGCCGGCGTCTCCCTGCTCCTCGGCGGTTGCACGATGGCAATACCAGACCTGGAAGTCCCACGCGGAACGCGCCGCCACCGCGCGGAAGAGCGGCGCCTGATACTGAATCGGATGCGTAGCGACCAGGCGGATGCGTAAGCCGCGCGCGCTCACGCCGCGCCCCGCTTGAACTTCCAGGTCGCCAGCCATCCCTCGGAGGCCCGCCGCACCGCCGCGGGCGAGTACGCCCGTTCGTACCGCAGGCGCGCGGCGTCTCCCATCGCTCGCCGGCGAACGGGATCCGCGAGCAGCGCGCGCAGCGCGGCGGCGAGCGACGCGACGTCGTCCCGCTCGCAAACCCAGCCGGTTTCCCCGTGGATGACGAGCTCGGCGACCATGCCGCTGCGAAAACAAACCGTCGGGATGCCCGCCTGCATCGCTTCCGCGATGCCGCGTCCGAACGATTCGTGAAACCGCGAGGGAGGCGACGGGTGGACATATAGATCCGCGCGCTCCAGCACGCCGTGCACTTCGGAGACGTAGCCCCACCACCGCACATCGACGCCTGCGGCTCGAGCGCGTTGCTGGAGGGTCCGCAGGAATTCGTGGTCCGCCGCATCCCCCAGCACATGGAGCCGCGCCTGAGGACCAGCGGCCGCAATGAACGCGTCGATCAGGAGATCCACGCCTTTGTGGCGCGAGACCTGTCCGATGTAGACGACATTCACGGCCCCCCCGAGAGCGTTCAAAACCGGTTCAGGCAGCGTGCCGTCACGCCGCTCGGTCGGGTACGGAACGACAACCTGCCGTGCGCGTGACAGCGAGGGAAACGCCGCGAGCATCTGCCGGCGTCCCTCTTCGGTGTTGTGAAGCACGTCCGTGATGAAACACGCGGCGACGCGCAACACCCAGCGCGGGTGCGGGCCCAGGTCGTGGAAGTGATAGATCACGCGCCGGCCGGTGAGACGGACCCAGGGCATCGCGATCAGCGCAAAGAACAGGTACGACACGCTCGGCGCGTAAACGCCGTCGCGCCCGCGCGACGCGCGCAGGACGTCCCGGTTGCCTCGAAACATCGCCGCGACCAGCGCGAACAAATGACGAAGCGATCGCGGACGTCCGATCTTCGGCCAGTCGTACCGGTCGCTGAAGAAGCTGACGTCGAACCCGCGGCGGCGAATCTCCTGGAAGACGGGCAGGTTCAGCTTCTCGATCGAGCGCGACACCAGGAAGTGCGGCCGCACCTCGGACCGGATCAGATCGAAGTACTCGATCACGCCGCGCTCCATGCCATAGAGCGCCACGGTGTTGAACAGCACCAGCACGGAGGCCACGCGCGCGTCAGACGGCGGCATGCGCACCGGCCGCGACCGCGGGCGCGCGCGAGATGCGGTCGAACACCCTCGCCAGCCGCTGCGCCATCGCCCGCGTCGTGTACTGCTCGAATCGATCCCAGTGAGTCGCCGGCGGCGGCGTTCCGTTCGTGACGGTCGCCAGCCAGTCCCGCACCACCGGCGCCGCATGTTGTGGTCCGGCGGCGCCGAAGCTCGCGACGGTCCCCGCCGACGTCTCGCGAAGAATCGCAACCACCGAGCTTTCTTCGTGGAACACCGCGAGGAGCGGCCTGCGCGCCAGGATGCACGGAAAGATTTTCGACGCGGTGTAATGCGGCGCGTCGGAGCCGACGACGAGCAGCCCCGCCGAGTCGAGCATGATCTGCAGCGCGTCGAGATAGCTCACGCGGGCCTGCCGCTCGTCGACGAGGCCATCGACCGCCGCCGCGCGCGCGAGCGGCATCACGACCGACCGATCGACACCGCCAGGCGCGTACGTCGTCCCCACGAAATGCAGACGCAGCCGCGAGGCGACGTTCGGGGCGTCGTCTTTCAGGCGCCGAAGCCCCTCGAACACCGCGCGCAGCGTGTCCGCCATCGCGGGGATGCAGGCCCCCACGTAGCTGACGTGGACGAAGCCGTCACCCGGATCGAACACGCCGTGCCGCCGCGGATGCGCACGGAGGTACGCGAAGTCGGCTGCGTCGCCGCCATACGGGATCTCGGTCGTTTCGACGTCGATCGATGGGTAATGCGCGCGGACGAGGTCGAGCGTGCCGGCGGAGACCGCGGTCAAGTGTGCGGCGCGGCGGACGACTCCCGGCTCGATCAGACGCGCCAGCGCGTAGGCGAGCGGCCACTTCGGCGGGCGCCGGTCTGGCGGCAGCCGCCAGTACGGAGCCGTGCGCCACGGATCGATGTAATCGATGACGTAGGGGACCCCGAGGCGATGCGCGGCGCGGCCCAGCAGCATGGACGCGTACGGCGGCACCGAAATGAGGACCGCGTCAATCCGTTCGCGCCTGACGAGGTCGCGCATCGTGCGCCAGTGGTGCCACAGCGAGCGCAACCCGATGTCGCCGATTCCGAGGCGCCGCGTGAGGCGCTCGGCAAGAGCGGCGGTCCTGATCACGTCCAGCGACTCGGGCAGGAGCGCGCGCATCTCGTGATCCACCGGCGCCGAATAGCAGGACGGATCCACGGTCAGGACGATCGGTTCCCATCCGAATGCCGGCAGCTCGCGCGCGAAGAACCGCGCGCGAAGCGCCGGCGGCAGCGAGCTGGGCGCGAAGTCCGCCGCGATGATCAACACGCGCTTCATCGAGCGGCCACCCGTACGTGACCCGTCGTCACGGCGGCGATCCGTTCGAGGAAACGGCGCCGGACGACGTCCCATGAGTACTGCCGCCTCGCGGCGTGCCACGCGGCGTCCTGCGCGCGCAGCAGCGCGTCGCGATCGCGCGCCCACCGATCGAGATGCTGCGCCAGCGCGCCAGCGTTGCCGAACGGATAGATGACGCCCGCGTCAGGCGTCTCATCCAGCAGTTCGCGCTGCCCCGGCGTGTCGGTCGCCGCGACGGCAAGACCGGCGGCGAGGTATCCGAAGATCTTGTTCGTCAGCGTCACGCCGTACGATGGGTGATCGGGACGCTCGCAGGCGATGCCGGCGTCGTACCGGGCGACGGTCTCGATGAGCGCGTCCGGCGAGATGCGCGGATGGAACAACACCCGCGACGCGCCCGCCCCGGCCATCTCGCGAAGCGCCAGCTGCACCGCGTCCGTCGCGAGCCCGACGATGTGCAGTTCTCCACGCTCTCGCATCAGGCCGATCGCGCGCGCCGCATCGTCGAGCCCACGGTCGAGGCCGGCCGTCTGGCCGAACCAATGCACGCGGAGCGCGCCGGATCGGGGCCGCGCACGCGGCGGCACGAGTGACGTGGGCACGATCTCGGGAACGTTCTCGAGAACGACGAGCCGGTCGGCGAGCGGATATCGGGCGGCGAGCCTGGCGCCCATCGCGCGGGAGGGCACGGACACGTACACGCACGAACCGACGTGCGCCGCCTCCAGCGTGCGCATCGCCGCCGCCTCGCGCGTTGCGCCGTCGCCGAGAAGATCCTCGCAGTCGAACGCCATCGCCGCGTCGCATCGACGCGCGCCGGCGAACGCCGCCTCGAGCCTCGCCTGGGTATGGGCGATGAACAGGTCGGCAGGCTCCGCGCAGACGAGCGCGGCCAGCTCGCCGGCTCCCTTGACCGCGGCGTGCGCGGCCATACGACGCGATCCGAGCCCGGCGGCGGTGATTCGCTGCGCGGTACGGAGCCGCGCCGACGCGGTCCACCGCCGCGCCTGCGTCGCGGTTTCGCTCGTCAGGTCAACCGCACGCAAGCGCCATGCGCGCGAGCGCAGCAGCTCGGCGTCGAAGGCGTCGAGGCTCGCGTCGGTGCGGACGCTGACGACGCGAACGTCATAGCCCGCGTCATGGAGCGCGTCCGCCTCGCGGAGCGCCCGCGGCTGAAACGAGACGTGCGACGGTGTGACGATGCAGATGCGGGTCACGATGGGAACCGCACTTCGTGGGCGGTCGCCGGACTCGCGTACAGCACGTTGCCCCACCAGCCCGGCGACGCGGGCATCGGGCCGGCGGCGGCGAGCGCCGAGGCGCGGAAGCCGTATTCGTGGAACACGCGATCGGCGTCGCTTCCCACGCCCGTTTCGCAGAAGACGAACGCGGGCTGTCCGCGGGCCAGCAGCCCGCGCATCCCTTCCGCGACCTGGCCTTCCGTGCCCTCCACGTCGATCTTGATCGCGCGGCACTCGTCGATCCGCGCCGCACGGCAATACTCATCGAGCGTGACCGTCGAGACCCGCGCCGTCCGGGCCGGCGAGAAGAACCCGTGTTCGACGCCCCATTCGTGCGCGACGAGCGACGCGACGCCGCTGTTGTGGCCGAGCGCCGACAAATGGAACGGAACATTGTCGGCTCGCACGTTCGAAACGGCGGTCTGCTCGAGATGGACGCGCGACTCGAAACCGTTCATCGCGACGTTCTGGCGCAGGAGCGCGGCGGCATCGGGGGCCGGCTCGAACGCGTGAACCGCTCCCGTGGCGCCGACGAGCGCCGCCATCAACATGCAGTGATAGCCGGCGTTGGCCCCGACGTCGATCGCGACGTCGCCCGGCCGCAGCACGTTGCGCAGCAGCGCGGACATCTCCGGCTCGTACTCGAGCCCGTAGAAATACGTGCTGCGAAGAAAGTCGCTGATGTCGATCCGGAGACGGACGTCACGATCGATGGTGATGACGCGAAACCTGTGCGTCGATCCGGCGGCCGCGCGGCCGACGCTCTCGCAGAGCCACTGCAGCGGTCGCGAGGAAGGACGACGCCGGGCGAGCGCCACCAGCCGGCGCTCGGCGCCTTCGTGCCGCGCGATGATCGTGCCGGCACGCTCCAGCGCGGCGTTCTTCGTGGTGCGCAGCAGATCAGGCACGCGGAACCAGTTGCCACTCGCGCGGCGGACACAGCAACGCCTCGGACCAGGCGGCGGTGAGCCGGGTGACGTCGTAGCGCGCGCGGCAATACGCCTGAAGGCGCTCGCGGCTGACGCGCCCGTCGCGAATCGCCGCCGCCATGTCGGCGAGCGCGTTCGTCAGCGCCGCATCGTCGAGGTCCACGACGCGGACGTCCGGGTTGTCGGCCGCCAACGCGGCGACGGCGCCCACGCGCGTCGCAATCCAGGGGACGCCATGCGCCATCGCCTCGAGCAGAATCAACGGAAGGCCTTCGTCCGAGGACGGCAGCACGAGAAGATCGACGGTCGCAAGGATCTCGCGCAACCGCCCGTCGTCGCGCCATCCCGCCGCGACGCGCACCGACGGAACCGAACCGGCCCGCCGGCGCAGTTCGTCCGCGTCGGGACCGTCACCAAAGAACGTCAGCTCCGCATCGATCGCGGCGGTCCGCCAGCAGTCCAGCAGACGAAAGATCCCCTTTCCTTCGACGAGGCGGCCCAGGTACGCGACGCGCAGTCGTCCGGCCGCCCGCGCGACAGGAAGACCAGCGCTGCCGTGATAGAGGTGCGGCAACGCCGCTGCCGGCGCGGTGATGTGAAAGCGGTTCCGCGCCGCGTCGACCTGCATCGGCGTTTCCGCGATGAACACGTCCACGAGACTCTGGAGCGGACGCGGGAGCGCGTCATTCTCCGCGGCGGGACGCCCGACGCGGTTCCAGACGACCCGTCCACCGGGCCTGAGAAATCGCCTGAGGAATCGGGTGAAGCGGCTCAGCTCGAGCGTGTACACCACGTCGAAGCGGGGCCCGAGGCGCGCAGGCCACGCGATGTACGCCCACAGCGTCGATGCGCGGAACCACCGGCGGTCGCGGGCGAACGGCGTCGAGACGATCCGCCACGGCACACCGGCATCCACCACAGGCAGATTCCCCACGTTGTAGCGCGTCGCCAGCACGACCTCGGCGTCGCGTTCGACGAGCGCGCGGCAGAGATGCAACAGGTGCGTTTCGGTCCCGCCGGCCGCCTGAATGCGCGCGGTGATCAGGACGCGGGGCCGGCGGGGCGCGGAAGGCGAGACGCTGGCCGTCACCGGCAAACCGCGATCTGGACGGCGGCGTCCGCGGTGCCGGACACTACGGCGGATCGCACCGCATGACGTCCGCGCGATCCGGAGGCGCTGCGAATCCCCCGGCGCACGGCCGATGGCACGAGCGCGCGCAGCGCCGACCACGCGCGCGCCGGCGAGGCGCGGCGCCACCGATCGATCCACGCGCCATCGTCCGCGTAATCGGTGACCTGGCCGTACACGCGCACGTCACGGAACGGCCGCGTGACGAGCGCCGTGAACTCGGCGGCGCTGTATTCGCGCAGGTGATACGGATTCTCGGGCCGCACGCGCGCGGGTGACTCGTTGAGCG
>Ga0066710_100002894_pt1 | contig 14231 bp, 11 predicted proteins | sample GraSoiAngelo_159_FD_79666 | JGI IMG/M metagenome (GOLD analysis project Ga0066710, IMG submission 79666) | Grasslands soil microbial communities from the Angelo Coastal Reserve, California, USA - 14_1009_16_40cm | ecosystem: Environmental > Terrestrial > Soil > Grasslands | place: USA...
CGCGATCGGCTGCTGCTGCCCGGCCTGATCAACGCTCACACGCACTCGCACGGCGGGCTCGCCCGCGGTCTCGTGCCCGACGCCATTCCGCTCGAGATCCTCCTCGGCTACGCCGGCGCGCTGAACGGTCACCGCACCGTGGAGGACAAGTACCTCTCCGCCCAGCTCTCGGCGATCGAGCTGGTCCGCAAAGGCTGCACGGCGTGCTACGACATGTTCACGGAGTTTCCTGGCCCGACGGTGGAAGGCGTGCACGCGGTCGCGCGCGCCTATCGTGACGTCGGCGTGCGCGCCGTCGTCGCACCAATGATGGCCGACCTCACGCTGTGGCAGGCTTTGCCCGGGTTGCTGGCGGCGCTGCCCGAAGGCGTGCAGCGTCAGGTGGAGGGCTTGCGCGCGGCGCCGGGACGAATGAGCGCGGCGACGTGCCGCGACATTCTCAAGGGGTGGCCGACCGATCGGAGCTTCGTCGCGCCCGCGCTCGGGCCGACGATCCCGCTGCACTGCAGCGACGAGTTCCTCACCGCCTGCCGCGATCTGGCGCGCGAGTTCGAGGTCGGGATCCAGATGCACCTCGCCGAGTCGCGCGGCCAGGCCGTCCTCGGCGTCGAGAAGTACGGCGCCTCGCTCACCGCGCATCTGGACATGCTCGGCGTCGTCGGTCCACGCTTCAGCGGCGCCCACGGCGTGTGGCTCGACGACGATGACCTGCGGCGGCTGAGCGGCGCCGGCGCGAGCATCGCCCACAACCCGATGTCCAATCTCCGCCTCGGCTCGGGCGTCGCTCGCGTGCGCGCGATGCTCAACGCCGGGCTCAGGGTGGGTGTGGGGACGGATTCCGCCGCCTCGTCGGATACGCAGAACATGTTCGAGGCGATCCGGCTCTGCGCGTATCTCTCGCGCGTGCAGACGTTCGACTACCGCGACTGGATCACCGCCGAGGACGCGCTGCGGCTCGCCACGGAAGGAAGCGCTGGCGTGCTCGGGATGGAGCGGATCGGCCGGCTGGCGCCGGGTTGTCTGGCCGACGTCGTGTTCCTCGATCTCTCCCGCACCGGCTGGGTGCCGCTCAACGATGCGCTGCTCCAGCTCGTCAACGGCGAAGCCGGCGCCGCCGTCGACAGCGTGATGGTCGGCGGCCGGCTCGTGCTCGAGCACGGCCGGCTGCTCACCGTGGACGAGGCGAAGGTCCGCGCCGAGGCCGAGCGCACGGCCGAGCGTCTCAGGAAGCTGAACGCCGAGAGCTACGCTCAGGCCCACGCACTCGCCGGCCACGTCGGCGCCTTCTGCGTGAGCGCGGCGTCGCGGGGCCGCGCGTAGCGTCAGCGCGGGGCCGGCCGGTTGGCGAGTCCGATGCTGCGCCCGGCCTGAGGCGGGCGCGGCAGCGCGTCGTGGGCCGCCTGGATCTGGGCGAGCCGTTCGCGCACCGCGATCGCCATGGGCGCGCCCCTTCGCGTCGCGCGGCTCACGTGGAGTGACATCAGCTCGTTGGTGGACGCCAGATAGCCCGCCGTGACATGGTGCATCTCGTGGAAGTAATGGATGCGCTTGTCGTCGTGGCCGAGAAGCTGCGTGGTGAAGCGGAGCGGATCGCCGGCGCGGACTTCTCGATGGTAGGTGACGTGAGCTTCCAGGCAGAAGGTGGTGACGCCCGTCGATTCCCGGTGGGCGTCGTCGAGGCCGACCCAGCGGAAGAACGCGTCGGTCGCGTAGTCGAAGACGACCAGGTAATAGCCCACGTTCATGTGCCCGTTCTGGTCGATCCACTCCGGGCGCACGACGTCGCGATAGACGTCGAATGGCGCGGCGATCGTCACCGGCCGTCGGGCTTCTTGCTCGGGGCGACTCCGCTGAGCGAGGCCAGCACGTCGAACACCACGGCGAAGTCGAAGTGGCCGAGTCCGAGGCCGCGCGCCATCGTGAGCCACTCCTGCACCAGCGCCGTCGTGGGCAACGGCACGCCGACGGCGCGGCCCTGATCGAGCGCGAGCTGCAGATCCTTCTGGATCATCGCCACCGGGAACCACGCGTCGGTCGGCATCTTGCCGATGACGAACGGCCCGCGGTACTTCACCATCGGTGACGCGACGACCGACTTGAGCAGCGCCTCCACCGCCGTTTCGCGCGCGATCCCCGATTTCTCGGCCAGCAGGACCGCCTCGCTGAACGCCAGCATCTGGACGGCGAGGCCGAGGTTGGTGGCGACCTTCATCGCCTTGGCGAGCCCGAGCGGGCCGACGTGTGTGATCCCGCCCGGGCCGAGGACGGCCAGATACGGGCGCACGCGCTCGAGCGCCGCGACGTCGCCGCCGACCGCGATCGACGCCTGGCCCTGCTCGACGGTAATCGTGCTGCCCGAGACGGGAGCGTCGAGCATCGCCGCGCCGCGCCGCGCGACCGCGTCGCCCAGCTCGCGCGTGACGGCCGGGCCCACCGTGCTCATCTCGACGTAGGTGGTGCCGGGCCCGAGCGCGGCGATGATGCCGTCGGGACCAAGGGCCACGGCCCGCAGCGCCGCGTCGTCGGTCACCATGCTGAAGACGGCCTCGCACGCCGCCGCCACGCGACCCGGCGTCTTCTCCAGCCGGAGACCGGCAGCGACGAGATCACGCGCTTTGTCGGGCGTGCGGTTGTACCCGACGACGGTGTGACCGGCGGCGAGCAGCCGGCGACTGAGACGACTCCCCATCGCGCCCAGACCGACGAAGCCGAGCGTCGCCATTATCGGCGCGTCTTCCGCCGAGTCTGGCGCGTCCGCCGCCGCGGGCGGGAAGCTCCCGCTGCGGCCGCCACCGCGATTGCGCTGATCTCGAGTTTGCAGTGGGCATGCGTGGCCAGCCGCGAGACTTCCACGGTGGTCGTGGTCGGCAGGTGATCGCCGAGATACTGCGCCCAGACGCGGTTCATGTCGTCCTGCTCCGCCACGTTCGTGACATAGCGAGTGGCCGAGACGACGTCGCGCAGCGTACAGCCGGCCGCTTCCAGCGTCTTCTTGAGATTCTCCATCGTCAGCACCGCCTGCTCGCGCATCGTGGTCGGCAGGTCGAACTCTTCGTCGCGGTGGGGATGGCTGTGATACACGGGCGCCGCCGTCACTCCGGACAAGAAGACAAGATGCCCGCGGCGGACGACGATGCCCGGCGCGTACGGCATGACGACGTCGGTCCGGCGGTCGGTGTGATGGACGACGGTGAGATCCTTCGACATGGTGTCCTCCGGATTTGGCGGGCCGCATCGTACCACGCCCGGATAACCTTTCTCTCCACCCTGGGAAGATTCTTTCCCTGGCCTCTCGCGCGACGCCCGAAGATCGTGCACGTGGCGTGGGCTCCCTCGGCGAGAGGTCGGGCACGGTTGTTGCTCCCCTGCTGCGACGCCATGAACCCTCATCGACGCGATCCGTGGGCCATCATTCTCGCTGGAGGCGAGGGCCTCCGGTTGCGCTCGTTGACTCAGAAGATCGCCGGCGATCCGCGCCCCAAGCAATTCTGCGCGCTGCTCGACGGCGAGACGATGCTCGATCGAACGCGGCGGCGCGCCCATCTGCTGGTCAGGCCTGATCGTCAGGTCGCCGTCGTGACGAAGACGCACCGCGAGTACTTCGGCGAGCTGGAGCCGGAGTTCGCGCCCGGGTCCCTCGTCGTGCAGCCGGCCAACCAGGGCACCGTGGCCGGCATTGTCTATCCCGTGATGCGCGTCCAGCATCTGGCCGGCGATGTGCCGATCGCCATCCTGCCCTCCGATCACGACGTCACCGACGATCGCGCGTTCATGGATCACGTCGAAAAGGCCCTGGAGCTGGTCCGGAAACTTCCGGGTCAGGTGGTGCTGCTCGGCATCGAGGCCGAGACGCCGGAGACCGAGTACGGCTGGATCGAGCCGTCGAACCTGCCGCTCGCGGTCGACGGCCCACTCGTGTTCGAGGTCCGTCGCTTCTGGGAGAAGCCGTCGGCACCGCTCGCGCGCGTCCTCTTCGAACGTCGCTGCCTGTGGAACAGCTTCGTCATGGTCGGCTGCGCGAGCGCGTTCCTCGACTGCGTGAACACGGCGGTGCCCGACGTGCTCGTCTCGTTCGCGCCGCTCCGCCGGGCGCTCGGCACCGCCGAGGAAGCCGCCGTCGCCGAGAAGGTGTACGCCGATCTCACTCCTCTGAGCTTCGGTGCCCGCGTCCTGGCCCGAGTGCCCGAGCGGCTGCTCGCCATCCGGGTGAAGGACGTGGGCTGGAGCGACTGGGGGCATCCGGCGCGGGTGATGGCGTCCTTGCGCCGCACCGGCCGCCACCCGTGCTGGTTGAAGCAGGAGCCATTGGCCTCGACCGCGTAGCAGTACACTTGAGGGCGATGGGCGTAATCCTCGTCGTCGAGGACGACACCGAGACACGCCAGGTGCTCGGGGAGTACCTCACCGCGCTGTTCCCCGACGCCCGGGTGCTCATGACGGACTCCGGCGAGAACGGGCTCGAGCTGGCCGTCCGTACGCGGCCGTCGGTCGTCCTCCTCGATCTGCGCCTGCGTGGCATCCACGGCTTCGAGTTCGCCACCCGCCTGCGCGCCCATTCGGCCTATGCCGGCGTTCCCATCGTCGCGTTGACCGGCGACATGAGCCCGGCTACCTTACTCAAGGCCGAGGAGGCCGGATTCGCTGCCTTCCTCCGCAAGCCCGCCGACATGGACCGCCTCGAGACGGTGCTCCGGCCCCTGATCGAGGGTCACGCCTCGGCGTAATAACCGAATCACAAGGAGACGGCTGTCGAATCCTTGAGGGGACGTGTGGGCGTCGTCACCGGCGGCGCCAGCGGCATCGGCCGTGCTCTGGCCGAAGGTCTGGCCGCCGAGGGCGCGGCCGTCATGGTCGCCGACGTCGACGAGGCGGGCCTCCACGACACGGTCAAGCGGATCGAGGCGCGCGGCGGTCGTGTGCTCGCGTGGAGGACCGACGTGAGCGACCGCGCCCAGGTCCAGGCGCTGGCGGACCGCGCCTTCTCGGCCCTGGGGAGCGTCCACGTGCTCTGCAACAACGCGGGCGTGGCGATCTGGGGTGGGCTCGAGACGGCCACGCACCAGGACTGGCAGTGGACGCTCGGCGTGAATCTCTGGGGCGTGATCCACGGCCTGGAGGCGTTCCTGCCGAGGATGATCGCCGAGCGTGAAGGCGGCCACGTGGTCAACACCGCGTCGATGGCCGGACTGATCGCGTCCCAGGGGCTCGGCATCTACAACACGTCGAAGTATGCGGTGGTCGGATTGTCCGAGACGCTCGTCAAGGATCTGCGACCCTACGGCATCGGCGTCTCCGTGCTCTGCCCGATGGGCGTCGCCACGCAGATTCGCTCGAGCGAGCGGAACCGGCCGGCGACGCTGCGCAACGACACGCCGGTCGCCGCGCCGGTCGACCTCATCGGTCGGACGCTCGATCCGCAGACGGTCGCCGGCATGACGATCGCGGCCATCAAGGAGAACCGGCTGTACGTCATCACGCACGAGGAAGGCCTCGAGCCGTTGCGCCGCCGGTTCCAGCGCCTCGAGCAGTCCATCCTCACCCGAAAGCCATAGCCACGCCGCGCTGGATCTCGACTTCGACCGATCTCGAGGAGCTCGGGCGCCATCTCGCCGACCTCGCCGAGATCGCGCTCGACACCGAGGGCGACAGCCTCCATCACTATCCGGAGCGGCTGGCGCTCATCCAGATCGCCGACCGCGCCGGCGAGGCCTGGCTCGTCGATCCGCTGGCCATCGCCGACCTCGCCGCGCTCGGAAAGATCGTCACGCGGGCGCGGCCGCAGGTCGTGCTCCACGCCGGCGACAACGATCTCGCTCACCTCAAGCGTCGCTACGGCTTCACGTTCGACGCGATCTTCGACACCTCGCTGGCCGCGCGCTTCCTGGGGGCCCGGGCGCTCGGACTCGACGTGCTGTTGCGCGAATATCTTGCCGTCGAGCTGCCGCCCTCGCGCCAGAAGGACGACTGGTCGGTGCGCCCGTTGACCGACGCTCAGGAGCGGTACGCCGTCGCCGACGTCCTGCACCTGCTCGGGCTGAAGGACCGACTGGTCGAGGCGCTGGGGAGCGCCGGACGCCTGGCCTGGGTGGAGGAGGAATGCGCGGCGCTCGCCGCCGAAGCCATGCCCGAGCGCGTCATCGATCCCCAGGCGTTCTTCCGACTCAAGGGGGCTCGCGATCTCAGGCCGCGGCCGCTCGGCATCCTGAGAGCGCTGTGGAATCTGCGCGAGCGCCTCGCTCGTGGTGCGGACCGCCCGCCGTTCAAGATCCTTGGCGACGCCACGCTCGTCGCGCTGGCGGTGGCGGCGCCACGGACCGTGACCGAACTCGGCAAAGTGCCGGGCTGCACGCCTCGCGTGACAGGACGCTGGGGACATTCGATCCTCGAGGCCGTCGCCCACGCTCAGGCTCAGCCCGACGAGGAGCTTCCGGTCCTGCCGAGGCCGCCGCGCGTGCCGTCGGTCCCCGGCCCGGTGCGACGGCGTATCGAGCTGTTGCGGCAGTGGCGGACCGAAGCCGCGCCCGCGACGGGACTCGAGTCCGGTGTCGTCCTGCCCAATCGGCTGATGCGCCCGATCGCCGAGGTGGCGCCTCGCGACCTCGAAGCCCTCGCGCGCGTCGACGGCATTCGCCGCTGGCGCGTGGAGAATTTCGGACCCCAGATCCTTGCCGCGATCCGGACGTCGTGAGAAGGTCGGCGGTATGAGCGGATGGCAAGAGCGGATGGTCGACGACGACGCCGGCCTGCGAGCGATCCTGACGGCGGCGAAGACGGTCGCGGTCATCGGCGCCAAGATCGGAGCCCACGAGCCGGCCTATTACGTGCCGGCCTATCTGGCCGCGCGCGGCTACCGCATCCTTCCGGTCAACCCGCGGTTCGCCGGCCAAACGGTTCACGGCGCGCGCGTGCTCGACACCATGATCGAGCTGGACGGGCCGGTCGACGTCATCGAGATCTTCCGCCGCCCCGAATTCCTGCCCGATCATGCGCGCGAGATCCTCGAGCTGGGCTGGAAGCCGGCGGCCGTATGGTTCCAGCTCGGCATCCGTCACGACGGCGCGGCCGAGATGCTGGCGCGCGCCGGCATCAAGGTCGTGCAGGACCGATGCATGATGCCGGAGCATCGACGTCTCCTGGGGGCGGCATAGATGGCTGGTGAGTACGCGTTCGTCATGAAGGACCTGCGCAAGGTCGTCCCGCCCAAGCGGGAGATCCTGCGCGGCATCTACCTCTCGTTCTTCCACGGCGCCAAGATCGGTGTGGTCGGCGCCAACGGGGCGGGGAAGTCGACGCTGCTTCGCATCATGGCGGGCGTCGACGACGACTTCCAGGGTGAGGCGTTCCCCGCGGCCGGGCTCAAGATCGGCCACCTGCCCCAGGAGCCGCAGCTCGATCCGGCCAAGGACGTGCGCGGCAACGTCGAGGACGGCGTGAGCGACACGCGCGCGCTGCTCCAGCGCTTCGAGGAGGTCAGCGCGAAGCTGGGCGAGCCGCTGGCCGACGACGAGATGGAGAGACTGCTCGAGGAGCAGGCGCGACTTCAAGATCAGATCGACGCCGGCAACGCGTGGGATCTCGATCGCACCGTCGAGCTGGCGATGGACGCGCTGCGCGTGCCGCCCGGCGACATGGACGTGACGAAGATCTCGGGCGGCGAGCGCCGGCGCGTCGCCCTCTGCCGGCTGCTGCTCTCGCGCCCCGACATGCTCTTGCTCGACGAGCCGACCAATCATCTCGACGCCGAATCCGTGGCGTGGCTGGAGCGCTTCCTCAAAGAGTATCCGGGCACGGTCGTGGCGATCACGCACGACCGCTACTTCCTCGACAACGTCGCCAAGTGGATCCTCGAGCTGGACCGCGGCCACGGCATCCCGTGGGAGGGCAACTACTCGTCGTGGCTCGAGCAGAAGGGTCAGCGCCTCGCCCAGGAAGAGAAGTCGGATCTCGCGCGCCAGCGGACGCTCGCCCGTGAGCTCGAGTGGGTGAAGATGGCGCCACGGGCCCGCCAGGCCAAATCGAAGGCCCGCCTGCAGGCCTACGACACCTTGCTCACCGAATCGTTCGAGCAGCGCGCGGCCGCGCTCGAGATCGCCATTCCGCCGGGGCCGCGGCTGGGCGACGTCGTCGTCGAGGCCGATCACGTCAGCAAAGCGTTCGGTGACCGCGTGCTGATCGAGGATCTGTCGTTCAAGCTGCCGCGCGGCGGCATCGTCGGCGTCATCGGGCCCAACGGCGCGGGCAAGACGACGCTGTTCCGCATGATCGCCGGCTCGGAGCGACCGGACGGCGGCACGCTCAAGATCGGCGACACCGTGAAGCTCGCCTACGTCGACCAGAGCCGCGACGCCCTCGAAGCGAAGCACACGGTGTGGCAGGAGATCTCGGGTGGCCAGGACATCCTCGACGTCGGCGGTCGCAAGCTCCAGTCGCGGGCCTACGTCGCCTCGTTCAACTTCAAGGGCACCGACCAGCAGAAGCGCGTCGGTGAGCTGTCGGGCGGCGAGCGCAATCGCCTGCACCTAGCCAAGGTGCTCACCAGCGGCGCCAACGTGCTGCTGCTCGACGAGCCCAGCAACGATCTCGACGTCGACACGCTGCGCGCGCTCGAGGACGGGCTGCTCGACTTCGCGGGGTGTGCGATCGTGATCAGCCACGACCGCTGGTTCCTCGACCGCATCGCCACCCACATGCTCGCCTTCGAGGACGAAGGGCGCGCGGTGTGGTTCGAGGGCAACTACCAGGACTACGAGGCCGACCGACGGCGGCGCCTCGGCGCCGAGGCCGAGCGGCCGCATCGCCTCCGTCTCAAGCGCCTGCCCCGGAATTGATGCGGACGACCGATCGCGCCGTCTAGGAGCCCGCGGCCAGCACCTGGCTGACGACGCGTCTGACCTGCTCGATCGTGAAGGGCTTGATGAGGAAGGGTTGCTCCGCCTCGTCGAGGAAGCTCTGGGTCTCGGCGCTCATGATGTCGCCGGTCATGAAGACGACGCGGCCGGCCAGTTCGGGATGCGAGGCGAGGGCACGCTGCCAGATGATCTGGCCGTCCACGTCCGGGAGCCGCAGGTCGAGCATGACAAGGTCATAGGTCCACTCCTGCAGTAGCCGGGTGAGCGCCTCTTGCCCAGTTGCTGCCGCCACCACCTGGTAGCCCAGGTCATGCAAGACTTCGATCAGTTGCTCGCGTAGCGAGTCCTCGTCCTCGACCACCAGGACATCGACGGTGTCCACCGCTGGTAGCAAGGGTGCCGGGGCAGCCAGCGCGGTGGCCTCCACGCCCTCTCCGACGGGCAGACACACCGTGAAGCGAGCCCCGGCGCCCGGCAGGTTGTCGGCATGCATGCGTCCTCCATGGTTCTCGACGATACCGATGGCCAGGCTCAGGCCGAGGCCCGTGCCTGCGCCCACCGCCTTCGTGGTGAAGAATGGATCGAAGATGCGTCTCAAGTGCTCGGACGGGATGCCGAGGCCGTCGTCCTCGACCTCCACCACGACTTCGGACCCCCGCCGCAGCGACCTCACGGTCAGGATCCCGTGGCCGTTGGCTGTGGTCATGGAGTGGATCGCGTTACTGAACAGATTGAGAAAGACCTGCTGGAGCTGATGGGGGTCGGCCCAGATGGTCAGGCCCGGCTCGAGAGTGGTGACCAGGCGAATCTTGTTGAGCTCCAGTTGCGGAGCCTGAAGGTCGAGCGTCAATTCGATGACCTCGTTGAGGTCCACTCGCCGCCTCTCCGGTGTCTCTCGGCGCGCGAACGCCAGGAGGTCATGGATGATTCGTGAGGCCCGGGCGCATGCCGCCTCGATGATCTCCACGCGCCGGGCCAGCGAGGCGTCCAGGGGACCCTTGCGTTTGAGAAGCTCGACCGACAGCTGAATCGTTCCGAGCGGATTGTTGAGCTCGTGGGCCATGCCCGAGAGCAGCGTGCCGAGAGCCTTCAGCTTATCGGCCTGACTGAGCTGCGCCTGCGTTTCCTGAAGTTGCTCCAGATTGTTCTGGAGTTCGGCGTAGAGGCGTACCTTGTCCAGCGCCACCGCGATCTGGTGGGCGAGGCTGGTGAGAACGCGTTTCTCCTCGTCGGTGAGGCGGCGCGGTGCCCGGTTATAGGAGGCCAGCACGCCCACTGGCTGCTCCTGAACGCCGAGGGGAATCATGATCCCCGAGCGGACGCCGTGCTTCGCGACGTAGCTGGGAATGGAGAAACGGTGGTCGAGCGCGAAATCCTCGATCTCGATCGTTTCCTTACGAAGGAGGGAGTACTCGGTGAACGACTCGATCGAGGCGCCGACCGTGTTCGTCCCAACCATGTCGGGCGCCAAGCCCACCCCCGCCACCAGCCGCAGTTGACCGCCGGGGCCGGCCAGGAACAGTGCGACGTTATCGGCGTGGAGGAGGCGCGCGGTGATATTGACCGCGTCGTCGACGACGTCTTTTTCAGCAGTGGCCTGGAGCAGGCGCCGACCGAAATCCTGGAGCGCGGCGTCGTGCTTGGCCCTGAGGGCCAGGCGGTCGAAGGCTCGGGCATTCTCCAGGGCGACCGAAGCCTGGATGCCGAATGCCCAGAGGAGTTGCACGTCCGCTTCGGCGAACGTCCTGGGCTCGCGGTACAGAACGGAGAGCGAGCCGAACACCTGGCCGCCCTGCGCCAGCAGGGGCACGGCAAGCACCGCCGTCAGCCCCGGTCGCGCGAGCCGCTCGCCGACCTCCGGCGGGAGGCGCAGGATCGGATCGAGATGGACGTTCGGCGTCCACACCGGGCGTTGTTCGTAAGCGGCCAGCCCCGACGCTCCTCGGCCGATCGGCAGCTCGAGACCGTCGATTGTCAGGCCGGTCGACCCGCAGCACGTCACGGCTCGCAGCACCTGGGCCCGGGGATCGAGCTGGTACAGGATCGAGGCGTCAGCCTGCGAGATCGCCAACCCCTTGACGGCAATTGTTTTGACGAGCTGACGCGCGTCCAGACTGGCGACCAAAGCCTGACCCGCTTCATGCAACTGTTCCAGGTCTCGCAGGCGGGCTCGGGCCTCGCGATAGAGCCAGCCCTGCTCCCGCAGAAGCGCGACGAAAATCACACCGACGCCGAACGGGCGGGCCACACCGGCCAGGTACCAGCTGATGGCGTAGCGGTACGGGAACAGAAGGAACCCGAGCAGCCCAAGCAGCCAGATGAAGGCCGCCAGCGCCAGGAGGTTCACGAACGTGTGCTCTGAGCCGGCGGCGCCCAAGCGACGCCTCGAGCCCCACAGCGCCCATAGGCCGACCGCCCCGTTGGCGATGCCGGCTGTCCATACCGCGAAGGGCGTGAGCCGGCCCGGTCGCATCACGAGGGAGGGCAGCAGGGGATGGACGATGAGCACCGCGAAGACGATCGCTACGCTGAGAGCCACGATGCTCGCGACGATCATCCACCGGCGGCGGTCGGTGAGCGAGAGCCCGCGGTCGGCGTAGTGAGTGCCGAGCCCGGCACCAGTCAGGGCAGCGAAGTAGCTCCCGAAGAAGAAGTAAGGGCCCACGCCGGGGTCGACACCGGGAGTGCCCGGGTAATCGGGTTGCGCCACGATGTGGGCCACCGCGAGGAGCGCGGCGAGCCAAAGCGAGATGCCGATGGCTGCGGATTGGAAGTCCTGGCGCAGACGGTGGCGCTCCAGGCAGAGATATCCAACGCCAGTGGCGACCAGCGCAAACGGCGTGTCGAAGATCAGGACGGCGTACGGGATGGGGAAACGGTAGGGCGCCACGAGCGAGGCACCGAACAGCAGGAAGGCCTCGTACGCCAACCCGAACATCGCGACGAGCAGGAGCAGGAGTCGGACGCGCCGTCCCTCCTGCCCGCGCACGCCCGTGATCATCGCCTCCATGGTGGGGCGTTCTCAACATCCCAGAGGGGGGCCGGCGATCCTCGAGGAGTCGTAGAACAGGACGTAGTGTTCAGGAATTCGGCGGCGTGACCAGCCATGACACACCCCGTGCTCAACGAACATCTCGCGCGGGGATATCCACATTCATCCACATTCTCGAGCTCGGCGTGAGAACTCAACGGGCCGTCCGCGCGATCCCACACCAATAGCGCCGGTCGCCGGACCCGTCAAGTCGAAAGTCATCGAAGGGTTGTGGATATCTGTGGATAAACTCGGCGAGCATTCGCTTGACACCTGCCTCCACTTGACACCTGCCTCCAATTGAAGCGATCCTCCACGCCTATGCTCGGATCCCGTTGGAGGATTTCGTGCCGCTACCCTTGATGATCAGGGTGTCGACCTTCGTCGCGGCGCTCGTGTGCGCGACTTCCGCAGGAGCGACCATCGTGAGCGACTGGAACGCCGCCGCCCTCGACGAGGTGCGCCGGAGCAGGTCACTGCGCAACGGGCCGCCGATCGTCGCGCGAGCGCTGGCGATCGCCCACACCTGCATGTACGACGCGTGGGCCGCCTACGACGATCGCGCCGTCGGCACCACCGACACCGGATCTGACCTCGTTCTGCCTGGGAGCCGGCGTCGACCCGAGATTGAGCGGACCGACGACAACAAGAAGAAGGCGATCAGCTTCGCCGCCTACCGCTGCCTCACGAACCTGTATCCGGACGGCGAGGTGCCGCCAGATCAGGAACAACCGAGCGCGCGTCTGAAGGCCGAGCTGACGCTCCAAGGATACAGCTGCGACGAGGATTGCTCGAACATGGATGCGAACACGGCGGCGGGCATCGGCAACATCGCTGCGCAGGCGGTGATCAACGGTCGCCGTGACGATGGCTCGAACCAGTATGGAGACCGAACGCCGGTGCCGTGTGAAACAGTCTTCTTTCCGCCGACGATGGCGACGATCACGCAGTTGGGGAGCGCGGTCACCGACCCGACGCTCCAGCTCCTGGAGCCGCCGCCGTGTCTCGGTCCGGGCGGCACCCAGACCGGGCCCTATGCGGACTATGACGACCTCGCCGCCGGTTACCGTCATTACGTGCCCTCGAATCCCCTCATGGGCTTCTGCAGTCCGCTGCTGGCGGTGTGCCCGGCGCCCGACGCCTACATCAATCCCTTGCTGCCCTGGCCGTACGTCGTGGATCCGAATCAATGGCAGCCGCTGGTCTTCAGCACCCACGCGCGGCAGACCTTCGTCGCCGCGCACTGGGAGCGGGTCACGCCGTTCGCGCTGACGTCGGCGGATCAGTTCGACGACATCCGGACCATCCCGCCGCCGGACTACTTGAAGAACTCCGGCCAGTATCAGACGGACGTCAACGACATGATCCAGTTCAGCAGGGACCTGGACACCGAGCGCAAGCTCATCGTCGAGTACTGGGCCGACGGCCCGTCGTCGGAGCTGCCGCCCGGCCACTGGGGACTCTTCGCCCAGTCCGTCTCGCAGCGCGCCAACGACGGCAACGGCCACACGATCGATCAGGACGCGAAGATGTTCTTCGCCATGCACAACGCGTCGTTCGATGCGGGCATCGTGGCCTGGCACATCAAGCGGAAGTACAACGGCGTGCGCCCGATCACGGCGGTCCGCTTCACGAAGCAGGGGCAGAGCATCTACGCCTGGGGCGGCCCCGGACGGCCGACCGAGCACATCCCAGGGGAAAAGTGGTCGCCGTACAACCCGGGCGGCAACCTGACGCCACCGTTCCCCGGGTACTTCTCGGGTCATTCGGTGTTCTCGCGTTCGAGCGCCACCGTGCTAATGCTGTTCACGGGCAGCGATTCCTTCGGGTTCTCGACCGACCTCGGGCCCTGCTTCGGTCGCGTAGAGATACTGCTGTGCGACCCCCCGCAAACCGTCACGTTCTCGTACGCGACGTTCAGCGACGCGGCGAACCAGGCGGGGCTGTCACGTCTCTATGGCGGCATCCACTTCGAGGACGACAACACGACCGCGCAGAACGTGGGCTATCTCATTGGCCAGCAGGCGTGGAGAAAGGCGCAGAAGTATTTCGACGGGACGGCCGGGGCTCCGTGAGTCGATGTCGGGGCCTCGCTAGGCCAGATCGACGAATTCATCGATTGCCTGAGAGCACACGATCAGCACGTTCTCGGCCTCACGCCGGACTCGGCGCAGGCGCACGGCCTTGAAGTGGGGGCGGAGGGTTGCCGCCAGCCGATGAGCGTCGCCCCGCCGGTGACGGTTCAGGACGAGCACGCCGCGGGGTGAGACGAGCGCAGTGAGCGACTGAGCCAGCGGGAGCGACCGCTCGAAGGGCTCGGCGTAGGTCGCGTCCTCGAGAACGAAGTCGAA
>Ga0066710_100002895_pt1 | contig 14230 bp, 15 predicted proteins | sample GraSoiAngelo_159_FD_79666 | JGI IMG/M metagenome (GOLD analysis project Ga0066710, IMG submission 79666) | Grasslands soil microbial communities from the Angelo Coastal Reserve, California, USA - 14_1009_16_40cm | ecosystem: Environmental > Terrestrial > Soil > Grasslands | place: USA...
ACCGGAGATCCGGCAATTCTCTGATCTGCGGGGGAAGGTGATCGGCGTCACTCAACCGGGATCCACGACGGATTTTACCGCACGGATTCTGATCCAGCAGGCCGGAATGTCTCCCGGAAAGGATGTGCAGGTGCTTCATCTGCAGGGCATACCGGACATCATCACTGCGCTTTCCCAGGGGAGAATCGACGCTGGCGTGCTTTCGGCTCCCACGACACTCAAGGCTCGACAGGCAGGGTTGAAGGAGTTGATCGACATCACGGCGCGAAACATTCCCATGATTCATATCGCTCTAGCCACGACGCAGGACTTTATCAAGGAGAATCGCGATCGCACGCGGCGCTTTCTCCAGGGTTACATAGAGGGGCTCAAGGTTGTCCTGACGGATTCCGAGCAGACGAAACAGATCATCGGCAAGTACACGAAGACCGACAATCGGGACGATCTGGATGAAACCTATAATACCTTTGCGAAAGCATGGGAGCGAGTTCCGTATGTGTCGGCGCAAGGAGTGCAAACGCTGCTGAACTTCGCTGCCAACCCGGCGGCCAAGACGGCCAAGCCGGAGCAGTTCATCGACAACTCGATCGTGGCGGAACTGGAAAAATCGGGCTTCATTGATAAGATCTACAAGCAATAGGTTATTTTAAGCTTCGCACGGAATTTGACCCTTAAGGAGAACGCCATCAAACTTTTGGATGTCAGCGATTTCGTCAGGGAGAGAAAGAAAGGCCAAAGAAGATCTGACCTCTTCCGCAGGGAGAATCTGGAGACGTGGTTGCTCTATTTCCCTCCCGGGGATGTGCAACGCATGCACAGCCACCCGTCGGACCGAACCTACTACGTGATCACCGGCCGGGGAACGATGAAAGGATTGAACGAAAGCCACGAGCTCTCTCCGGGAAAGATTATCAGCATCCCCGCGCATGAGTACTATGAAGGATCGAATCCCTACGACGAGCCAATGGTCCTATTGGGGAACAGCTGCAAGCCGACTCCGGAAGATCTCGCCAGAGCGGGCGGGAAGCGCAACGAGATCGACGCCGCGACCGGCAAGCGTATCGTCTATCAACATGGAGGGGGGAGGGACGAAGGACAGATTGTGGACTAGCTGCATCCATAGTGTGGGGACGTATGATGGAAAAAATCGGCATGGTGGGCGTGGGAGCGATGGGAAGCGCCCTTCTGGAGCGTCTCAAGCTGGCCGGGGTCCAGGCGACTGTCTATGATTGCGATCCTAGCGCGTTAGAGGCGGGCCGTTCTCTGGGGGCCCACCTAGCACGCAGTGCCGCTGAGGTGGCGGGGAGATGCACGATTGTGGACATAGTCGTGCGCACCGACGAGGAGGTGCTGGATTGCACGCTCGGAAAGAGCGGTGTGGTTGAGGGCGCCACACCCGAAACACTGGTCCTTCTCCACAGCACCATTCTCCCGCAAACGACCCGGAAAGTTGCGGCGGCCGCGCGGACGCGCAGCGTCCATGCGATGGACGCTTGCATGCTCGGAGTCCCGAGAACGGTGAGAGCCGGAGAGTTGGTTTTCTTAGTTGGCGGACCCGTTGAGCTATTCGAGCGGTCGCGGCCCCACCTCCTTAGAATGGGAAAGGAACTCATTCACATGGGAGGTCTCGGCGCCGGTAATGTGGGGAAAATCATCAAAAATTTGACTTCCGGAGCAGAGACCTTGATGATGCACGAGGCTTTACAGCTCGGAGAGGCTGAAGGGCTCAGATTCCCGCAAGTGCTGGAGATGCTGCAGCAAGTGGATGGAGAGAAGCTGCTGGACCGCTGGCGTCAGGTGTTTGATCCTTCAGCCGCGACGCCGACACCACGCATCGGCAGAAATGTCTTTCACAAAGACGTTCCACTAGCCGGTGAATTGGCGCGGCGATGCGGTCTCGATCTTCCGATCATCGAACAGCTTGCAGCCGCTGCGAGACGGCTGGTGAAAGAGAAACAATCCTAGAGGTTTATAGGACGAGAGAAGGGGGATGACTATGGCTAAGATTCGTCATATTGCGCTGCTGACGCGAGACACGGTTAAGTTAGCGGAATTTTACCGGAGCTCCTTCGGCATGAAGGAAGTCGCGCGCAGCGGGCCACAGGAGGAGGCGATCTATCTTTCTGACGGTTACATCAACCTCGCTATCCTGCCCGCTCGCGGGCGGCCGGAGGGGATCTATCACTTCGGCTTCGAGGTCGAGAATGTAAAGGAAGCGATGCAGAGCGCGCTAGAAGCTGGCGCCAGTAAGGGCACGGATTCGCTCCCCAAGGATGGCCGCTTTGCGGAAGCCTTTGTGCGGGATCCAGTGGGAACCAGGGTGGATTTATCTGAGCTGGGATGGAAGGCATAGAGGCAATTTTCAAGTCCTGGCAAAAGCGGCTGAAGATCGCACCCAAATATCAGCTGGCAGGAATAAAATGTTGTGAAAGTCAGCCTGTTTACTGAAATCCAGTGTCCAGCGGACGCCGTGCCCGTAAACCGCTTGGATGAATTTCTTGAACAGGCAGAGCTGGCTGATACTCTCGGGTTTCGGGGGTTTTGGATCGCGGAGATCCACTGCCAGCCTAAATTTTCCCTCTTGTCTGCTCCCTACGCCGTGCTCGGCGCCGCTTCACAGCGGACACGCCGGCTCCGTCTAGGCGTTGCGGTGAATACATTGCCAGTACATCATCCTGTTCACTTGGCGGAGCAGGCGGCGATGCTCGACCTGCTGACGCATGGCCGAATGGATTTTGCAGCCGGCGGAGGACATCCCCACAGCCGCGTGTACGAATGTTTTGGCGTGGATCACCAAAAGACGCACGAGCTCATCGAAGAAAGCGTGAAAGTTATCCAGGCCGCCTGGACAGAAGACGTGCTTAAATTTGAGGGTCGATTTTTTCAAATTCCAGAGGTCGTCGTCAATCCGAAGCCGCTGCAAAAACCCACTCCTCCCATCTATGTCGCCGCAAGCTCCCCTGAAGGGGTTGAGGTCGCCGCCCGACTAGGAGTCAACCTTTTTCTCCCGATTCACACTCGCACCCAGGAGCAAGTCCTGAGCTTAGCCAATGGTTATTGGGCAGGACTTAAAAAGCACGGCCATCAGGCTGGATCGCGTGAACTGGGCTTGCTGGTTCCCATGCATCTGGCTAAAACCATCGAGGAAGCGCGTCAACGAGCCGCGGACGGGATCATGAGTTACTACACAATCATCGGAGAGGTGAGAAGCAGTTACATTGACTGGCTCACCCGTCGCGGCAGTCCTCTGCCAGCGCGGCTGTTAAAGACCGCGACCGGCGAGGGGTTGACGTTCGAGCGTGTGTGCGCGGAGCACGCGGTTGTTGGTGATTCTGATATGGCCGTGGCCGGATTGCAGCTACTTGCCGACAAAACGCGCGCCGGCCATATTCTCGCCTGGATGAATATCGGCAGCACTCCCCACAAGTTTGTCCTTGAATCAATGGAGCAGCTTGCGCGCGAGGTCATGCCACGAATCAAAGCGGACCGTCCAGCGCGGCCGGACGCGTAGCGAGCCCGGTGACCTCTCCACTTCACCCTGCAATTTGTTTAAGCCATTCTCTGAAAGCTCGACTCTTTTTTGGGTGACATGCACGGAATATTCGCCTGTCTGGGGTGTTAAGCATAATTCAAGCAATACCTGAGATCTGAACTCGATCCCTGAAGGAGCCGGATCCGAGCGGAAATCAAAGGGGCGATTGACAGGATTGCCGTTTAAAGCTATGAGGCTGCTAATGCCTGGGACTTGTACGCTCGAAAGAACAAGGAGGACTGCTATGATTAGAAAGCTCGACTGCCTTGTCGTAGCTGTTGCTGTGGTGCTCGCTTGTAGGGCGTCGCTGTTCGCACAGGAATCATTTTACAAAGGCAAAACCATCCGCGTCATCGTCGGCGCTTCGGCCGGAGGAGGTTACGATACCTATTCCAGGACCATTGCTCGGCATATGGGGAAACATATCGCTGGGAATCCTACCTTCGTCGTGGAAAACATGCCCGGCGCTGGCTTTCTGATTTCTGCCAACTATATGTACAAGGTGGCCAAACCGGATGGTCTGACCATCGGCCACTTTATCGGCGGGCTGTTCTTGCAGCAACTGCTGGGGAAAGAAGGAATTGAGTTCGATGCACGCAAATTCGAGTATATCGGGGTGCCAGCGCAGGACAACTACGCTATCGGCATATCTAAGGCAACTGGGATTACTAGCATGGAACAGTGGCTGGCCTCTAAGACCGTAATCAAGCTCGGTGGCGTTGGAGTCGGCAGTGCGACGGATGATATCCCCAAGGTTCTTAAGGAAGCCATAGGCCTTCCTACTCAGATCGTGTCCGGCTACAAGGGCACGGCTGATGTTCGGTTAGCTTTCGCCAGCGGCGAGGTTCAGGGGGTTTGCAACGCCTGGGAGTCGTTCAAATCGACCTGGCGCAAGGAGTTGGACTCGGGGGAGCTGATTGTAGTCGTACTGACTACTGCGAAGCCTCATCCCGAGCTTCCAAAGGTTCCCTTGGCGATCAGTTTCGCCAAGACTGAAACGGGACAGAAACTGATCCGGGCCCTTGTTCACAGCGTCGGACCTACCGCTCGTCCGTATGTCTTGCCGCCTGGCACTCCGAAAGAGCGGGTTGAAATTCTGCGCAAGGCCTTCATGGAGACTATGAAGGACACGGAGTTTCTGGCCGAGGCAAAAAAAGCCAACCTGGATATCAATCCTCTAGACGGCGCCGAGCTGGAAAAAAACGTTAAGGAAGTTTTTAACCTTGAGCCAGCGTTGCTACCGAAGGCCAAAGAGATTCTGAAATAGGTGTTGAAAATGAATGATAAATCGTTTGAATCCCTAGGTAGTATGATGCGGGGCGGGTTTTGGCTGTTAACCGCGACCGTCGGCTTGGCAGTGGCTCTTTTCGCGTGCGATCTGGCTACTAGATTCACCACGACGCGGATTAAAGACATCTTGGATCATCCGCGGGACTACGAAAACAAAGAGGTTACCGTCTATGGGACGGTGACCGGCGGCGCCTCGCTGCTCGTGACCAAATATTTTGAAATACAAGACGATACCGGGTCGATTAAAGTGGTCACGGACAGGGTATTACCAAAAAAAGGCGAAAAGCTTCGCGTAACGGGTCGAATGGAATCCATCGAGTTTGGTTCGGAGCGTGCGATCGTGATACGCGAGAAGAAGGAGAAAGCAGACTAGGCGCCGCAGGGCAGCTTTGACTCACTGTCGAGTTAAGCCAAAAAAAAGGAGGAGATCGTGGCCGGAAAGGTAACCTGCTTCGGGATTCTCTTCGCAGTTATCTTCCTCATTTTTACTCATAGTCGTGCAGCGGCGCCTTACTATGAAGGGAAGACGGTGCGCTTTCTGGTGGCTTTCGCCCCCGGAGGCGGCTTCGATACTTATACTCGTGCGATCGCGCGTCATATGGGCAAGCATATCCCTGGCCGCCCAACAACAGTCGTTGACAACATGACCGGCGCTGGAGGAATTGTTCACGGAAACTACATGTTCAAGCAAGCGAAGCCCGATGGTCTAACGATCGGAAACAATATCGGCGGTCTGTTTCTACAGCAGATCATGGGGGCGAAAGGGATCGAGTTTGATGGACGGAAGTTCGAATATGTCGGCGCTCCGGCGGTGGACCATCCCGTATGCGTCTTAACCAAGGCAAGTGGGATCACAAGCATAGAAAGATGGCTTGCTTCGAAAGAGCAGGTGAAATTGGGCGGTGTCGGACCTGGAGGCACTGCGTCCGACGTCCCTAGAGTCCTCCAGGCAGCGTTAAATCTTCCGATCAAGGTAGTCGAGCCGTACAAGGGAACGGCCGAGATCAAGCTCGCAGCGGAAGGCGGAGAGCTTGCGGGCGGTTGTTGGGCGTGGGAGTCAATGAAGGCGATGTGGCGTCAGGGGATCGAGACCGGCAACGTGTCCGTCGTGGTTCTGGCGATGCCGAAGAAACTGGAGGAGATTTCAAATGTGCCTTTGGCTGTAGACTTTGCGAAGACTAACGAAGCACGCCAGTTGCTCCAGTACGGCATTCATGACACCGCTACGATTACCCGGCCCTATTTTTTGCCTCCGGGGACGCCTAAAGAGCGAGTACAAATCTTGCGGACGGCATTCATGGATACGCTGAAGGATCCAGAATTTCTTAGCGAGGCGAAAAAAGGCAACCTCGACATCGAGCCGGTGACGGGCGAGCAGATAGAAACGATCGTGAATGAGCTATTTAAGCTGGAGCCGGTTTGGATAGCGAAACTCAAGAGTGTTCTAGTGCCGCAATAGACCGGGTTTACATGATTTGGTCGAGGACGATGTTGACCTTCTCCGCGCCGACTTCAACCGGATTCTTCTTGTACTCTCCCGTTAGATTCCCTGGTTCCTTTGTAGTTGGATTGCCATCTTTGTCCAGGCGGGCGGAAAGTGTCACCTTACCGGAGAAAGTTGTCCCGGGTATCATGGCATTTTCGGGACCCAGGGAAAAAGCAACCGGAAATTTCGGTTGATCGATTCTCTTCACTGCAAGGGGAGGCCCTGCCGAAGAGCCTGCGGAACGCGCGATGATGAATAAGGTCCCTTGACCGTCTACTCTGTCCTTCAGCTTAGGATCAATAGAGACAACTCCTTGGATGACGGAGGAACCTTTCGTTGGCGGGGTCTTCGCCGCCTGCTTTTCTTTGCCGCTTAGCTGAGCCATTTCGGCCACTGTATTCTGGACTTCATCTCGCTCCGAACCTGGCGGCATGAGGCTGACAAGTCTTTCCAAGGTCTGACGCGCCGCAGGAAAATCTTTTTTGACCTGGTAGAGGATCATGCCTTTTCCCCAGAGCGCGGGGGCAAAGTTAGGGTTGCTCATGAGAGCACGATCGAAGGCCAAAAGGGCGCCCTCCGCATGCCCCGCCTGGGCTAGGATGAAGCCCATGTAACTGTGGGCTTCAGGTTGATTGGGATCGATGGCAAGCGTTTTTTTGAAAGCGTCGATCGCTTGCGGCCAATCGCGCCGCTCGACGGCGGCCCGACCTTGAGCAAGAAACGATTCCGTATCGCTTCCCGAATTCCCAGTGACGCCACCAGGGCCAGTACCGGTTAGAAAGTCACCGGTCATGATGTCCGATTCCGAGACCCGTGGACGTAAGGACTTGGAAAGGAAGACCCCTAAAGTGATCCCGAAAAGCAGAAGAAAAAGGCCGCCCGCCACGAGCTGCCAATTCCGTCTAGAGGCGGGTTCGCTCCGCATGGTCGCGCCGTGGCTTGGGGTTGCTCCGGTTTCGGGAGTGGCAGGCTGGTTCCTGAGAGGAGGAGGTAGAGAGTCAAGCTTCTTATGAATGATCACCGCTTGGTCTTCTAATTCCTTCCGCAGCTCTTTGTAGTCGGCTTCGGAGAATCTTCCGGAATCGAAGTCAAAATCGAGTTCTTCAAGCTCGGCAGAAAGTCTGACTTGTTTTTCTCGTAGAGAAGATCTTGCTAGCTCCGGCGGCGGTTCAGACGAAATTTTGTCTGCGACTGGGATGGATGTTTCAGGCTGCTCCCCAAAGGCTGGAGTCACAGGCTTGGCTGCCCTTTTCTTTTTTTTCGCCCAGCGCCTGATCAGAAAGAGAACTAAGACGATTCCTGCGCCTGCCGCGGCAAAGGGAAGTATCCAGAGAAGGAGGCTGAACCCTTTTGGCGTCGGCGCGAGCAAAACCCACTCGCCGTATTTAGAAATAAAATAGCCCTTGATCTGCTCCGGGGATTTGCCTTGCTTGAGTTGGTCGAAGATGAACTGTCGCATCTCCTGCGCCAGCTCAGAAGGGGAGTCAGCGGCGGACAGGTTTTGGCATACCGGACAGCGGAGTTCGGACGCGATCTTCCTAGTTTGCTCCTCGAGATCCTGCTGTCCCGCGGCCCCAAGGATGACAAGAAGGAGTCCGAGTGTCGTCAAGAGTAGAGGTGATCGCCACATATCTCGTCAGCGGATAGACTGGTAGGAGCCCTTACCTTCTTTGGCGCTGACCAATCCCTCGCGGGCTTCTTCGACTTTCACCATAATGGTTTCGGCCCCCGGCGTCCCGACGTGCTTGTAAGTAATCTTTCCCGACGAGTCGATGAAAAAAGTCTCCGGCACTCCCCAAACTCCGTAGTCAATGGCGATTCTCCCTGAAAGGTCCCGTCCATTCGGGTAAGTCACGTTGAACTCCCGGAGAAACTTGGTCGCATCCTCTTGCCGGTCCTGAATGTTAATGCCAAGAAAGACCACGTTTTTGTCCTTAAGCCTCTGCCAAGCCGCTTCGAGATCGCGGGCCTCTTCCCTGCAGGGGACGCACCAAGAGGCCCAAAAATTCACAAAGACTATTTTTCCTCGAATCTCCTCCAGTTTAAGCTCTTTACCGTCGAAGAGCAGGACACGAAAGTCAGGTGCTTGACGGCCAATGAGCGGCGAGGCGATGTAGCGCGGGTCGCGGGTAAAGCCGTAGGCCAGCAGCCAGAGAAGAGGGAGGATGAGGAGAAAGGTAATGAGGAGTCTACGCCAAGGCATATCGATACCGAGTATGAAAGATGAAAAATGAAAGATGAAACAGAAATTCAGCTTTCATCTTTCCGCTCTCCGCTTTCTCCCCGGAAGGGCCAGATGGCGATGATCGTTCCAAAAACAATGACCACCCCGCCTATCCATATCCATGCCACCAGCGGACGCACCAGAGCCTTGAGGGTGGCTTGGTTCTTTCCGACTTCGCTGAAGCCCGACAGGATTATGTAAAGATCGTCGGCCAGAGTGCTTTGGAATTCCGCTCGACCAACCGGCGCCTGTTGGTTGGGGAAAAACTTGAGCGCTGGGGAATAAAGCCTCGACTCATCGCCATTATTAAAGACCCTAAACGTCGCCTCGACTCTAAAGTGGGTGGGCTGCTGCAGGCCTCTTAAACCCTCGAAGCGAACCTTATAAGGACCGATTGCGAGACTCTGTCCAACTTCCAGCGTGGCTTGCCGTTCGATGCTATAGCTCATCGAGCCGGCGATTCCCAAGGCGATCAGAACAATCCCGAGATGGACGACAAGGCCGCCATAGCGGCGTTGGTTTCGTCGGACCAGAGTGCCAAGAGCAGTTGCTATTCGCTCGCCAGCGATCCTGCGGCGCGCGCGAACTGCACGGGCTGTATCAAAGAAGATTGTGAAAGCGACGAACGCAGAGAGCATAAAACCGAGGAGCGGCAGGAAGTCTCTGATTGCCCAGACGAAAAGCAGCAAGGCGACTCCTATCGATGCGAGCGCGGGCCAAAGGAAGTTGCGCTTGAGATTGTTCCAGCTTGCGCGCCGCCAGGCGATCATGGGACCCAGCGCCATGAGAAAAACGAGCGAGAGAAAGAGCGGCACGGTAACCGAGTTGAAGTATGGCGCGCCCACGCTCACCTGAACTCCTGCGATGGCTTCGGACAGGAGTGGGAATATGGTGCCAAGAAAGATTGTGAAGAGCGCCGAAACCAAGACGACATTATTGAGTAAGAAGGCCGACTCTCTGCTGATCATGGAATCGAATTCAGGCTGTCCCCTTAGATGATCCATGCGGTAGGCGAGCAGGCCAAATGATCCCAGCAGGACCAGAGCGAGGAAGCTGAGAAACAGGGTGCCCACCGGTCCGCTGGAAAAGGCATGAATCGAAGAGAGAATTCCGGAGCGAGTCAGAAACGTCCCGAAGATGGTCAAGCTAAAGGCGATAATAATCAGGAAAAGATTCCATGCCTTAAGCCTGCTTCTTCGCTCCTGAACCTGAACCGAATGGAGAAAGGCCGTCGCCGGCAACCAAGGCATAAAGGCGGCGTTCTCGACTGGATCCCATGCCCAGTAACCTCCCCATCCCAAAACGTGGTAGGACCACCACGCTCCCACCAGATTGCCCATTGTTAAGAAGCACCACGCGGTAATAGTCCAACGCCGGGTCGTCTTGATCCAAGCCTCGTCGAGCCGTCCTATGATCAGCGCGGCCATGGCGAAGGCGTAGGGAACGGTCAGGCCCACGAAGCCGGTATAGAGAAGCGGCGGATGCGTGATCATATTGGCGTCTTCGAGCAAGGGATTAAGGCCCCGCCCATCCGCTGGAGGCGGTGAGAGGACCTCAAACGGATTCGAGGCGAAGGCGATCACCGCCAGGAAAAAGGCCGACACGATGGAGAAGATCAGCAAGACCCAAGGCATCAACTCCCGGTGGCGGTCTTTATAGATCCAAGCGACTAAGCCCGAGAAGATGACCAGGAGCCACTCCCAGAGGAGGAGGGATCCTTCCAATGCGCCCCAGAGACCGGTAACCCGGTAATAGACAGGAGTTGCCCGCGTCGTGTTGAAGGCGACATATTTGATCGAGAAATCGGCCGTGACCAGGGCGTAAATGAGCGCTGAGCTGGCAACTGTGACCAGGAGAAACTGTCCTAGAATTCCGGCTCGTGTGCTGGCGAAGAAGGCTTCCCGGCCGGTCTTATACGTAAGCAGGGGCGCAATGATTCCCCAGATGGCAAGAAGGAATGCGATAACGACGCACGAATGACCAATCGTTGCCGTCACGGTTTTTTCTCATCCCTGCCGGGAACAAAACTGTGCGGATAGGAGGGTTCTCCTGTTTGGGGCGGGCTGTATTCCTCAGCATGTTTGGCCATGATCGTCGTCGCCAGAAAGACGCCGTCGGCTCCCATTTTGCCTTCGACGACCGCGCCCTTTCCCTCAGAGAACAAATCAGGAGGGACGCCATGAAAATAAACCGGGATCGATGCGACACCGTCCGTGATCTGAAAGCGGTACGTGAGATTTTTCAGGTCTTTTTGCAGCGACCCGGCAACGACCATTCCTCCCAAGCGCAGGGACTTACCCTTGGAGCTCTGTTCTTGCGCCTTGAGTTCCGCTGGCGTGCGAAAGTAAACAATCGCTTCGCGCATTCCGCCATAGATGAGATAGGAGAGCGCGGCGAGTATGATGACGCCGCCGATGAGGAATCTTTTAGTTCGGCCCATTTTTTTTTCCGACCTCTGATGGCTGCAGTCTGTCCAACTCTGCTTCAATATTGCGACATCGACGTCTAAGAAGAGTGAAATAGAGAACCAAGGCGGACCAGACAATCCCGTAAGCTAAGAAAACGAATCCCCAGGCTTCCACTATACTACTCCATAAAGCTTTATTCTCTTCACTTCCTCCTGCATCTCTCCCACATGGATGCGCAGCGAGAGAAAATAAAAGTAAAGCAAGAGGAAAGCAAGGAAGTTGATTGAAAGGGCGATCAGCATGGAAGGATGGACATTTTCCCAGGGCAGTTTGTCCGGCCTCAGGATAGATGGGGCCTGGTGCAGTGTGCGCCACCAATAAACGGACATGTGGATCAACGGTATGTCCAGGAAGCCGATGATCCCTAAAACGGCGCCGCATACGGCGCTGCGGTCTTCGTCCTCAATGAGTGAGCGCAGCATCAAATAGCCGACAAAAATCAAAAGCAGAATCGCGGTTAGGGTCAGGCGCGCGTCCCAAGTCCACCAGACGCCCCAGGTCGGTTTTCCCCATATCGACCCTTCCACGATGGTGAGGCCGGTAAAGAGGACGCCGATCTCGGCTCCCGCATAAGCAAGGATATCATCCCGCTTTTCTCTCTTCCACAGGAAGAGAGAGCTTCCTACGAAGACAATGAAGAACGAGAGATAGGCCGTGAGAATGCTGGGGATGTGCAGGTACATGATCCTTTGGACTTCGCCCTGATAGGCGTCGGGAGGCGCCTGGATCAAAGCGAAATAGAGGCCGGCAAGAATAAAAACAAGTGCCAAGCCACCCAGAATCATTCGTCCTCGTCGCCCCTTTTGTTTCTCAGCCCAAGCCATTCAAGCCTCGATCACCCATTCGAAGATGAGAAAACCGGCAGTGAGAAATATCACATCAAATCCGATCAAAAGACGCAACCAGGAGGAGGCTTCTTCAAATCCTCCGGTGCGAAGAACGATCTCCATGGCACGGATCGTCGCCAGAATCAGCGGGATCATGAGCGGGAATATCACCAGCGGCAGAAGAAGCTCTCGGGCCCGCGCCCTCAACGTCACAGCAGAAAAGAGCGTGCCTACGGCGCAGAATCCTATCGTTCCGAGAAAGGCGACGAGGAAAAGAGGAAGGAGAAGATTCCAGGCCTCCAAGTTAAAGAGCATCCAGAACAAGGGGAAAACGACCATTTCCACCGGGAGCATCAAGAGGAGATTGAAAGACACTTTTGCCAAGTAAAGGGCTCCCCGGTCGACTGGAGATAAAAGCAGCGCTTCCAGGCAGTGGTTTTCTCTTTCGGCCTGGTAGAGCTGCGCGAGGCCGAGCGTTCCGGTAAAGATAAAGGCGAGCCACAAAAGACCAGCAGCCATCTCTGCGGCCTTTTCCCTTGGAATCTCAAAGGCGAAATTAAAAACAAAAAGGAGCAGGACACCAAAAAAAAACATGGCGAGCAGACTCTCCCGCCGCCGCAGCTCCAAAAGGAGATCCTTCCAGAGCAGCCAGGCAGTTTGTCTCAATAATTCCATCGTTCTTCCCGAGGTGCGAAGTTCTCAAAGGCGCGTTGGAAACTCTCCCAGGGCTCCTGCTTGGGCTCGTCGAAAATGAGCCTGCCGTGATCTAATATGATCGCCCGGGAGCAAAGGCGCAGCGCGCGTTGCACATGATGGGTGGCAATAAGGGCAACGCCGCCGCCGGAGGTTAAATTCCTCAAATAACTTTCCAGCAGCCCGACGCCGCTTCCGTCCAGAACGCCGTAGGGCTCGTCGAGCAGCATTAATCTGGGCTCCAACAGAAGCCATTTGGCGATGATGAGGCGACATTTCATGTCGGTTGAAAGTGACCCCACGTATTGATCGGCCCAATTTTTCAGGCCCACGATCTCCAAGTGTTTTTCCGTCTCCGCCCGATTCTTTCCCTTGCCGTAGAGAGAAGTGAATAAACGAAGGTTCTCACTGGCGGTCAGTCCGTCGTAAACGTGGTCCTGCGGAGAAAGAAACCCGACGAGGGAGCGCAGTCGAGGCGAATTTGTCTGAAGTCGCTCGCCGTCCAAGGTAATTTCTCCCTGAGTGGGGGCGAGGAGCGCCGAGAGCAGCTTGAGCAGAGTCGTTTTGCCGGCGCCGTTCGGACCGAGCAAGGCGACGCACTCGCCCGGCCGGAGCTCGAGAGTGATATCCTTCAAAGCCCATACATAGCCGTAGGCTTTGGAAAGACGGTCGACGACAACGCGCAATTTTCCTTCCTTCTTTTTCTGTGTTTGTCAGCTGTCAAAACGGTTTCTGGAATATAATGGTCCGGTGCGGGTGTTTCAAGGGCCAAGCGGGGCGTGGAAGCAAGACGGGCCATTTATAACGGCGAGATCGTAAACCCCCTACGACGAACTTATGTCCGTAATCTTGGACGCTTCCCTTCGGGCGAGTTCAGTACATGAATTCGCGTACTGACGTGCGGGAGCCTCTTGGAGTACGGAAAAAAAGGGATTGACATTTCCAGAGAGAGTCCTATGTATAAGGCCGAAGGAGGATCTTATGAATGTCGTTACGACCGTTACCGGAGCCTGGAACGCCTTCGCGACCAAGCTGGGGGCGTTTCTGCCAGGGTTCTTTGCGGCGCTGATTATCTTGATCGTCGGGTGGGTCGGCTGCAACATCGCCAGGAGGATTGCCGTTCGCCTTCTCAGACTCTGTCAGTTTGACAACCTGGCTGATCGAGCGGGGATCAGAGGGGTGTTAGAACGTGGCGGAATCAAGCAGAGCGCTACGGAAATCCTGGCGCTGCTGGTCTTCTGGTTTCTATTCCTGATCGTTATCGTCGCCACTCTCGACACCTTGGGCCTGCCGGGGGTCAAGGACACGCTCAACGCGATTTTCCTGTATATCCCTAAGGTCGTGGCTGCGATAATCGTTCTCATTCTCGGACTCTACTTTGCCAATTTCCTAGACACCATCACGCGCACCTCATGCGCCAATGCCGGGCTGAGAAACTCCGACTCCATCGGGCGCATCGCCTATTACGCGACGGTGGTTTTTATCATCGCCGCGATTTTGCAGATTCTCGACATCGCGGCCGAGATCGTGATGTGGGCGTTCGTCTCGATCTTCGGAGCCGTCTGCCTGGCCCTGGCCTTGGCCTTCGGTCTGGGGGGAAGAGAAGTGGCCGCGCGCTATCTCGAGAAGTGGCTAGAGGAAGACCGAAAAGAGAGCTAAGCACCTCACTGGTTCCTATGCATAGAGTGGCAAACGATCCGTACCTCTGGC
>Ga0066710_100002896_pt1 | contig 14229 bp, 10 predicted proteins | sample GraSoiAngelo_159_FD_79666 | JGI IMG/M metagenome (GOLD analysis project Ga0066710, IMG submission 79666) | Grasslands soil microbial communities from the Angelo Coastal Reserve, California, USA - 14_1009_16_40cm | ecosystem: Environmental > Terrestrial > Soil > Grasslands | place: USA...
CAGATGCGGAAGGCGGGGGCGACCGCCAAGGCGATGCTCATCGCGGCCGCGGCCGCGACCTGGAAGGTCGATGCGTCCACCCTGCGGGCCGAGAAGGGTTTCGTCATCCACGACGCGAGCGGCCGGCGGCTCTCCTTCGGGGCGCTCGCCGGCACGGCGGCCACCATGACGCCCCCGAAGGACGTGGTCCTCAAGGACGCGAAGGACTTCAAGATCGTCGGCAAGCCCATGCGGCGGCTCGACACCCCGGAGAAGGTCAACGGCCAGGCGCGGTTCGGCCTCGACGTGACGGTTCCCGGCATGCTCGTGGCCCTCATCCAGCGCCCGCCCGTCTTCGGAGGAAAGGCGGTCAAGGTCGACGACACGAAGACGAAGGCCGTTCCGGGCGTGATCGCCATTAGCCAGCCGTCCTTCGGGGTGGTGGTGGTCGCCAAAGGGTTCTGGGCCGCGAAGAAGGGGCGCGACGCGCTCGAGGTGCAGTGGGACGACGGTCCGAACGCCGCGCTCTCCACCGATGCCCTGCGCGAGGAGTTCCGCGCGCTCGCGAAGACTCCGGGGGCGGTGGCGAAGAAGGAGGGAGACGCGGCGGCCGCCCTGGCCGGCGCCGCGAAGAAGCTGGAAGCCGAATACGAGGTGCCCTACCTGGCGCACGCGATGATGGAGCCGCTCAACTGCGTGGTGGACCTCCGGCCCGACTCCTGCGAGATCTGGACGGGGACGCAGTTCCAGACCATGGACCGGGCGGCCGCGGCCGAGGTGGCGGGGCTCAAGCCGGAGCAGGTCCAGATCCATACCACCCTGCTCGGGGGCGGCTTCGGCCGACGGGCAACCCCGCGTTCCGACTTCATCCGGGAGGCGGTCGAGATCGCCAAGGCCGTGAAGGCCCCGGTCAAGGTCATGTCGACGCGCGAGGACGACATCAAGGGCGGCTTCTACCGGCCGATGTGGCACGACCGGATCGCGGCGGGCCTGGACGCGAGCGGAAAGCCCGTGGCCTGGACGCACACGATTGTCGGGCAGTCGATACTGGCGGGCACGCCTTTCGAGGGCATGGTGAAGGACGGGATCGACGGCGCCTCGGTCGAAGGCGCGGCCGACCTGGCCTACGCGGTTCCGAACCTCTACGTCGACCTCCACAGCCCTCGGCCCGGGGTCCCCGTGCTCTGGTGGCGCTCGGTCGGCCACTCGCACACCGCCTTCGTGGTCGAGAGCTTCATCGACGAGCTGGCCCACGCCGCGGGCAAGGATCCCTTCGAGTACCGCCGCGGGCTCCTGGCGCACCACCCGCGGCACAAGGGTGTCCTGGAGCTGGCCGCGGCCAAGGCCGGCTGGGGCAAGCCGCTTCCCGCGGGCCGCGGGCGCGGCATCGCGGTGCACGAGTCCTTCGGGAGCTTCGTGGCCCAGGTGGCCGAGGTCTCGATGAGCCCGCGCGGCCAGGTGAAGGTGCACCGGGTGGTGGCGGCCGTCGACTGTGGCCAGTACGTCAACCCGGACACCATCGCGGCCCAGATCGAAGGCGGGGTCGCCTTCGGCCTCTCCGCCGCCCTCCACGGCCAGATCACGCTCAAGGGTGGGCGGGTCGTGCAGAGCAACTTCCACGACTACGAAGTGCTTCGCCTCAACGAGATGCCGGAGGTGGAGGTCCACATCCTGCCGAGCGGGGAGAAGCCCGGCGGGGTGGGGGAGCCGGGGGTGCCTCCGGTCGCGCCCGCGGTGGCGAACGCGGTCTTCGCGCTCACGGGCTCGCGGGTCCGCCGGCTGCCCATCCGGCCGGAGGACGTGAAGAAGGCCTGAGGGCTCAGCTCACCGCGGGCTGGGCGGACACCACGGCGTAGTTCGAGTCCTTGCGCAACCTCCAGATGAACGCGTCCACGACGAAGTGGTGGACGTTGATGGCCGCGATCACGAGCAGGACGCTCTCCGCGAAGCCGAAGCCCAACAGCACGTAGGCATACGGCCAGACCTGGAACAGCACGTATCCGAGGGCGAGGCAGGCGAGATAGAAGGCCAGGGCATGGCTCCACCAGGGGCGCGCCCCTTCCGGCGCGCGCACCCGCTCCTTGACGTGGAAGATCGTCAGGATCGCCAGGTACTGCAGGCCGTGGAAGATCGTGATGACGGCGATGGTGAGAGAGGTCGTGTAGGCAAGGCCGACGAGCCACACGCTGTTGCTGAGGACGATCAGAAGGCTGATCAGGGGCAGGCGCGACTGCCCCTCGCGCTGATGGTGGAGGAAGATCAAGGCCGGCATGAGGAAGCTCAGCACGCGGAGCGCGTCCGAGGCCCCGGAGCGGGCCGCTTCCGCCGCGGGCTGCCGCAGCACGGCGGCCGGCACCAGCCACTCGATCCCCGCCCCGCCGACCGCGAGGAAGACGTGCAGGAAAGGGACGAAGCAGGCGAGTCGGAGCCATCGCTTGTCGGCGTCGGTCCACGTCGAGCCCGACCGGTAGCAGTACATCACCGCGAGGCCGTAGGCTTGCGCGGCGTAGTGATAGGGCGACCAGGTGAGGTATAGGGACTGCAGGTGCCGCCCGAGCCCTCCCGGCCACGCGATGGCCAGGGTCAGCACCGCCAAGGACGCCAGGGGTAGCCCCATGGTGAGGAAGGGCAGGTCGCGGAAGGAGCCCGGTTTCGTGTAGAGGCGGACCGTGGAGCCGGCGAAGTGCGCGCTGTTGCTGAGCAGGACCAGGGTCCAGAGGTGCGTCTGCAGCCAGAGCCTGAGGGAGGGTGATCGGTCGAAGACGAGCCAGGCGATGACGAGCAGGCTCAGGCCTCCGCCGATGAGCAAGTAGTCGAAGGCGGGATGGATGAAGGGGCGGCCGGGGTCGACGCGCAGCCGGGCGTGAGAGGACATGTCGCTCAGCGACCGCCCCCTCGACCCGCGGCCTCGAGCGCCGCCTTGGCTCGGCTCAGGTTGGCGGAGAACTCGGGCCCCGTGCTGAGCCGCCCCGCGATGGAGAAGTGCTCGACCGCCTTGTCAGGCTGTCCCGACAATGCGTACGTGATCCCCAGGTTGTTGTGCACCGTCGCGTCGGTGGGGTCGATCGCGATCGCCTTGAGGAGAGCCGCCTGGGCCTCCGGGTACCGATCCTGCTCGAGCCAGACCTCGCCCACCCCGGCGTAGGCACGAGCGCTCGAAGGGTCGCGCCGGAGCACCTGGTCGAACTGGGCCCGCGCTTCGTCGAAGCGTCGGCGCCAGAACAGCGCCCAGCCCAGGCTCGTCTGCAACTCGGTGCTGTGTGGGCGCAGGGCCTGGGCCTTGGCGAAAGTGTCCATGGCCCCCTGCATGTCTCCCGCGCGCGCGAGCCCTTCCCCCACGCCCAGGAGCAACGGGAAGTCGCCCGCGCTGACCTGGGCGGCCCGGCGATACTCACTTATGGCCTTCCGGGCGTCGCCTCTCGAGAGGGCGCTCTCCGCCTCCAGGAGGGCAGACTGGGTCAGCCCCGGCAGCCTTCCTCGGGTCGCGAGGAGCGCCCCCGCCGCTCCCGTCCAGGAGGCGATGGCGAGGACGACGCCAAGGCGGAACGCCCAGGGATACAGCGCGGCCGGGAGGCGTCCACCCATCGGGTGATCTTAGCACTCGTACCCCACGCCCGATCCCTCCGCCGGCCGCCCCCGAGCGGTTGGGGTTGTCGACTGAAGGTAAGATCTGTCCCATCGAACGCGCGAGATTGGAGCCCCCGGATGATGGACCGGCAGCATCGCTCGGCCGCCCTGGCCTTCGTGACCGCCTTCGTCACCCTGTTCGCCCAGATCCTCGTCCATCGGATCGTGTCCGCGAAGCTCGTGAACAACTACGCCTTTTTCGTCATCTCCCTGACCATGCTCGGATTCGCGTTCTCGGGAGTGATCCTGACCCGCTGGCTCGACGCCCTGCTGCGGCGGAGCGACGAGGTGATCGTGGCGGCGGCGGCCCTGTTCGCGCTGACCCTGATCGCAGCGACTTCCATCTTCTGCGGGGCCGGCGCCTGGCCGCAGATCATCACGTCGCGCCCCGCCTTCGTGAGGGGCTTCCTCGCGAGCGTTCCCCTGGCCCTCTTGTACGCGGTGCCCTTCACGGCCTGCGGTCTGGTCTTGGGGCTCCTGCTTTCTTCCCGCGACCTTTCGGTGAGAAAGATCTACTTCTTCGACCTGTTGGGGTCGGCGGCGGGCGCCTTCGCGGTCATCCCTGCGATCAGCACCCTGGGCGCGGAAGGAGGGCTGCTGGCTGCCTGCTCCCTGCTCCTCATCGCGGCCGCCCTGCTCGCCCCGGGCCACGGTCCCCGCGTGCGGCGCCTCGCCGTCCTGGCCGCCGTCGCCATCGCGCTGTCCGCAGGGTTCCGGGACCGCGTCTTCAAGATGCGATACCCGCCCGAGAGCATCCTGGCCCTGACCGAGGAGGCGGGGAGCGGGTACCAGCTCCTGCGGGTCGCCTGGGATCCCGTGGCGAGGATCGAGCTGTTCCGCATGCCCCCTCCCGATCCCGCGAGCGCGACCTTCCCCGTCCTCATGGGCACCCACCCGTCCTTCCTGGCCCGCCTCACGCGCGGGATGAACCAGAACAACTTCGCCGGCACCATGGCCCTCGCCTACGACGGCACCCGGGATTCCCTGATCGGCATCGAGGAGACCATCTACAGCGCCGCCTACCAGGCGACGGCCGTAGCCGCTCCTCGCGTGGCGGTGATCGGCGTGGGGGGGGGGATGGACGTCCTGACCGCTCTCCACTTCGGCGCCTCCACGGTCGAGGCGGTGGAAGTCAACGCGGCGATCATCGGCATCCTCACCGGCTCCGACCGCGATTTCTTCGGGCCCCTGGTGAGCGACCCCAGGGTCCGGCTCGTGCACGGCGAGGGCCGCAACGTGCTGGCCACGAGCCCGACGACGTTCGACGTCATCCAGTTGTCCGGCGTGGACTCGTTCACCGGCACCCCCGCGGCCGCCCATGTTTTCTCGGAGAGCTACCTCTACACCGCGGAAGCCTTCGATCTGTACCTGTCCCGCCTCGGCCCCGAGGGCATACTGAACGTGATGCGGTTCGAGTTCCCGGAGTGGCCGCGGGAGATGCTGCGCGCGCTGACCACCGCGACGAGCGCCCTCCGCCGCGCCGGGGTTCCGCGCCCCGCGGGCCACATCGTCACCGTCACCGCGAGAAAGGGGAACTTCACCGCGATGCTCGTGAAGAAGACGCCCTTCACGCGCGGCGAGCTCGAACGCCTCGCGCGGTGGACGGGGGGGAGCGCGCTCTTTGCTCTCTCCGCGGCGCCGGGGTTCACGCCGTCCCGACCCAACCCGTATCACGATTTCCTGGCCCTGGGCGTGCCGGCGGGCGAGGCGCGCTTCATCGCCCTCTATCCATTCGACGTCGCCCCCGTCGAGGATGACCGGCCGTTTTTCTTCCGGCAGACCTACTGGTGGCACCTCTTTCCGACCGATCCCATGATCTGGGGCTACACTCCCGTGATGGAGTACTCCCTGCTGATGCTCTTCGTCATGGTGGGAGCGGCCTCGGTCTTGCTGATCTACCTCCCCCTGCGCTGGCTGTCCGGACCGGGGGGCTCCCGACCATCCCTGCGCCTGGGGGTGTTCTTTGCCGGCTTGGGGGTGGGCTACATGGCGTTCGAGATCGCCCTGCTCCAGAGATTCGGACTGTTCCTGGGCCATCCGAACTACGCCCTGTCGGTCGTCCTGGCGGGCCTGCTGCTGGCCACCGGACTCGGATCGCTCCTCGCGGGGCCCATCACGCGGACCCTCGGGGGCGTGCGCTTCGTGGCCTACGCGGTGGCGGGGGTCGTGATCGGCGAGTATCTGCTGGCGATGCCCCGCCTGCCGGGTCTCCTGGGTCTCCCGTTCGGAGCGCGCGCGGCCATCGTCATCGGCCTCGTTGCCCCGCTCGGGCTGCTGCTGGGAACGTTCCTGCCCTGGGGCCTCGAGCACGTTCGCTCCGCGGACGCCCGCCTGGTGCCCTGGGCCCTGGGCACGAATGGCATCTTCTCCGTCCTCGGTCCCGTGCTCGCCATCGCCGCATCCATGACCTGGGGGATCAGCCTCGTGCTCTTCGCCGGGGTCATCGTCTACCTGCTTGCGGCGCTCTCGCTGCCGGACCGCATGGCTCTGCCCGCGGGGAAGTGAACGAGTTCTCACACCGGCTTCTGCCCGGCCAGGAAGCGGTCGAGGCGTGCGACAACGCCCTTGAGGTAGGCGGCGTCACCGCCCGTGATCTCGGTGGTCACCCAGCCGTCGTAGCCCACGTCGGAGAACGCCTTCCTGACCTCGACCCAGTCGATGTCACCTTCCCCCAGGGCTTTCCAGTTGAAGCGGCCGTTCGCGCCGTCCAGCTGGAAGTCCTTGAGGTGGACCTTGGCGATGCGGGGCCCCAGGGTGCGGATCCAATCCTGGGGATAGCCGTAGAACACGACGTTGCCCACGTCGAAGTAGGCCTTGAGCCAGGGGGAGGCGAAGTCGTCCACGTAGCGCGCGAACTCGAGAGGGCTCAGGAGGAACTTGTTCCACACCTCCTCGACCGCGACCACGACCTTCAGCTCCTGGGCCAGGGGCAGCACCCGCTCGCGGATGACCTTCTGCGAGCGCGTCCAGGCGTCCTGGTAGGAGACCTGCGGATTCACCACCGCCGGCACCAGGAGCACCGCGTCCGCGCCCCAGAGCTTCGCGTTGCGGAGCGAGGTCTCCATCCCGACCACGCCCCTCTCCACCACCTGGGGCTCGGCGCTCGAGATGGGAAATGCCCAGTGGTCCTCGTTCATAACCGAGTGGATCCGGAGGCCCGTGCCGGCGGAGGCCTCCTTGACCTCGTCGGCTACCCGCGGGTGGGTTACGGTCTGCATCTCGATGCCCGCGAAGCCGGCGTCCACCGCGGTCTGGAAGCGGTCCCGGAAGCTCAGCTCCTTGGGCAGCATGGAGATGAGCACGGCCTTCTTCGGGGCGCCCGCCGCGGAGACGGCCCGCGGACGCAGGGCCGCCAGGGCAGAGACGGCCGCGGCCGTCTCCAGGAACCGTCGTCGGTGCAGCGTGATCATGGCGCCTCCTTATCGTTCATCGACCCCGCCTCTGGACGTCAGGCTCCGCGTCTTTCGACAAGTCGGCTCAAGTCGATCGTCTCTTTCCAGCGGGCGTTGCTATTTGCCACCTGCTCCCAGGTCCGCTCCTTGCCCTCGTAGGCGGCCGTCCGTCCCAGGATCGCGGTGAGGGTGCTCTCCACTCCGCCCGCGATCTCGTTCTGCAGCGCCCCCGTGAGGATGCCCTGCAGGAAGGCGGTCACCTTGCGGGGAACCGCCGGCCCGAAGCCCTCCTCGACCCCCGCGTCCCAGGGCTCCTCTCCCACGATGCGCACGCCGCCCTTGCCGAAGGTGGCCTCCGCAAAGCCTTTCGTACCCATGAAGCGCTGGGCCCGGGCGTCGTAGCTGTTCTTGAACTGGGTGGACGTGAAGGCGACGTGCGCGCCCCCCGGGTAGGTGTAGGTCACCGAGTAGTGGTCCCAGCAATCCACGTCCATGCGCGCCTTCTTCCCCCCGGTGGCCAGGGCGCTGACGGGGTGCGCCTGGGTGACCCAGTTCACGATGTCCAGCACGTGGATGTTCTGCTCGACCAGGATGTCCCCGGAAAGGACCCTGTCGAAGACCCAGTTGCGGAGGCGGGCCTCTAGGGGCGGGCTGCCTGGCTTGGCCTTTCGCTTGATGACGCCCGTGTAGTAGTACGTCTGGCCGCAGACCAGGTTGCCGATGGCCCCCGCGTGGATGCGCCGCACCATCTCCTGGTAGGGCTCGGCGTAGCGGGACTGGAAGCCCACCGCCATGCTGATCTTGCCCGCCCCCTTGCGCCCCGACGCCTCGATCCGCCGGGTGCCGTGGACGTCCGTGGCCACCGGCTTCTCCAGCCAGCAGTGCTTGCCCGCCTGCACCACCGCCTCGAAGTGCTCGGGGTGGAAGTAGGGCGGGCTGGTCAGCACCACCGCGTCGACCCCGGCGCCCAGAAGCCTGCGATAGGCCTGCGGGCCCTTGAAGAGCATCCCATCCGCGATCCTGGGCAGCCCCTTCTCCTCGCCCAGCTTGTCGAAGCGCTCGCGGGTCTCGGCCAGGCGGTCGTCGAACAGGTCGTGGAGGGCGACCACCCGCACTCCCCCTGCGTTGAGCATCTCGCGGCCGATGTAATTGCCCCGGCCACCGGAGCCGATGATGCCGATCGCGATCGCGTCGTTGGCGGGGGTCCCGTAGACGGACCCCGGCTTGACGAAGACGAGGCCCGCGGCCGCCGTGGCCGACGCCTTGAGGAACTCGCGCCGCTTTCGCATGGAACCTCCTTCATCGACCCCCCACCCTGTCCCTCCCCACTTAGGGGAGGGGACCGCTCCTGCCCGTCCGGCTCCGCGTCTTCAGGGTGCCTCCCATACGACCTTGCCGCCCACGATGGTTGCCACCACGCGGATGTCCCGCAAGCGCTCCTCGGGACAGGCGAGAAAATCCTCCGAGAGCACCGCCAGGTCGCCGAGCTTCCCGACCTCGATCGAGCCCTTCCGCTTCTCGTCGAAGCTCAGGTACGCCGCGTCGGCGGTCATCATGCGCAGGGCCTCCGGGCGCGAGACCGCCTCCTCGGGGCCGTGGACGTGCCCGCCCTCGGTCCTCCGCGTCACCGCCACGTACATGGTGAGGAACGGGTTGAACGGGTTGAGGGCCGCGTTCGCATCCAGACCGAACATGTGGTCCGTGTTGATGGCCACCCTCACCCCGCCCTTGATCCAGTCCGCAAGCCCGATGAAGGGCCGGAGTCGCTCCTCGCCCAGGGCCCCCGCCAGCACGTCGGCATCCTTGTAATACCAGGCGGGCTGCGTGTCCACGCACACCCCGAGCCGGGCGGCGCGCTTCGCGGTGGCGGCGTCCACGAAGTAGGCATGGATCAGGGTGTACCGTCGGTCCCGGATGGAGCTGTCCGCGTCGGCCGCCTCCACGGCGTCGAGCACCGCGTCCACCCCCGCGTCGCCCGTGACGTGCGAGCACATCTGCCAGCCCAGGCGGTGGCCCGCGCGGATGACGTTGCGGATCTGCTCGGGGGTCAGGGTGAGGGATCCCCGGTAGGCGGGGTCGTCGAACCCGTAGAGCGCGCCCGCCTTCCGGCCGTAGGGGCTGCGCATGTAGGCGTTGCCGATGAGGATTCCGCCGTCCACCACGATCTTGAGGGGCCCGACCTTGACGCGCTCGTCGCCTTCACCGAAGCGGACGGGCAGCGCGCGGATGGCCCGCTCGGCTCCTTCCATGGTTCCGTCCGAGGCGAGGCGCAGGGTGACCGTGGCCCGGACGTGAAGGCGGCGCTCGGCCGCGAGCTTCTCGTAGGCCCGGTAGCCCTCGAGGCCGGCTCCCCGCTCGATCACGCTCGTGATCCCGACCCGGTTGTAGCGGCGATGGACCTCCTCCAGGACGTCCAGGGGAACGTCCGCCCCGCGCTCGTCGTGCGCGCCCGGCTGGAAGCGCGCGAGCATGGGTCCAACGTTGCGCAGGAGGCCGGTGGGCCGGCCGGCCGCGTCCTTCACGATGATCCCGCCCTGGGGAGGGCGAGTGTCGCCCGTGATGCCCGCGGCCTCGAGGGCGCGCGTGTTCAGCATCAATGCGTAGGCTCCGTCCACCACCACCGGGTGAGCGAGGTCGCCCGCATCCAGCTCGGCCCGGGTGGGGAAGCGAAGCTCGCGGAGCCGCGGCGGGTAGGTGCGGGGGGTCCAGATCCACTGACCTTCGGGGGTCCGCTTCGCCTTCTCGCGGACCCACTCCTGGATCTCGGACACGGAGCGCAGGTCACGGTAGGGGTCGACGGCCTCCCCCGCCGCGACCCCCAGGGCGTGGACGTGGCTGTCGATCAGGCCGGGGACCACGCTCCTGCCGCGGGCGTCGATCACGCGGGTGGCGCTCCCCACGAGGGCGCGCACGTCCGCGTTCGCTCCCACCCGGACGAAAACGCCGTCCCGGACCGCCACCGCCTCCGCGGTGCGGAACGCGGCGTCCACCGTGAGCACTTTGCCGTTGAGCACGACCAGGTCGGCGGGCCGCTCCGCTTTGGCCGCGCTCTTCGCCCCCGCCAGCAGCAGGGAGGCGAAGAGGGTTGTCAGCCGGTGGCCAGCTCTCGATCCCCTGGGGCGCACGGCGTTCCTCCCGGTGCTCGGCGCGAAGGCTACGCCCGGGAAAGCGTCCTCGTCAACCGCCGATCCGGCAAGACTGCATAATGATATATTCTTTCTGCAATGGCCGATCCCCGTCCCCTCTACGCCCGGGTCGAGCAGGCCCTGCTCGAGCGGATCCACCGGCGCTACCGTCCGGGCGACCTCCTTCCCACCCAGCAGGAGCTGGCCCGCGAGTTCGGGACCAGCCTCATCACCGTGAAGCGCGCCCTCGACGAGATCGCGCGGCGCGGCCTCCTGCGCTCCACCCGGGGCCGTGGGACGGTCGTGCAGAGGCCGGTGGTCGAGGACGACCGCCGCGGCCTGACGAGCTGGACGGACACCATGACCGGACTGGGCCGCACCCCGGAGACGCTGCGGTGCCGCCTGCGCGTGCGCGTACCGCCCCCCGCGGTGGCCCGTACGCTGGGGCTCAAGGCTCGCGAGCGGACGGTGGTGGTGGAGCGCCTTCGCGCCCTGGACGGCGAGCCCTTCTGCCTCATGCACAACGAGCTCCCGCTCTCCCTCGTCCCCGACCTGGCGGAGGAGGGCCTGCACGAGGAGTCGCTCTATCGCCGGCTCAAGGTCCGCTACGGCCTGGTCCCTCAGCGCGCGGACGAGGAGGTGGAGGCGCGGCCGGCCACTCCCGTGGAGAAGCGCGCCCTCGGCCCTGGTGCGTCGACCGTGCTGGTGGTGCGCCGCCACACCTGGCTCGCGGACGGCCGTCCCCTGGAGGTCGCGGACATGATCGCCTCCGCCCGCCGCTACCGGTACAGGGTTGGAATCGTGAGGGACAAGAAGGAGGGTCGATGACCAACCATGTCCGCATCGCGATGCTCGGCTCGGGTTTCGTGGCGGAGTTCTACCTCCAGGGTCTCGCGAACGTGAACGGCCAGCGGGTGGTCGTCAACTACTCGCGGTCGGGCAAGCGGGCGCGGGAGTTCGCCCGGCGGTGGGGCATCCCCGAGGGCGCCACCGATCTCCGCAAGGTGGTCGCCCGCGAGGACGTCGACCTGTTCGTGATCGCCCTGCCCAACGAGGAGCACCTCAAGGCGAGCCTCCTGCTCTCGCAGGCCGGGCGCAACCAGGTGTGCACCAAGCCCCTGGCGCGGAACGCCCGGGAGGCGCGCGCCATGTACGTGGCCGCCCGGCGTTCCCGCGCCCTCCACGGCTATGCGGAGACCGAGGTCTTCGCTCCCGCGGTGGTCAAGGCCCGCGACATCGTCGAGTCGGGCGGGATAGGCCGCGTGATCTGGGTGCGCTCCCGCGAGTCCCACAGCGGGCCGCACCGGCCGCACTTCTGGGACGTGCGCAAGACGGGGGGCGGGGCCCTGAACGACCTCGGCTGCCACACCATCGCGCTCGCCCGCTACGCTTTCGGCAAGAAGGACAAGATCGTCGAGGTCCTGGCCTGGGGGGCGCGCCTCGTCCACCACGCGAAGACGAAGGGCGAGGACAACGCCCTGCTCGTCCTCAAGCTCGCCTCGGGGGGGATCGCCCACTGCGAGCTGTCCTGGACCACGAAGGGCGGGCTGGACCTGCGGAACGAGATCCACGGGAGCGAGGGCTCGATCTTCACCGACGTCACGCGCTCGACCCCGATCGCTTCGTTCACGGGCCAGCCCGCGGGCTACGTGGTGGAGAAGGCCGACCTCGACTTCGGGTGGACGCGGCCGCTTCCCGAGGAGGCGTTCGCCTACGGCTATCAGGCCGAGATGCGCCACTTCGTGGAGTGCGTGCGCGAAGGACGGACGCCGCGCGAGACCTACGAGGACGGCTGGATCGTCAACACGATCCTGGACGCCGGCTACCGCTCGATGCGCTCGGGCCGGTGGGTCCGGGTCCGGTACTGACCGCCATGGGCGACCCCCTGCGGGACAAGGTCCTCCTGATCACGGGCTCCACCGGCATCGCGGCCGCGACCGCGGAGGCGGCGGCGGGGGCGGGCGCGCGCGTGGTGGTGGTGAGCCGGACCGAGGAGCACCTGCGCGAGCTGGCCGCCCGGGTCCCCGGCCTGGAGACCGTGGCCGGCGACCTGGTGCGGGCGGAAACCGCCGAGGAGGCCGTCCGGCGCTGCGTGGAGCGGCACGGCCGACTCGACGCCCTCTTCAACGTGGCCGGCATCAGCGGCCGCCGCCGCGGCGACGGCCCCCTCCACGAATGCACCGAGGAGGGCTGGGACGCCACCCTCGACACGAACGTCAAGTCCATGTTCCTCGTCTGCCGCGCCGCCCTTCGGCAGATGATCGTCCAACCGGTGGCCCCGAACGGCCTGCGGGGCGCGATCCTCAACATGTCGAGCGTGCTGGGCTTCTCGCCCCAGGCCCGGCACTTCGCCACCCACGCCTACGCCGCGAGCAAGGGCGCGATCCTGGGCATGAGCCGGGCCCTCGCGGCCTACTACGGGCCCCAGCGCATCCGGGTCAACGTCATCGCTCCCGCCCTGGTGAGGACGCCCATGAGCGCCCGCGCCCAGGCCGACCCCGAGGTCCTCGAGCTGATGAGGGCCAAGCAGCCCCTGGTCGAGGACCTCATCGACGCCAACGACGTGGCCCGCGCCGCCCTCTTCCTCCTGGGCGACGACGCGAAGGCGATCACCGGCGACACCCTGGTGGTGGACACCGGCTGTTGCGTCAGCGGCTAGCGGGCCATGACCTTCGTCCGCACCGTGCTCGGCGACATCCCTCCTGGCTCCCTGGGGCGCTGCTACGCCCACGAGCACCTCGTGATCGAACGCAGCTACGTGACCCAGGTCTTCCCCGAGATCCACCTGCCCTCCGCCGAGAACGCGGTGCGGGAGCTCACGGACGTCCGGAAGGCGGGGGGAGGAGCCGTGGTCGAGACCATGCCCTGCGACGCAGGCCGCAACGTCCTGAAGCTCGCGGAGATCTCGCGCCGGTCGGGCGTTCAGGTCATCGCCCCCACCGGCCTCCACGTGCCGCGCTTCTATCCGGAGGGCCACTGGCGGTTTCGTCTCGGGGTGGAGCACCTGACGGACCTGTTCGTGGGCGAGATCGAGGAGGGGATCGACGCGCACGACTGCGCGGGACCCACCGTGAGCCGCACGACCCACCAGGCGGGCGTCATCAAGCTCGGCAGCGCGACCCCCGGCCTCGACGACGCGGAGCGGACGGCCTTCGCGGCAGGGGCCGAGGCCCACCGCCGCACGGGCTGCCCCGTGATCACCCACGTGGAGCCGGGCCTGGGCCTGGACCAGGTGGAGCGGCTCACCTCGAGCGGGGTTGCGCCTCGCCACCTGACCCTCTCGCACACGGACCGCACCCTCGACCGCGGCTACCATCGGGCCCTGCTCCGCACCGGCGTCTTCCTGGAGTACGACCGGATGCTCCGCGGTCCCCTGGACGCCGGCAACCCCACGTTGCGCCTCGCCGCGGATCTGGTCCCCGAGTTCCCGGGACAGATCATGCTCGGGAACGACGGGGCGCGTGCGACCCTGTGGCGCAGCTACGGAGGCAGCCCCGGGCTCGACTGGCTGCTCACGGGCTTTTGCGACCTGCTGCGCGCGGCCGGCCTCACCGAGGCCCACCTCGCGTCGGTCCTCGTCGACAACCCCGCCCGGGCGTTCGCCTTTCGGAGGTAAGACCAACACCCCGCAGGGGTCGCAATCCGTCTCCAGGCGCGGACCCCGTTTGACCCTCGCAAGAGACAGACCATGCCGCGGAGAAACCCGCCGAGCCCCGCGTCTACGGCCGCGGCGAGCGGGCGGAGGCAGAGCCCGCCCTCTCCGGCTGGTCGATGCCGGTCGACGATCTCCTGAAGGGAAGCCGCCGTTGACACGCCCGCGCGTCGGCCCATAGGCTCCCGCCAGGGAGGTAGCCCATGGCGAAGCGAATCGGGGTGTGCGCGCTGCTCGGCGGCCTGGCGATGTTCCTGTGGTCGTCCTTGATCCACATGGCGACGCCCCTGGGCGAGGCGGGGGTGCGGGAGATCCCCCGGGACCGGGAGGAAGCGGTACTGCACGCGATGCGCGATGGCATCGCCGAGGAAGGGCTCTACTTGTTCCCGGGCTTCGGCCTGCCGCCCGGCGCGCCCCGGGACGAGGCCGCGCAGAAGCGGTGGCAGGAGCGCTA
>Ga0066710_100002897_pt1 | contig 14226 bp, 12 predicted proteins | sample GraSoiAngelo_159_FD_79666 | JGI IMG/M metagenome (GOLD analysis project Ga0066710, IMG submission 79666) | Grasslands soil microbial communities from the Angelo Coastal Reserve, California, USA - 14_1009_16_40cm | ecosystem: Environmental > Terrestrial > Soil > Grasslands | place: USA...
CCCATGGACGGGTTGAGCGCCTTGCTATGGACGGCCCGCTGGTGTCAAGGTACCTTACCTTGTGTGCCCTATCGCATTGACATCTCTTGTCCGCCTCACGACGCGCTTGATCATCTCGTGCAGTTGGGCGCGCTCGATATCGAGCCGGTTAACGACGGGCTTGCGGCCATCATTCCTGATGGTGTGACGCCGGACGCGGTGGCTGGCGCCTTGAGCGTGGCCAGCGTGGCCGTGTCGCCCGCGGTCGGGCGGGATGACGGGTCGGTCTGGCTGCTGAGTCCCCGTGCTGTTCGTATCGGGAGTGTCCTGGTCGCGCCGCCGGAAGTCGCCGCCCCACCCGACGCGCTTAGATTGACCGATTCCACTGCCTTTGGAACCGGACATCATCCGACCACGGCACTGTGCGTCGAGGCTCTCGAAGAGGCCTTAACCATCGCAGTTCCCGACAGGGTCCTCGACGTTGGCACCGGATCGGGCGTGCTAGCGTTGACGGCACTGATGATGGGCGTGTCGCGAGCAGTTGGCCTGGATGTCGATGCCGATGCGGTGAAAATCGCGGCCGAGCATGCGCGCCTGAACAACCTGGCGGACCGGCTGCAGTTCGTGCTCGGCGGACCCGATGTTGTGGATGGCGCCTGGCCGCTCGTAGTCGCGAACGTGCTCGCCGCTCCCCTGATGGAGATGGCGCCGGTCCTCGTTCGACGTGTGGGGTGCCGTGGCCGACTCATCCTCTCCGGCATCCCGTGGTCCCTCGAATCCGAAGTAGGGCAGACCTACCGGCGGCTCGGAATGCGGCATATCCGCTCGGAGACACGCGCTGGGTGGACCGTCCTAGTGGCTCAAGCTTCCTGGTGAGCTGTCCGTACTACGAAATAGGCTCCGAATATAGGAGACAGAGAGCAATTTCTGCGCGAAAATTCTTCGGCGCAAACCCCGCCGATCACGTTTCCAAAATGGAGTCATCGACGTCATACAGGCACTATCTGGAGGATAAGAAGTCATGAGCACACGCTGTCATGTAGCAACGAGGAAAGGTTTGTTCACCCTGGATCGCGGCGCTTCGAAATGGTCCATCAGCCGCGCGAGTTTTCTTGGCGACAACTGCACGACTGTGATGCACGACCCTCGGAACGGGGAGTTGATCGCCACGCTTAATCACGGACATTTCGGCATCAAAATGCATCGGTCGGGCGACGGTGGAGAATCTTGGAAGGAAATCGCTACGCCGAAGTATCCGCCCATGCCCGAAGGTTACGTTCCCAAAGTGAATCCTGTTTCGGGCATGCCCATCGATTGGTCGCTGAAACTCGTATGGTCGCTCGCAGCGGGTGGGGCCGACGAGCCGGGCGTCGTGTGGTGCGGCACACTGCCCGGTGGATTGTTCCGATCCGAGGATAGAGGCGATTCGTGGGAACTAAATAGTCCACTTTGGAATAATCCCCTCCGCGAAGAATGGTTTGGTGGAGGCGCCGACTATCCGGGCATTCACTCGATTTGTGTTGATCCGCGCAATGCGCGCCGCGTGACCATCGGCATCTCCTGCGGGGGTGTATGGAGAAGTAAAGACGGTGGACTCACCTGGCAATCGCCGGGTCCCGGGATGCGCGCTGAATATATGCCGCCAGAGAAACAGTTCGAACCGAATATCCAGGACCCGCACAGCGTTGTGCAGTGCCGCGCGAATCCGGACATGCTCTGGGTGCAACATCACAATGGCATTTTTAAATCGACCGATGCCGGGGCATCATGGAGCGAAATTACGAACGTAAAGCCGGCCGCGTTCGGATTTGCCGTTACTGTTCATCCGAAAGACGCAAACACGGCCTGGTTCATTCCTGCGGTCAAGGACGAAAAGCGCTATCCGCTCGATGGACGGGTTGTGGTGAATCGCACGCGGGACGGAGGCAAGACGTTCGAAACACTGAGGCGCGGTCTTCCTCAAGAACACGCATACGACCTCGTGTACCGACACGCCTTCGATATCGATGAATCGGGAGATCGGCTTGCGTTCGGCTCAACCACTGGATCGCTTTGGCTCAGCGAAGATGCCGGCGAGTCCTGGCAAACCCTGTCCTCGAACCTGCCGCCAGTTTATGCCGTTCGATTCGAGAAACCCGAGCTCAAGGAGACCTGATTGTGGGCTATCGTGGCAGCATCAACGAGATTCATGCGGGAGCCCTTTCAGAAACGTATCGACGGCGTCAACAGCAACAACACGGTTTCCGCGCCAAGCAACAAACTAGCAACCGTAAGATGACCGACTTGCGGGGCTGGTTCGAGCGAAACATACGCCATCACAACGCCCAATGCGACCTGCAAAGTGGCCAGCCCAGCCACGGCATAGGCCCATCGAATCAGGATCCTTTCCTTGGGCAACCTGGCCCACAGCCACATCACGATCAGAAGGGAGCCGGCAAACACGACGAGGGCGCCATCGCGATGGAGATGGTCGAGCGGCCCAACCGACGCCAGCGCACTCGCGCGCGCAACGCCGCTGTCGATCGCGACGTCGAGGGCCCCCCGCACCTGTGTGCCAAGCCCGATCTGAATCATCGTCACCAGAATCAGGGCGATGAGAAATGGCGAGGGCGGCCCGCCTGCTTTCCTCCATGCCCGCACCGTGGCATAGAGCAGCAACTGCACGATCACCAACGCGACGATCATGTGAACCGTGACGACCCACGCCGCGAGCTCATTGGCCACCACGCGCCCGCCGAGCCATCCTTGAAATCCGGTCAGCAGCAACGCGGCAACTGTGGTCCAGAGGATCCGCGGCTCACGACGATGATGGCGCCACGCCGAGATAACCGTGGCAACAATCAGGAGCCCCACGGTCACGCCAAGCAGACGGTTGAGATACTCGGTCCACATCAGCGTGGGATTGAAGAGCGAGGGATCAAATTGTGGTGGGAGCTCCGCCGCCGATGCGGGCGGCATCCAGGATCCGAAGCATCGGGGCCAGTCGGGACAGCCCAACCCCGCGCCTGAGGCGCGGACGAGGCCGCCGACGAGGATCAAGAAATAGGTGCTCGCGGTCGTCCACAGGACGAGGCGTTGAAACGAAGAAAGTCGGCGTGGTTGAAACATTCTATTGTGCCTAACAGTCTAGTCTCCACTCGTTACTAAGTTCAATCCGACGAATCTCAATGATGAGTCCTTCGGCAGGCGGCGCGATGATCGGGCGCTTCATCGGCGCCGGCGTTCTAGAGCGGATTAAGACCGGGCGTTTGCTTGCTTTATGCTCGGCTTGTACCGCGACGCTGGTTACGGTTTCCATGCTCACCAGCGGTCACCTCGCCATGTGGAGCATAATTGACGTGGGGTTCTTCAACTCCATCATGTTCCAGGGTGCGATGGCTGACCGCTTCGGAATTCACCACGCGTTTTTCCTGCCCGTGATCTGCTATCTGTACATTTTGTTTGAGAGGCTCAACGCCGAACAGCGAACGGTACGCAAACAAGCCGGCAAACGCATAAAGGAGGATGGCGATGCTAATCGCAGGTGACATTGGTGGGACAAAAACAGATCTCGCGATCTTCACGCAAGAAGGGGGGCCGCACTCGCCCCTTGTTCAGGAAGAAGTGCACAGCGCCGCCTACCCCAGTCTGCAGGCGCTGGTAACAGAGTTTCTTAAGAAGGTAGAGATACCCGTCGAGAGAGCCTGTTTTGATGTCGCCGGACCAGTCATCGACGGGCGCGTGAAGATCACGAACCTGCCCTGGGTGATGGATGAAGCTTCACTTGCAAGAGATCTCAATCTCAAATCCGTCCGTCTGTTGAATGACCTGGAGGCAGTCGCCAAGGCAGTCCCCGTCTTACGCCCGAGTGATGTGAAGACGCTGAATGTCGGCCAACCGGTTCCGAACGGTGCCATCGGTGTCGTCGCGCCGGGCACTGGCCTGGGCGAATCGTTTCTGACTTGGGACGGATCGCAGTACGTTTCTCACGGCTCCGAAGGAGGGCACGCAGACTTTGCCCCGACGGATGAGCGACAGATCGGCCTGCTCCGATACATGCTTCAGCGCTTCGATCATGTTGGTATCGAACGTGTCTGTTCAGGACTTGGGATTCCGAACATTTATGAATACCTGCGTGACATCGAACACATACCGGAGAGTCCCCAAATCGCTCAGTTGATCGCCGCCTCGAAAGATCGAACTGCGGCGATCGTGGATTTAGCCGTGAACCCGGAAAAACCCAGCAAATTATGCACGGCCACAGTCGACATGTTCATTTCGATTCTGGCGAGTGAGGCGGCCAATGTCGCATTGAAGGTGCTGGCGACCGGCGGTATTTACCTGGCGGGAGGTGTCCCTCTGCATATGATGCGGCTGCTCGAGGGGCCGCGCTTCATGGAGTCTTTTAAACGGAAGGGGCGCTTCGCTGAGCTAATGAAACACATTCCGGTTCACGTCATCCTCACCCGCGCTGCGTTGGTTGGGGCTGCCGCTTATGGGCTGGAGAGCTTTAAGGAGGAATCATAACGATGGACAGCGTGGGCGAAGAACGTCGCATCATTTACCTGGCTAGGCACGGTGAGACCCCCTGGAGCCTCACTGGCCAGCACACCGGACTTACCGATCTACCGCTGACCGAGCGCGGTGAGAGCAATGCCCGAAGACTTCGTGAGCGGCTGAGTGGGTTGACGTTCCCGAGAGTATGGACTAGCCCCCTGCGCCGTGCCAGGCGCACATGTGAGCTGGCCGGGTTCGGAACGGTGGCTGAAGTCGATCCGGACCTCGTCGAGTGGGACTACGGCGAATACGAGGGTCGCCGCACCGTCGAGATCCATGCGGAACGTCCAGACTGGCAACTGTTCCGTGACGGCTGCCCGGGAGGCGAGTCGCCGCAGCAGGTCGCCGCGCGGGCGGACCGCGTGGTGAATCGCGTGCGTAGCCTTCCCGGAGACGTTCTGCTTTTTTCCAGTGGACACTTTCTCCGCATGTTGGCAGCTCGATGGCTCGGGATTGAAACATCAAGCGCCAATGTGTTCATGCTGAGCACAGCGAGCCTGAGCGCCCTGGGCTATGAAAACAGTGTTGATCGGCCGGTGATCCGGTTCTGGAACGACATTCATCATTTATACACATCGGACTGCCGGCAACCCGACGCAAACAGGTTGTTAACAACTGAGGTGATTCAATGAAAGCGCACATCCAACCAAACATGAAACACCCGGCGCTCAAGCGACATGCGTGGAAAGCGCTCGAGTCGCACTATAAGAAGGTCTCAACGGTCCATTTGCGACAGCTGTTCGCAGAAGATCCGAAGCGCGGCGAGCGGATGGCGGTCGAGGCTGTGGGCCTCTATCTGGACTATTCCAAGAATCGCGTGACTGACGAGACCCTGCAGCTCCTGTTTCAACTGGCCGAGGAGTCCGGCCTGCAAGCGCGAATCGACGCGATGTTCCGGGGGGAGAAGATCAATCTCACCGAGAAGCGAGCGGTGCTCCATGTGGCTCTACGCGCCCCGAAAGGAGCGTCCATCGTCGTAGATGGAGAAAATGTGGTGCCGAAAGTCCATGACGTGCTCGACAAGATGGCCGATTTCTCAGACCGAGTACGGAGCGGCGAGTGGAAAGGTCACACGGGAAAAAGTATTCGAAACGTCGTTAACATCGGGATTGGGGGCTCCGATCTCGGGCCGGTTATGGCTTATGAGGCGCTCAAAGCATACAGCGAGCGTGCCATGACGTTCCGCTTCGTTTCCAACATTGATGGCACCGACTTCGCCGAAACCGTGCGTGATCTCGACCCCGCAGAGACACTCTTCATCGTCTCTTCGAAAACCTTCACAACTCTGGAGACCATGACCAATGCCCACACCGCCCGCGCCTGGTCACTGGCCGGAATGGGCGGTGATGAAAAGTCCGTAGCGAAGCATTTTGTTGCCGTCTCGACGAATGCGGCGGAAGTATCGAAGTTCGGCATTGATACCGCCAATATGTTCGAGTTCTGGGATTGGGTCGGCGGCCGTTACTCGATGGATTCGGCGATCGGCCTTTCGACGATGGTCGCCATCGGGCCGGACCATTTCCGCGCCATGCTGGACGGGTTCCACCAGATGGATGAGCATTTTCATACGACGCCGTTCGAGCGGAATCTGCCGGTGCTGATGGGTCTGCTGGCCGCCTGGTACAACGACTTCTTCGGCGCGCAAACTGTCGCCGTCTTGCCTTACGAGCAGTACTTGAAGCGGTTCCCGGCGTATCTGCAGCAGTTGACGATGGAGAGCAACGGCAAACATGTCACGGTCGACGGAGACCAGGTCACACGCCAGACCGGTCCGATCTACTGGGGTGAGCCGGGGACAAACGGGCAGCATTCGTTCTATCAGTTGATCCATCAGGGTACCCGCCTGATCCCTTGCGACTTCATCGCATTCGCGAAACCACTCCATACGCTCGGTCGCCATCACGACATGCTCCTGGCCAATGTCTTCGCTCAGACCGAGGCGCTGGCCTTCGGCAAGACGCCCGGCGAAGTGAAGGCTGAAGGCACGCCCGATTGGCTCGTCCCGCACCGAGTCTTCGAAGGTAACCGGCCATCGAACACGATTCTGGCTGAACAGCTCACGCCGGAGACCCTCGGCAAGCTTGTTGCCCTTTATGAGCACTCTGTCTTCGCCCAGGGCGTTATCTGGAACATTGATTCGTTTGACCAATGGGGTGTTGAACTCGGCAAGGTACTGGCCCAACGCATCATTCCAGAGGTTGAGAGCCAGGCGGAGCCCAAGCTCGAGCATGACAGCTCAACGAACAACCTGATCCGTCGCTACCGAAATATAAAGAGGACATTATGAAGATCATCGGATATGACAAACCGCTTTACATCCTGCCATACGACCATCGCGGCTCGTTCCAGACGAAAATGTTCGGTTGGCACGGCGATTTGACTGCCACGCAAACGGCGGAAATCGCCGCCGCCAAGCAGGTGATCTACGACGGCTTCAGGGCCGCAGTCGAAGCTGGTGTGCCCAGAGAGAAAGCGGGCATCCTGGTCGACGAGCAATTCGGCGCCAGCATCCTTCGCGATGCGGCTGCGCAGGGCTATACGATTGCGTGTCCTGCCGAGAAAAGTGGGCAGGAGGAGTTTGACTTCGACTACGGCGAGGACTTCGCCTCACACATCGAGGCTTTCCACCCCACCTTCTGCAAGGTGCTCGTGCGCTACAACCCCGACGCTGATCAGGTCCTAAATCAACGGCAGGCGTCACGTCTGAAACGATTGTCGGATTACTTGTACAGCAAGAGTCGCAGCCGGTTCATGTTCGAACTGCTCGTGCCGCCAGAGAAGACGCAGCTCGAGCGTCTCAAAGGAGACAAGAAAGCCTACGACCTCGAGCTTCGTCCCAAGTTGATGGTGCAGGCCATCATGCAGCTTCAGGACGCCGGCGTCGAGCCGGATGTTTGGAAGATCGAAGGACTGGACCGGCGCGAGGACTGCGAAAAGATCGTGGCCGCCGCGCGCCGAGACGGCCGGCACGCTGTCGGCTGCATCATTCTGGGCCGCGGCGAGGACGACGAGAAAGTGCACGAATGGCTGGCGACGGCAGCCCGAGTCCCGGGCTTCATCGGCTTCGCCGTAGGCCGGACGGCCTTCTGGGAACCACTGGTCGACTTCAGGGCGAAGAAGATCACGCGTGAGGCAGCTGTCAACGGGATTGCCAACCGCTACCGGGAGTTTGTGGACGTTTTTGAGAATGCCCGCGCTGAGATCAGCGCGGCGTGAACGCCGCGATGCAGCGGTTGCGCAGCGCGGTTTGTGCTGTGCACACTGACTCCGCAAAGTGAGCAACGATTTTCATTGAAGAAGGAGAGCTTATGCAACTTGGAATGGTAGGGCTCGGAAGGATGGGCGCCAACATGGTGAGGCGCCTGATCCGGAATGGCCATAGATGCGTGGTCTTCGACAGATCGCCGAAAGCGGTGAACCAGTTAGTCGCGGAAAAGGCGATCGGAGCAGCCTCGCTCGAAGACCTTGTCAAGAACCTCGAGAAGCCGCGGTCGGTCTGGCTGATGGTTCCCGCAGCAGGCGTGGACGAAACCATTGTCAGCCTTGTCCCCCAACTCGATCCGGGTGACACCCTCATCGATGGCGGGAATTCCTATTACGTCGACGACATCCGCCGCGCACAGGAACTGGCATCGAAGCGTATCCACTACGTCGACGTTGGCACGAGCGGTGGTGTATGGGGCCTGGAACGGGGTTACTGCATGATGATTGGCGGAGAGGAGGACGTGGTCAAACGGCTCGACCCCATCTTCTCGACGCTGGCGCCGGGCGAGGCCGAGATAGCGCATACGCCGGGACGCGAGAAGTCCGAGGGGACAGCCGAACAAGGCTACCTGCACTGCGGTCCAAATGGCGCCGGCCATTTCGTGAAGATGGTACACAACGGAATCGAGTACGGAATCATGGCCGCCTATGCTGAAGGGCTGGGGGTCCTGCGCTCCGCCAATATCGGCAAGCAGAAGCTCGGAATCGACGCCGAGACCACGCCATTGCGTGATCCCGAGCATTATCAGTACGACCTCGATCTGTCCGACATTGCGGAGGTGTGGCGGCGCGGCAGTGTGATCGCATCCTGGTTGCTGGATCTCACGGCGATAGCTCTCCACGAAGACCCGAGCCTCTCGAAATTCGCAGGCCGCGTATCGGACTCCGGCGAAGGCCGCTGGACGATCAAGGCCGCAATTGATGAGGCGGTGCCGGTTCCTGTTCTGACCTCAGCTCTCTTCGAGCGATTCGAGTCACGGGGCGAAGCAGGGTTTGTGGACAAACTCTTGTCCGCCATGCGGTATCAATTTGGCGGACACCTGGAGAAAGCGGCCGAAAAGGTCATAGCGTGAAGGGAGCTATTTACGAGCAATCTACATTCGGAACGCGAAAGGGGACAACCCATGCCAATTTCTCCACTTGCAGGCAAGCCTGCTGATCCATCGTTACTGATCAACGTGCCCCGGTTGGTGACCGCGTATTATACGGGGCGACCGGATACATCAGTACCCGCACAACGCGTCGTGTTTGGAACTTCCGGGCATCGCGGCTCCGCGCTCGATAACGCGTTCAATGAGGCGCACATTCTCGCAATCACGCAGGCGATTTGCCTCTATCGCAAGCAGCAGAGCATCGATGGACCCCTCTACATCGGCATCGATACGCACGCGCTTTCGGAGCCCGCTTTTGCCAGCGCTTTGGAGGTGCTGGCAGCGAATGACGTCGACGTGATGGTCGATGCTGACAATGGCTACACTCCTACCCCGGCAATCTCGCACGCGATTCTCACCTACAATCGCGGTCGCAAGCGCGGCCTCGCGGACGGCATCGTCATCACACCATCGCATAACCCGCCGCGGTTCGGCGGCTTCAAATACGATCCGCCCACCGGTGGACCTGCGGACACTCACGTCACGGAATGGATAGGACGACAGGCGAACGCCTTAATTGCCGACGGCCTGCGCGGGGTGGCGAGAATACCGTTTGAACGTGCTCGGAGCGCTTCCACCGTACATCCCCATCAGTACCTCGATTCCTATTTGCGCGATCTTCCCTCGGTGGTCGATCTTCAGGCAATCCGCGAGAGCAAGGTTCGCATCGGTGTAGATCCGGTGGGTGGCGCCAGCGTTGATTAATAGAATGCCATTGGCGAACGCTACGGACTCAATCTGGAGGTCGTGAACCGCGTCATCGATCCGACCTTCCGCTTCATGACGGTTGATTGGGACGGCCAAATCCGGATGGACCCTTCGTCGGCGTATGCGATGGCACGCATGGTCGGCCTCAAGGAGCGATTCGACGTAGCCTTTGCCAGCGACACCGATGCCGATCGCCACGGAATCGTAAGCCGCAGCCATGGGCTGCTCGATCCGAACCATTATCTCTCCGTTGCTATCTCATACCTGTTCGCCAATCGCCCGCAATGGTCGCAATCAGTCGCCGTCGGCAAGACTGTCGTCAGCAGCAGCATGATCGATCGCGTGGTGAAAAGGCTAGGGCGACGGCTGGTTGAAGTTCCAGTGGGTTTCAAGTGGTTCGTGGAAGGACTCATCGACGGCTCACTCGGCTTCGGCGGCGAGGAAAGCTCGGGCGCAACATTTTTGCGTCATGATGGCACGGTCTGGACGACGGATAAAGATGGGCTTGTCCCGAACTTGCTGGCAGCGGAGATCACCGCGCGAACTGGCAAAGACCCTGGCGAGCACTATCAAGAACTGACAGCCGAGTTCGGCACGCCATACTACACCCGCATCGATGCGCCGGCGACGCCGGAACAGAAGACGAGACTGGAAAAATTGTCGCCCGAGGTGATTGTAACTGCGAAGCTCGCTGGCGAGCCGATCACAGCCAAACTGACTACGGCCCCAGGTGACGGCGCACCGATCGGCGGCCTCAAGGTAGTGACTGCCAACGGCTGGTTCGCTGCCCGGCCCTCCGGCACCGAGAATATCTACAAGATCTATGCGGAGAGTTTTAAGGATCGAGGCCACCTGGACGCGATCGTAAGCGAAGCTCAAGAGATCGTAAACGATGCACTCCACTCGTCTGATTCAGTTCAGCAGCTGCGGGAGGCGCGCTAATGGAGTGACGACATTCGACCGCTTGGCTTGCCTCCATTTCCGCCGGATTACCGCGCCTCCGGCTTGATTCTGCATGTTACGTCGTTGCCCTCGCGGTACGGCATTGGCGATGTGGGGCCACTCTTGTCCAAATTACGAGATGCGGTTCGCTCCAGAATGAGGGGAAGTCAGAAAATAGCCTCTACCACTTCACAATTGAAGTGCGACCGTTAGCAGGGAGGACGTGTGTGGACAGTTACAGATGTGTGAACAGATCTTGAATAGGGCCAAATCGACACAAAGGCCGCTTTGCGGGAAACGAAAAATTGCAGGCCACAACGCGACAAGACGCGAGCCTAAGACATGGAGCTCACGCGCGTCTGTTCAAGGTGTTTACAAGCCCTGTAGACTCTACAAGGCCCCAATCCGTCGATAAGAGGTGTCGGCGCTCCCATGGACGGGTTGAGCGCCCTGCCATGGACGGCCCGCTGGTGTCAAGGTACCTTACCTTGGACTCCCTTGGACTCTAATTGATGAAAACGCCATCGTCGGCTGAGACGCTCGTCCCCCGCGAGAAAGCCCAGCGGAGACCTGTCACGGGACTTTCTCCAGACCTGCTCGCGCAATCGGCACGACGGCTGCGTATTCTAGCGCTGCTGTACGCTTTCGTGTTTTTCATGAGCGATCCTCTGCAAGCCATCCTCTTCTCCGAGGAGCGAGCGCGTTTTCTTGCGAGTCCTATTCGGTGGGCTCCGTCCACGATCTCGATCGCTGCGGCGCTGCTCGTGGCCGCCCTGACGTTGAACCGACGGATTGCCGTTGAGACCGTACTCACGCTGGGGCTGGTCTTCGACGTGGCGGCAAGCTTCGGAATTGCGGCGGCTCAGTTCTTGGATGCGAGCCATTACGCTGTGGAGCGGCCGTGGGTTGGCCTGTCCTGGGTTGCTGTTTGGATGTCCAGCTTTACGGTGATTATCCCCAGCCCTCCCCGCAGGGCACTCGCGGCAGCGCTCGCATCTGCGGCCTCGGTCCCGCTGATGGTCGGCTTTGTGATGGCGATCGATCTTACGCCGCTGCGGATTTCGGCGTTCCGCTTCTTCTTCGTGTTCGTGCTCCCATACCTGCTTGTCGTACTAATCGCCCCGAAAATCATGAGTGGCGTGAGGCACTCAGCGCTGGCGAGTGATGAACGAATGTTGAATAAACCGAGTTTAAGTAGACGCTATTGTCCATCGATGATGAAGTTGTGGTGATGACGACTCACATCGGACTCCTCCGGGCCGTGAACTTGGCCGGACGTAACATAGTCCGCATGACCGATTTGCGCCGAATGCTCGAGGAAGTCGGTTTGAAGGACGGCCGATCACTGCTTCAAAGCGGCAATTTGCTGTTTCGAGACGACACTCGAACGACTACAGAATTGGAAATCCTGCTAGAAGATGCAACCAGGAAACGTCTTGGTCTTGAGACGGACTTCTTTGTGCGCAGTGCTGCTGAGTGGAAGACCATGATGGCCGCCAATCCGTTTTCGACGGAAGCCAAGCGTCATCCCAGCCGGGTTTTGGTCGTGTTCTTGAAGAAAGCGCCGGGTAGCGACGACGTGGCCGCCCTTCAGAGGGCGATCAAGGGCCGGGAAGTCGTCAGCGCCAAAGGACGGCAGGCGTACATTGTTTATCCCGATGGCATCGGCCGGTCGCGTCTGACAAACGTCGTAATCGAAAAGGCGTTCGGCACGAGCGCCACCGGACGCAACTGGAACACTGTTGTCAAACTAGGAGCTCTCGCGGTGTAGCCAACGCGCTGGGGGGACGTGTAGATCACGAACGGCATGCCCGGTCGCGCTGATCGCTAGTGTGCCGGGACGGGAGCTTCCCTCAAGCCATGAATTTCATGCGAGTACAGCGTCTGGTAGCGAAGGTCGTTCCCATCCTTATCGAGCAGGACGAAGCCCGACACGAACGGCAGCGGCTCCGGAGTCCTCTTCGGCACCGTTGCCTCGACCATGTAGAGCTTCATCTCGTGCATCACGATGTGCGCGAACGTGCGCGATTCATCGACATTGCTGGTCAATTGAAGCCCGATGCCCGAGATGCTGTAAAACTGGTCCCAAAACATGTCGGTCAGCCTGACGTCCCGCTTGAGGAACAGCGATGCCGCATACAGGGGTGCACCCCGCGTATCGTGCTTCCAGTAACCGACGCCGGACAGATTCGGAGCGCCGAGGCAGGTCTCCGCGCCCGCCGGGCACGTCTTGACGCGCTCCTTCCCCAATGCCTCGATGCCGGTATAGTCGGCGACGGTCACTGAATAGCGTTCAGGTACCCGCTCAATGGAGTAGACGCGCGCGGGCAGATTGAAGCCCGCCTGGGATTTCCACGTGGTCTCCACGATGCGCGGCTGGCCGAGGAAGAGCGCCTGAAAACCGTCCCGCACGCTCTTGTATTCGGTCCATTCTTGAGCAACCGCGGGTCGTGTGACGAGGACGGCCAAGACGCAGGTGATGGCGGTCTTGCGCATGTAAACCTCCATGGCCGCGTGTGCGTGCCGAAATATTCGTGACAGCGGCATATTGTAAGCCGAGCGCCGCGGCGGGTCCAGATCACACACACCTATTTGACTATCCGGACATTCGTGTCGAGTGCCGCGTCTGGCCTTCAACAGAAATTTGAAGGCCACCCCCACCCTATTTTGCAACGGGGCTCGGCCGCACCTGGAACTTCACAACCTTCGGCCTTGTGCCCTTGCCGCCTTCCTGGTGCCAGGGCGTGTACATCGAGTAGCTCGACCAGAGCCCGCGGCCCTTCCAGCCGGCTTTCGGGTCGTCGATCCGTCCGGCCGCATGACGAGCGGCGAATCCCAGAGGGTAAGGTACGCGTAAGGTCAATGTCTTCATCTGGCCGTTTTGCGGCATCAAGACGAAGAACGAATCCGCGTTGACGTCACCGGCCACCAAGACGTCCTTCCCGAGACCGAGCGTGTCGTGGTGATCGACGTTGGTCAGATACAACATGTCCGTGCTGAGATCCGGCTCCCCCTTGAACGTGGGTCCGGGCTTGGTGTATGCGGTCCACCCTTCGGGGCACTGCTGACCGGTGGCCGTCGGTCCGTTCAGCACCTTGCACTTGCGGCGGTCGAAGCTCAGAATCTCATGGACACCCCGCCAGTTCTGCCAGACCACGCCGTTGCTGTCTATGGCCACGCCTCCCGAATATGGCAACGGTGTCTTCGATGGCGGTGGTTCATAGACCTCGGCCTTGCATGTCAGCGGCGGGTTAGCCCCGCGCTCGAGACGCACGAGCGTCGTGTCCTCGTGACCAATACCCGAGCACCATATGCTCCCATCGGTCGGGCTGATGCCAATCGAGTAACATCCGAATTCGATCCGGTGGTCCTTGCTGGGATCGACCGCCTGCTTGGGTTCTGTCCAGTCGGTGGAGATCTTGCCGTCGCCGTTGGTGTCCACGACGCCCGGGCACCATCCCTGCGCGGCAGCGGCGTCGTGGGTCTTGTCGAACTTCACCGTGTCGACCCAGCCGACGGCATCGTCCTGGCCGAAGACGAGCGTGTCGTGTTCGTCGAATTGGTTATGGTCCGCGGCAAAGCAGCTGTCGATCGACGTGAACTGCTTCGTCTTCGGGTCATACAATTCGATCTGCCTTGCGCTCGG
>Ga0066710_100002898_pt1 | contig 14224 bp, 10 predicted proteins | sample GraSoiAngelo_159_FD_79666 | JGI IMG/M metagenome (GOLD analysis project Ga0066710, IMG submission 79666) | Grasslands soil microbial communities from the Angelo Coastal Reserve, California, USA - 14_1009_16_40cm | ecosystem: Environmental > Terrestrial > Soil > Grasslands | place: USA...
AGAGAATTGGTCGAGATGTAGGTGCTGGGAGAGAGTGTATACGCTATCTTAGCTCTAAATGACTGGTTGAATTGCACCGCGCCGAAGGTGGGCGTAAATGTCACTGTGCTAGTGCCATCTGGGTTCGATGTAGGTGTGGAGGCTGTCTCAGGCTGGTCAATTTCAACTCCGAGAACATAGTTTTCCGTAATACTCGACACGTCCTTTGGCACTTTGAATGCCACCGACGAGAGAGTTGGACCCAAATTTGTGACGTTGTAGCTGTCGGTGACTTGCAAAGCGCCTGTAGCAAAGATCTGGATTAGCCTGCCCGCGGACACTGTTAACACATTCTGAGTCGCTGAAGAAGCGAAAGTAACTTTCCACACGGTAGAGTTGCCAAAGTCGAGTGGTCTCGATCCAAGACAATTATCAGAGCCAGTGCTAGGCAGCGTACACGTGAAAACTCCATTTGGGGAGCCAGTAATCGTCTGGTTGAGAGGTAGTGGGATCTTGGGAGACAGCCAGTCGCCAGTCCGGAGGGTCACCTTTGCTCTTGTGACGTTGTATGTGCCGTCGAGGAGCGGGAAGGGGTTAGCTTCGAATGTGAAGCTGTTCGAACTAGGGCTGTACGATAGGAGTCCAGCAAATACTGTGGTGACGTTGAAAACGAACTTGGTTTCACTTGCTGGAAATTGAACGTTGAGGGCAGTGTAGTTACGGCTCGGTGTCGGGGCTTGCTTGGAGACTTGGAGGTTGACTCCTTGACCTGTCGCTACGGTGAATCGAAGGTCATCGCTGACACTAGCAGGAATGCCGATCGTGAGGTGGGTAACAGGGACTGTGCTGTTCAGGCTAACGTAGTCATTGAGAGTAGTGACGCCCCAGGTGTTAGTTGAGATAGTTCGTTCGAATGATGCGGAGCAAGTTGTTGGTTGGCAGTCTGCTGCCGCAATAGTGGGGTGAGGGAGAATAACGACGGTTAAGGCGAGTAGCAAAAGTACAGCGAAGAGCGCTCTCATCAGTTGAGACCATTAGCCGAGCTCGAATTTGGAGTGCGACGCACGACTTCCCTACTTATTAGTTGCTCCGATTCTTGAACGACTTCTCAAGGTTTACGGATGAAGAGCATACTGGTCACTGGAGCGGGGGGAAGCGCGGGCCACAACGTATGTTGGAGTCTCAGAGTCAGCAAGGACGGACGCTCTCTAGTACTGACCGGAGGCGATGTAGACAGGACGAGTCTAGAACTAAACATGTGGTTGGATTATTCGTTCCATCTTCCCGGCGCTCATGACCGTGGGTATGTTGCCGCGTTGAACAAGGTCATTGAAAGTGAGAAGGTTGAGCTGGTGATGCCACAGCCCGACCCGGAGGTTGAGCGAGTTTCTGCGGAGCGTTCAAGAATCCGCGCGCGGATATTCCTTCCCGACATTGAGACGGTTTCTACTTGCCTCGACAAATTCGCAGCACTATCGCGTTGGAACGAGGCAGGTCTCCGAAGGAAACCGGTCCCCATCTCTCACGATGATTCTTCCAACATGCGGAAGCTCCGACAGCTCGATTATCCGTGTTGGATTCGCGCCCGAGAAGGAGCGGGCGGCCTCATGAGTTGTAGAGCAACTAACCCGAGCATCGCGGAACATTGGGTCAAGTTCCATTGGGATCAAGGAATCAACGCGAACTTTGTCGCGGAGGAGTATCTTCCGGGAAGAGACTATTGCTTCATGTCTCTCTGGAATAACGGCGGGTTGGTCACTTCTATGATTCGCGAGAGGCTGAGTTGGGTCGGCCACCGCGTGGTGGGGTCGGGAGGCACATCGAAGCTCAACCGGGTTGTTCATTCGGACATAGTTAACAAGAAAGCAGTGGAAGCGATAAGGTCCGTTTCCAAGAAACCTCACGGTATTTTCTGTGTCGACCTAAAAGAGGACGCGAAAGGTGTTCCCTGTCCTACTGAGATCAACTGTCGGTTCACGACCAATGTTCACTATCTCTCCCTTGCCTCGATAAGACTTGGACATCCCGAATGGAATTTCCCTTGGCTCGCGGCTAGATTAGCGCTAGAAGAGGAGATACCCGACTGCTCCAAGACCAATGCTCTTCCAGATGATTTGTGGTTTACCAAGAACACGGACATGGGGTTTACAATGGTTCGAGGGAATCATTGGAAGGCCGCAGAAGTCTTCTGATAGCGGAGTCTATTTTCCACGTCTATGTAAGTAGAGCCTTACCTGACGGTCCCAAATGAAAAGCCACGCCACCGACAGAACGAGGGCGATGAGCCCCTTTACTGCTGCGTCGAGATACTGGCCAATAGACAAGCTTGGGCTCACAAGGTTCAAGGGTGCGATGATTTTGGTAAGGATACCAAACCCGAGAAGCATGAGACCCCACTGCGTTACAAAAACGACTAGTTCGTAGCCGACGGCGCGTTTGTTCATCGCGGAACTCCTGTCAGGAGAAGAGTAATCACCGCTAAGCTCGTTGAGGTTAGGAAGAGCATCCATATTGTAGATACGATTTCGTTCTCGGGCGCGGGACGACCTATGAGTAGCGTTCTGACCAAGGTCAACGGCGCACGCGGGTCTTCGGAATCGGCTAGCCTCCCGTCGGAGAGGAGCTTTGTCGGTCTTGAGGTTAATTCCCTATGTTCCGTGAAGCGTCGAATCCTTGAGAGGAAGAAGAAGGAATTCTGGATGTTGGGGAAGATTGCAACTATGCTTGCGATCTCAGTTCTTCCTAGAATCGCTAGTGCCCCTATAGAAGCGCCGATGGACAGTTGACCGACATTTCCCGCAAATGCTCGTGCGGGAAAACGGTTGTAATATAGGAATCCTAACAGTGAGAACATCAAGCTGGCGTAGAGAAAGATTGGCATAGAACTCACTCCGACGGGCGTAGAACCCGCTCCGACTAGTAGTGAGCCAATGAGCAGGCCTCCAGCAACTATCGATACCCCTCCAGCCATCGATCCGTTGAGAGGGTCTAGCATGTTGACGGTGTTCGATGTCACAGAGACTGCGACCAGTATTGTGAGAGGATAGATTACTGGAAGATGGAAACCCCCGAACAAAGGGACATGCAGAGTTGAGGTGTAGACTTGACCTGGAAATGTCAGTCCCAGAATCAAGATGGGCAAGCCGCAAAGAAGAGTGAGGAGCGGCTTGAAGATTCCTCTCAGCTTGAGGCGATCATCGACCGCGCCTACAAGTGCAGCAAGTCCAACGACGAGAGCATAGGCTAGAAGAGGTATCGAACTTGATCCGCCAACTATCGCGTAGATTGCGGCGAAAAGGACGAGGGTGATCGGAACCGCCGCTCCGACCATCTCCGGGACTTTCGGTCGGTTCAGTTTGTGGACGTCGATTCCGATTATTCCATGTTTTCCGTTCCAGTGCATGAAGAATCTGGTTAGAGCCAGAGAGACGGGGAACGAGCCTAGGGCGATTAGGATTGCGACCGTGTTCGCCCCTAGCGATGCCATGTCGGGACCCAGCGAGGACGTGTGGAGTATAAAGCAACAGTGTGCTGAAGGAAGGGTTATCAGTGGTTTTGAACCGGCGCACCGGAGGTAGTCTTGGCGCAAACCGGCCACCCGTTCATTCCCAACTCGAGCGATCAGCTTCGAACTAGCATGCTGAAGACTATTGGAATCAGCTCGCTCGACGAACTCTATTCCGACATTCCGCGAGAAGTCAGATTGAATCGACCGTTGAAGGTGGATGGATTCCCTTCTGAACAGCAAGTCCGCTCAAACATAGAGCAACTTCTCAAGGAGAACAAATCGGGTTCAGACTACAGTTCGTTCCTTGGCGCGGGAATCTACAACCATTACATTCCAGCAGCGGTTAAAGCCATAGTTTCGAGAACGGAATTTCAGACCTCGTACACACCATACCAGGCCGAAATCTCTCAAGGTCTTCTACAATCGCTCTTTGAATTCGAATCTATGATCCGCGACTTGACCGATGTAGACGCAGTAAACTCGTCCCTCTATGACGGGTCGACTGCGCTCGGGGAGGCCGCGAGAATGGCGGTTCGCGCGACAGGAAAGTACAAGGTCATCGTTCCAAGAAGTCTTCACCCTGATAAGTTATCGGTGCTTCGAAACTACACCGAGCCAGTTGGCATAAGAGTCGAAGCCTTCGAGTACGACAAAGAGACAGGAGGCCCGGACATCGACGATCTACAGTCAAAACTTGATCATGAGACCGCGGCAGTTTATTGTGAAGTGCCCTCATTCTTCGGAACGCTGGACGCCGATGTTGTGAGGATTCCTTCGATGTGCCATGAGAAAGGCGCTCTCTCGATTATCGGATTCGACCCTATTTCACTCGGCGGGCTGAAGCCACCAGGCGGGTACGGCGCGGACATTGTAGTGGCGGAGGGTCAGTCTATTTCATCTGAGATGAATTTTGGCGGTCCCGGACTCGGAATAATTGGTTGCAAGGGGGAGAATCTTCTCCGACAGATTCCAGGTCGACTCATTGGAATGACGACCACAATCGATGGGACAGACAAAGCATTCAGCATGGTTCTTCAAACGAGAGAACAGCATATCCGTCGAGAGAGAGCCACTTCGAACATCTGCACAAACGAGGCTCTCCTTGGCATTGGCGCAGCAGCCTATCTTTCACTCCTCGGACCCAACGGATTACACGACTTGTTCGAATCGATCCTGGTAAAGACGAGGTACGCGATCAAGAGGCTCCAGGAAATACCAAAAGCCTCCGTCCCAAGGTTTGAGTCACAGCATTACCAAGAATTTGTCGTTACATTCAAACGGGCTCGAGGCATCACATCTAGGGTTAATCGCAAACTCCTCTTAGCCGGGATGCACGGAGGCAAGAGCCTAGTCAAGGATTTTCCTGAGCTTGGTGAAAGCTCTCTTCTCTGCGTGACAGAAATCCACACCGGCGAAGCTATCGATCGATTCTCGGGTCTGATGACGAAGCTCTTGAGAGGATAGAGATCATGTACCATCAAGCCACGTGGGACGAGCCCCTCATTATCGAGAAATCCCAAGCCGGTAAGAGAGGCCACAGCCCGGCGGGACCTAGCGATACTGAGAGAAAGATTGCTGGGGACCTTGGGGACGCCGTCCCAAGCGCTCTGCGAAGAAACGGTCTCCCGCCACTTCCTGAGGTCTCTGAGCCGGAAGTTATTCGACACTTTGTGCGGCTCTCTCAAGAGAACTATTCTCCGGACCTAGGCATCTATCCGTTGGGTAGTTGTACGATGAAGTATAATCCAAAATCGGCCGAGTTAGCGGTCCAGACTCACAAGCTGGAGAAGCTCCATCCTGAACAGGACGAGTCGACCGTCCAGGGAATGCTCGCCCTCCTCTATCGTTTGGATAGAATCTTGGCGGAGATTACAGGGATGAGCCGCATGTCCCTCCAGCCTGCGGCCGGAGCTCACGGGGAGTACTTGGGCTGCCTCATCATCCGGTCTCATCATCGATCAAGGGGGGAGCGGGAGAAGAGAACGGAGATGATAGTGCCGGACTCGTCCCACGGTACCAACCCTGCTAGTGCAGCGATGGCCGGGTTCAAGGTGATGGTTGTTCCATCGAACTCGGAAGGAATGGTTGACCTCGATGAATTGAGGAAGTTAGCAGGTCCGAACACGGCGGGACTGATGATTACGAACCCTAACACTCTGGGAATCTTCGAGAAGAACATTCTCGAAATCTCAAAGACAGTACACCAGGCAGGGGGCTTGCTGTACTATGACGGAGCGAACTTCAATCCGTTGCTCGGAAAGGTCAGACCTGGCGACATGGGCTTTGACATTGTCCACTTGAATCTTCACAAGACTTTCGCGACTCCCCACGGAGGCGGAGGCCCAGGCGCGGGTCCTGTCGGAGTGACGAAAGAGCTAGAACGCTACTTGCCGGTTCCTCTGATAGGATTTGATGGAAAAAAGTACTTCTACGATTACAATGTTCCAGATACAGTCGGAAAGATCAGGGCTTTCCACGGTAACATTGGGATTCTCGTCCGCGCCTATGCTTACATTATGAGCCTGGGTGCCGAGGGACTCAAGACGGTCGCCGAGACTGCGGTTCTCAACACAAACTACATCCTGTCTCGTATTCTAGCAAGCGGCACGTACGACCTTCCCTTCGCCCGAGCTAGGAAACACGAGTTTGTTCTAAGTGCAAAGAAACTCTACGACTCAACAGGGGTCCGGGCGATGGACCTTGCTAAACGAATGCTGGACAAAGGCGTCCATGCTCCTACGACATACTTTCCGCAGATTGTCGACGAGGCTTTGATGGTGGAAGTTCCAGAGACCGAGAGTATTGCTGATCTGGACCAACTAGTCGAGGCCCTTCTCGGAGTGTACCGTGAAGCCGAGACTAATCCAGAACTGGTGAAAGATGCCCCGCACTATGCATCTGTCACGCGGATAGATGATGTGAAGGCATCGCATCCGAAGACTCTGACACTGCACTGGAACAACCCATCGGTTTCGAAGGATCGCGAAGTCTCGAACGAAGAGATGCCCTCTCAAGAATCAAAGTCTGGATTGACATCTCCGCCTAGCAGATGACTAAGGCGCGAGTCTCCGCTTTGGACATGCGCGTGCTCGGCACGACCCCACCATTTTATATATAGATATCGCTTGGCTAGCTATTTCGTATTCGAATCGTATTACCTCTGCTTGGGATTTGTATATATCAGAAGCAGTAGTTTCACTCCACTTACCTTGTCCACAGAGGAAATAGTCACCCATCAACCAATATCATCTCACGGCTCGCAAGTAGCAATTGTTGGAGTAGGAGGAGCAGGAAACAATCTTCTGAGCCAGGCAATCGATGGAGGAATCAGTCCGCGAAACTGTGTGGCTGTCAACACTGATCGCAGCCAGCTATCAGAGTCGAGAGCGCAGAACAAGGTCCTCTTAGCAGATTCCTCGGAGACTAATTCTCAACTTTCAAGGCAGCGAGGTGCACAAGGCCAATTGTATGCTTACAGAGTTGCGCCTTTCACCCAGGAATCCGATTTTACAATTCTATTGGCGGGTCTCGGAGGCGCGACCGGGACAAAGGCCGCACCACTCATCGCCCAATGGCACCGGAACCAGGTCAGGCCCGTGGTTTCAGTGGTGGCCCTGCCTTTCATCCATGAGCGCGAGAGGCGTTTTGTTGCTCTACGCGGTTTGAAGAAGATGGTGGAAGCCTGCGATTGCACAGTCATTGTCGATAACTCAGTCCAGAAACCGGCTCTATTAGATTCGGAGAGAGTTGCAGACGAAACGGCTGCTCTCGCCGTCCGAGGACTTTCAGAGGTTGTTGTTGAAAGCAGCCCGATGATTAGTCAACAGATCCTGAATATTCTCTCCCTAGGAGCAGTTGCGACTGTATGTATTGCTCCAGTTGAATCAAGAGAGAGAGTTCAGTCTGCTGTGGTTGATGCTCTTACGACCCCTTCCGCTAGTCTTCCATTGTCTAAAGCGAAGGGTGCGGTTCTTCTGTTCCGAGGAATCGAGTCGCTCAATAACGGTCAAGCGGCGCAAGCTTACGAAGCAATTGCGTCTCTTGTCGGTCATGACGTTGATTTTGTTCATGTGAGTACAAAGTGTCAGGCGAAATCGAGCTTGTCGATATTCCTCTCGGGATACAGCTACGACATGGCACTGGGAACGGTCGACGATCTGATCGAAGACTTGTACGATATGGAATATGGACTCGAATCAACATCGACTAGAGTCGCTGTCCGAATGCCACTGTATGAGATGGAGCTGGCTTAGTCAGCTTTTCATCTGATAATTTTTCTCACCCTATCACTGAAATGATAAGGTCGTCCTTCAGGAGAGACTTGTCCGTTTCTTATCGCGTCTAGAACTGAGGCTACGTCTCTCGATTCGATGTCAACGATCGTGTAGGCCTTTCCTATTGTTTCGGGAATGTGCGAATCGCTGCCGGCGGTTTGGGGCAGCTTCCTTTTCTCAGCGAAGGCTTTCGCTCGTTTCCAGATGATGGAGTGCAGCATGCTGGCCGAGTTGATCACTTCGATCGCGTCCGGGATCGTCGTTAGAATTTCTGGGTTTAACGCCGAGCGAAGGAGGTCATAGGGATGTGCTACGATCGAGACGCCCCCTAGCCGCTTGATTTGTAGGATTGTTTCATCGGCTGACAATCCTCTTGGGACGGTGTCTGATACGCCCAGACCGATAATGTGTCCATCACGGCTGGAGACCTCTATTCCAGGAATGATCAGTAATTCTGAAGGAACGCCTCTTGCTAGCACGTTATGATCGGTTATCGCGAGACCGTCGAGGCCTCTTTCCTTACATCTTGGAACGAGTTCGTCTGGTCGAGTATGAGCATCTGAGGATGCGCTTGTGTGCACGTGAAAGTCAAGCTTCAGTTTCAATAGCTATCGCACTCCGTATTTTCTCGAGTCTGGTCCGGAGATTCTGGGCTGACACTTTGTGGAAGAGCGGTTGCATTGGCTTGATTCTAGCACCCGGTTTCGTACTGATCGCGCCAGCGAGGCTCCAGCTTGGCCTCTTTCCTAGGAAGAGGCTTCGATGGATTCGTGTTGCCGTTATTGGGAGGAATGGCTGGAGCTGTATTGCAATCGTGCCCACGATCTGTGCGGCTACGCCTAGAGTTTGACCGGCCTCTGCAGGGTCTGTCTTGAACGAGTGCCATGGGGCGCTCTCGTTCAGATACCGGTTGCCTTCCCTGGCTAACTGTACTACTTGTTCGAGGCCTTCCTTCAATCGAAAGCGTTCAAGCCTCTCATCCAGACGTTTTGGCGACTCGCGAAGAATCTTGATGATGTTTTGATCACTTTCTTTGTCGGGGGTGAACTTCGGGATCTTATTCTTGAATCTGGTACTGATGAAAGTGATGGTTCGATGAATGAAGTTGCCTACAACATCGTTGAGTTCCGTGTTGATCTTCCGTTCAAACTCTTCCCAAGTGAAGTTCGTGTCTCTCTGTTCCGGGCGGAGGCTGATGAGGGCGTAGCGCCAGTATTCCGCATCTTCGAGCTCGAGCGCTTCGTCTATCCAGACGCCGATCTTTCGGCTCTTGGAGAAGCGTTGGCCTTCGAACTGTATGTATTCTGTGCTGGCTACTTCCCATGGAAGGTTGTATGCCTCGTGGCTGGCGAGGAGGAGGCCGGGGAAGACGATGACATGGAAGGGGATGTTGTCTTTGCCTATGAAGTGGATGTTGCGGCTTGCGGGGTCGAGCCAGTACTTTTTCCACTGGCTGGGTTTCTTGTTCTTCTCAGCCCATTCTTTGACCGCGCTGATGTATCCGAGGACCGCTTCCATCCACACGTATATGGTCTTGTCTTGCGCGCCTTTGAAGGGTGCTGGGATGCCCCAGGCTAGGTCGCGTGTTAGCGAGCGGGGTTTGAGTCCGTCTCGTATCCAGCTGAGGCTGAAGTTCCGGGCATTCTCCGGGAGGTTCGGATTCTCCTCAACGTACTTTTTCAGTTGGTCTGAGAGTTTGGGGAGGTCGAAGAACCAGGAGGTTGATTCTTTCATTACGGGTGTACTGTGGTCGAGGACGCAGTATGGGTTGATCAGGTCTTTCGGGTCGAGTACTCGGCCGCAGTTATCGCACTGGTCTCCGCGCGCGGGGATGTAGTGGCAGTATGGGCATTCGCCCTCTACGAAGCGATCAGGTAGGAAGCGCTTGTCGTTCTCACAGTAGGGCAGGATGATGTTCTGTTTGAAGACATATCCGTTCTTGTCCAGCATTCGATAGAATTCTTGAACGAACTTCTTGTGGACAGGACTCTCCGTACGAGTGTAATTATCAAATTGAATGTTGAATGCTTTGATGCTTCGAGTGAAGACTCGATGATACTGGTTGGTCAGCTGGCGGGGCGTGATCTTGCGTTTTATTGCTTCAACTTCGATGGGTGCACCATGTTCGTCGCTGCCAGATACCATAACAACGTCTTCACCTTTGAGGCGGAGATAGCGGGCGTATACGTCTGCGGAGATTAGGTGTGTGAAGGTTCCTAGATGGGGTCTGTCGTTAACGTATGGCCAGGCGCTGCAGACTACCCATCTTCCCAGTCGATCGTCATCCTCCGCTTTTACGATTAGGTGTCTGGGTTTTGGATAAGCGTTTGCGGCCGGAATATCGTTGAAATAGGCCAACCGACCATTACTAATCATGACGCTATCAATGAACGACTATGACGGGTTGCTTGATCGGGCTCTATCGAAGATTACGCAGTCCACCGGGACCGGGGAGCGTTTCGAGTTGCCGATCGCTATGGTCCAGATTATTGGCGCTAGGACGATTGTTGTCAATTTCTCTGACGTGGTGGACCGGTTGAACCGTGATCCGCATCACGTGTTGAAGTATTTGGCGAAGGAGATGGCCACGGCAGGGTCCTACGAGGGTGGGCGTGGATACTTCCAGGGCAAGTTCTCGCGTGAAACCATCAACCGCTTGATTGGGGTTTACTCTAACCGTTTTGTTATCTGTCCCGTCTGTCATCGTCCGGATACTCGTGTTGTGCGGGAGGGACGGTTGTCCTTCCTGGTCTGTGAAGCGTGCGGCGCGCGATCGTCAATACTGACGACATAAGGGGTCCTTCTTGGATCTCGTCTACGCCACGTCCTACAAGACGGAGAAGGGCTTACTGGTGGCGTGTTGCGACGAGGAGTGTATGGGCCGGATCTTCCGGGAGGGACGGTTGAAGCTGGCTCCCGAGTCAAAGTTCTACGGGAGTGCAGTTGTAGGCCTAACAGAGGCAGTGGTGTTGATGGTTGGCGCTGACATGCTCAACCTTGTCGGCAGAAGAGTTGTAGACGCAGCCATCGCTAATGGACTGGTTCATCCGGACGCGGTCATAAGCATAGCCGGCGTCCCACACGTCCAGGTCATGAAACTCTAAACCATTCCGGAAAACCCCGGATCTGTCACGCTAGGATCGATCAATTTCAAAAATACTCTAGATCTTCGGGTCTGTTGAGATTTTACTGGATGACGTTAAGCTGGACGGCTGAATTGCAACCAGGATTGGCGAGGATAAGCATGAAGATGGACAGGCTTCTGATTCTAGGCGACCTCTAGGACGTTTTGCAGGGGACTATCAGGCAACCTAATGCTCAGGGTTCGCATGATGCCTTCCGAATTGTGAGTTGCGAGTGAGAAATCGATTAGACTACGAAGAAGGTTCTGACTCCCTCCCGGTATTTCCACAGCTACATGTTCATATAGACATACGAGCCGGATTCTACGAGGTACGGGACTTCTGCCAAGACTCCCGAATCCGAAAGTTGTCCTTCTCTTCGCAATCTTAGTCCTAGCCTCCCCGTCAATAATCCAGACTGGAATCCCCAGCGTTCATGCGCAGTCCAACGTCTCCGTGCTGACACTAAACCCCGGAGACAATTACGTCGAGTCATCGGCGATAGACGCGGTCGCTGGCTATGGCTACTTTGGAACGGGAATAGGACCAGCGATCATAATCAAGGTCCAATTGTCTACCTTTACGAGAACATCGAGTCTCACCCTAAAAGCTGGAGAGAACGCTGCAGTAGTTGGAGTGACTGACTCTTCGCAAGGCTTCGTCTACTTCGGAATGGACTCCGGCCAGATAGTCAAGATCCGACTTTCCAACTTTACCGAGGCAGCATCCATCAACCCCGGACTAGGCTCGATCAGCACGGCGGCCATCGACCCCATCGGAGGCTTCGCCTACTTCGGAACCAACACCTCGCCCGGCAACATCATCAAGATTAGACTCTCAGACTTCACAGTCAACGCAACCCGCAACATCTCACCAGAAATCAACGTCTACTCCATAGCAATAGACCCGTCGAGCGGCTACGGCTATATCGGAACCTACTTGAGCGGAGGAACCTTCTTCACTCCATCACCCGCCATAGTTCTCAAGATTAGACTCTCAGATCTCTCTAACGTCGATCAACTCAAGCTTACCCCCGGCGAAACTTGTGTCTCCTCCGCCGGAATAGATCCGACTAACGGCCTCCTGTACCTCGGCGGAACCTGCGTGATACAGATCAGACTCTCAGACTTTTCACTGAGAAGGGTTCTCGCCCCGGCCCCACTGACCGGCGACAGCCCAATGGTTTTAGATCCAGCCCGCGGAGTTGGATACATAGCGGGAAACGCCTTCTTCATCTTCCGGCTATCCGACCTGAACGAGATAGGACACGTAGACTTCCCAGGCCATCTCTTCGGAATCAGATCCGGAGCCCTCGACCCGACAACCGGCGACGTCTACTTCACCGCCGCCTTCGGAAACGGCGAGCTGGGATCGCCTAGTCAGATCGCGCAGCTTGGACCAGCGAGTATTCCCAGCCAAGACTTCCGTCTGTCCATGAATCCCTCCGGTCTCACCGTACAGGTAGGCGGCATCGGTGCCGCGTACGTTACGTTGGACAGCAATAATTTCTCTGGACCCGTCAGCCTCACAACAAGTAGACGATTCTCAACATACGCCTCCGTCCCATCATCAACCCTCCTATCCCCCTCAGTAGCAATGGTCGCAAATGGTGAGAACTCGTCAATCCTAACAGTTTCAGTTCCTGAGGCTGCCCCCGCCTCAGTCTATCTCTTCACAGTAACAGGGACCAGCGGCGGTATTAGCCGTTCTATATCCATACCCGTAACCGTCACAGCCGGGCCTGTCGACTTCCAACTGTACCTCTCACGCGCGTCCAGCGCTCTTCATCCGGGAGGATCAAGTGCAACGTGGATAGATCTCGGCACTCATACTGGATTTAGCGGCACTATCAACTTCACTGGGACTGTTACACCCTCGCTTCCAAACAGTCCACAGGTCAGTATCAGCCCCTCCAGCGTCCAAGAAAATCTTCCGGCAGAAACCTCGACGTCCGTCGCGCTTCTGAACGTCAACGCCGGCAGCCTTACGACGACTGGCAAATATGAGATTGATCTAACAGCAACAAGCGGATCGCTAAGCCATACAGTCCAATACTGCCTGCTAGTCGTTCCAACCGACGTGACGTCCTTCTGCATACTCGCAAACCCAACCCGCCTCTCCCTGGGAGCAGGACAGACTAGGACTGCAACCGTCGATCTCCATAGCCCGCCTGGTCTCGGAAGCTTCCCTTTCCAAGGAACAGTCAACCTCACGCCCTCCATCGCCTCCAGCCCGCCAGGAGGAACACTGACAATGGCACTCAGCACAGCAAGCTTCAACCTTGTATGCTGTCAGCCTCTCCAGTCAACGCTGACGGTCACGGCAACCTCTGCCACACTTCCTGGAGACTACACTATCCAGGTGACCGCCACAAACGGAACCATAAGCCAGACGGCTGATCTCTCTCTCAGCGTTTCCGCCGCCTTGGTACCAGGAATCCCTGGAGCGTTCTCTGGAGACTGGGCCCGGTACAGCATCTCGGCTACGTGGGAATCTACACCGTCTACAATAGCACCAATACCCGAGATAGCTCAATACCTCAACTTATACGGGTCCAACCTCCAAGTAGCCGCCACCGGCGGGAATGAGTCAGCCGGCCTCCTAACCATAGGATACTTCAACGGGACACAGCAAGTCTTTCCCATAGCCGGCAACACGATCCAAGAGTCGGGAACATTGTTTCCGTGGATTGTGGGTAGTGGGCTCTCGTTCAACAGCGCAGCCACGCAACAGTTCGCTGGTGCATACCGGGCTACAACCACTCTTAGCCTGACCAAGACCGTAGGCGGCGTAACTGCTACAGGCACTTGGACTTGGGATTCTCAGACCGGAATACTCATGGACTACCAGCTGAAAGTCCAAGGAACAGGCAACATCGGCACAGTCAGCGGCCTCGTACACATCTCGATAAGCGAGACCAACCTCTGGACTCCGACCCGACCAACCTTCACAATCGAATCCTCAACACCGTTCCTAACAGCCAGACAGAACTCTGCATCCAATACCACCATCACACTCACAAGCTTCAATGGCTTCTCAGGCAACGTCGCTCTCACAGCCGAGTCTCTTCCTGCCAATCCGACACTCTCGACTTCAGTCGATAATGCAATCAGCCTGTCAGCAAACGCGATAACAACCACTACTGTCACAGTCAAATCCTCCAGCGCAGGAGAATTCATCATACTCATTACAGCAACAAGCGGCCGGGAAACCCACACATCAATAATCAGGGTCACAGTCACAGCATACGCCCCACCGCCCTCACTCACGATAACCACCCTCTCGCCATACTCTGCATCCACTGGACAAACGGTCAGACTCAATTTCACCGCCAACAATCC
>Ga0066710_100002899_pt1 | contig 14224 bp, 15 predicted proteins | sample GraSoiAngelo_159_FD_79666 | JGI IMG/M metagenome (GOLD analysis project Ga0066710, IMG submission 79666) | Grasslands soil microbial communities from the Angelo Coastal Reserve, California, USA - 14_1009_16_40cm | ecosystem: Environmental > Terrestrial > Soil > Grasslands | place: USA...
CGGGCATAGGTCGGGCGAAACAAACTGAAGTTAATATAGCGGGTGAGCGTATGCGGCTCGCGCCAGCTGGAAACAATGGGGTTTGAGATCGGCGCGCCCAGTTTGGCCAAGGAGTGGTTTTCCGGCGGAAGAATGAATAGCGCGGGGTTTTGCGGTAGCGCTGCAGGAGCCGAAAAGTGAAAAATCTCCAAACCATAACCGGTGCGCTCGGATTTTTCGTATTCGCCAGGAGAGATGACATCAACGCTTACGCCGGGAATCGACTTGAGGCTCATCATCGCCTGTGGGCGCGGTGTGACGGCCAGGATTTGCAGATTGCGTGAAGCCGGCGCGACCGCGAACCGCCGATTGTCGAGCGGCAGGGCATCGCGCGCTTCCATGGCAACTTCGTAGCTTGGCTGTTCGGCGAATCCTTCGAAGGTTGCAGTGGCGGTCTTGTCGGCGCCGACCGCGAGCTCGCGGCTGGCGAGTGTCGCACCGCTACTCTTTAAAACAACTTTGATTTTTTCGTCCCGATCGGAAAAGTTCGTGAACTTGGCGCTTGCCTCCAAACGGGCATTAGCCAATGAAGAGCGATGAATTTCGAAACCCGTTACGGCTAGATTTGGCTGCGGTCTCCCGACGGTTATTACTCGCGCGGTCGCGGTTTGACCGCGCGCCGGGTGGTCCGTGATCAGGTAGACGCGTTCATACTTTCGCTCGCGCGCCAACTGGCTCAGCACGTGATCGTAGTCGATCGACGGATCGCCGAGATCGTAGGCCGTAATAGCGCCGATGGCGCCTTTCGCTTCATCCGGCGTTAACGGCGCCGCCCGGACTTTCGTCAATCGCGGAGTGGTCAAGTAGAGATCAATCTTTCCGGTGGCACCGAGCTCGCCGATGACAGAACTCGCTGCGCCTTTGGCTAAGGTCAATCGTGTCTTGCCGTCTTCCAATGCTTGCATGCTTGCCGAGTTGTCCAAAACGACGGCGATGCTGGTTGGCCGAACGGAAAATACCGGTTCGCCTAACGCCAGGATCAACAAGGTGAGAAGCAAAAGCTGGAGAAAGAATATCGGCGGCAGATTCATGCGCCCCCAGGGCCGGCCGCTTGCCTGGACACCACCCTCCATGAACAGCAACAGGCTGGAAAATACCAAGCGCCGCGGTTTTTTTCTTATCAAGTACGGAATCAACAGCAACGGCAAAGCGAGCAGGCCGAGCAAAGCGGTGGGATTGAGAAATTCCATACTCTTTACTTGAAAAGGCCGATCGCCGGCAACGTGGCAAAGACGAAATCGCTCAGATCGCGATCGGTGACGTAGAGCGAATAGTGGACGCCGCTTTGGTGACAAAAGCTGCGGATTTCCAGGTTGTGATGCGCCAGCCTAGTCTGATAATCGCGCCGCGCCGCGTCGCCCCACTGATATCTGATTTCACCTTGGGTCTCGCTATCGACTAAAGACAAACTACCGTTGGGGAAAGCTGGATCGACTTCCTCGCGCGACAAGACTTGAATAACGGCGATATCGAGGTCAAAACCGCGTAACAAATTAAGTCCCCGTTGGCAGGCGGCTGCGGGCATGAGGAAATCCGAAATCAGAATGGCCTTACCGGGGCGATGCAATCGTTTGAGATGCTCGCTGAGAGAAGGTCCCAGTTCCAGCGACCCGCCGGGGATTACCGAAGTGGCGAAATCGATGCAATCCGCCATGCGGCGGCGGCCGCGGTAAAACTGCGATGCGCTGCCGCCTCCGTCCTGTAATAGGTGCAGCTTGACGTGATCATGATTCGCCAAGATGACGTAGGAAAGCGCCAGCGCCACATGCGTTGCGGGCAAAAATTTTTCTTCGCGTGACGGAAAGCCCATCGAGGCGCTGGCGTCGATAAAGACATACGCAAACAGGTCGACTTCCTCGCGGAAGATTCTAACGTAAAGCCGGTCGGTGCGAGCGTAGATACCCCAGTCGAGATAGCGGAGATCGTCTCCGGGGCAGTATTTGCGGTAGTCGGCAAACTCCAAACTGGTTCCACGCCGGGGCGAGGAGTAACTGCCGGTATGACTGCCGAGGAACTCTTTTCTCGTGCGCAGCCTCAGGGTTTCCAACTGAGTGAGAAATTGCGCCGTGAACGGATAGGCCAGCATGATTCCTAATTCCAACTCGCTACTCGAGAAGACTCTCCGACAAATTTAGCATCGAGGATCGAAGACGGAAGCTAGAGCATGCAAATTTTCATCTTCCATGGCGCTACCGCCTGGTATAGAGTATCGGATCTGTTGCGCCGGCCTCTTTAAAACCTTTCAATCTGAGTTGGCAACTATCGCACAGGCCGCAGGCGTGGCCGTCGGCGCTCGGATCATAACAACTCCATGTTAGCGCATAGTCGAGTCCAAGCTTGAGGCCTGTCTTGATGATTTCTGCCTTCGTCATGTGAAGCAAGGGAGTGTGAATTTTTAATTGGCTTTTGCCCTCGACACCGACCCTAGTAGCGAGATTCGCCATTCTTTCAAACGCCCGTATATATTCGTCACGGCAGTCCGGATAGCCGCTGTAATCGAGTTGATTTGCGCCAAAAAAAATATCCTGAGCCTCGATCCGCTCGGCTAAGGCGACCGCGAAGGAAAGAAAAATTGTGTTACGCGCAGGCACGTAAGTGACTGGAATCCCCTGTGAGATTTCCGACTCGCTTCGTCCCTTGGGAACTTCGATATGATCGGTGAGCGCAGAGCCGCCGATGGCTCTGAGATCGAAGCGCATCACTTGGTGCGAGTTGGCCTGTAAGAATGCCGCGACCTGCTTGGCCGACTCGAGCTCGCGCTCGTGGCGCTGGCCGTAATGATAGCTCAGCGCGTGGAGCTCGAAACCCTGCTGTTTTGCGGTCACCGCGGCGGTGGCGGAGTCGATGCCGCCGCTCAGGAGAATAACCGCCTTTTTGCCGACCATTTCGATCAGGGAACCTTGGTACCTTCCATGGGATAGCGCTTTTGGTACCAGCCGACTAGTCCTTCGTCGAGTACCTTCATGTTGCGGTAACCGCTTTCGTAAAGTATGCCATAGGCCAAACTGGCCAGGTGATGGGGGCACGCTCAATAAAGTACCACAGGCCGGTCGCGCGGGATGCTCTTCAAATAGTCTTTGAATTCTGCCAGCGGGGCAGAGACGGCGCCCAGAATATGCACTTCGCGGAATTCTTCCTCCGTGCGCACGTCGATGATTATCGGTTTGGCGCCTGCTTTTAGGTCTGCGACAAGCTCCTCGATATTGACGAATACTGGTGTAACGTTTTCCGGCAGCTTTTCCTGAGCGAATTGCGGATATTTCGACGGGTCGGCGTTAGTGGCTTGAGGCAACAGCAGAACAACCACCCCAACCCCGAGCAGGAAAGGCAATTTTTTATGCCAAAAGACCGGTAACATCATGGCTTGCCTCCTTGATACTGATACTGGCTAGATTGGGCGAGAGCATCCAATGGTTGGACGCCCGTGTAGCGCTGTCCGTTAATGATCCAGGTCGGATAACTCTGGATCCCTTTTTCTTTACAAACTTGTGCCTGGGGGGCCTGTTGCCCCCCAGGGCTGCACTCCACGTAGGGAATCCGTTTGACAGAACTGCCGAACAGCTTCTTTTGTTCGTTGCAGTGCGGGCACCAGGAAGCGCCATAGAATTTGGCGTCGCTCTTCGACAGATGCTCGGCTAAACCGCGAATCCAGGGATCTTCGGGGCCAGGTGCGCCGCCCCAGTACCCGGCATAATATGAATGAAGAGCAACAATTGCTACGAGGGCTGCGCCGATGGTCTTCGCCAACCATGGACCCCAGGAAAAATGCGGCAGATTCTCCGGGCGCTGGAACGTCGTCACGATAAAAATGATCGTCATCAAGCTGAGCGAAGTCAGACAGTAAGGGCAGGCGGCTTGCAATTCGAAATATGAGATCGCGGTCAGGTAAAGACTGTAGAGAAGTCCGAAAAGTGAAATTACCCATGCCCAACGCCATTGGTTATCGGCGTGGCGGTTCCACGCAACAGCCGCGAGCAGCGCGTAGGTGAGAAAACCCCAGAACGAAGTCGGCATGCCGAACAACGTTGACCAGCGGCTGCTGAGGACGACATCGCAGCCGGCGCCTTCGGTGCAGAACGCCACAGTTTTTCCTGACCACGCGGTAAACGTGAGATAGCCAGACAGCGCCATGCCGAGCACTGCGAGAACGAAGAGCGGCCAGTTAGGGCCGTCGCACAAGAGCGACTTTGCTGCTGGTTGTTTGCGTCTTTGGTTCTTGTCGCTGGCCATTTTGTTATCCCTTTACCAAGGTATCGATATCATTCTTGAGGCGGACGAACGCTTCTAGTTCACGGCTGTCATAGTAGCCGCGGATGCGCGCCTGTTTGTCCACCAAGACAAACCGGGGGCTGTGCGCGATCATGCCGCCCGGCTCGTCGTCATTTGGAACCGTCGCCGCGCTCAAGTGAAATCCATCTTGGATTAGGCGCAGTATTCGATCTCTCTGACCGGTCAAAAAGTACCAACGTTTAGTGTCGGCTTGATGCTTCTCGCCATAGGTCGCCAAAATCGCCGGGGTGTCGCGCTCGGGATCGACGGTGAACGAAACCAGTTGAACGTCCGGTTTGCTGGAGTATTCCTCCTGAAGCCTGGCCATCATCGCGGTCTGCAGCGGGCAGGTATCGGTGCACTTCGTATAGATGAAATCAGCGATCCAGATTTTACCCCGCAGCTCGGCCAAGCTTACCGGGCTTCCGTTTCGCTCGGTTAGCAAAAAATCCGGTACCGAGCCGTACTGCTTGATTCCATCAGATGAGTCGGTTTGCTCCATGCCAAATTGCGGAGAAGGTCCGAGTTTGAGCCAAAGCGCTGTGCCAAGAACGATACCCAAGCCCACGACGACCGATCCGAGCAACAGCAACCGAGTTTTCGACGCGTCCATAGTGAAAAGCAATTGAACCGAAGGGATTCTAACGATTAATTTACCGTTTGTGTAGAGATCGAGCCAATTTGGCCGGCACGAATGGCGCGCCTGCAAAATAACCGGCGGCGACGCGAGAATTCTCGAAACGTACAACTGACCATAGATGCTGACCGCCGGGCTCGCGTGCGGCTCGGCTTTTCTTGTTTTACTTGACGGTAGTTCGTGGCGGTCCTATTTTAACCCTAGCGATTTCGTCAGCGGAGGATGCCAATGGCTGAAAAAAAACTAACCGGCAAAATCGCGCGCGAGCGCATTCGATCCATGGAAACACCGCTTTCTCCGGAGGGTGTCATCGAAGGGTTCCGTGCGCTTGGAGACGCCAGCGGAATTGTTTCAGACGTGATGGATGAGCTCGGCATTACCGGTATCATCGGCGCTTCAGTGTTGAAGACGACGATACCGGGCTCGTGTGTTGTCGGGCCAGCGCTCACGGTGCGCAACATCATCCAGCGCGATCATGTCTATGAAACCGCGCGCCGGCACGTGAACAAGATGGCCGAATTCGAGGCCCACAACCTGGCTCGACCCGGCGATGTCGTGGTCATCGACGGGGTGGCCGGTATCTCGAACATGGGTGGCATCTCGGCGCAAACGGGCAAGCGCCAAGCCGAGGTTGGCGCCATCGTATTCGGCGGAATCCGCGATGTCGGTCACTCCCGCCGGCTGGGATATCCAATTTGGGCCGCGGAGGTAACACCCGTTACCGGCAAATGGCGCATAGAGACCGTCGAGATCAATGGGGAGATAGTGATTGCCGGCATTCGGGTCGCCCCGGGTGATGTCGTGCTCGCCGATGACACCGGAGTGTGCTTCATCCCGAGCGAGAGCCAGGGAAGTGTTGGAGCTAGCGAAGCAGAAATCCGCCGCAGAAGAAGCCAAATGCAAAGCGATTGACACGGGGGTTCCCGTCGCCGATCTTCCAGCCTAGTTACCGGATCTGTGAGGCTTGACTTGGCAACCCAGAAAATTTTCTGCCGCATTTCGCTGAAGAAGCCAAAGGCTTGGCGCATATTTTCTATTACGCCACGATCACAAAGCGACCTGGGGATAACTTGAGATGAGCTCATCAAGCGGATGCGGTTTACTTGGGCGTCAACGGCGCATCGGGCAAACCGTCCCAATTCCAGGAAAAGGCGTATCTTCGTGACATATTAATATTTAACAATTTTCTTTGCCGATTACTTAGGCGATTCGCTGAGACCTGCACGGGTGGCTGATCCGCCCTACACTAAGGCGAGTAATCAACAAAGTTATCAACAGTTGCTGTGGAAAAGTCTTCTGTTAAGTGAAAATTGTTAGATTTTTTTTGGTCTGCACCGTTGAATTATTTACCGGCCAAAACTTTTTGCAGCAAGGAATGATGCGGTTGAACAGTCAGTTGCTGACAGCTCAGTCTCGAAGCGAAATTAGTCAACAAACAATTTGGCCCGTTTCATTCCGCTTGGGTTCTTAGTCTTCAAATCTTGCTGCCCACGTCATACCCCACCGGGTTCCAAGCCAGCCGCATCCAATAACGACAACGAACGACGCCGCAGCCATGATTAGTTCACTCACTGATGCGGAGCGAAGAGGCATACCTAACACGCGTTCAAGTTGGTTCCAAAGGCCGCTTATATAAATGGCGAATGCGCCTATTACCAAGCCGACGAACAAACCGGCAACGCAAAGTAGCGTTTGAAGAACGGGTTTAAACACGTCGCCTAAGGAAACTCTTTTTCTCCGGGCCATAGTCTTTTCTCGAACCTTTTTTTCGGCCAACGCCGGATTGCTAAGCCAGCGCTTGAAAAACCGTTACCCAGTCTCTTGTTGATGATTGAAACATTTCGCTGTCCGTTGCTACGGAACCAGAACCTGCTTCATCCTCGTAATAAACGCAGGCTCGATTTTGAACAGCCCGTGAACAACTTCTTCGGTCTCTTCTGCCGAAACGTAGTGGATATCTAGGCTGGCCTTTTTCGCTTCGGTGAGGAGGTCCGGATCTTTGAGGACATCGGCGAAGGCTCGGCGCAATAACTGAACGCGCGACTTCGGTGTACCGGGAGAAAGAAAATAGGGCCGCGTGATGATGGCGGTATCGTAAATGCCGTGCTTCAGGAGCCGCCGTCCTTCGTCCGTCTTCACATAGTCGTTGGCCAGGGGCACATTGGGCAGCTCCGGATGCTTCTTTGGCATCGCCTGCACGATGACATTGAAATCGCCTGACTCGAGTCCCTTGCGCCACGTGGTCTTAAACGATTCCCAGGCAAAGCAGGCGCCCGAAAGCTCGCCGCTTTCCGCGGCGAGGCGAATGTCCGCAGTGCCTTTGTAACCATCTATGACCCTGATCGGCAGACCCACCGCGGCTTGCAGTACTCTGGCGTTATCGGAAGCCCCTCCTCCCGGGCCGACCCCGCCGAATTTGACCGGCTCTTTTGCTGCAAACCATTTTTCCATCGAAGTGATCCCACTCGCTTTGCTGAGCGTGCAAACATGGTGATCTGAACCGGGAGCGCCGAGGAACTCAAACTTTTTGCCATCGAACTCAATGCCCTTCGCGCCCATAATTTGCTGCAAGATCAGTCCCCCGGCATTATTGCCGATAATCAGCCCATCCGGTTTCGCCTGATACATGAAATTGGCGTGAATGATGCCGCCGGCGCCGGTCATGTTTTCAACGACGACGCTGGGATTGCCGGGGATGTGTTTACCCAGATGACGGCCGATCGTGCGTGAATAGGCGTCGTAGCCTCCGCCCGCTGAAAAAGCGACAATCAACCGGATCGTCTTGCCTTTGTAGAAATTGTCATCGGCAGCCGGGTAACCAAATCGCGCGCCGCAAAGACAAGCGATTGCCGTAATGGTCGCAATGCACTGTTTGATCATGGCGATCTCCTAGATGGCGCCGATCAGGTCAAATCATTACTTGGCAATTGTATTTCTTGATTAACCCTTCGTCAGCAAATAGCAATAACGTTTAATCAAAAAACCGGCATTGCACTATGTCAGGTATCAACTTGTTTAATCCTGGCGCTCCGATCATGACGTTGCACGATCAAGTGCTTTCTAGAATTGCTTCAGCACCGATTGTGATTTCAACTGTATTGCCGACAACAACTCGTGCTTTTGATGTATGAGTCTGAGGCACGCCAAATGAAAATGTGGCCAAGTCATCGAATCCCATCACTGTCATTTTCCCGTTGCTTGATGGTATTCCTGGTCTTTAATAAACTCCGCGAATCTTTCGATCGTTGCGAATATTGCTATGAACTCCGGTATTTTTTTATCGGCCCAGTTAGCGACACGGCGATCTCTGGGTCAAGCGTTTGGCGGGGAGGATTCATGAGAGATGCCGGTTTGCCCATTACTCTGATTGTCGTTGGCAGCGCGTGGTTGCTCTTGTACTTCAGGTTGTTTCCCGACATCGACTGGATCATCGCGGTGGGGCTTGTCCTGGGCGGCATCGCGATTTGGTACCTGGATGGAATGACCAAGAACTCGATCGTCGCTGGGCCGATTCTCATCGCCACCGGTATCACCTGGGCGCTCCATGACCGGTGGCATGTGACCTGGTTCGTGTTATTGCCAACGCTGCTTGTTTTGCTCGGGGTGCTCATGCTTATCGCCCGTCGAGCGAACATCCCGGAGCGGCGAGTGCGCCAAACATAGATTCCCGATCGGAACGCCTGCTTCTACCGCATTGACAAAGGTTGTGTGTCGGGATTGCAACGGATCAACTGTCAACAAAAGATTTGACCTCTTTGGCCCCGCACCCTTCCGCTAGAGTCTACTCTCAAATCTGTATGGCTCAACCCTGTCCGTGATTTCGATCCGCAATAAATCCTCTCCCACGATCAATGGTCCTTGGTATTTCTTTCTTGTTGCCGGGATGAGATCGTCCGCGGTAGCGCCGCCGAAAAGCAAAAGATGATTGTAGACGGCGAGTTTCGGTTTACCCGTGAGAAAACCTCGGCTGCTTGCTCCGGGGCGGTGTGGTTGCGGACGATCCGCTTGAGCTGCTCCTGGCCTTCCACCGCACTGCCGGAGACGGCGGCCACTTCATGAACGATGAGATGTACATTTTTGGAATGCCGAATCAGGTTTTCATTGAAGGTCGTGTCGCCGGATAGCACGGCTGCGCGGCCTTGGTAATCGATGCGATAACCATAGGCGGGCAGTTCCTCGCCGCCATGATCGACCTCGAACGCGACGACCTTGATTCCGTCTCTGTCAAAAACGACGCCTTCGCCTACATCTCGTGCCTCCAATCTCACGCCGTCCGGTGGATAATTTCGGCTCCGGACACGAATGTCGACGGCGAATGCCCTGGGCAGATGCTCCATCATTTGTCGAGTCCCTTCCGGTCCCCAAATCTGGAGCGGAACATTACGTTTGCCCCAGGGCCGGCCGATCCATCCGGTAAGCCACAAATCCGGGAACCCAACCACATGGTCGGAATGATGGTGGGTAAGAAACATTCCCGTAATATCGCCAAACGGAATCCCAAGCTGGTGTAATCGCTGCATAGCGCCGCGACCCGCGTCGAAGATGAATTTTTCCTTGCCGACTTCGACCAGCGTGCTGGGCCCAAAGCGGTCGAGACGCGGAGGCGGCGCGCCGCTTCCGAGGAGAGTTATTCGAAAAGTATCGTGTGATGGTTTCGTCATAGATTACTCCTCAACGAATTGGGCGATCGGCCTCTTAAGTGAAGTGCAAAGGTTCTCGACATCGATCCAATGAGTATACGCGCGGCGGGATAATGCCTCGCCCGGCGTACTCGAGTGTTCGAAACACGTAAGTCAAAAATGAGCCAGTATAACGGTAGCGACGAATGCAGCCCTCGAGCTGCTTTTGCATCTCCTGTTCATACCCTCGCCATCGGGAGATGCAACGGTGCCACTCGATCCAATCGTCAATGGTATACCTAAGAAGTTCCATTAGCTTTAGTCGAGCGAGAAGATTCCCACTCTGAGCAAGTCGCACGAAGCTGATACCGATAACGTCTCTGATTCTTCTCTCATTTTTATCCGAAGCAGCGATAAATACGTACAGTTTATCCCGGTATTTGTTGAGGACCGTTTGAACTTCAGCACGGTCTCCATAAAGAATCGGTTTCTTCGCAATCCTTCGAGGTTTCCACAACCTTTGAAAGGGCCGGTCTAATGCGTAGGTAAGCCGGTCCCAGTCGATTCCACCGTATTCGCGACGAATGTTTTTCCTGAATGAATCGATAACAGCTAGGGGCGTTTCGCCGGATCCATGAGCTATCAAACCCATTGGGTTGTTTTGTTCTCAATAGACTATTAAGCGTCGCTACGACAGTTTCGAATTCCATGTTTCTAACTCCTTCAATTCGCATTGACGGGATCCTAAATTACCGGGCGACCATCTATTGATCTTATGTCAGGTATGACATACAGTCTGATTTAAGTGACTTCTGAGGATAACCGCTCATTTGGTTGAAGGGCGAAATAAAGACTCCGCCGTTCTCCTCGGAAGCAAGATTAGAAGCTGGCTACTTACTCCGACGGTTGCAACAGGGCGAAACGCTGGGGATGCCTCATTCTCGACCGCTGCCTTCGATTGGTCCACGATGCCATGAGTTGCGCATCAACGACGAGCAGGCGACTTGGCGGATCATCTATCTTAGAGGTCTTCAGTAAGAAGAGCAGAGCGACGCCGAAGGCGATTCTCGACGTATGGCGACTAAAGGATTATGACAATGCGTAAGCAAAAGAAAAAGCGTTTGGAGGCGAAGGGTTGGAAAATCGGCACCGTCAAAGAATTTTTGGGTCTTTCCAACGAGGAGTCCGCATACATCGAGCTGAAGATTAAGCTTGCAGCAGGTTTGAGGCAACGGCGGCAGCAAAAAGGCTTATCTCAGCTGGACCTCGCCGCAAAACTTCACTCGAGTCAATCGCGTGTCGCCAAGATGGAAGCAGGTGACCCATCGGTTTCCTTGGACCTCCTGATTCGCTCCCTCATTACTCTCGGAGCTTCGGATCGCGAGCTGTCTCAGATCATTGCCACTCGGCGAGCCGCATAACGCGACGGAATAATTGATCTCGATTGCCTTTGGCAGCGTAGAGGGTGATTGTGCCATGCGCCGCCATGCACGTCGACGCGGATTCGAGTTTAGGGACCGCCGCCCCGAAGCTTGTCAGTTGTGAAACGGGCGCGCACGCGTATTTTAGGTGCCCGTCAAACCAGGGCTTAGCTCAACTTGTTCCGAAGTTCTCACTCGTCAAATCGATTGATTCCAACTCGCTTAACTAAATTTTTGGTTGGCGGCCTTTTCCTGGTCGTTGCCATCATTGTCCTTTATCCCGTCTTGATGCTGCTGTACGGCAGCATGAGAAGCTCGGCGCCAGGAGACGCGGGCTTCTTCACACTGCAAAACTATTTCGACGCTTACGGCGACCGGGAGACATACCGTCTTTTTCTGAACACTTTTTTTATCGTCGGCGCCGTAACGCTGCTCTCCGCGGTGGTGGCGATTTTCTTTGCCTGGGTCGTGACGCGCACCGACACTCCTTACCGCGGCGCGATTACCCTCTTCATGATCGTGCCTTTTTTCATCCCGTCGATCTTGGAAGTTTTTGCCTGGGCTTTGCTACTGAGCCCGAGGACGGGTTTGATCAATGTGTTTTTAAGCTGGCTGTTCGACTTGCAAGAGCCGCCCTTCAATATTTACTCGCTCGGCGGACTAATCTGGACTTGGACGATTACTTCGGCGCCGACGAAGTTTCTCCTGATCGTCGGCGCCTTTCGGGCGATGGATAGTTCTCTCGAAGAAGCCGCGCTCACCTCCGGCAGCAGCCACGCCGGCGCGTTTGCCCGTATCACTCTGCCGCTGCTCGCGCCGGCGATTTTGGCCGCCAGCTTACTCACGTTCGTGCGGGGCATGGAGTCCTTCGAGTTGCCGGTTATTTTAGGTTTGCCGGCAGGCATCTTTGTCTTTACCAACAAAATCTACGAGGTCCTCGAGTTTGGCTTTCCACCGAGGTATGGATTGGCCACCGCGCTTGCCGTCACACTTTTCCTGATGACGGCGATGATGATTTTTGTTCAGCGTAGAATCTTGCGCGAAAGATCCTTTGCCATCATAAGCGGCAAAGGCTACCGCCCGATGACCATCAGTCTGGGACGGTGGAGATATTTTATCTTGGCCATTTGCGCGGTTTATTTTCTAATAGCGACGGTTTTGCCCCTGTCGCAACTTGTCTTGGGATCGTTCTTTGAAGTTTTCGGAATCTATGACTGGCAGGCGCTAACGCTGCATCACTATCGGACAATTTTTGACGATCCGCTGGTTTGGCAAAGCATCAAGAACTCCTTTTTGCTCGCCAGCGCGGCTGCGCTGCTCACCATGTTGCTTTCGTTCGGCGTCGCCTACGTCGTCACCAAGACCAGCTTCGCACTCCGGAAGACACTCGATCTGATTTCCTGGGTCCCCTGGACGGTTCCCGGACTCGTTCTGAGCTTGGGGATGCTATGGGCGTATATTCGTCTCCCTTATCCTTTTGAGATTTACGGCACACTCTGGATACTTCTCATCGCATTCATCACCAACGGCATTCCGCTCGGCGTCAGACTGGCGAACGGAGGTCTTGCGCAGATCAGCGATGAGTTGGAAGAAAGTGCGTGGGTGCATGGCGCGACTTGGCTTTACGCCTTTCGCACGATCACGCTCAAGCTGATGGCGCCGGTGTTTTTCGCCGGCACGCTGATTCTTTTCGTCACTTTCATGCGCGCCCTCGGTCCGGTGATTCTCCTTTACGGCCACGGCACGGAATTGCTTTCGATAACAATATTTCACCTTTGGCAGAGAGGCGAACCGGGCACAGTGTGTGCGCTGTCGATGGTCTTGCTGGCGATCTTTTTGATCGCCCTCGGCGCGGCACGTCTCATGGGAGCCACGGGCATCCATGATCAGCGTTGACGCTTACCAACGGGTGAGGTAGTTGAGGAACAAAGGCGTTTTATGATTTTGCTCGAGTCGAAGGATTTCGGACTCACACCCTGAAGGGACTCGCCATGAACGGAAAATGGTTCGCCGCGTTGCTATTCATCCTGCTTTGGGTCTGCGTGATTTTTTCGATTTTTTCAGCTTCGGCAATCAGCGCCGAGGTTGAAGCCAAGGCGCGCGCCGAAGGCCGGGTCGTGCTCTATAGCTGTCCTGGGCGGGAAAATGTCGAACCGGTGGTGAAGGAATTCGAGCGCCAGCACCCCGGCATCAAAGTGCAAGTGAGCTACGGCAAAGGCTCGCAGCTGCAAGAAAAAATCCGCAGCGAAGCGCGCGCCGGCCGGCCCACGACGGATGTTCATTCCTGTGGCTGGAACGGACTATACCAATTCGGCCTCGAAGGTTATTTAGAAAAATATCAGTCGCCGCAACAGAACTACTTCGATCCGGCGACGGTCGATAAGAGTGGTTTGACGCTTTCCCATTCGGCGCACATCTACGGCTTGGTCATCAATACGCGCTGGGTCGGCGCCGAAGAATCACCGCGCTCGTGGAGCGAACTCGCCGATCCCAAGTGGAAAGGTAAGCTGGCGATTCAAGATCCGCGTCCCGGCGGCGGTGGCTTTAGCTGGTTCGTTCAGATGCTGACGGATGCGAACCTAGGTGAAAATTATCTAAGAAAAATGGCCCAGCAAAAGATCTTTTTCGGCCGCACCAACGATCTCGTTCATAGCCTGCTCGCTCGCGGCGAATATTTCGTCCACATCGCCGGCACCGAGGAGCGTGCCACCACGGAAGCGCCGCGCTCGGCGCCGGTGAAATTTCTCAAGCCGCGTGACGGCGCGTTTTACACCCGCATCGGGCTCGGTTTGGTGAAGAATGCACCGCACCCCAATGCCGCCAAGCTCTATATCGATTTTACCTTGTCTGAAGCTGGCCAAAAGACCGTCGCCGATACCGGCTATCTACCGCTGCGCAAAGGCGTGCCGTCGGTTCTCGGGCCCGACGCATTGCAGGGAGCGAAACTCGCCGTGCTGCAAACTGAAGAAGGCATAAAACGAGAACCAGAGTTTGCCAAGAAGCTAAAAGAAATATTTTTCCCGTGAATGTTTAAATGGGCGAATGTGTTCAAAACGTTCCAGCCGTTCAATCGCTTCGCTCACTTAATACCGCGGCCCGTTCCAAACGTTCCATCACTTCGTTTCGTTCCAGTCGTTCAACACGTCGATAACGCTGAAACTTTGCATCGAAACGAAGCGAACAGCTTTCCCGACTTCTTAGTTCTGCGCGTTTTGGCATTTCAACCTTGAACCTTGAAC
>Ga0066710_100002900_pt1 | contig 14223 bp, 11 predicted proteins | sample GraSoiAngelo_159_FD_79666 | JGI IMG/M metagenome (GOLD analysis project Ga0066710, IMG submission 79666) | Grasslands soil microbial communities from the Angelo Coastal Reserve, California, USA - 14_1009_16_40cm | ecosystem: Environmental > Terrestrial > Soil > Grasslands | place: USA...
ATCTCAGTTCGCCTATGACTGAGAAAAAAATGGTCAGCGAAAAGAACCTCAAGATAGCCAAAGTACTAGTGATTCTGTCCGCCTCGCTCATTCTCGTCCTCGCCACCGCGGGATTCGGCAGGGCCGCAGTACTTTGTGTACCTGTCAACACTAGCCGAGGACTTCTTACTGCTGCAGCAGTAAACCAGTCAAGTGGGACAATTGATGCAACGGGTTGCGATATCGGAGATTACATTATGCTGAGTAGGAGCGTCTCCTCATTGACAGTTCACGATGCCAACCAGTACGGAATCTTCGTAGACAGTAGCCTCGGATCGATAACAGTCTCAATCAGCGGTGCAACCGTGTACAACATAGGCGCTCACACTAGCAGTGCATTTACTCCTAACGGAGTGCAGACCGGAATAGGGATAATCTATGACAGCGGTGCCAGCGGACCTACAGTGTACGGAAGCATCACTTCGAGCGACGTCTACGCCTACCAGAAAGGCGGTATCGAAGCGAACCACAACAGCAACGTAACCACAACCAGCAATACAGTAACCGGGCTCGGACCAGTCGACTATATCGCTCAGAACGGAATCGAATACGCGAGAGACGCGGCGGGTGTCATTAGAGGAAACACAGTCTCAGACAACTTCTACACTGGCAGTACGGGAGTATTTGCGGACGGCTCGCCCTGCGGCGGCTTGAATCCCCCATGCCCACCCGGACGGCAGTACGTCTCATGCGGAATCCTGCTAGTGCTGATAGACCCTAACAATATTCAGAGAGGACAGAACGATGTCAGCAACGGCAACCAGCGCAACTACGCCGTGGTCACAGACAGCCCACTAGACTAGAACCGCCAAGCAACACGAGAGATCAGGCAAATTCCCCGTTTCTTTTTGTTAGTCTCAGTGTTAGGATTGCATTGGAATCCTTCAAGGGCACTCTTCACCGTAATTCCCGCATATCAGCCATGATTCGATGCGTCGCTAACGGCTGAGGTTGGCTTGGGACAGGGCAGTGAGGATCGTGTTCACCAGCTTGCGCGCGGATTCTGGACTGAGCTCTACAGCGACTCTAGCGCTAGGACTCTCTTTCTGGTTGACGAAGTCGATGTTCAACGCGTGCTCTAGTGGAGCATCACTGGGATGGTCATAGGAGACGTTGACCCTTTCAAGTTTGAACCATCCATTCGGACCCTTGCCGCTACCCGAGACTTCCATAGTCTCGACTATGCCCGTGCACATCTTCTATCTCCCCCTTCCAGATGTTTCAAGATTCTTCTCGAAAAACGTGAACATCTTCTTCCAGCCGTCGACCGCCGCCTCGGGACGATAGGACACACTGGGATAGTAGAAGAAGCCGTGCCCTGCGCCAGGGTACATGTGAAACTCGTAATTCTTCCCATACTTCTTCAACTCCTCTTCTAACTGGTGGACGCTCTCGGGTGTCGGGTTCTTGTCCTCTTCTCCAAACAAGCCGAGTAGTGGACAGGACAGGTCCTTCGTATAGTCGATGGGTGCGACCGGCTGTGCGGGGGTCAGCTTCTCCTTTGGCTGTACGACGTTTCCGCCCCAACAATTGACCGCTGCATCGAAGGATTTTGTTCTGCACGCGCCAAGGAAGGCTTGACGGCCACCCGAACAGGTCCCGAAGACTCCGACCTTCCTATTGCTGAGCGGCAAGGACTTGAGGTAGCGGGCAGAGGCGTCGATGTCTCCGACTACGCTCACATCAGGTACTCCTCCGGACCCGCGAACCTTTGCCGACATGTCGTCGGGGCTGCCGTGGCCAAATCGGAAGTAGATGTTGGGACTGATCGCTAGGTATCCGTGGTGGGCGAACTTGCGCGTAAACTCGCGATACAGCTCGTCCCATCCTGGCATGTGGTGAATCAGCACTACTCCGGGGAAGGGTCCGGGACCGAGTGGTCGGGCATAGTAGGCGTTGATTATCTCTCCATTATGGCCTGGCAGCATAATGGTCTCGGCAAGCATTCCCTCATACATGTCAGTCGTATACGGATGCATGGGCCAAACGATTACCATTGACGGAATTTAAGGAGAACCAAGAGAACAAGGGATCATATTCTGTCAATTCCCTAGAATAAACCGGGAGTTCTGTGTCGCGAGACTCATACGCATACCCAATTTTTCCGGAGCGTCGTTAGCTCAGCGGGTCTTAGCACAGATCGCTCAACCAGTCCGTATAACCGATCGCTAGTCTCTCGCAGACCTTTACATCGTCATGGCCCCTCAGCGGTTTTCAAGGCGTTTCCAAGGGGACAATCAGGTCGATGACCCCGGCTATCCGCAATCATGGGAAGACAAGATTGAAACCAGCGACCCTCATTCACGAAAAATCTTCCCAAACACGAGTCTTGGGCCGCGAGGAGCAACTACTTTTGAGATTTTTTGAGAGGGGGTCTCGCCAGTTGAAACTGTTACGGGCGTAGTTTTCGATTCTAGGCGTATAACCTGCTTGTCGATGATTTTCGTTAGCGTGTAGCTCAGCGTCCACCTCAGCGTGCAGACTGCGCTAGGTCAAAACGCCTGCCCCGATTCCAAATCAAGCCTTATTCTGCGATTGTCGGGCTTGTGTTGGGAACAGTCTGCGCGATTCCTACCCTCGAAGAGCCGGTTCGAGTGAACAGTTACTTCCTGTTAATTACCTCACAACTGCGAGTCTCGTGTCGCGAGCATCAAGTGCAATTCGCATTTCTTGAATGGTAACAGGTCTGGTAACCGTAAATGGTAACAGACGGGCTGACAACGACGAGAACACAAGATGAAAAACACGGCTCAACCCTACGCTTCGGATGGAAACTACACCACGACAAACGCAAACAAAACCATCAACACGCTACAACAACCCGAGAAAGACCACGGAAGAACAGTAGGCTACTACGAACCCACCACCATGATCCTCGACCACCTCGCAATCTCACCCAAACTATCCACAAGAGTTGTAGCAGCACTGGGAGGCCCTTCGAAGACGTTCTCCGACGATCTTTCTAGGAATGTCGCTCAGTAGAGAAGCACAACGCATCATTGCGCCGGCAAGGGAAGAGGGACGGTCGACGGATATCCAATCGCTATCCCCCGAGGGAAACCATACTCGAACAATTCCTTGTGAAGTCGATCCCCGTCAATGTTCGCCCAGCTCGGATTCCGTCCGCTCGGGAATCTCGGATCCAGCAAACGGGTCAGGCGAAGAGTAGTCCGTAGGCGATGATATGGTCCCCGCAGACTTCCGGCGGGTGCTGAATTCTTTGGAGGCCTCTTAATGATCAAGGCCGAAGTCACAGTAGCGGCATCAGCTACCGCAATTGCTAGATTGATTCACTCAGTTGTGAGAAGAGTCAGGGGAGTGCAGTCCACTCACAACTTAGGGTCGTTAGAATCCGCCTCTGTATCCGAGCGTGATAACCAGGATCAAATCCGGGCTACACTTTTTTTGGAAACCTCGAGGATGAAGATAGAATCCCGTTTCGCGTGGGGGCGATCGCGATATCTTTTATGGTCTAAGGGAATCAGCATACAGCCTAGGAGTCGCTTTGGAAGGCCCCATCTGAGGTGCACCCATGAGAAGGCTAGGGATTCTCTTTATTGGACTCCTGCTGGTTTCAGCGGGCTCGGTTCTCCTGCCCAAAGGGAGGGGTGACATTTCATGCGGCTCAGAGATCATATCTGATGCATTCCTCACCCAAGACCTGGTGGGTTGCCCAGCAGACGGTGTAGTAATCGGAGCGGACGGAATAGTACTTGACTGTAAAGGTCACAAGATCGGAGGAGTGGAGAACACAACTTATCCTCTGAGTCAGTTCTCGGGCATTTATATTTCTGACAGAGATAATGTTAGAATACAAAACTGTGTTGTAGACGGATTCGTAAATGCTGGTATCCGCCTGGAGCGGACGTCTCGCGCGGAGCTAGTCAACGATACATTACTGAACGTCCCCGAAACGGGGATCGACATGAAGAGTGTCACTCAGATCATTGTGACCAATGTCACTGTCTCCAGCAATGCTCCCCTTTCTCTCCCTTACGGCTGTGGATGCGGCCTGTCGATCGAGGGGGGGCATGGTGTATCCATATCTAGGTTCAACTTTACGGGGAGGCAGGGCATAACTATTGATGCAGACAACGTGACCGTGTCCGACAGCTACATTCATGCAACATTTGGTTTCGAGATCTTTGGTTCAAATGTTACCGTCGTTAGGAACGAAATCTTCCTTGGAGACTCAGGAGGGGGCCTCGGGGTCGAAGTCAACACGTCTTCGAAATACATCACCATAGGGTACAACGACATATCAATGTCAAGGAACGGTGCCGCTGGAATCAATATCGATTCAAACGATTATCCTAATGTTCCGAGGAACATATCCATTGTTGGCAACAATATTTCTGGTGGAGGCTCGGGGATTTCTCTCTTCTTTCCTTGGAATCCTGAGCATATCTATCCGTCCAACATAATAGTTATTGAAAACCGAATCCTCGGAAGTCATTTGGGTATACGAATTTCGATTGTATTCGACGGTTGTGGATGGTGCTTCATCTACCACAACAGTTTCGTCAACAATGATGCGCAGGCAGTGGCCCCGAACTACCCCTTAGGAATTTCTTGGGACAACGGACACGAGGGTAATTACTGGTCTGACTATAACGGCACGGACACCGATAGAGACGGGATAGGGGATACTCCGTATGTTATGAACGATTTTCAAATCGACGACTATCCGCTAATGACTCCCTTCGGTCCAGAGTCGCACAATGTTGCAATGATAGACGTGGGGGCTTCACCTGTAGCAGTGGTCGTGGGAGGTACTGTCTCCGTGACAGTGGAAGTCCAAGACCGGGGATTCTTCCCAGAGAATTTCACGGTCACTATCTACTACAACGATACCTACATTATTGATGTGGAATCGGTCAAAGAGCTTGCGCCGGGGGCTTTTATGACCCTCAGCTTCGCATGGAATACGACGGCAGTTGCTCCAGGCACCTATCCCGTCAAGGCTACTGTCAGCGCGGTCCCTGATGAGACAAACCTGGTTGACAACACGGCGACCAGCAAAAGCCACGTTACTGTCCTAGATGACAATATTGACTCGATTGCCCGACACTATGCGAGAAGTCGTGAATACTACAGAGTCCTTGATGTGAACCTCTGGGATAACCCCTTTTCAGTTGTAATCTATTATCCGATGGATAAACCCCAAAATTGGAGGAACCCAAGCGGAGCAATTGTTTTTGATCCGTCGAATCGAGCACTTGTAATGCAGTCTGATGATCCTACGCAAAATTTTGTCGTGAACGGTTCGTTAACCTTGGCCCTCGGTAAAGTTTGGGGAATTGGTGCGGAGGATCCTGCATTCTGGGCGCGTCTGAGTGGAACAGCCGGACTTGCCTACGACACGCTTGTTATCGAATATGCGTTAGTGCAAGCCCTATGGATTCTCGTGGATTACGAGACGGGCTTGCACGCGGACGACCTGGCCGTCAGAGTGACTGACATCACAAATTTCGTACTGAGCCAAGTCGAGACCCTAAACAAGTTGAACGGAGATGCTAACGGGGATAATGGCGAGATACACGAGGCTGTCAATTATTTGGATAAGGTCAAAAAAGTCGCCGATGGAGTTCGCTCCTTGAAGGATCTGTCGGCCGCTTACAAGAGTGACAAAGTCATATCGGAAGAGGACGACAGAAGCTTGGCCAAAAGCAAAGCGGATGTGGAAACCGCCTCTTTCCTAATTCAGACCGTCGTTGATTACACTTTTACCGATGACATTGAAGGCATGGCAACATCTTGGCTGGAAGTCGGCGCATACACAAAGGCTCTTGAAGGAATATCCACACGCCTTCAGGCGATCCTTAACGAAACAATCCATGGTGCGCTAACTGCGCCTGAAGTAGATGAGTACTTCGCCTATCGAATAGGATACGCACGTTTCGGCGTCAGGACTTGGGCAGTCCTTGCAAACTTGTATCAAAATCTCGTCAATAAGGGCACATTGGACGTATGGTACTGGCTTACCGATGCGTCCAACAGCCAGAAGAGCTATGAAAACCTGCGCAATACTTGGCTAACCGATGTTTTGCAGCCTTATGAAAAAGAGCAGAAAGACTTCTACGATACGCTTGATAGACTCTTCAAAAATAGCGTCGATAGGATTCTGTCACAAGACCCCTCAATACTCATGGGAGGCGTACACGCGTCCGTGAAAATACCTCTTACGACACCGACAGTGTTCCTACCTCCCTTTCCAATTTTGACATGCGCAACGGGAAGGAGGAAGCGCAAGAGCGATTGAAGCTGAGTGGGAAGGAACTGTAGGTTGAAACGTTCCAGAAGGTTCTTGGCGCCAGCAATTGTCATAATGGGCATCCTTGTTGGACTCTTTGCTTATGTCTCATTTTCGCACCATGAGCCTGCATTGTCCCTTATCAAACAGCCGGAAAACACCGTCCTTAAGAGTTCAAGAGAACTAGTGATTCCACAAAACCAATCCTCAGTGATTTCTGCGGCAGAGCAAGCGTCATTTGTGAGGAATGGGAAAGATGTTAATGTAACGGTCGTTCGGACTATAAGTTTGTCAGCAGCGAATTCTCTCTTTCAAACACTTAGGGCAAGCTATGTCGCCCAAGACTTGCACACTCAGAACCTCACGCTGACAGGGCAATCCTTGGAGTTCTATGACCAAGGTCGTCCCTATCTTATTCTCTTAACCAAATCAAACTACCTCGAAATATCTGTAAGTAATGATGAGGCACTGGCCCTAGATTCAGCTCGCGCGCAAATCACTGGTCTCAATTGAATGTGATTCAGGCAACGAACAATGTATCATAGACGAAATGCAGGATCAATAAACTCAAGCGCTTCGTCTGCAGGAGAGATGGTCTTTCCATTGCTCGGGTCTAGAACAGCATTTGAAGATTGCTCGGGAGCTTGGAAGGAAGGGGAATGGGGTACGGAAGTCGACCTTGAGCTGAAAGACGTGATTAGGAGGAAGCTTGGACTGGACTATGACAGGTGGACCGGAGAAAACTATTCTCTTGAGGAGAGAACCGGAGCAAGGAATCTCCGAAAGACGCTTCAAACCAAGGTCCGACAACAAAGGAGTGTAACGAGCTGAATGGCCAAACAATCTCCCACCTTCTGCGGGTTCTTGCGCTGGAGAGCTACACCCAACAGTTTCGCTCTCGTGTCTGAGCCATAGCAGAACGGCAGCTCAACATTACAGATGTCGAGTCAGCGGAGCGACTGGCGCGAACGACTAAACGCAAACCCCTCGCGAATGGAACAAGAATTGGCAATCAAACTACAAGACAACGGAATTCAGTACCTGACGCAAGTCGAGATACCAGTAACAACAGCAGACTTCTACTTCCCGCTTAACCCGAGACCATTGATCGTTTTCGTCGATGGCCGGGTGCACCTTGGAAAGACACAGATGTTCAAGGATGAAGAGTTGCGTTCGTTACTGCGAAGGAGAGGATATAGAGTCCTAGAACTATTCTACACTAGCTGCTCAGAGAAGAAGCGGGACGAGCTATATCTCCAGATTCTAGAAGCCTTAGGCTAAGTTCTTGGGTTACCGCGTCGCCTGGAGAAGATCGTAGGAGAAGATAGGAGCAAGAAACCTCCTGAAAGGCTTCAACCAAGGTTCACCGCCGAAGAGCGCTATTAACTGACGGGTAAAACAACCTCGTCATCCATTTGTTTACCGTACACCCAAACTTAAGACGACAGACCCATCACGACTAGTTGATGTCGCTCCTGCCTTGGCCTGCAGATCCTGACCATATTCGAACCGCTCTCGAAGACGTGGACGATAACATGCTAAGGAGTACGGAGAAATTCGTACGCCAACAATCTTCGGTGACAGTAGACCATTTGGCTTCCCATGCTTCGGCGTGTTATGCGCAGGCAAAACCGCAATACTACTGGCTGAATGTTCTCTCGCTCTTTAATGCTAACCAGCAACTGAGCGAGGCATGCAACAAGATGTGGGCCGCTGTAGAACTCGCAAATATTACACGGCCATCTGTATGGAAGAGAAATTATTCTCCTGTTGGATCTGAGTTCGGAAGAGTATACGTCTCGAGCACATTGATACCGAACCTATACTATGCCCAAATCTCGGCTATGATTTCTGTGCTGAGCGCTTTCGGCTGCGTGCCCGTCATAGTCAGTCGAACACCTTTCTACCTTATCAGAACTAAGGAGGGTTGGAAGGCGCAGAATAGGAGAGCATATGTAAGGTCGATTTGCGGGCGAAAGGTTAGTGGCTGGCACGAACAGATAATCGAGACCTACTTTGCCTTTGGGACAAAGGGCATCCGCCTGCCGAGAATCAGCCGAGGACGTATGGCGAAACTCAAGGATTTGCGCAACGAGATGCACTACAGCATCTTAGGGGACTTGAAGATGTGGAGAGCCCCAAGGAAGCGGAACATGTTTGCAAAGTTCACACCTCTGGTGGATAACACGATTATGGACGCCATCGGAGTCTTGAAAACAATCAAAAAAGTCAGCACTGGCTGCGATGAACGATATTCAACTTTGAGGGAAACAATGAAGCATCCGATGAAGCTACTTTAGCTCGATCTTGTACTTCGGCCCTTTCTGCATCTGTTCCGTGAAACATGGTGTGTTCTTAAGCCAACGGCGAAAGTCCCGGAAAATCTTTCGAAAGGCTTCGAAGCCCTCGACGTTTTCTTTCTCCTTTGTATCCTTGATCATCTCCCAAAGCTCAGTGACCCCAATGCTCGCGTCAACCGTCGAAAGGATTTCCAACATATCATTATGACTTTGATTATGGAAGTTCCAAAATGGCGCGATATCGAGTTTCACAGGTCGACCGGGTTTTACAAAGTACCTGTATCCAGAGCAGACGGCTTTGTCGTTGCGCCTGTGGAAAAAGTAGACTTGGACTCTAGTAGCATCTTCGATCGCAGACGACTCACTTGATTGTTCCGTTGACATGTTAACGGCTATCGCACAATCTTCAACGAGGCTGGACACGGCTTCTTCGCTGGCTTTGACGAACGAATCATAATATCCGCCAACGATCTCGCGGATCCTGTACTCAACACCCATTTCCGCGAGCGACTGCTTCAGTTGATTTAGGATCGCGTTGGCAGGGTTTGCAAAAACTACTACCTCGTCCGCTCCAAGTCTTGAGATTCCAGCAAGATGTGTTTCTAATTGTGCGTTGCCCGCGAGGATGAAATGAATTCTGTGGATGGAAACCACTCTCCTATCTGGGAAAAATTTTTCCCAGTACTTATAATACTTGTTCGGCATGAATAGGAAGCCAGAGCATCATGGTAGAATTCACAAACGAGTTCCGCGTGAGAGCGGTTCCGCAAGTTTTCAACGTTTACCGCGTAGGATTCGATAAGCACTACCTCGCCCAAAGCAAGTTCGATTACAAGTCAGCCTCCCAAGTATCACGGAGACTGAGCGATGAAATGCGAACCCCTGTGGCCTCTCTGGGATCACAAGTCATCACAAGAACAGACGTTCAGCTTCCGCCAAGCGTCGTTCTTACGATGAAGATTGAAGGCTTACCAACCGATGTCGAGATAGAGTTGACGCGAGAAGGCGAGATCCGTGCCGGAGCCGTGAATTTCTCTGATGCAGCCAAAAAGTATCTCAACCGGGAGGTCGATGTCATTCTTCACAATGCCGGGTTCAGACAAGATGCTCGAGGATTCTACGAGGAACGTTCAAAGAACGTGGGAGGATTCTATGCAACCTATGAAGGCATACACGTTTCGACTCGAGTGAATGATGGACAATTCAGTCTAGTCATAGACCCGGTAACTCACGTCCGAGCGAAACTGAATCTTCTTGATATGTTGAAACACGAGCTCGAAAGTCGCGGAATAGATCATTGGAAGAAGGCAGTTGACGTAGCAGCCGAAATTAACAAACTGTTTAGAAGCAGAGCCTACAACCTCCGTTCGACGTACGTAGAACCACAGAGAGATGAATATCGACACAATGACTACAGGCTTGTAGGTTTCAAGTTTGAAACTGGCATCGACGACATTAAGGGCCCGAGAAGCCCGGCCGAGTTCCACAGAAAATTCGGACGAGAATTCTCCCCCGATCAGCCTGTCGTCGAAGTTGTCGCGCAGGATGGACGAACAGTAAACCAGATTCCTGAACTACTCGAGGAACTTCCATCCCCTAAGACGCTCAGGAGATTCGGAGCATCCGGGAAAGTCCATGACAGAGCGTTGAAGAATGCAAACACAAGGTACTACATGACCTCGGAGCTTCTAAAGCCGTTAGTAGCAGCGAATCTGATTGACCAGCGTCCGATTGAGGTGGGGGTCGAGGCGTTTGGTCCTGTAAGGCTCACGGTCAAGGGAGGCTACATTGATCTCAAGAGCAACTCTGACTTTCAAACCATATTCAAGAAGAAGAAAATTCTGAAAGCGCCTACGATCAGTTCAATTGTGGTCTTTTCGACCGAGGAGGACGCTCCCAACGCTCGCAAACTAACTCGGGAACTACTGGAGGCATTTACCGATTTCAATTTGGTCCCTCCGAAGATCATTGAGAGGCTTGACCTTCCCTCTTCACCGGTCGACTTTCAAGCAAAGGCGTCTAGAGAAATTGCGGCTATCAAACCAACCATGGCAGACTTAGTCCTAGTTGTCTCTGGGTTTGAAGACGTAGACATGGAGGGGGTAACCTACGCGAGCATGAAGAAAGATTCTCTCGAGCGGCTCTTCCCATCGCAGTTCGTGAACACTGATTCCATAAAGATCGCACTCGAAGACGACAACCTAAGGAAAGGCATTGTGAATCCGTTATTCCTGCAGATAGTTGCAAAATGTGGCGGCCAGCCATACGGACTACAGCCTGGATTTGTGCCTACGGGCACTATCTTCGTGGGTATCGACAAGTATCATCACCCATTCAAAACGGACGCTTCGACCATAGTCTCTGTGACCATTTTTGATTCCGACGGGTCATATATCGGTGGCAATTCCGACATACTCACTTTCAGCGAGCGAAACGTTTCCCACATTCTCAAAACACTGTTGAGGGACTCTTACTCGGCCTACAAGTCAATCAAGAAAGATGATGCTTCAACCATCTTGTTCATGATCGACAGCGGGGTGGGAACATTGGACGAGGAGTTCCGGCAATACGCGGAGTCATGTTCCGAGCTAGCAAGTAATGCGGGCGCAAACTACGCTCTCGTCAGCGGAAACAAAGCCTCTCATCTTAGACTGTATACTGGCAACCCAGCGGATTTCGCACTGACGGCCGAAAGGGTCTCGCCCTTTACGGCGGCCACTAAGATGCCGCATGAGAATCAACTACTCGTTGTTTCAACCGAACCAATCATTTCTAGGGAACATTCGAAGGAATATGGGACACCAAGGACGGTACTCTATACTATTCTCGCCAGGACTGGGACGGAGCCGTTGGAGGATACGAAAAGGATGGTTGCGAAATCGGTTACCTGGCTATGCAGGCACGCTTGGGTATCACCTGCATCAACCAGGGAACCGGCGCCCATATTCTTCGCAAACAAACTCAGCAAGATGGTGGCACTAACCGGAATCCGCGTAACCTCTGATAGAACGACTGCTCCTCTCTTTTTGTAGTTGGTCATCATGGCCACCGATCCTGTTACGATCGCGGAACAGGCGCTAGGAAAGCCCCTCTACCAAGAACAGAAGGATATGATCTATCCTATGTTCGAAGCTCTTCAGAAGAAGGGCTTGGTTTTCGTCGGTCAGGGACCCACAGGAATGGGAAAGACCTACGTGGTCGGTGCCGTAACCAAAGCACTGGTAGAACTAGGCAAGAGAGTATGCATTGCCGTACCCTCATACATTCACCTTGAGGACGTGATGGGTTCTCAACTCAAGGAACTAGGGGTCGAGTATTCGATAATGCGAGGGCTTTCGGCGCTAAAGAAGGAAAGGGACGAGGGATGCCCTCTCAAGAACATGGAGATTCCCAGTTCGGTATTTTGCAGTGATTCTGACAAAGCAAAGACCGGTCCCAGAAGCGAGACTTGCAAGAACATAGACTGCACTGTCAGAAGGGAAATTCGTTTGGCTCAAAACGCAAAAGTTGTCCTCACCGTCTTTCACAAGCTAATCTATAACCCGTCGTTGGTGGGCAATTTCGATGTTGTAATCTTCGACGAGTCGCACGGCCTCGAGGATGCGCTGAGAAATGGAAGGCTCGCAAAAATCCGAAAACGCGACTTCGAACTTCTGAAACCGTTCGCAATAGACCATAGTTCCGCTCTCAATGAAGCAATAGAGACGATTGATCGCGTTGCGGCGGCGGGTCTTGAAGAAGTGAATCCAATGTTAGTCGAGAGGCAATTCTCTAACAAGATGAAGGAAATATTGCCGACCATAGAGGCGAAGATCCGAGAGACGGAGGAAGCTTCCGGAAGGTCCAATTCGAACGTGACAGAAGCCTACTTTACTCTCAGTCGATCCATAAGTTCCATCGACATGCTTGACGGCTACAAGTTCGTCTATCACAACGAAAGCATCTTGGGAATCCCGGAGAGAATATTGTTCGTAAGATTTAGAGGAAAAGAGATTTCGAAAAACACGGCAATAGGTCTCGTAAGTGCAACAATCGAAAACGCGAAATTCCACGCAAAGGACTCTGGGTTCTCCTTCTATACTCTCGCTCCCCCTGTGCAGATACAAAGTGAGAGAATGATAAGGGAACGATTCAGCAAGAGGCCGATCTTCGGGTTGGTAGACGGGCCAATACTTAGGAAAGACCCCAACTTCAGAGAAGCATACCAGTCAGCCAGACTCGAGGCAAACAAGATAATTGCTGACTTAGTGCCGAAGTTTCATCATCCGACGCTAATACTTTGCAGAAGTGGGGAGGATGCAAGAAACATTGAATCCTATTTCAAATCGATGCGTGATGTCCACCGCAGAATATTCCTGTTCGATGAGGAGGGCAGCCAGTCCGACCTAGACGCAGTTCAGAATGTCATCAACAACAAAATTGAGCAAGGGAGGGATATCATCGTGACGACTGCTGCCAGCAGACTATGGGAAGGCGTGAACCTTAACGGGCTTCGATTTCTGATCATTGACGCATTACCATACGGATCTCCACAACCCTATGACAAGTACGAGAGGAATGTATGGAGCTCATGGAGGACCTCTAGAACTTTCCGGTTCATGATAAGAAGAATGCAGCAAGGAGTAGGGAGGCTTGTCCGGTCGCCAAAGGACCCGTGGGGTGTTGTGGTCGTAGTGGATGGTAGATTCAACGCGCAGTGGAATACTATACGGACGGCCTTGCCAAGCTACATGACGGACCTTAAGATAATAGAGTTCGTGCCCCGAGAGAAGATTGCTTCTCAAGTGATGGAAAAAGTAAATGCCTTTGAGAACATTTCCAGTAAATGACACTTCTAGAAGCTGGATCCTTCCAAACCGCCAGTTCTGATTGCTTGTAGGTCTCTTTGGGGCTATCGTGATCCTTCTGGGACTAGGCTGGGACCTGGGAAGGAAACGAGGTTTCTCTGGTCTCGAGAGAGTCGTTGCGCTGGGGCGGTTTGGGTTTGTGGCTAGCGGCTCGGGCTAAACATGGTTGTTTGGTCTGCTCTCTTGCTTTAGTCAATGAACTCGGCATCTTGTTTGGTCGAGATGTCTAAGCAGCAGACGGGTGTTAGAATAGACCGGGTCCTCTTCAAACAGTTTCAACAGCTCTGCGCCCTCGAGAAGCTACGCCCGGGCAAGAGGGGGCCTCGTAGGAGCTGACTAGGTTAGTTCTTGCAGCGAGGTGGGCTCGACCTTACGATAGACTTGGCTTGGATCCAAGATTTTTCCATCGACAGTCAATAGGTTCCTCTCAATTGATATGCCGAACAGTTTCTCGTTCTCTTCCAGGTATGGCAGAATCAGCTCCCAATCTTTCGGGGTTGAGTCAACCAGTCGTCCGCCGTTTAGCTGATCTCTTGACACGTTACGATGAGGGTCCCGGATGAATATGGCCCCGCCAGAAGCTAGTGAGAACAAGTTGCCTCCCGGATAGGGATATTCCTGTTCTATGAAACTCCCGTCAAAGGAAGGTTTCAAGCCGTTAACGATCACGAACCCACCTCCATTGTACGGATCACCTGCCATGAAGGATTCTGCCAGATAGTCTAGACATGTCCCGTTGATCACAACTCTCGGCCTACCTACCGCGTTGATGAGTGGTCGTCCC